>Ga0209710_1000432_pt1 | contig 40191 bp, 42 predicted proteins | sample ArcticOcean_MG_C_5_FD_187436 | JGI IMG/M metagenome (GOLD analysis project Ga0209710, IMG submission 187436) | Marine microbial communities from western Arctic Ocean - ArcticOcean_MG_CB4_138 (SPAdes) (version 2) | ecosystem: Environmental > Aquatic > Marine > Oceanic | place: Arctic Ocean...
TGTAAATGAGCAAGGCTTGGATCTTTGACTTTGACGGGACGCTCGTCCATTCGGAGGCCGCCATCACTCAATGTTTCGAAAGCATCACCAAAAAATTAGCCCCTCACCGGCTAGACGTTGCAAAAAATGTCCTCATCGGCCCCCCACTTCGACAGACCGTGGCGGAAATCTTAGGTGACCCAGAGCACCCGCTGATCGATGAGTTCGTCAGTGCTTTTATTGAGATGCATGACGACGACGTGCTCAATCACACTACGGCCTATCCATCGGCGCATGAAACGCTCAAACATCTTTATAACCAAGGTCAGAAGATGGCGATAGCCACCAACAAACGATTGGCCCCCACCATTAAAATCCTCCAGCACTTTAGCTGGGACCCATTTTTTACCTCGGTGGAGTGTTCGGACAGTGAGGCAGTGATGCGAGACAAACAACAGATGATAGAAGGCATCATACAAAAGGATAATGATTTTAAAGGTGCTTATTTTGTGGGGGACACGGTGGGGGACGGTCTGAGCGCTAATATTAGTCATGTGCCCTTCATCAAAGCCTCGTATGGGTACGGACAGGCCCAGGACTGGTCAGGTGTCACTGTCTTTCAGACCATCAACTCGCTTGATGAGCTCGTAAAACTGTAAGCCCCGCCTCACGGCTATCTCACGCTTTTAAAGCAATAAGTTCGTTTTGAAATTTAAGGGTTATTTGAGACGCACGCCGGGTTGGTGGTCTGGGGTGCCGATAAATTCAACACCTGCAGATTCCAAGGCTTTTTGGATTGCTTCAATTGATCTAGCATTCCCAGATGGTACGCCAGCCATCAATTCAAATCGCCTGATAGTAGCAATACCAACGCCTGACCTCTTTGCTAATTCGGCAGCCGTTATTTTTACTAATTGTCTTGCAGCTCTTATTTGCTCAGATGTTATCATTTTTACTAATTTATGATATGATAAATATCATAATATGTTTATAATGGTTAAATATGAATAATACGTTAATTAATGAATTAATTCAAAAGCTCGATGGGGCCTATGCCGAGTCGACCATCCGAGCCTACCGTAAAAACCTCGAGTCCTACGCGACCTTTTGTGAACTCAAAGGTTACCCCTTCTTGCCCTCCCCGGCTGAGGCCATCGTCGCCTTCATCGACCACCTGACTGGATTAGAACTAAGTGCGTTCTACATACGACGGCATGTCACTGCCATCGCCCTTATTCACCGGATGAGCCGCTACCCTGACCCGACGATCGACCCCGATATCAAGATCGCCCTGAGGCGGGCCTTCCGACAACGCGGACGCTACCAAAGGCAAGCCGTCGGCATGAACTATGTCCTGATAGACAAGATTCTCCAAGGTACCCCAGAAACACTTCATGGCACCCGTAACCGGATGCTGCTGCAGGTCGCCTACGAGACTTTATGCCGACGCAGTGAGTTGGTGCAACTCAGGATCGAAGACATAGAAACCCTTGACCACCCACAATATTGTGTAAGAATACTACTAAGGAAGAGCAAGACCGACCCCTTTAAGGAAGGTCGGTGGCTCTTCATCACACAAAAGGGCAAGACCATGATCGATCAGTGGCTAGAGAAGACCGGCCTGACAAGGGGTTATCTCCTCAGGGGCATCCGCAAAGGTGACCACCTGACGGAGCAGCTGCACCCCGGACAGGTCAATAAGGCGCTCAAACGCATGGGCCGTGCCATGGGGCTGCCCAAAGCAACCGTCGAGCACATCAGCGGGCACTCCATCCGTGTCGGGGCCGCCCAGGACCTCTGTGCTCAGGGAAGCAGCTTGGCACAGATCATGGCCAAGGGCCGCTGGGTCAAGACGGACACTCTGATGCGCTACGTGGAGCACGCCATTATCTAGCTATGAAAGACAACCAAGAAAATAAGCAGGGCCAAGGCGGCGGACCGAAGACACCGACAGGTAAACTTATCGCCGCGCAAAATGCTAAGACACACGGCATCACGTCGGGATCGCTTCAAAGCGACCAAGAAAAGTTAGATAAGGAGGCGTTAATTAATAGCCTAGTGGAATACTACCCCAGCAGCAACCCACTGCTCCAATTACAAATCGACCGCATCGCACAGATTACGATTCAATTAGGTCGGCTCAACCGAGCGATGGATGCAGAACACTTTAAGGCCAAAGCCAAGGCAACTATCACCGACCACATCTTCAACGAGCTAAAATTTACGGCCACCGATATCGAAAAACTGCTCACCCGTGACCTACATCCAAACAATGACCTAGAGCACCTCATCAGGCTGACAGCTGAGTTTATTGGGATCAATATGGAGGACGTCAAAGATAAAACAAGGTACCTTGAGTTAATGCCCTATTTTATGGGTTACTTAAAAGATCAGGCCGATAAGAAGGAGCTGTCATTTAAGGCATTTATTGACAGAGAAATTAATGGCGAACCCAAAAATAAGCAAAAATTTATTATCGTCACCGGGATCGATCGACACATCATCGACAGCGAAACAGCTTCACCGGATCGGCCACCTTTTATGGGTAAGTCACTCGAGGAGAGTATGCATGAGGTAACACTCGATGATATCGAAAAAATAATTCACGCTTACAGGAAAAAGAAAGAGGCAGAGACGCAGTCCTTAGAGAAGATTCGACTCTACGAGGCGATTAAACCTTTTATACCGGAAGCAGCAATGCCTGACACAGAGACTATGGATAAGCTGATGCGATATCAAACCAGTCTTAACAATCAACTGTCTAAAATGATGGGGGAATTAATTCGTCTATCAGAACTAGAAAATAGAAGGGTGTCGGATTAGCTGTAATGGGACCTTAAAGTGAGACATACCAATTAATGATAGTAGATGATAAAATAGACACTAAGCTCAAGAAATCTTACCTAAGCTCAATGACCCCCGCCCTTAAGGATCAAGATCACTCCTCGCCAGATAATCTTAAGGTCTAGCAAGAGGAGTCCCAATTCAGATCGCTTGATGTACTGGTCGATGTACTCGTATTCGTAAATAGGATTCCCAAACTCCAGCTTGCCCTTCATGATGTGCCCTAACCCTAAAAGACATAAAACATAAATTCTAAGAATTAAAATTTTGTATAGATTGTAAGGCCGCCAGCCCATTGCTCAGAAACTTGCTTTGTTGTTTTGGAAAGCATTTGAGTCATGCACCAAAATTCCATATGTGGTCCATAAGCTTTGAGGAGTAGGACTAATCTCTCATCAATATGAACAAATGAGGACATACATAGAATTGGTGAGTAATGATGCTTATTTATAAGTAACTCAGGCGACCCAACAACTGCAGCTCCTATGTCCATCCCTCCGCTTAAGCACATTTTTACATCATTTAATTTTGGAAGTTTTGACATTTGATTTCTTTGTGAGTCTATATCAAATTCTTGAAATGCTTGTGGGAAAAACCATCCTATAACCCCGCAACTACTCTCCTCTAAAAAATCATCATAGCGTGACCCCGGATGAACTTTAATATTATTCTTTAATTCAGAATTACTTTGGAGAACAGCTTTAAAATGTGCATCCGGAAATTTTTCCGTAAACGATTTTTGTAGAGCTGGGAGAATTGTTTCTTCTAGATTTTTTCCTAAGTCAACTCCTTTGGAAGCATTGCGGTAAATAAAAGGAATATGGACTCCATTAGTTAATAATGAAAAATCTTCGTTGCTTTTTAATTTTTCAAGTAATAAGTTAGCCTTTGATTCAAAATCAGCAGCAGACAAATTATCCACACTCATTAAATTCTTTTTTGTTCTTTCTAGTATTAAATTAAAATCAAAATTTGGTTGATTCATTTTGTAGTAAAAATTTGGCTCTTCACTAAAAACCCTATCGTTTTCAGTTGGTAAACGACGGCCATGATCATCAAACAGTTTCAAGAATATCTCCTAATTAAATTGCTTTTATTGCAAAGATAGCTTTCCTATCCTTTGCTAAAATTTCTGGCGGACTGGGTGGGTTATCATTATTATCAATCTCAGGTGTTTTGCCAAAACCATGTTCGTATGTGACTGGAAGTAAATGGCTTACATTTTTTTGGTATTCAGCAACAGATTGGTTATGGAAGCGAATAAAGTCCATATGTTCTCCAATTATGCACTCGTCCCTATAGGGTCCAAGCCAGCTATTCATCATTCCTCTGCTAAGCACATCCTTAAGGGGCTCTTTAACAATATTACCGATAGATAGATCCATATACGGACATGGAACAATTTCTCCGTCATGGTTAACCGTATTAATTCCTTTTACTGTAATACATCTTCCAGGCTGACCATATGAAGGGCTCATATGAGTAAAAATATCATATTTATCTTCCAAATATTTTAATTGGTCTACATCTTCTTTAGTACAAACCCAGGTATCTTGCTCTCTAGCTGTTCCAACGGGTTTTGCTAATGTTACGTAAAGAGGTATCTCCTCATCCTTACAGTAACTACAGAGCCTCTCAAATTCTTCAGAGAAAACACGATCTCTAATAATGCATGTTGATATAAGTAGCTCTAGGTTTGCAGATTTTGCAGCCTTTAAAGCAGTTAAAACCCTTGCATAAGAGCCTGGTTTACCCCTAAACTCATCGTGTTCTGCCTCAATCATACTATCTAATGATATCTGAACTTTATACCCACCTAGACCAGCAAACCATTTTGCTTTTTCTTCATCAAAAGTCCAACCGTTAGTGTCTAGAATAATTAAATGTTTTTTTGGGTCTATAGCTGCAATAAGCAAGTCAATACTTGAGTCTAAAAGAGCTTCTCCTCCAGTTAAAACAAATCTAAAAATTCCTGCTTCATCCGCTTGTCTAGATAGCTCCCTATAATCGTCAAGATCCATCTGGTGCCTTGGATCTAACTTAACGCCCGTTTCTTTTTTAATATCACGAGTCATATATGGCTCTTCACAGCAATGCATGCAATGAAAATTACATAACGATCGATTAATCTTAAGACGAAGTATTGGACTGATTTCTCCGTCCAACATGTTTTTAAAATACTGTTGAATTTTTTCATGCACTCTTGGCCTATGGATACTTTGATCCATACGCTTATTTTTTTCTACAAGTGATAGGGCTTCATTTTCAGCTAGTATTTGAAGAGAATCTGTCATATATACTCCTATAGTTATTTGATTAGAAGATTAAATTGAATTCTATCACAGAACTAGAAATTTACTCTTTCAGACTCAGTAACAAGAGGCATTTTTCTAGTTCTTATATGTATGGCATTAACGTACTCACCAAGCAATCCTAGAAAAAACATCTGTATGGCCCCAAAGAAAAATAGTCCAATCAGTATTGGTGCTATGCCCATATCATAGGTTTCCCAATAAATTAGCTTTGCTAAGAAAAAAATTGTAGCCAAGAAAAAACTAATAACAGAAAGTATGAATCCACATATAGACATTAGTCTTAAAGGGAGGCTTGAATGATTGGTTATGCCTAAAAATGCAGCATCATATAAAGTATAAAAATTATTTTTTGATCTCCCTTCCATTCTCTTTTCTTGGTTATACTCCACAGTTGCAATAGGAAAACCTATTTCTGCAAGTAACCCACGAAAAAAGGGGTATGGATCATTAATTTTTTTAAGCTCATTAAGAACTAATTTGTCATAAAGTCCCTCTCCTGTAGCATTAACCACAGGTGAAATTGTAGAGATTTTAGCTAATAATTTATAATATAATTCGCGCATCTTAAAAAGAACAGCAGACTCATTAGAATTAGACTTAACTAAAAGAACTGTTTTAAAGCCTTTTTCCCACTCAGAAATTAATTTTGGAATAACGCTGGGTGAGGTTTGCAAATCAGAGGCAATTTGAATAGTTGCTTCACCACTTGTTTGCATTAGCCCATGAAACGGAGAATTAAAATGACCGAAATTTCTTGAGTTAACTATAAGCTTAACTTTCTTATCATTTTTAATAATATTTTTAATCTTTATGACGGTAGTATCTTCTGAAGAATTATCTATAAAAATATGCTCGAAATCATATTTTATTAACTTTGAAGTAACTTCCTTAATTTGTCTATACAATTCATCAATATTACCCTCTTCATTAAAAGTTGGGGATAAGATACTAATTAATTTTCTCATGATTAAACACCATCCTTTTATTAAGAAAAAAAGCAAGAATTGCATTGGGAAGAATCATAAAAGCCCCAGCAATTTCATAGCTAATTGTAAATAAATTTAATACTGTTATACCAAGAATTGTAAAAAAATAAATTATTAAATAAACAAAAATAAATTTAAATATTAAAGAGTTGTCATTAGAGCTAAATACCAGCCTACCAGTTGTAAAAAAATTAAAAATAACACCTAAAATAGTTGAAATGAGAGCAGCAAGCATATAATTAAAACCAATATAGAGACATGTTAAATATAATCCATAGCCAAAAATAGTATTAATTAAACCTACAGCAATAAACCTTATGAAAAGTATATTATCTTTAAGTAGTAATATTAAACTAGTCATATTTTTTTTTAAATAAATATTTAAAAAATATTATTACACCAAAAAAAATTGTTTCAATATAAAATAGAAAATTTGAAACAGCATTAAAAAATACAGATACTATCTTTTTCTTAAAAATTTTTTTTATCATTATTTTTCTACATCTGCTTCTTCCATCAACCATTGACTGCTTACCATAGTTTTTAAAAGAATCGCTATCTTTCCAGAATCTAAAGTTAACTAATGGTGAGTTATGGAAAACCAATTTTTTATTTTTAGAGTAACAATAATCAACTATATACAGTAAATCTCCACCGTAGGATACTGATGTATATTCTGAGTTTTTAAAAAAATTTGTCTTTAATAATTGGGATGAAGGGGTGCCAATATAATTACGATAAAAAATTGAAACCCACAGCTCAAGTCCAAAAAAACCATATGCCCTCGTCCCAATATATTTATCATTAATATCAATATAATTAATATCAGAAGAAAAACCAGCAACACTTGCATCAGTCGTGTCTAGCTCTTCTTTTGCTATAAGCAAAAAATTTTTATCCAAAACATCATCTGAACACAATAGTTTGAAGTATCTATAATTTCCTGCATATTCAATACATCTATTCCAATTTGTTGCTTGATTTACAAAATTACTAAAAGGCTTAATGATAATTTTCTTTTTTTTAATTAGGTCTTTATATTCATTTTTTAATATTTCAACAGTATTATCTGAAGAATTATTATCAATAATAGTTAATAGCCAGCCTTGATAAGTTTGATTAATTACAGAATTGATTGTTTTTTTTATTTGATCAATTCTGTTGTAAGTAGGAATTAAAATATGTATATCATTAGAATTAACTAAAATTTCAAGCTTATGTTTCATAGTGAAGATGCAGTTTTAATTATTGCGTCTTCAATACTCGTCCATTCTTCAACACCTAGATCTTTCCTAATTTTATCGATATTAGGTACATAGATTGATCTCATAAAATTATCATTTTGTTTTAATTTATTTTCCAATACAATATTTTTATTTGGTGATATTAATCTTCCAACTAATTCAGCAAGTGACTTTATTGATATTTGTCTACCTGACCCAACATTATAAATTTGATTGTAATTAGGTGTAATAAGCATTTTTAACAACCAAGTAATTGCATCTCCTGCAAAAAGATATGACCTTATATCTTTTCCAGTACCTTTTATGATAATTTCATCATTGTTCACTGCATCATTAATAAAATTACCAACTGCATAATGAATGTCTAATGGTAAATTTTGGCCAACAAAAGAAAAACATCTTGCAATATTAAAAGGTATTTGATTGGATTTACAGTAGTAAGATATTATATATTCAGCTAACCTTTTTCCCTCAGCCAATGCTGAAGATACATCAATGGTTGATGGAGCAGTGAATGAGTCCTCAGAAAAATGATCTTGAGAATCTAGAGCGCCATATACAACCCCCGATGAAGTAAAAATAATTTTCTTAATATCAGTGTTGGTTAGTTGCTGCATAAGATTTTTGGTTCCATTGTACAAAAGGTCTATTTTATTAAGCTGGTCTTCATTTTTGAATGTTTCATGGGCATTTGTAGTGGCCATATGAAAACAATAATCAATATTAATATCATCTAAAATAAAGCTTCTAATATCCCCTTTAATAAAAAAAATATGATTTTTAAATTGAGGATTTTTTTTTATAAATATGCTTGGGTCACGACTCAATGCAAAAATACGCATATTACATTTATAAATATTATTAAGTTCAACTAAAACAGATAATAGCCATAAACCAAAAAAACCAGTAGCGCCTGTAATAAAGAAAGTTTTATTTTTAAAAAAGTTGATATCATTAGAAAATCGTTCAGCAATCTGCTTAATATCTAATTCCATTGACTTAATATTAATATTCATTAGAATTTATAAACTTAATAAATGTTTGTTGTTGCTCTAGAAGATTATTAGGAGCAACTTTATGCCATGCCCATTGACCGTGTTCAGGCTCACCTTTTAAGTATTGGTTACCATTTAAGGGGCTGATAAGTTTACATGGGATTAGCAATGAAATAAAATGGCCTCTTACATCTCGTTTTTTAGCAAAAAGCTCTCTTATTGCTATTGGATGCTGATCATTAGAGACCTCAGCACCTAATTCCAACATTGCCACTTTTTTTACCCTGGTTGAGAAGTTTTCTCGAAACCTAATTATTCCTCCAGGCAAATGCCATGCAGGACCGTAAAATTGATCATGTCGCCAAGTCAATAAAGTTTCATTAAGTTCATTCTTAATTAATAAGTCAACATTTACAAGCGGCGTTAATTTGCTAATAAAATAAAAAATATCATTAGGTAAACAGACCATAGGATCATTAATAAACCTTTCAACTTCTAATATTGCTTTTTGTATTAAGCTTGTCATTTAATGATCTCTAAATAATCTTCACGAAGAACAGCAATGCTTTTTATGAATGAGTAATTTTTATAAATTATTTTAACTATTTCATCAGAAAAACCGGCTGCCATAACTATAATAGAATCGGGTTTATCATTAATTAAATATTCTGGGTGATGAATCATAAGGTGAGATTCTGGTGTATATTTATTTTGCTTAAAAGTTGCAGAATCGACAATATAACTTATTTTTTTCTTAATTCCAGTTAAAGAGATTACGGCCAATGCTTGATGACCAGCCCCCCATACGATTGTCTTGTTATTCTTATTGTTGTCTAAATAATCATTAAGCATCAACTTAATCAAACTAAACTTTTTTTCAAAAATTTTTACATCGATTGGTTCTCGCTTAATAATTTCAGCTGAGATAATGTAATCATTCCATATATTTTTAATATTAAGTATTTCAAAGCCATTGGTATTTAAAAAGTTTGATAATGTCTTGTGATCAAAATAGAATATATGATCAACGGTAAATTCAGTATACAAACCCTTATCTCTAATCATTTGAAAGTTTGGTACCTCTATTAATCCATAGGCATTATTACTTAAATTTAAAGATAATGTCTCAAGACTTAATTTTGGGTCTGGCCAATGCTCCATGAAACTAAATATAGCAAATGCATCAAATGGTCCGCCATTCAATGATTCTAGCTCAGCGTCTAGGTAGCCATTAGTAGCCTTATATCCTTCTGATAGAATATGCATATAATTGTTATAGTCATATTCCATGCCAAATATTTTATTTGCTCCAATCTCTTTAAAGATATTTAAATATTCACCCCTCCCACTGCCAACCTCAAGTATTGATTTATTTTTTAAAGAGTATTTTGTAACCCATTCATTAAGCTGCCTCACTCTATATAAGAACATTTCATTTGAAAATGAAACAGCTCTTATTACTTTTTTATAGTAACTTACCGGATCTAAATTATGCTGTATTAACCCACACTTTGAACATTGATAAATATCAATTGTTACTGGATTATCTTTAGATACCGATAAATCATCTATAAAATTTTGAGCGGATTCGGGAGAATTTTTATAACTAAGTAATGGATTCTGGAAAAGAATTCCTTCACATGACCTACATTTATGTGAATTAATTTTTAATTTTTTTTGATTGATCATTCAGTGGGAATATCATCTGTTCGGATAATTCTTTTCTGGATAATAGTGGGCTCATATCCTCGAGCGGCATTGAAATCATTGATCCATCAATCTGAGGTATTGCTGCAGATTTTGGCCACAACACATCATCACTCTTCAGAACAATCTCACATATAATTGAATCATCAAGGTCAATCATATATTTTAGTTTTTGGTCAAGCTCTTCAATTTTATTGATAGTGATACATTTATAATCAAATGCCTTAGCAATATTTTTAATTTTAGGGATATTTAAATTGCTTGATGAGTCTGTTGCAATAGATCTACCTTGGAAATAATTATTTTGAGTGTTTCTTATAGATGCATATCCGTTGTTATTCATAATAATTATTTTAACATTCTTCTTTATACCTTTTAGTGAAGCTAGTTCTTGTACATTCATCATTAGACTTCCATCGCTTTCAATAAGAAATATATTTCTCTTATTCGTTGCAGCAGCCGATCCAATGAGAGCAGGTATGCCGTATCCCATTGCACCAAGTCCTGATGTTAAAAATACTCTTTGATTCCTTTTATTTCTAAAAGCTGTATAAAAAGATTCTACAGCTAAGCCTGAGCTCCCAGTGACAATAAGAGAGTTTTCCGGGATAAGTTCTGACAAGCTATCAACTAAATGAAAATGGCTTATTATTCCCTTTTTTGGAAATTTTTTGCCATCATTAAGAGAATATTTACTTTTCCATGCATTACACTTGTTAACCCATGAAGAATGATTTTTTATTATTTTTCCATCTGATACATTTAATAAGGAGTTTATGAAACTACGAGCATCACAACATATCTTGTAATCAACTTTATGTGTAAATTTTTTAAGCTCGTTAGGATCAATATCAACAATTATTTTTTTTGCATGTCTTGCAAAATTTTCAGGGTTATACGCTGTAACTACATTATCCAGTCTTGCTCCTATTGTTATTAATAAATCACAATTTTGTACAGCAAAGTTTGGTGCTCTTAATGCTACTGTTCCTGGTCTTCCGATATTAAATTTACTTTTATAATTCATTAAATCAAGAGCATTCCATGTGAATACAACAGGAATTTTTAATAACTTTATTAAGTCTTTAAACTCTTTTTGCGCACTGGAAAGTCTCACTCCATGACCAATTAATAATAATGGTCTCTCCGCCCCTTGAATAAGTTTTAAAATTTTCCCAAACTTATCTGTACTCATTCTTTTTTTCTTAATCTTAGGCGTAAAGCTGTTTAAAGAATTTGGATTGATAATGGATGCTTGGACATCTAAAGGAATATCAATCCATACAGGACCTTTTCTTGAGGTTGTTGCAAAATGTATTGCTTTTTCAAGCTCCATTTTAATATCATTAGGATTAGTTATAGTTTTTGCATATTTAGTTACGTTTTGGATCATTGAAACAATGTCTACCTCTTGAGGTCCTTTTTGCCTGACACCACTATTAAGCTTAAGATCTGCCCTTTTTACTTGTCCAGAAATAATTAAAAGTGGTACAGACTCTATCCACGCTCCAACAACTCCCGTTACTGCATTTGTTGATCCAGGCCCTGTAGTAACCATTGCAACACCAATATTTTCATTAATTCTTGAATAAGCTTCCGCAGATATTGAAGAGGCTTGTTCATTATGATTTGCAATGAAATTCATACCCTTATTTTTAACAAGCGCATCATTTAAATACATTGCCCCGCCACCAGGGACAAGAAATATATACTTTACTCCAAGATCTTTTATAAATTTAACTACGTAATCAGCGACTCTAAGATTTTTTAATTTTTTTTCTTTTTTCAGCATATATTTTTTTTAAAACTAAACTGAGGAAAAAAAGGTAATAGTAGTTTTTCGATCTGTATTGATATTTATTTTCTTGTCTGTGTAATACGAATCATCAACAAAATGTGTATCTGAAATTTCTTCAATAATGCAACCATTATTGCTAGAAAATTCATGTCTCACCTGCTTTTCAACTGTTACTATATCTCCTGGCTTTAATTTGTTAACTTTTCCATCAAGCACTAAATTTACATCTCCATACAGTAGCCTAAAAGTCTCTTCTTTTTTCTTATGGTATTGCTCAGGGTGTGTCTGCCCTGCAAAACAAATTAATAGTTTCTTGCAATAAGTTCTATTAATTAAAGTAAATATACACATTCCATATTTATCAAATTTTTCAATTCCATAATGATGTGATATATCAAGAAGAATTTTACTGGGAAGCTTAACATCAGCATCAGAAATAATCTCCCTAACTTTATCAACAATCCTAGCCAAACTCTTTCGAGCATTCGAGGATGTTGCAACACTCTTACCAAGAGCCTGGTCTTTGCTTACATCCTGTTCTAAAGTGTATATTGCATATTTTGAGAAATCATTGGCAGTAAATTGCTCCACCCCTGATGGGAAAGCGAAATAAACATCGTCGTCACAAACTGTTTGACCTTTCTTTAAGTCTTTCCTTAAATATACTCCTCTTCGAAGGGACTTAAGACTTTTTTGCTCTTCATTATTATCCATAACTCTTTTATTTGCTTCGCCACAAATATCTAAAGCATATGCTGCAGCTTTTAACCAAGCCTCAAACTGACTTGGGTCTACAGAGTACTTATTTATCGGATAATTTTCTGTAGGTAGGGCAATATGTTTTTCAAAAATATCAGCGCCTTTAGCTATCGCCATTTTAATCATATCTGTATTGCCAGGATCTTCATGAGTTGAAAAGCCAACCCTGGTGCCTGGGTATCTATTTTTAAGAAAATCTATTTGTGATAAATTCATATTGGTATCTGGTGTTGGATATTGTGCAACACAGTGCATTAAGGAAAAATTTTTATCTCTATTTAAAAAATATGAAACAACATTGTCTATTGTTTCTAGGTTAGCCCCAGCTGTTGATGCAATAATTGGTAAATCAAATTGAGATGCTGCCTCAAGAAGAGGCCAATCTCCAAATGAACAACTAGCTATTTTAATTATATCAATTGGCTGTTTTTTAATTAATTTATATGACTCGTTGTCAAATGCAGTAACCATTGCATGGTATGAATTATCTTTTATACATTGAATTAATGAATCAAAATCACTGTCAGTGAGTTTGGTTTCCTGAAATCTTTTTATATAGTTTAAATCAAGACGTTTTTTAAAGTCTTTATGAATAAAGGTATCAAGGTGCCTATACTGAAGCTTAAATGCATAAGTAAACCCAGGGTACTTTCTACAAATCTTTGAATATTCAGAAATTAAATCAATTCCATGTTGAACATCACCCATATGATTGTTTGCAATTTCTAAAACAACTAAATTATGCAATGTATCGTTCATTTTTTAAATCCAAAAATAAATTGATCAATAGTGTCATGCAATCTATCCATCATACTTTTTGTTAGACCGTGATGTAAGGGAAGAAGTATACCCCTTTCCATAACCGCATCTGAGTTAACAAAACCGTCTTTTGAAGTTTTAAACTTTTGATTTTTCATCATTGGTTGCCTTAAAATATTTCCAGTAAAAACAACCCTAGTTTGAATATCTTTTTTTTCAAGATATATTTGTAATTCCTTCCTGGTAAAAGGAGCATTTTTTGATATTAACAAAGGAAAAGCTAGCCAGGCTGTATTTACATTTTGAGCCTCTTCTGGGTTAGAGAAGTATTTTTTATATTTATTAAAAAATTCACATTGTATTTTTAGATTATTTTGCCTTGTTTTGAAATTGTCACTTAACTTTTCAAGTTGCACCAGTCCAAAAGCAGCTCCAATTTCACTACCCTCTAAATTATAACCAGGCGTCTCAAAAACAAATTTTGCGTCATATTCAATACCATCCAGATTAACATCAAACCTATTTTCAATAGCTTCGCTTTTCTCATCAAAAAGCGATGAACTTCTGCCCCAGGACCTCAATAGCTTTGCTTTATCTATGATTTTTTTGTCATTTAAAGCCAACGCGCCTCCATTTCCTGCACAATTTATTATGTGAGAGCCATAAAAACTTGTTATTGACATATCTGAGAAATAACCTGAAGATCTTCCTTCAATGGTTGCTCCCAGTGTATCAGCTGAATCCTCAATAACCTTTAAATCAAATCTATCTGCAATTTGTCTTATTTTGGGCCAATCACATAAATTTCCCAATAAATTAGGTGCTAATATTGCTACGGTATTTTCATTAATTTCTTTTTCAATCTTTGACACATCAATACAGTATGATAGTGGCTCAACATCCACAAAAACTGGTATAAGTTTATTTTTTATTAAACAAGCAACAGTTGTTCCGAAAGTCAAGGCGGGGGTAATTACCTCACTATTCTCAGGAAAATCAAATGATTCAATTCCTATATAGAGAGCAGATGACCCAGAATTTACATATAATGATTCTTTTTTATCAAACAGATTAGCAATTTTCTTTTCAAATTTACGAGAATAATTTCCCATTTGAGTTGATTCTTTTAAACATTTAACAACTGCATTGATTTCCTTTTCTCCATATACAGTTTTAGCGTATGATATTTTTTCCATTGTTAACCTTGTATTATTTTTTAAATTATATAGACTTAAATTTTTAATGAATAATTAGTTTTTTTTCAAACTTTAAAGCCTTAATCCACAAAAATTTTAACTTATACCCCTAGACTTTCTATTTTTTTGGCTAAAACTACCTATGAACCAACTCAATACTCATATTAATGATTCGTAAGTATTGATTTGATCTAGGCTGTATTGAAACATATTATTTTTACCCTCATAAAATTGTCTATACCAATCACACGTCATCGCAATTGTGTCTTCAATTCCCAAAAGCGGCTTCCATCCAAGTTTAGAAGATGACTTGGTGATGTCAAGACTTAGAAAATTTGCCTCATGCAATTGCTCATCCTCATTCTCATAAATTATCTCAACAGGCTTATTCCATTTTAATTTTAACTCTGTTAATACTTGTTTTACAGTTATAGGGTCATTATGTATTGGGCCAAAATTCCAGGCCTCACTAAAGCCTTTATTTTTGAAAAGGTTTTCACTTAGAATCAAATAACCTCTCAGGGGCTCAAAAACATGTTGCCAAGGACGAGTTGAGTTGGGTTGCCTGATATAAAAACTGTCATTTTTGGAGATTGCTTTAAAAAAATCAGGGATTAGCCTATCGCTTGACCAGTCTCCCCCACCTATTACGTTTCCTGATCTAGCTGATGCCACAGATGTTTGCTTTTTTTCAAAAAAAGATGATCTGTATGCTGAAGTTATTAACTCAGAGCATCCTTTGCTTGAACTATATGGGTCATAACCCCCCATAGGATCAGTTTCTTTATAAGAATAATTTTTGTTTACATTTTCATAGCATTTATCACTAGTAACATTAATAAATGCTTTAACAGAGGAGCAATTTCTTATAATATCGAGGATATTAACAGTACCCATTAAATTAGTTTGATAAGTTTCTAATGGGAACTTATATGACTCCAATACCAATGCCTTTGCAGCCATATGAATAATAATATCTGGCTTAGTTTCTAAAATAGATTTTTTTAACTGTTCGTAATCCAGAATATTGCCGAATATTGAGTTACAGACTGACCCAACCATACAAGCATCATAAAAACTTGGGGTAGTATTTGGTTTTAATGAATATCCAGTAACGTTTGCACCTAATTTACTTAGCCATACACTTAGCCAGCCTCCCTTAAAACCAGTATGTCCAGTTATGAAAACCTTCTTGTTTTTCCAAAATACCTCACTTGGCATTGCATTTTTTTTAATCATAAAAAAAGCACTACCAAACCTTCCAGGGAGCTTTTGTGCTCCAATATTCATCTAACTCAACTTTATCTCTCATTGTATCCATTGGTCTCCAAAATCCTTTGTGATAGAAAGCTGATAATTGTCTATCCTTTGCAAGGGTTATAAGAGGTTTTTGCTCCCAAATAGTATTGTCATTTTCAATATAATCGAATACTTCTGGCTCTAATACAAAAAAACCGCCGTTAATCCAACCACCATCACCATGGGGTTTTTCGCTAAAACTAGTAACAAGATCATTCTCCAGCTCAAGGGCACCAAATCGACCAGGGGGTTGAACAGCAGTAATAGTTGATAATTTGTTATTTTTTTTATGAAAATCTAAAAGATTATGAATATTTACATCTGAAACACCGTCACCATATGTCATGCAAAAAGTATCGTCGATATGATCCTTAATTCTAAGTAATCGTCCACCAGTTTGTGAGTATTCACCTGTATTTATTAATGTAATGGACCAAGGCTCTGAAGACTTGTTTAATATGTCAATGGAGTTATTTTTAAGATTAATAGATACATCTGAGCTATGAAGATAGTAGTTAGAAAAATACTCTTTTATAAGGTAGCCCTTGTAACCACAGCATATGATGAAATCATTAATTCCATAAAAGGAATATAATTTCATTATATGCCATATGATTGGCATGCCACCAATCTCAATAAGAGGCTTAGGTTTGGATGAGGATTCCTCAGTAATTCTTGTACCGAATCCTCCTGCTAAAATAACTGCTTTCATTCGGTTATTATACAACATTCATTAAATCTGTTTTGACGAATTTAAAAATAAAATTAGGGTAATTGCTCAAAATATTTAAAAAAAACTAACGTATGAAAACAATTATTTTGTATCTGTCATAACATTTGACTTATAAATAGAAATATTATCAATTTTATCTATTAGGATCATATTATTTTCTTTAACATAAATATTTAATATATCGGTTGCTTCATGTGGTTTTCCCATATAAGTCCACGTAGAATCAAAAAAAATATAATCTGGTTCGAAATTATAAATATTATTTCCAGAACATTTATTCCAAAAATGACAACCATTTTTTAAGGTTGATGGTAAAGCAACATGATGGTCATGAGTAATTTTTAAGTTTTTATTATTAAGCGTCAAATTTTTAATATAACTATAAGTTTTATAAGGGGTTAAATTTAAATAATCTAACCTACTATCTAATTGAGATTGAATAACATTAAAGTTTGAATAGATTGATATAGCAAATATTGAATATACGAATAATCTAGCAGAAGTAACAATGTATTTATTTTTATTACTAAAAAAATAAATAGAAATAGCAAGAATATTTAGATATAAAAAAATATTTAAAGGAATTAGATAATGAGAGCTATATGCAAATTGATTCCCTTTAACAAGCATAAAAAATAAAATTAAAATATTAATGCAATTAAAAATATTTAGGTATGTATATTTTGATTTACTTTTTTTGAGTAAAAATATCCAGGAATAAAAAAGGTTAAGTGGGCATAGTAGTAATGAAATTAAATAAATAGGATCGTTATCAATAATATCCATCCATTTAAAAAGACTTTCAACTGTTGATACATTTTCTCCTTGAAAACCTATTAGCAATGATCCTTGCCTGGCAATAAATTCTGGTAAATTGACTAAAACATAGGGATTAAATAAAAAGAAAATTAGAGCTGCAATTAAAATTGTATTTTTAGAAAGCAAATAAAAGTTTTTCGATTTTAAATATTTAATATATGGTAATTTTTGTTCAGTCGAAAATAATTTATAGTACAAAAAAAGTATGGGTAGAGATGCAAAGAAAAATATCTGTTTGGCGCTACTTGCAGTGGCAAGAAAGATCACAGAATACGTATAATTTTTAAATTTAATATCTTGGATATAATTCATAAGCATAATCAGCGAGAGAGTAACAAAAAGTATGCCAGTGGTTTCGGGGTGAAGTTTATAATAAAGGTTTGTTACAGGAGGAAAGATTATTGCTAAACATAAAAGCACCACCAAAACTCTCTCATTACCCTTTGTAATTTTATCAAATAAAAGATAGGAAAAATATATAGTACATATTCCAATCAATAAAAAAATTAATCTTATGCTTGTAAAATCAATTTGTGGATTTGAGTTAAAAAATAAATAGCTTATAATTTTAATTGGTGTTAAAAGTACAAAAGTTATTACAAAATAAGACCATCCGTAATACTTGGAGTGATAGGAGTTAAACATGCTGTAATAAGGTGTTTCATAAAGGCCAAGGATTGACTCCATTATGGATCCAGCATCAACCTCCATTGCATGAACAAGACTAATATCCTCATTAACAATTAATGCTTGAGGAAAATAATAATAAAGAAATAAAGATCCAAGAAATAAAAGTATTAAGTAGCTTTTTTTGTCAGTGGGTAAAAATAATTTTTTAGCTTTATCGCACACTATCTAAACATATTCTTATCATATTTTATAAAATTGAAATTAGTTGAAACTATGGACAAAACTAATCTTAAAAAGTTTATTAAACAGCCACAGATTAAACCAATAGGATTTAAGATCAAATATTTAAAAAATCTCTTAAACGTAAATCTTCTAAATAATAAAATATTTTTAACTGAATTTATCGCAAAAAATTTAATTACAGGGTTTATATCAGATGCTAAAATATATTTTGTGCCTGCTTCAGCGATCTCTTCAGCTTTTGTATAGGTTTGAGATTTTTTATTAATAATTTTATAAATAATTGGTTGGTCGATATGAAGGTGATAATTACCCTCATTATAAATTTTAAAAATCTCAGCAACCAAAGCAAAATCTTCTGATGGTGAGAATTCTTCTAAAGTTAGAAAAATTTTATTTTCAGATTTTTTATATACAATCGAGTCAAATTCAAAATAAGTAGATTTTAGAAGAAAAATAAATGGTAGGGATGGTTTGATATATCTTATGAGTGCTGTTTTGATTACCCCCCTTCCATTCTGAAAATTCTTTAGAGTTCCCTTTGCTACATTTGATGTAATTATTGATGGGTAATTATTTTTTATAATCTCACTATTCAAAATATTTAATCTAGAATTAGCCATTATATTATCCTGTGGTGCTATAACTATATATTCACCATTAGACTTTTCAATTCCCTTCTTCCAGCCAAAGAAAGTTCCTTTATTATATGGGGAATTAATTATCAAAATTTTAGTATTATTTTTTTTAATGAAATTTTTGACAATACTCAAAGAATTATCGGTTGAAAAATCATTGCATATTATTACCTCGAAATTCTTATAGCTTTGTCTGAATATAGATTCCAATGTTAATTCAATAGTCTCCTCCCCGTTAAATAAAGGAATAATAATAGTAAAAAATCTTTGTTTAATTTTCATTAATTTAATTAAAACCATTAATTGCTTTAATAACAGTACTTATTTTTCTGTCACTCATAAACGGCTCAATAGGTAGGCTTAGTATTCTTTTTGAGAGCAATTCAGTTATCGGCAATCTCAAATAAGATTTTTTATAGCACTTCTGCATGTGTGGAGGTATTGGGTAATGAATCATTGTTTCAATTTTTTGGGTTTTAAGGAAGTCTGATAATTTATCCCTTTGTTCAGTTTGAATAATATATTGGTGCCATACATGGGTCATCTTTTTATCAACACAAGGAATTTTTATTAATGAATTTTTAATTTCCTGTGAATATCTTTTAGCTATATATTGTTTTGATTTATTAAATGCATCTAAATGTTTTAGTTTAACTCTTAAGAAAGCCGCCTGCATTTCATCCAATCTATTATTTGAACCTAAAATATCATGTTTGTATTTATTTTTTGATCCATAATTTCTAAGCTTTAAAATTCTATTATAAGATGAAGCACTACTCATGGTTATTGCCCCTGCATCACCAAGAGCACCAAGATTTTTTGTTGGGTAAAAACTAAAAGAAGCTCCATCAGAAAAAGACCCTGCTTTTTTTCTATTGTACATTGCTCCATGAGCTTGAGCAGCATCCTCAAAAACTTTTAAATTATTTCTTTTTGCAATTTCTTTAATTTGATACATTTGTGCACATTGCCCATAAAGATGAACAGAAATAATTGCTTTTGTTTTTTTAGTAATCATCCTTTCTATTTCACTTGGATTTATATTGTATGAAAATATATCAGGTTCGACGGGTACAGGCTTTGCTCCAACCGCAGAAACAGACAACCATGTAGCTATAAATGTATTAGATGGCACTATTACCTCATCACCATAGCCTATATTATTTGATTTAAGTAAAAGTGAAAGGGCATCCATTCCATTAGATACACCTAAGCAAAATTTTACTCCACAATACTGAGCAAATTCTTGTTCAAATAGTTCTAGCTCTTCTCCAAGAATAAAATATCCAGAGTTAACTACTCTTTTATAAGCAATATTTAAGTCTTTTTTTATAATTGAATTTACTTTCTTCAAATTAAAGAACTCTACCTTTGATGACATAAGTCTATTTATTCCAATTCATTGTAATATTTCCGGGATATCCTCTATTAAAATGATTGGTCCAAGGATATGCAGGTAATCCAGACAAGTCTTTTTTAATTATTTTATTTGCCTCTTTAGTTTCTTTGGCAGGATTACCTAAAACACAAAATCCATCTCGAACATTTTTTGTTACACATGATAAAGCTCCAACAACCGATCCTTTTCCGATAGTTAATCCAGGTAAAATTAGAGATCCTGAACAAATAACGGCGTAATCATCAATCAAACAACCTATGAGGTTATCGCTTGGTGGCGTTGGATCATTGGTTATAGTGACATTTGGTAGAATCCAAACGAAATCTTTGATTATGGTTTTTTTTGCAATAAAAATATTTGATTGAAACCTAACATAATTACCAATTTCGCAATCACCCTGAATTTCTGTAAATGTTCCAATTTGAAAATAACAACCAGCATGGGTATTTTCTCTAACAATCACATTATGGCCAGTAGTAAGGTTATCTCCAAGCTCAGCTGAATCATAAATAGTAGTATTAGAGCGTATTAAAGAATTATTTCCAATGTAAGTTGGGGCAATGTCATTATCAGAAATAATTGACGGATAGCCTATCTGGCAATAAGCTTCAATAACAGAGTTTTCTCCTATAAATGCATTATCATAAATGATAGAATAAGGTCCAATCGAGACGTTGGTCCCTATGATTGCGGAATCGCTTACAATAGCTGTGGGATGTATTTTAACCATTGATATAAGGAATTATCCTTTGATTACAGAGCCTACGATATTCAAATTACAAGAGTATAAAAAAAATGATGGTTCAGGCATTGTTATTATTGAAAACCTAGAGAATTATAAATTTATATGTAAAAGATTATATATCATACAAAGCGAAAGTAAATCAGATCATGGCCACCATGGTCACAAAAAATTAGGTCAGATTTTTATTTGCATTCAGGGATCAGTAGCCATTAAGATTGTTGGTAATAAATATAATAAAACTTTTAAATTATCAAACAAAAAAGAGGGATTATTTCTTCCTTCAGGTTATTGGAGGGAACTCACAGTCGAAAAAAAAACAAATTTAATAGTTATGGCATCAGAGACATTCCTGGAAACAGATTATATAAGGAATTTCGAAGATTACAAGAAATGGGTAAAAAATATTGCTTACGTAATTTAAGCCTCTACTAAATCAATAAAGTCAGATAAGTCTTTTTGTGAAATTGAATAGTCTGAATGCATATAGTCAGTATTTTTACTTTTACATTTAATAATACTTACTTTAATTCTTGATGTTGCTGCAACGAGTTTTGGCCATAAATTTAAATCGAGTAATTTTGAGTCAGAATATAATATACCTGCCCGAGCCCCACTATTACAAAAAACTAAATTAGCAAGAACTGCACCCGTTGGGGAAATAATTACTGATGCCTCAGAAAACAAGTTTATTTGTGACATTACACTTAATGAATTTGGATCAATTATTTCATACCCCCTAGACATGCAATACTGGATTACTTTATTTTCATTATCAACGTTTCTATAATGTGAGCCTCTAAGTAAATAATATTTATTTGTTTTAATCTCTTGCTTAACTTTTCTATTAATATATTTACCCTTAAGATCCTCGGCCATGTTTTTTATTCCAATAGATGAGTACCATAGGGTGTTGTCATTTTCTATACTAGGGTCAAATGGAAAAAATGATGGAGTTGATAAATAAATTAAGTGCTTAATTATAATTTGGACTCTAGGCTTGACCAATACAATATTAATATCAGGATAAAGGGAGAATATTATTTCATAAATATTTTCATGAAGGTCAAAATCAATAAGAATTGGTAAATCCTTGTATTCATCTATATTTTTTATAGCATTTATTAATGGGAAGATTTCAATCATCATATGACAATAATTGGATGAACATGAATGCATGAGTGAAATTGCCTTATCTAGATTTTTAGGCTCATTATTAAGGAAAAATTGGAACGAGCTATTATCTAATCTTTTGATTGATCTTAATTCTTCTGAAAGATTGTGATTAATTAAATTCTTATAAAAAGAAAAAAAGAAGCCCCTATCAATATCCAAATAAAGAGACGACTTACCTCTTACGGTAATATTATTAAATTCAGCAACCTTAATAGATTCATCAGCATGTGATTCAATTATTACTGGAATAGTTTTTTTGTTGAACATGAGATTATACTTAAATTCATTGATTGTAGATTTCTTACATATTTCTACAAATTTAGTAGAGATTGATTTCGTTGCATTTAAATCATATTTCCTCGCATAATCAATATCATTAATAAAATTTAAATTTTTTACATAATATTTACGTGCGAAAGGTTTAAGAATAGTCGTAAAAACAGTAAATCCAATATTTCTTAAATTAATTCTTTCATTATTTTTTCTTCGATGCAAAAAAAATTTTTTAAATAATTTATATGCGGATAGGTTTACAATGAAAGACATTAGGGTGAAATAAAAATATAGTGGGTCAAATAATGTATCTTCAATAACAAGACAATCACTTCTGTTTTTTTTTTTTACAAATTTAGCCTCCTTATAAAGAGCTAAAGCTTCCCCGATATCACCATCAAATATAATGCTACCCTCATGAAGAACTATTCCTCTATTACAGAATTTTTTAAGTGTATTTTCATCATGAGAAATCATAATGGACAGCTGCGATGTATCAATTGTACTTTTCATTCGTTCATGGGCTAACTTATTAAATTCTTCATCACCTGCTGAAAAGCTCTCATCAAGAATAAGAATATCTGGAGAAACTGAAGTGGCAATAGAAAAAGCCAATCTCATAAACATTCCTGAGGAATACTTCTTAACAGGGATATCAATAAATTTTTCAATGCCGGAGAAATTAATGATTGAATCTTCCAACAAATCAATTTCTTTTTTCCTTTTACCAAAAATTGCAGCATTTAATCTGAGATTTTCTCTACCAGTTAAATCAGGATGAAAGCCAGCACCAATTTCAATTAATGGTGCGATTGATCCATTACATTGAATTTCACCTGAATAATCTTGGTAAATATTAGCAATACATTTAAGTAAGGTGCTTTTACCAGCTCCATTCCTACCTATAATGGCAACTTTTTCCCCTCTTGAAAAATTAAGTGAAATATTATCTAGAGCAGTAAATTCATTATTATATTTATAATCTTTTTGTGTAAATAAGGATGAAAATGCATCTTTAAGAGTCGAATTTTTTGTGTAATCCAAAGTAAAGGTTAACGACAGGTTCGTAATTTGTAATATAGGTTTCATAAATAGTGGATAATTTTAGTTTTATTTTTATTTAAAAAATATAATCCAATAACAAAAGAAGTTGCAGATAAACTAATTGCTATAAGATACTCCTCGATGGTGCAAAATTGTCCATTCGTAATAGGCTCCCTAACCAAATTAATATAAGGGGAGATAGGGTTGTAATTAAATAAAATAGCAACTAAATTTCCTTCAAGTCTACTTACTGGATATAAAATTGGTGTTAAAAAAAATAATGCCTGTAAAAAAATTGGGATTATATAAGTAAGGTCCCTAAAAAAAACGGTTGCAACTGAAACCAGGAAACTTAAACCCATAACAAAAATAAAGATTAAAAAGTATGCGAAGAGTATTGATATTGATGAAAGATTTACTTCGGCGCCTAAAAATATCATTATTATAAAAAAGGGGAAGAAACTAAGAATTGCATCAATTAATAGTGCAATAGAAATGCTTAATGGAAATATTTCCTTGGGTAAATAAATTTTATTTATTAATGCTTCATTTTCGATTAAGCAATTTGACGCTATGTTAATTGAATAATTTATATAATTCCATACAATCATTCCGGAAAAAAAGAATAATGCATAATCTTTAAGCGGTATGCTCATTATTGCAGAGAAAACAAAAGCTAAAACAGTCATCATTAATAAAGGATTAAGTATTGTCCAAACAAAACCAAGCTTAGTCCTCCTGTATCTAAGAAGCATTTGCTTTCTAACAAGTAAAAAAATAACGTAATGGTATTTACTTATAAAATTTAGTGTTCGATTTAATACCATGTTAATTATTTAAAGCCCTCAATTTTTGTTTGTAAATTTTATAATGCATATAATTTCATTATATTTTTAAATTTATTAATTCACTATAGAAATTTAATGAATTTGATTTAAAGAATTTTGAATTCTTCTTGATGCTATTATCGATCATTTTAGAACTGATCCTTCTGTAGGAGCTGTCTAAACTTAATTTTTCAGCAAGTAAAATATATTCATCTACTGAACTAACTAGCATTTCTTTATCCAATCCAAGTTCAGTTAGTACTGATAAGCTCATTCTGCTTCTAAAAAATTCTCCATAAAGAGAAACAATTGGTATCCTAGCAGATAATGGATCATGCAATGAGATAGAAGAAGAATAGGGAAACGAGTCAAGATAAATATCACACTTTGAAATCTCACGGCATACATTATTTGATCCAACTGTATCCTTTATTATAAATCTTTCGTGATCTATTCTGTTTATCTTAGCCGCCTCTTTTATAATATTTTTTAGGTTAAATTTATATTGATGAAAATATACAGTAGGGAATGGTAATAGGATAATTTTACTGTTTGGAATTTTTTGTAATATTTTTGCCCATATATTAATTAAATTTGGTGACAATTTAAAAAGATGAGCATTGGAAATAAATAATAATTCTTTTTTATGTTCGAATTCATTTGAGGTATTACTTATTGTATTGGCATCAGTTAGCCATAATGGTCCAGGTATATTATTTAGAACCATTAATTTTTCAACAAACTGTTCTTGCATTTTTTTTGTTGCTATTACTTTTGATATAACAAAATAATCTACCTCCTTAATACCACTGGTTATAACATCAGAAATTAAGGTTAATTGATTGTATGCAATCCTGCACATCAAAATAATACTAATTTCATTTAAAAATCGTCCTGATAGTGGTGAAGTATTCACCATGTAATGTAAATTATAACTTCTTATTATTTTTAGAGATTTATGCAAATTATTCTGAGGTAAATTAATTATTCTCCCTTTTAGCTCAGGAATTAATTGTAATAATTTATTTGTATTTTTGACGGTATCAAAAGAAAATAAAAAGATATCCATATTATTTGGTGGGTTAGCAAGGCCCTCATAAACCTGCCTACTCTCAGAGCTATCAGAATCAGATGAGAAACGAATAATCCCCATCGTAATCTTCATACTATTTGGTTTATCAAACCTATTTTTTTTAAGAAATTTTAGATCTGGGTAAATTATTTTTACATATTTTTTTAACAAACAAGACCTACTTACCATGTAATTCTTAAGGTTGGAATTACACATCAATGGAATGTTCAATTGAGCGTAATTGGCAAATACAGTAAGAATTCTTTTTTGAGTTTCTACGTCGGAATGGTCTAAAAAATCGACAAGTTTTTTTAGGGCATTGCATGCAAAATCAGGATGTAGTTCTACTTCTCCTTCATTAGTATAAAAAATATCATTAGCAAACAAATATTTAATATAGGCATTTACTAATAATGAATTATTAATAACAGATATAAAATTTGAAAGTTTCTTATCAAACTCGTACGGATGAAGATAAATAAATATAATTAATTGGGGCTTTATTGTATCTACCTTCTTTTCATAATCAATTAACGAATTTTTTAGTACATAAGATTCAATAAAATTTTTTTTAACTGATTTGAAATGCGGTGATAAATAATAATTATAGATATTACTTGCAGTAGAGCCGCTATAAAAAAAAGTTTTTAAATTTTTATTGCTTAATGAATACAAAAAAAGGCAAAAAATAGTTCTTTGTAATTTAAATAAATAAATAAATTTTAAACTTGTATGACATTTAATATAGGCACTGCTTATAATTTTTTTTAAATTTTTTAATAAAAATTTATCTATCCTGATACTATTCATTTTTTTATTATATCTTTACTAAAATTTATAAATGTTAAACCGTATATTAAAAAATACAATGCAGTAAAAGAAATTAGAGAAATGATAATTAGATATAAATCATTAAAAATAAATACGCATACAATAGGAGGCAGCATCCAAATTATAAATAAAAGAGGCATTAATAAATTATTTGCTAATAATTTATTATTAATTTTTTTTTCTAGAATAAAGTATATTCTTAAATGCAGATGATTATTATCTGGCCTAAATGGACTATTTCCAGAGCATAACTTACGGCAAAAAGAAAAAATAATTTCAATTGAAGGATAGAAAATTAATAGGCAAGCACTCCATGTTGGTAATTGATCGTTTCTACCGTAAAAAATAATAACCAATAGGCCAATACACCACCCCAGAAAATAAGCACCTGTATCCCCAAGAAATATTTTCCCCCATGGATAATTAAATATTAGCATTACAATTATTGAGAATGCTATTATTAACGTTGTTAATGTTATTTCATAATCAGAATTAAGATATGCTAAATAACCCAAAGCAATCAATGATGCTAATGCTGTCATTGGAGCAAGTCCATTTGCTCCATCAATTACATTCATTCCATTTATTAATGCAACCAAAGACAATGTAAATAATACATATTTCATTTCAGAGTTATTTAAAATATCATGCATAAAGGGTATTTCAATAACTGGATAACTAAAATCAAAATAAATAAAAAAGAGAATAATACTAAGAAACGAGAATAATAGCCTCATGAAGGGAGAGATATTGTAAAAAAAATCTTCAGAAATTGCCACTAATATCATTGGTAAGGAAAAAATAATAAGGTTGTTGATTAAGGATAATTCTATAGGTGGCTGATGCGTTATATTAAAAGATACTAATGTTAATATAATCATGAGTCCACCAAATCTTGGTATATCCACATTAGACTGGTGTATGTTTTGAATTTCAAATCTATCCTGACGAAAGAACTTATGGGCAAATAAATTCCAAAATGTGATTGAAATCGGGTAGGCGATAAAAATTCCTATCGCTAACAATATATATGACTCTAATAAATTAGAGATGCTATGCATTTTTTATGTATATTTTATTTATCAAAGCTGTATAAATGGCCACATTCTATTGAGGATAAGTATTATTTTAAACTATTTAATTCCCATTTCCATGCATCTATGCAAATTTGCTCAATTGATCTCTTGCTTTTCCAGCCAAGTATATCATTAGCTTTTTTAACGTTAGCATAGCAAACATCGACATCACCATTTCTTCGGTTAGATATTTGATAAGGAATTCTTACTTGATTTACCTCCTCAAAGGTTTTTATTAAATCAAAAACTGAATAAGGTTTGCCAGTTCCAATATTAAAAATAAATAAACCATTATTTTTTTTTAAAAAATTTATTGAATGATTGTGCGATTCAGCTAAATCCATTACATGAATATAATCCCTTAAACCACTTCCATCTGGAGTGTTATAATTATCCCCAAAAATTTTTAGGTATTTAAATTTTCCACTTGCAACTCCCAATAAATATGGCATTAAATTATTTGGAGATCCAATTGAATTTTCACCTATTAAAGCAGAGCTATGGGCACCTACTGGATTAAAATACCTTAAGCAAATAGCTGAGAAATCATTAAACTTTATAACTATGTTTGCCAACTTATCTTCTATAATTTTCTTAGTCTCTCCATATGGGTTTATTGGATTAAGTGAAAAATCTTCATTAACTGGTTGTTTATTTTGATGCCCATAAACAGTTGCAGAAGATGAAAAAATTAATTTCTTTACGTTATGCTTGAGCATTTTTTCTAGAAGAATATCTGTGGATGTGACATTGTTATCATAGTAAAAATCTGGGAATTCTATTGAATCATTAACTGATTTTAATCCTGCAAAATGAACAACATAATTTATGCTGTGTTGTTTAAAAATTTTATCTAATAACTTTTCATTTGATAAATTTATTTTGTAAAAAACTATTTCTATATTGATAATTTTTTTGATTTGATCAATAACCCTTACACTAGAATTGGAAAGATTATCAACTACAATAACTTTAAATTTCTTTGGGTTTAATGTAGTAATGAAATGTGATCCAATATAACCTAATCCACCAGTAACAAGAATATTATCCATTGAATTATATACGTTCTAAAAATGGAGCATTTAAATCTTTTTGAGATAAAATATAGTCTTGATTGATTTCAGGCCATCTAATATTAATTAAAGGATCTTTGTAATTGATAGTGCGTTCATGTGCTTCTGAATAAAAATTTGTTACTTTATATGCTATTTCCGCACTATCATCTAGCGCCATAAACCCATGTGCGTAGCCAGGGGGAATCCAGAGTTGTTTTTTATTACTATTAGAAAGAATTTCACATACATACTGGCCATATGTTTTTGAGTTTTTTCTTATATCAACAGCAACATCAAAAATCTTTCCACTAATAACCCTTATAATTTTTCCTTGTTCATATGGTTCATCCTGGTAATGCAATCCTCTTATTGTTCCAGCATTAGAATATGAGTTATTATCCTGAACAAAATAAGTAAAGAAATTTGTCACATTTTCTCTAAATATCTTTTCATTATATGTTTCGTAGAAATACCCCCTATTATCTGAATGAAGATCTGGCTCTATTAACATTACATCTGGTAACTTAAGTGGAGTAAATTTCATTATTTTTTTAGGATACTTAAGAGATATTTTCCATAATTATTTTTTGAGAGAGGCTTTGCTAAATCTTCTAACGCAGAAGAATTTATCCAGCCTTGTCGATATGCAATCTCTTCAGGGCATGAAACTTTAAGCCCCTGACGATTCTCGATCGTGGAAATGAATTGCCCTGCCTCTAATAGAGAGTCGTGGGTTCCAGTGTCGAGCCATGCATAGCCCCGATCCATACGCTCAACATATAATTGATTACCTTCTAGGTATTTTTTGTTTAGGTCGGTTATCTCTAGCTCACCACGTTTAGAGGGCTGCAACTGCTTGGCGAGCTCCACGGCCTGATTGTCATAAAAATATAGACCGGTCACGGCGAAGTTAGATTTAGGGTTAATGGGCTTCTCCTCAAGCGATTTGACCTGGTTGTTTTGGTCAAATTCAGCCACACCATAACGCTCTGGATCTTTAACATGGTAGACAAAAATTGTTGCTCCCTGCTCTCTCTCTGAAGCAGAATGAAGAAGCGAGTTTATATCGTGGCCATAAAAGATATTATCACCCAGGATAAGAGCTGTAGCATTGTCCCCAATAAATGTCTCGCCAATAATGAGTGCTTGGGCGAGGCCATCGGGGCTTGGTTGTTCTTTATAGCTAAGATCTATCCCCCACTGAGATCCGTCTCCTAATAGCGATTCAAACATCGGTAAATCATGAGGCGTTGAGATAATAAGAATCTCTCGGATTCCGGCCAGCATGAGAGTAGTAAGAGGATAATAGATCATCGGCTTGTCATAGACCGGGAGCAACTGTTTTGATATCACATGGGTTACTGGGTACAGCCTTGTGCCAGAGCCGCCTGCGAGAATGATGCCTTTACGCTTCATAGTTTTCTTAATTCCGTTTTCCAATCGTCAAATTTTAGCATGAAGACAGTCTTGATTAATGAATTATCAAGCACGCTACTTTTTGGGCGCTTGGCATTGGTGGGATACTGATCTGTGTCTACAGGAAGAATATTATTTATATCGAAAGCTGGGGTAGTCTTGGTAATAATCTGCTTGGCAAACTCATACCATGAACTCTGCCCGTCCGGTACGAGATGATAAATACCGACATTTTCTGAGGTTAATTGATTGATCATTTTTTTTGTCTGCTTGGCAATAAACAAGTTTGAGGTGGGCACGCCAAGTTGGTCCGATACCACCCTTATCTCATCACGTTTTTCGCTCAGCCTCTTCATCGTGAGATAAAAATTATGGCCTATGTCAGAGTAAACCCAGCTGGTCCTGAAGATATAAAATTTTCCGCCAACATGCTGAATAGCTTCCTCCCCCGCCCACTTTGAAGCCCCATACACCCCTAACGGATTGGTCGGATCATCCTCTTTATATGCCCCCTTTTTTTCTCCATCAAACACATAGTCCGTGGAAAAATGAATGAACGGGATATCATATTCGCGTGCCTTTTCCGCCATGACCTTTGGCGCGTCACGGTTAATTAAAAAAGCTAATTCCGGCTCGTCTTCCGCCTGATCGACCTGGGTATAGGCCGCAGGATTAATGATCAAGTCCGGTTGATGTTGGTCGATCGCTTTTCGAATCTGATCTGGCTCAGTCAGGTCACAGTCTTGGCGGGTGAGTCCAACCAAATCATGATCGTTAAGTTGTTGCATGAGCGCATGGCCTACCTGCCCGTTAATACCCGTGATTAGGACCTTCATGAATAGTTTTTTGTGAGCCACATCTTATACTCACCCGACTGTACGTTAGCCACCCAGTCCTGGTTATCGAGATACCACTGCACCGTTTTACGGATGCCGGTCTCAAAGGTCTCTTCTGGCTTCCAACCGAGCTCTTTGCTAATCTTGGTTGCGTCAATCGCGTAACGTTGGTCATGGCCGGGACGATCTTTAACAAAAGTGATTTGTTCTTTGTACAACTTGCCATCCTCGCGGGGTTTCAATTCGTCTAATAAGTCACACAGGGTGTGCACGACCTCAAGGTTGGTTTTCTCATTCCATCCACCGATATTATAAGTCTCGCCAATTTTTCCTTTATCTAAAACCGTTTCAATACCCATGCAGTGATCCACGACGTACAGCCAGTCACGAATTTGTTGTCCATCGCCGTAGATCGGAAGGTCTTGTCCTTGCAGGGCTTTTAAGATACAAAGTGGGATCAACTTTTCTGGAAAGTGATACGGTCCGTAGTTATTCGAGCAGTTGGTGGTTAACACAGGTAATCCATAAGTGTGGTGCCATGCGCGAACAAGATGGTCGGAGGCTGCCTTCGATGCACTGTAAGGGCTGTTCGGTTCATACCTTTTTTCTTCTTTAAATGCCGGATCATTGGCACTTAATGTCCCGTACACTTCGTCGGTTGATACGTGCAAAAATCGGAACTCTTTTTGTCCTTGTTCACTTAAAGTATTAAAAAAGGATCGGGCCTCTTCTAACAAACGATAGGTTCCCAAAATATTAGTTTCCATAAAATCATCGGGTCCATGAATCGATCGATCCACATGACTCTCCGCCGCAAAATTAATGATTGCACTGGGCTGATGTTCTTGTAATAATTTACCAATCAGTGTTGAATCTCCGATGTCACCGTGGACAAAACTATAATTAGGGTTTGACTCAACAGACTTCAAATTCTCCAGATTACCGGCGTAAGTGAGCTTATCCAACGCAATGACTTTTTCTTTTGAGTGTGTCAGCCAATTAAGAACAAAATTAGACCCAATAAAGCCGGCGGCACCCGTAACAACAATGGTCATGCGTTTAGCCCTAAGCCTTCCTCAATCAGCTCACACAGAATATGGCCGATGGTGATATGCATCTCCTGAATGCGTGCGGTGGATTCAGATGGAATAATGATGGCATGGTCTGCTATCTCTAACGCTTGGCCACCACCCTTTCCTAAAAATCCTACGGTATGCATTTTTTTGTTATTAGCTGCATTTAGGGCATGGTTAACGTTGGCACTTTGGCCTGAGGTGGATATGCCAACCAGGATGTCACCTTCCTCCCCCAATGCCTCAACCTGCCGAGAGAAAATGTGTTCGTATCCGTAGTCGTTTACGATGCAGGTCATGACAGCCGAGTCCGCGTTCAGCGAGATCGACTTTAAGGGCTTTCTATGCCCCTTGAACCGACCAATCAATTCGCCCGCTAAGTGTTGCGCATCGGAGGCACTCCCCCCGTTACCACACCAAAAAATAGTCTTACCATTTTTTAATGCATTAATCATTAAGATGGCGGTCTGCTCAATAGCATTCTCTAGAGTTTGGAGTTGCGCTAATACCTCTTGGTGCTCAGCCAGGTTTCGTTCAATAGTTTTTTTCATGTAACAATTATAATCGGAAACGGAGGGATACCATAAAAAAACCGGCATTCGCCGGTTTTTTCATTAAGCCGCTTTTTCTTCTTTTTCTAGCAGCTGTTTAATGCGTAATTTTTCTTTTTTGTAGCGTCTTACCCGTAAATCGGGGACATAATTTTGATAGCTTGTTTGGATAATACCTTCGAGTTCTTGGTGCCTACTTTTGAGTGCTTTTAAGTCCATATGTATCCTCTCAATAATAAATTAAAATGATATTAAACTTACACCTACAATCTAACTCTACACCTTTGAAAAATAGAATTCTAGTTTTTTTTTAAAAACCTTTAGCTTTAAAAAAGAAGTAAAAAAGGATCCCTAAAAAAACAATGGGAATGGCCAGTAAAAGAGATTCCTTAGGGGTCTTAAAGATACTTTCGATGGAATGACGGTAGAAAAAGACTATCATCATGAAAGCAAACATTAAACCTAGTATCTGAAAACCGGAATTCATCATATAATTATAGATTAACCTTTGACCATTTTGAGGATTTTATGAAAGCGTTAGTAAAGAGGCATGCTAAAGAGGGATTATGGCTGGAAGATATGCCAGAACCGGAGGTTGGCAACAACGATGTGTTGGTAAAGATTGAGAAGACAGCTATCTGTGGTACGGACATCCATATCTACAATTGGGATGAGTGGGCACAAAAAACCATACCCGTACCCATGATCACTGGCCATGAATACGCTGGAGAAATTGTTGAGCTTGGCTCTAATGTACACGACCTTAAGGTAGGTGACATAGTCTCAGGTGAAGGTCATATTACCTGCGGACGCTGCCGTAATTGCTTAGCCGGAAGAATTCATTTATGCCCTAACACTATTGGTGTGGGGGTAAATCGTACCGGAGCATTTGCCGAGTACCTTTCCGTGCCTGCTAAAAACATTTTCAAGCCAAGCCAAGAAATATCGACCGACCTCCTTGCGATCTTTGACCCTTATGGTAATGCGGTGCATACCGCACTATCATTTAATATGGTGGGTGAGGATGTGCTTATCACCGGTGCCGGTCCTATTGGTATGATGGCGGCTATGGTAGCGAATCATGCGGGTGCGCGAAACATTGTGATCACGGATATCAATGCCTACCGTCTTGATATGATTAAAAAGATTCTTCCTAAAGTGATCACCATTGATGTGACAAAGAATAAGATCACCAAAGAGCTGATGCATTCCCTAGGAATTTTTGAAGGGTTTGATGTAGGACTGGAGATGTCAGGCTCGCCCAAGGCATTCGGTGACATGCTGGATAATATGATTAACGGTGGGCATATTGCGATGCTAGCGATCATGCCTGCAGGTTCAGGTATTGATTGGGATATGGTGGTATTTAAGGGCCTCACAATTAAAGGTATATACGGTCGCGAAATATTTGAGACCTGGTACAAAGGATCTATGATGGTACAAAGCGGATTACCCTTAGAAAAAATGATCACCCATCGTTATAGTTATGAAGATTTTCAGGAAGGCTTTGATGTCATGCGTTCAGGCAAGTCAGGTAAAGTCATTCTTAATTGGCAACCATAAAGGACATAAACATTAATGAGTTTTAAATCGACAAGACAAGATTTAGCCAAAGATCTAGAGGCTATTAAAGCAAACGGGTTGTGGAAAACCGAACGCCATATCAATTCCGATCAAAAAAGTTCCATTACCTTAGCTGACGGTTCTGAAGTGATTAATATGTGTGCCAATAATTATCTTGGTTTGGCGAATAACCCCCAAGTGATTGAGGCTGCCAAACAAGGGTTAGATCGATGGGGTTTTGGTTTGGCATCCGTTCGATTTATTTGTGGCACCCAGACTATTCATAAGACCCTTGAAGAAAAAGTCAGTCAATTCTTGGGGATGGAAGACACGATACTTTATGCCGCATGCTTTGATGCGAATGGGGGGTTATTTGAGTCCATCCTTACTAATGAGGATGCGGTGATATCTGACGAATTAAACCATGCCTCCATAATCGACGGGGTCAGACTATGTAAGGCTGCCCGTTACCGTTATAAAAATAATGACATGAACGATTTGCGTGCAAAATTAGTGGAAGCAAGAGAGAGTGGTGCGCGAAGGATTCTGATTACCACCGATGGGGTCTTTTCCATGGATGGTACGATAGCTCAGCTCGATAAAATTTGTGATTTAGCCGATGAATTTGATGCTATGGTGCATCATGATGATTGTCACGCTACCGGCTTTATTGGCAAGACCGGCCGTGGTGTTCATGAGTATTGTGGCGTGATAGATCGAGTAGATATTATTACCAGTACCTTTGGTAAAGCGCTTGGTGGTGCATCAGGTGGATTTACTTCGGGAAGAAAAGAAATTATTGATATGCTCAGACAACGTTCACGTCCCTACCTTTTCTCTAATACGGTAGCACCCAGTATTTGCGCGGCTACACTTGAAGTGATTGATATGCTATCGGAATCAACGGCATTACGAGATAAGCTAGAAGCAAACACCCACTACTTTAGAAGTGGTATGAAAGATGCAGGCTTCGCTATCGATGATGGCGATCACCCCATCGTCCCTGTCATGCTAGGGGATGCGAACCTAGCTCAGAATATGAGCAAGCAATTATTAGAAGAAGGTATCTATGCGATCGGTTTTTTCTTCCCGGTGGTGCCAAAAGAGAAGGCAAGGATTAGGACCCAGATTTCGGCAGCTCATAGTAAGGATGATCTTGATAAAGCTATCCACGCTTTTGCCAAAGTGAGGGATGCCCTCCAAAACTAAACGGGCTTACTTATCTAAAGGGATGCTCTGTATGCTTGACTTGACCTGCTCAAAGAGGTCATTTAAATACGCTAAAGTATCCTCAGGAAAATCAATAAACTCAAAATAAGTATTCACTATCGGGCAAATAGGATTTTCTGGGCTGCTATGGGTGAAGTCAGTATCCACATTTGTGACCTTATCTTCATCATCCACCATAAAAATGTTTTGCTGAGACCATACCTCACCATCCTTGCTCCGGATATCAATTCCAATAAAAGCTGTCTGATCTTCCTGCACAAAAGCTGAAGCTCTTGCAACGGCAGTTGCATGATACTTTTCTGCTAAAAAATTGACAAAATAGGTTTCCAGCTCCTCATTGATACCCTTACCACCATTAACCTCGGGGAACATACCTGTGAATAACAGGTATTGCTGCTGCTCATCACAAAAAGAGATGACCTTATTGACCGCTTTATGCTCCAAAACTAGATCTCTGTATTTACTGGGGAATGTTTTTTTTAAGTACTCAAAAGCTTTGTCCACAACCTACCCTTTCTTTAATTTTTTATTTAATTGATCGATTTTAGCATTGATCTTATAGAGCTCGTCGATAATGTACTTAGTGCTATGTGCTTTTTGTTTCACCGATCCCAAATGTTGCGCAATCATAAAGTAGATACCAACCAAAATAAGAACATTTGTAACATAACCGGATCCCAACCACTGATACACCCATTCCATAAATTTTCCTTGTTAAACATTGAAGGTTTATGACTCGTAATCGTTAATGACACCCTTGGATAGATGTACCTCTCTCAAGAAGCATAGAAGGCCAACAATTAAACCTGCCATAGCTGAGATAAATAAACCGGCTAGGTAGGTATCCAAATCAACAAATACTTCCGTAGCAATAAAAATCATAGCAATCAATAAAGAGATCAATAAGGCTGATATGGTCGTAAATGCAATAGCCCAATGCGTCCATTTAGCACGGCATTTTAATAAGGCTAATTCCGTCACCGTTTTTTTAGCAATAGAAAGCTTTTTTACTTCTCTGAGTACGCGATGTCGATCAACGATTCTCGATAGTCGGTTGGCCATAACCGAAAGAATAGCCCCAAGACCAGTTAAAAGAAAAGCAGGTGCTACTGCCATCTGAATGACAGCTGAAATCTCAACAAAATCTTCCATGACATAATTTCCAAAGTAGTTAGCAGTCAAAATATTGTGGTTAAGGCTTTCAACCTAATAATGAAAACAACTATAGCAAGGGAGGTGAACTTTGGGAATAAAATTTATCTCACTTTTAACCTAGAGGTATATATTTTGTACGTGAAACCTGCCACACTATTTGTCATTTTTATCTAAAAAGTTAAGGGAATAAAGTATGAGTTTCATAAGATGGTTTTTAGGCAAGTGTATTCTTTTCATCAATGCAGTAACTCTTCCTAAGCCGATTTTCAGGAATGAGGCTGATCAAGCTAGGGTTGACAAGAAAACACAGCATTACACCCTCTACCAATTTAAGGCCTGTCCGTTTTGTGTAAAGGTGCGAAGGTTTATCCGAAAAAATAGCTTTAAAATAGAGCTAAAAGATGCAAAAAATAATAAAGCTTATAAATTAGAATTGGTCAATAACGGAGGTAAGTATAAGGTTCCATGCCTCAAGATAGAAAAAATCAATGCAAAAACAACATGGCTTTACGAGTCGGACGCAATCATTCAATTCTTAGCAAAAGAGACTGAATTGTCTTGAAATGTTAGCTAAGAGGTGAGCTTCATCTCATCGTAATAGGATGATTTTATGTTCCGCAAAAGGTTTGGTAATGCGGATCAGGCAATAGGGCTGGGTTTCGGTATCCCGCATTAGAAGACGTTTCTTCAAACGGATGCTTTAGAGCTTCAAGCAAAGCTAAAAAAGGTGTCAAGTCACCATCCTCTGCAGAGCTCAATACACTCTCTACATGATAGTTATTTGGGATGATTGCTGGATTACTTTTACACATAAGATCAATGGAGGCGTCTAACGACCCTGCATCTCGCTTCCTTCTTTCATGCCAAAGTGTCTGCCATTGTTGAAACAAAGGAAGTTGGTAGCTGGTATTGTCTGGAAGAGTTTCTTGGCTTAAATCACGAAACGTTTGAGTGAAGTCAGCTCTTGAGCTTTGCATCCATTCTAAGAGGTCTTGTGCAAGCGAAAAATCACCTGCCTCCTCATCCAATAAACCTAACTTACGCCGCATACCTGATATCCATGCCTGATTAAAAATCTCGCCAAAGCTAGCAATGGCCTCCTCTGCCAACGTTATGGCACTTTTTGTATCCTCATCTAACAGGGGTAACAAGCTATCAGCCAGCCTTGCAAGATTCCATTGGGCGGCATGCGCTTGACTGCCATACTTATAACGTCCTTGGCTATCGATTGAGCTAAATACGGTATCCATAGAGAAAATGTCCATAAACGCGCACGGGCCGTAATCAATGGTTTCGCCACTGATTGTCATGTTATCGGTATTCATCACACCATGAATAAACCCTACATGCATCCAAGAGGCGATCAGTTTTGCTTGGCGATCAATTACTGTATACAAAAGACCGAGGTAAGGATTCTCCAGGTCGGTCAATTCAGGATAATGCCTCGCTATAGCATAATCAGCCAATTTTTTTAGTTCTTCGCGGCCCATCATTCTATTTGCATACTCAAATGTACCTACCCGTATATGGCTTGAAGCAATCCGCGTTAGAATGGCTCCATCTAACTGAGATGAACGCATCACCCCATCACCAGTAGAAACTACTGCCAAACTTCGAGTGGAAGGAATGTTGAGTGCATGCATAGACTCACTAATAATGTATTCACGGAGCATGGGGGCAAGAGCAGCTCTACCATCTCCCCCTCGTGAGTAAGGAGTTGGTCCCGAACCTTTCAGTTGGATATCAAAGCGCTTACCATCAGAAGTAATTTGCTCTCCTAATAAGTGTGCCCGTCCATCACCAAGGATGGAAAAATGACCGAACTGATGACCCGCGTAAGCTTGGGCAATATAATCCCCACCTTCAATTAATTTATTGCCCGAAAAAAGTTGTGCGAGCATATCCTCATCATCACCTAGATTAATACCCATTGATTTAGCAAGCTCGGTATTGAACAACAGAAGCTTTGGTCTACTAACCGGTGTTGGATTAAGTCTGGTAAAAAATTGTTCGGGCAGTTCGGTATAAGTATTTTCTAGATGCCAACTGTTAAAAGAATCCATAGATAATATTTCAAATTTAAAAATTAACTATAACAAAGCAGTGGGTTTTGGTGTCCTCTATTTTTGACTTATTGGAACATTGTTATGTAAGGGGAACCCCTTAACCTATTCTTGTTTTTTGGTTTTAATAACCTCAAAGAAAATTTCGCCCTTTTTGATCATACCGAGTTCGTCCCGCGCCCTTTCTTCTATCGCGTCGGTGCCATCTTTTAGATCGTTTACTTCGGCAAGTAACGCATCATTTTCTTTCTCTAATTGCAGATTAATAGCTTTTTGGGATTCGTATTGTTGATGAAGGTCAAAAACATTAATCCAGCCTCCCCGGTCAAACCATAATGGGTATTGAATCAAAACAATTAAAATCCAAAATATGTAGCTTAAAAATCTCAATTACTTTATGTGCAGTTGATAAAATGCAGACAATCCAGCATAAGCCGCTCCCTCTCCGAGGGTGTCTTCTATACGTAAGAGCTGGTTATATTTTGCTGTTCTTTCTGACCGAGACATCGAGCCAGTTTTTATTTGCATAGCATTCGTAGCAACTGCTATGTCCGCAATCGTTGTATCTTCAGTCTCCCCTGATCTATGGGATATCACAGCCGTATAATTGGCTTTTTGCGCCATGGCTATGGTGTCAAAGGTTTCGGTTAAGCTGCCGATTTGATTCACCTTAATTAAAACAGAATTGGCTACTTTTTTATCAATGCCCTCCTGCAAAATTTTAGAATTCGTTACAAACAAATCATCACCCACCAATTGAATACGTTTTCCTAGCTGGTCTGTCAATATCTTCCAGCCATCCCAATCAAACTCATCCATGCCGTCTTCTATGCTGATAATAGGATATTTTTCACACCAGGATGCTAGGTAGTCTGACATTTGTTGGGAGTTAAGAGCTAATTTTTCCGAAGCTAATTGGTACAATCCATCCTGATGAAATTCCGTGCTAGCGCAATCCAAACCCAAAAAGACATCTTTTCCGGGCTCATATCCAGCTATCTCAATGGATTCCATAATTAATTGCAAAGCAGCCTCATTTGATGACAGATTAGGGGCAAATCCCCCTTCGTCCCCAACTGTAGTAGCTAAATGTTTTTTCGATAAATTACGATGAAGGGCATGAAAAATTTCTGCACCGCATCGGATGGCTTCAGAAAATGAAGGCCTTCCGGCAGGAATAATCATGAACTCCTGAATATCCACATTGTTGTCAGCGTGTGCTCCACCATTGATAATATTCATCATGGGGGTCGGTAGGCTAAAATTACCGTCATGATTTAAATACTCAAATAAGGGTTTTCCCTCACTGTTTGCTCCAGCATGAGCGCATGCCATAGACACGGCAAGAATAGCATTAGCTCCTAGATTTGCTTTATTGGGTGTACCATCCAGATCGATCATCACCTGGTCTATCTTAGACTGCTCTTTGGGATTTTTGCCTTTAAGTGCAGCGGCAATGGGGCCATTAATATTTTCTAACGCCTTTAAAACGCCTTTGCCAAGATAGTATTTTTTATCAAGATCTCTAAGCTCGATCGCCTCCTTACTTCCCGTAGAAGCTCCGGATGGAACCGATGATCTTCCCCATGAGCCGTCCTCCAAAAAAACTTCAGCCTCAACCGTTGGGTTCCCTCTGGAGTCGATAACCATGCGCCCTTTAATACTTTTTATTACACTCATTTCCATTCCTAACTAAAATAGATTTTTTGACTTGACGGTATGGTCAAGTTCTTTTAAGACCTCTAATAAGGCTTGCATTTGATTAAGCGGAACTGCGTTTGGTCCGTCTGACAGCGCCTCACTCGGGTTAGGGTGAGTTTCCATAAAGATTCCCGCTATACCACTAGAAACTGCAGCTCTTGCAAGCA
>Ga0209710_1000433_pt1 | contig 40136 bp, 41 predicted proteins | sample ArcticOcean_MG_C_5_FD_187436 | JGI IMG/M metagenome (GOLD analysis project Ga0209710, IMG submission 187436) | Marine microbial communities from western Arctic Ocean - ArcticOcean_MG_CB4_138 (SPAdes) (version 2) | ecosystem: Environmental > Aquatic > Marine > Oceanic | place: Arctic Ocean...
CGACTGTTGACAAAGGGGTTGCGATCTATAGAATACGCGTCCCGCTCATCGAAGCGAATGTTCTTTAAAAATATAATCAAGCAATGCGTGTGGGCACTTGCTAATTGATATTGGATTATTAAATATCATAAGTAAGTTCTCATCGCAGACATTTATGAATGTGATAAGTTCGAATTATGAAGCTGAGATTTTGAATGGTGAAGCAAGTTTTGCGTAACCGTTCCCTCTCCTTCAACGGTGAGGTTAAAGATTAAACTGAAGAGTTTGATCATGGCTCAGATTGAACGCTGGCGGCAGGCCTAACACATGCAAGTCGAGCGCGAAAACACTTCGGTGTGAGTAGAGCGGCGGACGGGTGAGTAATGCTTGGGAATCTGCCCAATAGTGGGGGATAACGTGTGGAAACGCACGCTAATACCGCATACGTCCTACGGGAGAAAGCAGGGGATCTTCGGACCTTGCGCTATTGGATGAGCCCAAGTCAGATTAGCTAGTTGGTGGGGTAATGGCTCACCAAGGCGACGATCTGTAGCTGGTCTGAGAGGATGATCAGCCACACTGGGACTGAGACACGGCCCAGACTCCTACGGGAGGCAGCAGTGGGGAATATTGCACAATGGGCGAAAGCCTGATGCAGCCATGCCGCGTGTGTGAAGAAGGCTCTAGGGTTGTAAAGCACTTTCAGTGGGGAGGAAAAGCTCAAAATTAATACTTTTGAGCCTTGACGTTACCTGCAGAAGAAGCACCGGCAAACTCCGTGCCAGCAGCCGCGGTAATACGGAGGGTGCGAGCGTTAATCGGAATTACTGGGCGTAAAGCGCGCGTAGGTGGTTTGATAAGCTAGCTGTGAAAGCCCTGGGCTCAACCTGGGAACTGCAGTTAGAACTGTCTGGCTAGAGTATAGTAGAGGGTGGCGGAATTTCCTGTGTAGCGGTGAAATGCGTAGATATAGGAAGGAACATCAGTGGCGAAGGCGGCCACCTGGACTAATACTGACACTGAGGTGCGAAAGCGTGGGGAGCAAACAGGATTAGATACCCTGGTAGTCCACGCCGTAAACGATGTCTACTAGCCGTTGGGAGACTTGATCTCTTAGTGGCGCAGTTAACGCGATAAGTAGACCGCCTGGGGAGTACGGCCGCAAGGTTAAAACTCAAATGAATTGACGGGGGCCCGCACAAGCGGTGGAGCATGTGGTTTAATTCGACGCAACGCGAAGAACCTTACCAGGTCTTGACATCCTAGAAACTTAGCAGAGATGCTTTGGTGCCTTCGGGAATCTAGTGACAGGTGCTGCATGGCTGTCGTCAGCTCGTGTCGTGAGATGTTGGGTTAAGTCCCGTAACGAGCGCAACCCTTGTCCTTAGTTGCCAGCACGTAATGGTGGGAACTCTAAGGAGACTGCCGGTGACAAACCGGAGGAAGGTGGGGACGACGTCAAGTCATCATGGCCCTTACGACCTGGGCTACACACGTGCTACAATGGCCAGTACAGAGGGCTGCAAGCCCGCGAGGGGGAGCTAATCTCACAAAGCTGGTCGTAGTCCGGATCGCAGTCTGCAACTCGACTGCGTGAAGTTGGAATCGCTAGTAATCGTGAATCAGAATGTCACGGTGAATACGTTCCCGGGCCTTGTACACACCGCCCGTCACACCATGGGAGTAGGTTGCAAAAGAAGTAGCTAGGCTAACCTTCGGGAGGCCGGTTACCACTTTGTGATTTATGACTGGGGTGAAGTCGTAACAAGGTAGCCCTAGGGGAACCTGGGGCTGGATCACCTCCTTAAACGAATATCCTTACGGTTAGTAAGTGTTCACACGCATTGCTTGATTATTTATGACTAGCAGTAAAGTACGGTATGGCGACCGGGCTGCTTAGACCCGGTTTTTTTAGAATTGGGTCTGTAGCTCAGTTGGTTAGAGCGCACCCCTGATAAGGGTGAGGTCGGTGGTTCAAATCCACCCAGACCCACCAATTCCGGATATATGGGGCCTTAGCTCAGCTGGGAGAGCGTCGCCCTTGCACGGCGAAGGTCAACGGTTCGATCCCGTTAGGCTCCACCACTTTACTGCATCAGAAGTTAGCGATAAGCATTTATTGTTTATCACTGACTTTTTACGTCAGCTGCTCTTTAAAAAGGTAATTATTGAATACTGAAAAATTTTTTCAAGGCCAGTGTGTATTTTTTACACATCTGTCCGGCGAAATTGTTACAACTTCTATGAAAATAGATAGGTGCATCAAAAATCTTGCTAGCTTGTGCTGTATGGTCAAGCGAGTAAGCGCATACGGTGGATGCCTTGGCAGTTGGAGGCGATGAAGGACGTAGGAGCCTGCGATAAGCTTCGGGGAGGTGGCAAACACCCTTTGATCCGAAGATTTCCGAATGGGGAAACCCACCCGCCATAAGGCGGGTATCATGCACTGAATACATAGGTGTATGAAGCGAACCCGGAGAACTGAAACATCTAAGTAACCGGAGGAAAAGAAATCAACCGAGATTCCCTGAGTAGCGGCGAGCGAAAGGGGAGCAGCCTGCAAGTGATAGCAGAAGTGTTAGTGGAACAGTCTGGAAAGTCTGGCAATAGAGGGTGATAGCCCCGTACACGAAAACACATCTGTGGTACTAAGCTTGCGTAAAGTAGGTCGGGACACGAGTTATCTTGACTGAACATGGGGGGACCATCCTCCAAGGCTAAATACTACCAACTGACCGATAGTGAACTAGTACCGTGAGGGAAAGGTTAAAAGAACCCCGGAGAGGGGAGTGAAATAGATCCTGAAACCGTATGCGTACAAGCAGTAGGAGCAGACTTGTTCTGTGACTGCGTACCTTTTGTATAATGGGTCAGCGACTTATTTTCAGTGGCAAGGTTAACCGTATAGGGGAGCCGTAGGGAAACCGAGTCTTAATAGGGCGTCTTAGTCGCTGGGAATAGACCCGAAACCGGGCGATCTATCCATGGCCAGGTTGAAGGTTGAGTAACATCAACTGGAGGACCGAACCCACTAATGTTGAAAAATTAGGGGATGAGCTGTGGATCGGAGTGAAAGGCTAATCAAGCCCGGAGATAGCTGGTTCTCCTCGAAAGCTATTTAGGTAGCGCCTCATGTCTCACCACTGGGGGTAGAGCACTGTTTCGGCTAGGGGGTCATACCGACCTACCAACCCGATGCAAACTCCGAATACCAGTGAGTGCAATCATGGGAGACACACGGCGGGTGCTAACGTTCGTCGTGGAGAGGGAAACAACCCAGACCGCCAGCTAAGGTCCCAAATATCAGTTAAGTGGGAAACGATGTGGGAAGGCTCAGACAGCTAGGAAGTTGGCTTAGAAGCAGCCATCTTTTAAAGAAAGCGTAATAGCTCACTAGTCGAGTCGGCCTGCGCGGAAGATTTAACGGGGCTAAACTGATAACCGAAGCTGCGGACGCATACTTGTATGCGTGGTAGAGGAGCGTTCTGTAAGCCGTTGAAGGTGCATTGTAAAGTGTGCTGGAGGTATCAGAAGTGCGAATGCTGACGTGAGTAACGATAAAGCGGGTGAAAAACCCGCTCGCCGGAAGATCAAGGTTTCCTGTCCAACGCTAATCGGGACAGGGTTAGTCGGTACCTAAGGCGAGGCCGAAAGGCGTAGTCGATGGAAAACAGGTTAATATTCCTGTACCGCTATATACTGCGATGGGGGGACGGAGAAGGCTAGGTGATCAGGGCGATGGTTGTCCCTGTACAAGCTTGTAGGGAGATCTCTTAGGTAAATCCGGGAGATCATTATCCTGAGGAGTGATGTCGAGCTCAATTGCGAGCGAAGTCATTGATGCCATGCTTCCAAGAAAAGCCTCTAAGCTTCAGGTATATAGAGACCGTACTCCAAACCGACACAGGTGATCAGGTAGAGAATACCAAGGCGCTTGAGAGAACTATGGTGAAGGAACTAGGCAAAATGGTGCCGTAACTTCGGGAGAAGGCACGCCGATTTTGGTGATGGGATTTACTCCCTAAGCTGAGGTTGGCCGCAGAGACCAGGCCCCTGCGACTGTTTATCTAAAACACAGCACTCTGCAAACTCGTAAGAGGAAGTATAGGGTGTGACGCCTGCCCGGTGCCGGAAGGTTAATTGATGGGGTTAGCTTCGGCGAAGCTCTTGATCGAAGCCCCGGTAAACGGCGGCCGTAACTATAACGGTCCTAAGGTAGCGAAATTCCTTGTCGGGTAAGTTCCGACCTGCACGAATGGCGTAACGACGGGGGCGCTGTCTCCACCATAGACTCAGTGAAATCGAAATCGCGGTGAAGATGCCGTGTTCCCGCGGCTAGACGGAAAGACCCCGTGAACCTTTACTATAGCTTGGCACTGAACTTTGAATCTATCTGTGTAGGATAGGTGGGAGGCTTTGAAGCGTTATCGCTAGATAGCGTGGAGCCACCCTTGAAATACCACCCTGGTATATTTGAGGTTCTAACTCTGACCCATTATCTGGGTCGAGGACAGTGTCTGGTGGGTAGTTTGACTGGGGCGGTCTCCTCCCAAAGAGTAACGGAGGAGCGCGAAGGTACACTCAGCATGGTCGGAAATCATGCTATGAGCGCAAAGGTAGAAGTGTGCTTGACTGCGAGACTGACACGTCGAGCAGGTACGAAAGTAGGTCTTAGTGATCCGGTGGTTCTGTATGGAAGGGCCATCGCTCAACGGATAAAAGGTACTCCGGGGATAACAGGCTGATACCGCCCAAGAGTTCATATCGACGGCGGTGTTTGGCACCTCGATGTCGGCTCATCACATCCTGGGGCTGGAGCTGGTCCCAAGGGTATGGCTGTTCGCCATTTAAAGTGGTACGCGAGCTGGGTTCAGAACGTCGTGAGACAGTTCGGTCCCTATCTGCCGTGGGCGTTGGAAAATTGAGGAAAGCTGCTCCTAGTACGAGAGGACCGGAGTGGACGAACCCCTGGTGTTTGGGTTGTCATGCCAATGGCATTGCCCAGTAGCTACGTTCGGACGGGATAACCGCTGAAAGCATCTAAGCGGGAAGCCTCTTCCAAGATTAATTTTCCCTGGGAGTTTAACTCCCCTGAAGGGCCGTTCAAGACTAGGACGTTGATAGGTTGGGTGTGGAAGCGCTGCGAGGCGTTGAGCTAACCAATACTAATTGCCCGTGAGGCTTGACCATATAACGCAAGCGAGACGACGGACAGATTGTTCGAGATACACGCGAGCCGAGAAAAAATTGTATTCAATAATTACCGACCTAATTTGATATTTAGTGAAGACTAAATGTCATACCAGTTTGCCTGGTGACCATAGAGAACTAGAACCACCTGATCCCTTACCGAACTCAGTAGTGAAATGGTTCATCGCCGATGGTAGTGTGGGGTTTCCCCATGTGAGAGTAGGTCATCGCCAGGCTTTAAATTAAAACGCCCTGATCAGTAATGATCGGGGCGTTTTTTTGTGCGTCATATTTTGTTTAGGGATCATAATCTCAATTTGGTCACTGCTCACTCAGTATTTGATGCATAATGCGCACCCTCTCAAGAATTTGATCGAGAAAAAGTGTCATGGAATATCTAGGTTACCTCGCTCTAGGATCGGTCGCAGGTCTGGTTAGCGGTCTATTTGGGCTCGGCGGCGGAACGGTCATTGTTCCCATCTTACTGTTGGTCTTTGCGGCGCAAGGCATTTCTCCTGAAATATCCACGCACATGGCGATTGCTACGTCGCTCGCGTGCATCAGTATTACTTCTATCAGCTCGATTTATACGCACTACCAAAAGGGCGCAGTAAATTGGTCACTGGCTCAGTTGTTTATCCCCGGGATGGTTTTAGGAACTTTTATCGGAACATCATTTTTTGTATCACTTGACGGAGTAGCGTTACAGATTCTATTAGGGATTTTCCTGTTAGCTATTGGATTACAGATGGTCTTCTACAAAGCAGTTGAGAGTGATGCGAAACTGCCCAGTCGAACTTTTTTGATGTCTTCTGGAGCTACTATCGGCGGCGTTTCTGCAGTATTTGGAGTGGGCGGAGGCATGTTTACAACGCCATTGTTAATTCACTTTGGCGTCAAAATACATCAAGCTATTGGTGTCGCAGCTGTGGGCGGATTTTGCGTAGCTTTGCCAGCATCTATCGTCTACGGGATCAGTGATATCTCTGCAACTGGGTTGCCAGAGAGTTCTCTGGGTTACATATTTTTACCCGCTTGGTTTGGTATTATCGTTACGAGTGCGCCCTTTGCTCGACTTGGAGCTGTCCTGGCGCATCGAGCTAATGGAAATCAGCTAAAGAAAATATTTGGTGTATATTTGTTTCTATTGGGTGTTCGCTTTGTTTGGATTAACATTGGTGTGTAGTTTGATAATTCTTAATCAAAGGCGCTTTTAATGTTGGATTTACAAGATGAAATCCTTACCGTATTAGGCGACCGTTGCGCTCAATCCGATGATAGCCTGGCCGAGAAACTTAATGTGACCTGCTCACGAATAAAGGGCGAGCGACAGTTATTAATGGAGGCTGGATTGCATCTGGACTTTCTTAGTGAGAGCCACTACCGATTAGGAACACATGTTGAGCTACTGAGTAAAGAGGTAATAGAGCGCCATCTTATGCCATTGTGCTCTCCAGCGACTGTTGCCTGGGATCTTAAAGTCTTGCGAACGATTGATTCAACCAACCGTTACGCTCGAGATCATGTTGCCAAGAGCGAGCTCAGTGGCGTAGTGATTTTGTCGGAGAGTCAAACTGCTGGTAGGGGACGTTTAGGTAAGGTGTGGGCGAGCCCTTTTGCTGCTAACGTATACATGTCTATCATCTGGCGTTTCGATCTAGGCGCTGAAGCGTTACAGGGACTAAGTCTTGCGGTTGGCGTCGGTGTTCGGCGATCTTTAGCAAGGCTTGGCGTCTCTGGTGTCCAACTAAAGTGGCCTAATGATGTCTATTGTGAGGGTAAAAAACTTGGCGGTATTTTGCTGGAGGTAGTTGGCGATCCTAAGGGACAATGTACAGTTATTATTGGCGTAGGGATAAATGTTGCGATGCCTATGGCAGCGGCCGAAGAGATTGACCAACCCTGGACTGATCTAATGTCGGCAGGAGCTACTAAATTGTCGCGTAATTTAGTCGTAGCAAATTTAATAGCGTCAATCTTTGAGGTACTCAATGATTTCCCGGCACTCGGCTTTGCCGCCTATCGCGACGAATGGGAATCATTAGATTTATTTCAAGGCTCACAGGGTATAGTCAGTAATCCCGCAGGATCGGTCTCGGGAACCATTCTTGGTGTTGACGGCTCAGGCGCTCTGCGCATGCGGCTAGTCAGCGGAGAAGAGCAGAGATTCATTGGTGGTGAGTTAAGTCTGCGAGGAAAGTTATGATTTTAGATATTGATGTAGGCAATAGCTTCGTCAAGTGGCGCGCCTTAAACGAGCTAGGGGCAACACAGCGAGGCTCGCAGTCCACTCGCGCGGTTGTCCGTGAGGGGCTCGATCTTAGTGTGATTGATGCGGTGACGTATGCGCGCTTATCATCCGTCGGCGACGCCTCAATCATTGAAATCCTTCGCCAACAGATAGCCAATACCTTTGATGTTGAGCTACGAATGGCTGTGGTCTCGCGGTCCGCGGGTGGTGTTCAATGTGGTTATCGTAGCGCTAAGGAACTTGGAATTGATCGCTGGCTAGCAATGGTGAGTGCGTATTCTAAATTCAAAAGGTCGCTCATTGTTGCTGATCTTGGAAGTGCAATAACTTTGGACGTTGTCAGTGACGATGGTCAGCATATGGGAGGTTATATCTTGCCAGGTTTATCTTTAATGCGAGAGTCACTTTGTAGAGGCACCGTACAAGTAAGTGCAAATGACGACATGGATGACGCTATAGTCCCCGCTAATAATACCTCTGCAGCGGTTAATCGCGGGAGTTTGTTCGCTGTTATTGCGACTATTGAAAAGCTAGCACAGAAGCATCAGGCGCTATTAGTTCTAACCGGAGGCGATGCGAACCTTGTCAAGGGCGTATTAAATATTGATGCTCTCTATGAGCGGGACTTGGTCATTGATGGGTTGTCTGTAGATGACATTTCATTGATCAAATGTTGACCCTAAACGGTTTCAAACGTTGTTTTGCCAACCCATTGTATTAAATGCCTTTTAATTTTTTGGCGATGGATTTCTCTCCCTCAAACCTCGGCTTTTTGGAGCTCTCGTCGCCCTGAAAATAAATTAGTTAAAAAAAATACAAAAGAAGGCCGAGATAAGGTTGCTTCTGGCGCAAACTTTCACTAAAATCGCGCACCGCTATTGAGATGCTGGCGTAGCTCAGTTGGTAGAGCAGCTGACTTGTAATCAGCCGGTCGGGGGTTCGACTCCTCTCGCCAGCTCCATTTTTCTTAAAGACTCTGTTAATGGTCGACATTGACTGTGGTTAGAAGGAAAATAGCGGTAAGTTTTGGGGGGATTCCCGAGCGGCCAAAGGGATCAGACTGTAAATCTGACGCGAAAGCTTCGGTGGTTCGAATCCACCTCCCCCCACCATAAAGCTAAGTAAGGTGAGCTATTTGTGGCAAAAAGGCAACGGCATCAGAGAGTGTGAATGCCAAATGTATGATTGTGATGCGGGCGTTGTGTAATGGTAAGACCTCAGCCTTCCAAGCTGATGATGCGGGTTCGATTCCCGCCGCCCGCTCCATACAAGGAACAGGCTTTTGCTCATATAGCTCAGTCGGTAGAGCACTTCCTTGGTAAGGAAGAGGTCACCGGTTCAAATCCGGTTATGAGCTCCATGTATTTGCAGAAAAGAGAATCTTTTTTGCATCAGAGGTGGTTAGTAGTTAGATAAGACAGCAGTTTTTAAAGTTTAGGGTCACTGTTTGATAGCTAATCAAACAAAATAAAGGCCCGTTGAGGAGATACTGAGATGGCTAAAGAAAAGTTTGAAAGAAATAAGCCGCATGTGAATGTCGGCACAATTGGGCACGTTGACCACGGAAAAACAACATTGACAGCGGCCATGACGCGCGTCTGTGCAGAAGTTTATGGTGGAACTGCCTCGGCATTTGATCAGATTGACAATGCGCCTGAAGAGCGCGAGCGCGGAATCACTATTTCAACGGCTCACGTTGAGTATGATTCAGCTATTCGCCACTATGCGCACGTTGACTGCCCAGGTCACGCTGACTATGTGAAGAACATGATTACTGGTGCTGCTCAGATGGACGGCGCTATTTTGGTGTGTGGAGCAACTGACGGCCCAATGCCTCAGACGCGTGAGCACATCTTGTTGTCTCGTCAGGTCGGCGTACCTTACGTTGTAGTATTCCTGAACAAAGCTGATCTACTTGCTGAAGATTGCGGTGGTGTTGGTTCAGAAGAATATGAAGAGATGCTCGAGTTGGTTGAGATGGAGTTGCGTGAGCTTCTTGATCTTTATGAGTTCCCTGGTGATGACACGCCCATTATTGTTGGTTCTGCGCTGATGGCGTTAGAAGGTAAGGATGATCACGAGTTGGGCACTACTGCTGTTAAGAAGCTAGTAGAAGCTCTAGATACGTACATTCCTGAGCCGGTTCGCGCTATTGATCAACCGTTCCTGATGCCAATTGAAGATGTGTTCTCAATTGCGGGTCGTGGAACTGTTGTTACTGGCCGTATTGAGCGTGGTGTGATTAAGGTTGGCGAAGAGATCGAAGTGATTGGTATCGCTGACACGTCGAAGACTACCTGTACGGGTGTTGAGATGTTCCGCAAGTTCCTCGATGAGGGGCGTGCTGGAGAGAATTGTGGTATTTTGTTGCGCGGCACTAAGCGTGAAGAGGTCCAGCGTGGCCAGGTACTGGCTAAGCCGGGTACTGTTAAGCCGCACACTAAGTTTGAGTCAGAGATCTACGTTCTGTCTAAAGATGAAGGTGGTCGTCATACACCATTCTTTAAAGGCTACCGTCCGCAGTTTTACTTCCGTACTACGGATGTAACTGGTGCATGTGAGTTACCTGAAGGTACTGAGATGGTTATGCCGGGTGACAACGTGCAGATGACTATTGAGTTGATTCATCCGATTGCGATGGAAGACGGTCTCCGTTTTGCTATTCGTGAAGGTGGTCGTACGGTTGGTGCAGGCGTAGTCGCTAAAATCATCGCGTAAATGTTTTGTTGATAATGGCGCTTAAGCCGAGACATCTGAAGGTGTCTCGGCTTAGCTGTCAGATAGGGAAACTAAATTAGCATCTTGTAGGCCAGTAGTTCAATTGGTAGAGCACCGGTCTCCAAAACCGGCTGTTGGGGGTTCGAGTCCCTCCTGGCCTGCCACTTTAATGTCTGAGAATGGTTGAAGCATGAGCGTTGTAGCTGAAGATAAGCAGTACCGATTAGATTGGCTGAAATGGCTGGTTGTTCTTACTTTGCTGGGCGGAGCAATTTACGCCAACTGGTATTATTCGGCGGAGTCAGTATTATACCGAGTAGTGGGATTTTTAGCTGTATTGGGGGCTGCTGGGTTAGTTGCGTCGCAGACCGCTAAGGGTGCAGCTACTGTCGAGTTGGCAGTGGGGGCGCGCATCGAGTGGCGCAAGGTTGTTTGGCCTACCAAGCAAGAGAGAAACCAGACTACTTTGATTGTTCTGGCAGTCATTCTACTGATGGCGCTGATTTTGTGGGGAATTGATTCTCTACTGAGTTGGATCGCCTCATTGATAATGGGTTAGGGGAAAAGCATGACGATGCGATGGTATGTGGTGCATGCTTACTCGGGCTACGAGAAGAAGGTTGCGCTGGCGATTCAAGATCGTGTAAAAATGAACGAGTTAGACGATCGTTTTGGTGAAATTTTGGTTCCTACCGAAGAAGTGGTAGAGATGAGAAATGGTCAAAAACGTACTAGCGAGCGTATGTTCTTCCCGGGCTATGTATTGGTAAACATGGAGCTAGATGACGATACCTGGCATCTAGTCAAAGAGACGCCAAGGGTAATGGGCTTTATTGGTGGAAAAGCTGATAAACCGGCAGCAATTAGTGATAAAGAGGCTAATTTGATTCTGCAGCGTGTGCAGGATTCTGAAGAAGCGCCTAGGCCAAAAACGTTGTTTGAGCCCGGAGAGATGGTTCGAGTATGTGATGGGCCGTTTAATGACTTCAACGGGACCGTTGAAGAGGTTAACTACGACAAGAGTAAGTTGCGCGTGGCGGTATCCATCTTTGGACGGTCGACGCCTGTGGAGCTAGACTTTACTCAGGTCGAAAAGGCCTAAAAATAAATTTGTGGTAGAGGCGCAATTCGGCGCGTTTATCGGGGAGCCAGAGAGGGATACTGCAGCGTTTTTGTAGGCATCCGGAGGCGTTAGCACCCATTTTTGGAGAGTGAGTATGGCTAAGAAAGTAACGGCTTATATAAAGCTGCAAGTACCTGCCGGTCAGGCAAACCCAAGTCCGCCAGTGGGGCCTGCGTTAGGTCAGCACGGCGTCAATATTATGGAGTTTTGTAAAGGCTTTAATGCTCAAACTCAAAGCATCGAGCAGGGCGCGCCGGTTCCTGTAGTCATAACTGTTTATGCAGATCGTAGCTTCACTTTTGAAATGAAGACGCCTCCTGCTTCTTATCTTCTCAAGAAGGCTGCTGGTCTTAAGAGTGGTAGTGGTCGACCTAATACTGAAAAGGTTGGTAAGGTGACTCGAGAGCAGTTGGAAGAAATTGTTAAAGCCAAAGAACCTGATCTTACCGCTGCAAGTCTTGATGCTGCGGTTCGCACCATAGCCGGCTCTGCTCGGTCGATGGGTATTGAAACGGAGGGCGTGTAAATGGCCAAGTTAACGAAGCGCCGTCGCGCGATTAACGAAAAGATTGAGCACGGTAAAGTGTATGCTATTGAAGATGCGCTTAACCTTTTAAAAGAGATTTCTACGGTAAAGTTCCCAGAGACAGTCGATGTTGCTGTTAATTTGGGTATTGATCCTCGTAAATCTGACCAGATTGTTCGTGGCGCAACAACGCTACCAAACGGCTCAGGCAAGACAGTTCGTGTCTGTGTTTTTGCTCAAGGTGCTGCTGCTGAAGCTGCGACCGCTGCCGGTGCTGAATTGGTCGGTATGGAAGAGTTAGCTGATGACATCAAAAAAGGTAACATGAACTTTGATGTAGTCATCGCTAGTCCCGACGCTATGCGGGTTGTAGGTCTTTTGGGTAAGGTGTTGGGTCCGCGTGGACTAATGCCGAATCCTAAGTCAGGCACTGTGACTCCAGATGTTGCTACTGCAGTTGCCAACGCTAAAGCTGGTCAGGTTCGTTTCCGAGCTGACAAAAGCGGTATCGTTCATGGCGGTATTGGTGTGGTTACGTTTGACGCAGCTGCGTTACAGCAAAATCTTGAAGCGTTGATGACCGACCTAGCCAAGGCTAAGCCGGCTTCAGCTAAGGGCGTGTATGTAAAGAAGATAACTCTTTCATCCACTATGGGCCCAGGATTATTGATCGATCAAGCATCTTTGGTATTTTGATCGGTAGGCAGCCTCTGGTTGCCTGAAAGACTTTGGGGTTTGAGCTGGTGGTTTCAGCTTGAGCCGTTAAAGACCGTAGGTTCCCGAGAGGGATTAATAATATTTCTGCTGACATTTAGAGAAAATTTTCCTACGCAGGCGGTGAACCCGATCTAGCGTTATTGGCTAGAGAATATTCACCTAAGTGGTCGAAGTAATTTCGGCCGTAACTATGGTAAATCGAGGAATTTTATCGTGCCATTAAATCTCGATGATAAGAAAGCAATTGTTGCCGAAGTAAACGAGACAGCAGCTCAGGCGTTATCCCTGGTAGTAGCTGATGCTCGTGGTGTTGACGTTAACGATATGAATGCTTTGCGAACTAAAGCTCGAGCTGAGAACGTAGAATTACGCGTAATCCGCAACACTTTAGCGAAGCGTGCATTCGCTGAAACTGACTACGCTTGCGTAGAAGATGTTTTGGTTGGACCGTCACTGTTTGCCTTCTCTATGGAAGATCCTGGTGCTGCAGCGCGTTTATTTAAAGACTTTGCAAAGGCGAATGATTCCTTTGAAGTCAAAGCGTTGTCAGTCAGTGGGCAGCTTCTTGGGAAAGATCAGATAGACGTTCTTGCCAACCTACCGACCCTTGAACAGGCTCTCGGTATGCTGGCTAGCGTTACTCTGGCACCTGTCACTAAGTTGGTTAGAACTCTTAATGAAGTACCAACAAAAGTAACTCGTGTCGTAGCAGCAGTTAAAACTCAAAAAGAAGAGGCCGCGTAAGCGTCGTCTCGTAATTAGACAAATATAGGAGGCCCAAAATGGCCCTATCAAATGAAGATATCTTGAATGCAATCGCTGAAATGAGCGTGATGGACGTTGTTGAGCTAGTAAGCGCAATGGAAGAGAAGTTTGGTGTTTCTGCTCAGGCAGCTGTTGCAGTTGCTGCGGCTCCTGCAGGTGGTGGTGATGCCGCTGCTGCTGAAGAGCAAACTGAATTTGACGTTGTTCTTAGCTCGATTGGCGAGAAGAAAGTAAACGTTATTAAAGCCGTTCGTGCAATCACGGGTCTTGGCTTGAAAGAAGCGAAAGAGCTAGTTGACGGAGCGCCTTCTACAATTAAAGAAGCTGCTTCTAAAAGCGATGCTGAAGACGCTAAGAAGCAATTAGAAGAAGCTGGCGCAACTGCAGAACTTAAGTAAGTTTTGTAGGCTGGTCGCCTGATTTTTCAGGCTGGGCTGAAGGGGCTTTTCCCTTCGGCCCTTTCTTGCTTGTAAGTACGGGAATTTACAGGTACGACGAACTTGAGTCTAGACTCAAGATTGAATAGTCCCAATTTAGTTAACACCGAGGAATACAAATGGCTTACTCCTTCACTGAGAAGAAACGTATCCGCAAGAATTTTGGCAAATTGCCAAATACCATGGACCTGCCTTATTTGTTGGCGATCCAGCTTGATTCCTATAAAAAATTCACGCAGAAAGGTGTGTCGGTAGAAGATCGACTAAACACCGGTTTGCATGCTGCTCTTAACTCTATTTTTCCAATTGTTGGGTACTCGGGCCATGCTGCTCTGGAGTACGTCGACTATGTCATGGGCAAGCCAGCTTTTGACGAAGAAGAGTGTAAGTTGCGCGGCGTTACCTACTCTGTTCCTTTAAGGGTGAGAGTACGCCTTGTTATTTACGACAAAGAGTCGACTAACAAAGCGATTAAGGATATTCGAGAGCAAGAGGTTTATTTGGGAGAGATCCCGCTGATGACCGAAAACGGTACTTTTATTATTAACGGTACTGAGCGGGTTATCGTGTCGCAGTTACATCGATCTCCAGGTGTCATTTTTGACCATGACAAAGGTAAGACTCATTCATCGGGTAAATTGCTATATACCGCCCGCGTCATTCCTTATCGTGGTTCTTGGTTGGACTTTGAGTTCGACCCCAAAGATGTCCTGTATGTAAGAATCGATCGCCGCCGGAAATTACCGGCGACTATATTGTTGCGTGCGTTAGGTTATAACTCCGAAGAAATTCTTGGAAAGTTCTTTGATACTAGTATCTTCCACTTCAAGAAAGACGTTTTCTCCTTGGAGCTTGATCCAGAAAGACTGCGTGGTGAGATCGCAGTGTTTGATATCAAAGATAAGAAAGGTGCTGTGGTTGTCGAGAAGGGGCGTCGAATTACTGCCCGCCATATTCGCGAGCTTGAAAAAAGTAAAGTGACCACCCTTGAAGTTCCTCAGGAATACCTGATCGGACGGTCGTTAGCGCAAGATGCTGCGGACGCAAAGACAGGTGAATTATTACTTGAATGTAACACTGAGATCACCGAAGAAAATTTGGCGTTGATGCTTGAGTCTGGGATTACGGATATCGAAACTCTGTACACAAATGACCTCGATTGCGGGCCGTTTATTTCTGACACCTTACGTGCAGATCCAGCGCGCACTCAAATGGAAGCGTTGGTAGAGATCTACCGAATGATGCGTCCAGGCGAGCCGCCGACTAAAGAGTCAGCAGAAAATCTGTTTTTCAATTTATTCTTTAATATTGAGCGTTACGATCTTTCCTCTGTGGGACGTATGAAGTTCAACCGTCGCCTAGATCGCGAAGCAGAGCAAGGTGCGGGTATTCTTTATGATGAGCGATATTTCTCGCTGCTGAAGACAGATGAAGCGCATGACTTGAAAGAGCAGTTTGGCGAAGCCACTGATATTGTTGATGTCATGAGTAAGCTCATTTCTATTCGCAATGGTAAGGGATCGGTGGATGATATCGATCACTTAGGTAACCGTAGAATCCGTTCAGTCGGCGAGATGGCCGAAAACCAGTTCAGAGTTGGCTTAGTGCGCGTAGAGCGGGCAGTTAAAGAGCGTTTGGGTGTGGCTGAGTCAGAAGGGCTGATGCCTCAAGATTTAGTCAATGCCAAACCTGTTGCTGCGGCCATGAAAGAGTTTTTTGGCTCAAGTCAGCTGTCGCAGTTTATGGATCAAAACAATCCATTGTCTGAAGTTACTCACAAGCGACGTGTTTCAGCGCTCGGGCCTGGTGGCTTGACGCGTGAGAGAGCTGGGTTTGAAGTGCGTGACGTACATCCGACTCACTATGGGCGAGTTTGTCCGATTGAAACCCCGGAAGGTCCGAACATTGGTTTGATCAATTCTTTGGCAACCTATGCGAGAACTAACCATTATGGTTTCATTGAGACCCCTTACCGCAAAGTTGTTGATGGCAAGGTAACGGCAGATATTGAGTACTTGTCTGCGATTAATGAATCCCAGTTTGTTATTGCTCAGGCATCAGCCGCAATTAACAGCAAGGATGAATTTGCAGATGACATGGTCGCTGTTCGTCACCAGAATGAATTTACAACGAAGGCTCCTGCAGACATCGATTATATGGATGTCTCTCCTCAGCAAGTTGTTTCTGTTGCGGCTTCGCTGATTCCCTTCCTAGAGCATGATGATGCTAACCGTGCACTCATGGGATCAAACATGCAGCGACAAGCTGTGCCTACGCTGAGAGCTGAAGCGCCACTGGTTGGTACTGGCATTGAGCGAACTGTAGCGAGTGATTCCGGTGTTTGTAAGGTCGCGAAGCGCGGTGGAGTTGTAGAAAGCGTCGATGCTGGCCGTATTGTTGTCCGTGTAGGTGATAGTGAAGTTGAATCTGGCGAAGCCGGTGTCGATATTTACAACCTCACTAAGTACACCAGGTCTAATCAAAATACGTGTATTAACCAAAAACCAATCGTTAAGCAGGGTGATGAGATCTCTCGTGGCGATGTTCTCGCTGATGGGCCCTCCGTTGATCTTGGCGAATTGGCTCTTGGGCAAAATATGCGTATCGCATTTATGCCTTGGAACGGATATAACTTCGAAGATTCGATCTTAATCTCAGAGCGCGTGGTTAAAGAAGACCGCTTCACAACGATCCATATTCAGGAGCTTACCTGTGTTGCTCGTGATACTAAACTAGGGTCCGAAGAAATAACTGCGGATATTCCAAATGTTGGTGAGGTTGCTCTAGCGAGACTTGATGAGTCTGGAATCGTTCATATCGGTGCTGAGGTTGCTGCTGGTGATATTTTAGTTGGAAAGGTGACGCCCAAAGGGGAAACCCAACTTACTCCAGAAGAAAAGCTTTTACGTGCCATCTTCGGTGAGAAAGCCTCCGACGTTAAAGATACCTCACTCAGAGTGCCAACAAGTATTAAAGGCACTGTGATTAACGTGCAGGTCTTTACGCGCGACGGTCTCGATAAGGATCAGCGGTCTCTTGATATTGAAAGAGCTGAGCTAGACCAATTCAGAAAGGATCTCAATGATGAGTACCGTATCGTTGAAAATGCGACATTAGGGCGTCTATTTGCGGCACTCGACGGCGCTAAAGTTGTTAAAGCTGAAGGTCTTAAGAAGGGTGAGAAGCTAACTGCTGAAGCGGTCGCTGATTACTCAACTGACGACTGGTTCTCTATGCGTATGGAGAAAGCTGAGTTCAATGATCAGATTGCTGCCGCTCAAACCCAATTAGGGGAGCGTCGTACGCAACTGGATGATCGATTCGAAGAGAAGCGTGGCAAGCTACAGAGCGGTGATGATTTGGCACCTGGCGTACTTAAAACGGTCAAAGTCTATCTTGCGGTTAAGCGTCGTATTCAGCCCGGTGACAAGATGGCTGGTCGTCACGGAAACAAAGGTGTTATCTCGGTGATTAAGCCGGTTGAAGATATGCCTTACGATGAAAACGGCGAGCCGGTAGATATCGTCCTGAATCCGTTAGGTGTTCCTTCGCGAATGAACGTTGGTCAGGTCCTTGAAGTTCATATGGGCATGGCGGCCAAAGGTCTAGGTGTTAAAATTGACGCGATGATCAAGGCGCAAGCAAAGGCTGCAGAAGTCCGTAAGTTTTTGCAAGCGGTTTACGATGTAGGCGATACCGTCTATGGCACGGACCTAAAAGAGTTAAGTGATAGCGAAGTTCTTGAGTTAGCGTCTAATCTGCGTTCAGGTGTCCCTATTGCAACGCCAGTATTTGATGGCGCTCATGAGGTTGAGCTTAAGAGTATGTTGGCGTTGGCTGATTTGCCAGAAAGTGGCCAATCAACCCTTTATGACGGCCGTACCGGCGACAAGTTTGATCGCCCAGTAACCGTCGGCTATATGTACATGCTGAAGCTGAATCACCTAGTGGATGATAAAATGCATGCGCGCTCGACTGGTTCATATAGTCTTGTTACTCAGCAGCCGCTGGGTGGTAAGGCGCAGTTTGGTGGACAGCGATTTGGTGAGATGGAAGTTTGGGCACTGGAGGCTTATGGTGCTGCTTACACGCTTCAAGAAATGCTTACGGTTAAGTCGGATGATGTTGCTGGTCGAACTAAGATGTATAAAAACATTGTCGACGGTGATCATCGAATGGAGCCTGGCATGCCAGAGTCGTTCAACGTGTTGGTTAAGGAAGTTCGCTCCCTTGGTATCAACATGGAGTTGGAAAACGAATAAGCGCTAATTTGCTTAGTGATAGTCGGGGCGACTGATCGCCCCGGCAAACCCAGTTACTGGAGGAAAAGCCTTGAAAGACTTAGTCAATCTACTCAAGCAGAAAGAACAAAATACCGAGTTTGATAACATTCGGATTAGTCTTGCCTCACCAGAAATGATCCGCTCTTGGTCGTTTGGTGAAGTAAAAAAACCTGAAACCATCAACTATCGTACCTTTAAGCCAGAGCGTGAAGGTCTTTTCTGTGCCAAGATCTTTGGTCCAGTGAAAGATTATGAGTGCTTGTGTGGCAAGTACAAGCGCATGAAGCATCGTGGCATTGTCTGTGAGAAATGTGGTGTTGAAGTGACGCTTACCAAAGTGCGTCGAGAGCGAATGGGTCATATTGAACTGGCCTGTCCCGTTGCACATATATGGTTCCTCAAGTCATTGCCTTCGCGCATCGGTTTGATGCTCGACATGACACTGCGTGAAATCGAGCGTGTCCTGTACTTTGAATCTTATGTAGTTACCGATCCAGGTTTAACGACATTAGAAAAAGGCCAATTGCTTACTGATGATGAGTATTTTGAGTCTTTAGAAGAATTTGGTGACGAATTTGTCGCCACGATGGGGGCTGAAGCTATCCAGTCGCTGTTAAAAGAAATTGTTATGGAAGAGGAAATTGCGCAAATTCGGGAGGAAATTCCCAATACTAAATCTGAAACCAAGATTAAAAAGTTTTCTAAGCGATTAAAATTGCTCGAAGCTTTCCACGGTTCTGGCAACAAGCCAGAGTGGATGGTATTGCAGGCATTGCCAGTTTTACCACCTGATTTACGCCCTTTGGTACCTTTGGATGGTGGGCGTTTTGCCACTTCTGATCTGAATGATCTGTATCGTCGCGTCATTAACCGTAATAACCGCTTAAAGCGTCTACTTGAACTTAGTGCGCCAGACATTATTGTCCGTAATGAAAAGCGTATGTTACAAGAATCTGTTGATGCACTGCTTGATAATGGTCGACGCGGCCGAGCGATAACAGGTTCGAACAAGCGCCCGTTGAAGTCGCTTGCAGACATGATTAAAGGTAAAGGCGGCCGTTTCCGCCAGAATCTATTAGGTAAGCGAGTCGACTACTCTGGACGTTCTGTTATCGTATGTGGCCCTACATTGCGCTTACATCAATGTGGTCTTCCAAAGCGCATGGCACTTGAGCTGTTCAAGCCGTTTATTTTCAGCAAGTTGGAATTGCGTGGTTTAGCAACGACAATTAAAGCTGCCAAGAAAATGGTTGAGCGTGAAGAGTCTGTCGTTTGGGATATTCTTGATGATGTGATTCGTGAGCATCCAGTGTTATTGAATCGGGCGCCGACGCTCCACCGTCTTGGTATTCAGGCGTTTGAGCCAGTACTAATTGAAGGTAAAGCGATTCAGCTACATCCCCTTGTTTGTGCAGCGTTTAACGCCGACTTCGATGGCGATCAGATGGCTGTTCATGTGCCGCTTACGATAGAAGCGCAGATGGAATCTCGCGCCTTGATGATGTCAACCAATAATATTTTATCGCCTGCCTCAGGTGAGCCGATTATTGTTCCATCACAAGACGTTGTCCTAGGTCTTTATTACATGACTCGTCATAAGGTCAATGCATTAGGCGAAGGTATGATATTTGCCGACGGTAAAGAAGCTTCTCGTGCCTACTACTCAGACAATGTTGAGCTTCAAGCTCGAGTAAAGGTTCGTATCTTGGAGGTTTTAGTTGACGAGGTAACTGGCGAGCGCACTGAAGAGCGCAAGATAGTTGAAACTACTGTCGGTCGAATTCTCCTATGGGAATCAGTGCCAGAAGGTCTACCGTTTAGCTTAGTGAACAAGCCGATGGTAAAAAAGGCGATCTCGCTTATTCTGAATGAGTGCTATCGACGTGTAGGTCTTAAAGATACCGTCATATTTGCTGATCAATTAATGTATACGGGATTCAAGTTCTCTACTCGTTCGGGTGCCTCGATTGGCGTTAATGATTTTGTTATTCCAGATGACAAGACTGAGATTATTTCTGCGGCTGAAGATCAGGTGCGAGAAATTGTTAGCCAGTTTGCTTCTGGTCTTGTGACCCAAGGTGAGCGATATAACAAAGTGATTGATATCTGGTCGCAAGCCAATGATCGTGTTGCCAAGTCAATGATGAAAGGCATAAGCACTGAGAAAGTAACTAACCGTGATGGTGAGATAGAAGAACAAGATTCTTTCAACTCAGTATTCATTATGGCGGATTCTGGTGCTCGTGGTTCCCCAGCGCAGATCCGACAGCTGGCGGGTATGCGTGGTCTGATGGCGCGACCTGATGGCTCAATTATTGAAACACCGATTACGGCTAACTTCCGTGAAGGTCTAACGGTAATGCAGTACTTCATCTCTACTCACGGGGCTCGTAAAGGCCTAGCTGATACGGCGTTGAAGACAGCAAACTCAGGATATTTAACTCGACGTCTAGTGGATGTATCTCAAGACGTAGTTGTTACTGAAGTTGATTGTGGTACCACTGAAGGTCTCTTGATGGCTCCGGTTATTGAAGGTGGAGATATTATTTCTTCATTGGGTGATCGAATCCTTGGACGTGTTGTTGCTAAAGATGTCTACAAGCCAGGCACTGAAGAAATAGCCGTTGCGGCTGGTACGATGATCGATGAGCAGTGGGTTTTACACATTGAGAAACTGAGTATCGATGAAGTGATCGTGCGCTCACCAATAACCTGTGAAGTACGCCATGGTATTTGTTCTGCATGCTACGGCCGTGACTTGGCCCGAGGACATCGTGTCAATCAGGGCGAAGCGGTGGGTGTAATTGCTGCTCAGTCAATTGGCGAGCCTGGAACGCAGCTTACTATGCGGACCTTCCACATTGGTGGTGCGGCTTCTCGAGCGTCTGCTGTTGATAGTGTTAAGGTTAAGCAAGATGGTGTCATTCGGCTTATTAACCTCAAGACAGTTCAGAATAAAGATAAGCATCTGGTCGCGGTATCGCGTTCAGGGGAGCTTGCTATCGCTGATGAAAACGGTCGTGAGCGCGAGCGCTATAAACTTCCATACGGCGCTCTAATTAGAGTTGCTGACGGCGCGGCTGTTTCAGCTGGCGATGTAATCGCTAACTGGGATCCGCATACTCATCCAATTGTTACTGAAGTAGCTGGTAAGGTTGCCTTCTCTGGAATGGAAGAGGGTTTGAGTGTTCGGCAGCAGACTGATGACATGACTGGTTTGACCAGTATCTCGGTTATTGATCCAAATGATCGAAATGCGGCGGGTAAAGAACTCAAGCCTATGATATCGCTGACAGACAAAAAGGGTAAAGAGCTTATCTTCCCTAACTCGACTGTCCCTGCTCACTATCCATTACCTGCTAACGCAAGTATTAATGTGATCGACGGCGACACGATTGATATTGGGCAGATTATTGCTCGTATCCCTCAAGAGGCGGGTGGTACTAAAGATATTACCGGTGGTCTTCCAAGAGTAGCTGATTTGTTTGAGGCACGTAAGCCCAAAGATCCGGCTATCCTCGCTGAGATTACAGGAACGGTTACTTTGGGTAAGGAAACCAAAGGTAAGTTACGTTTAGTTATCTCTCCTGATGATGGGCAGCCATTACCGAACGGTAAAATGCAATATGAGGAGCTGATTCCTAAGTGGCGAACTCTGAGTGTGTTTGAGGGTGAGCATGTTGAGAAGGGTGAAGTAATTTCTGATGGCCCTCCAATTCCCCATGATATTTTGCGTCTTAAAGGTATTAGTGAACTGGCTAAGTATATCGTCAATGAAATTCAAGACGTTTACCGACTCCAGGGTGTAAAAATCAATGACAAGCACATTGAGGTTATTACTCGCCAGATGCTACGTAAGGTTGAAATTACTGACATGGGTGATTCGACATTAATTCGCGGTGAGCAAGTAGAGTATCGGCGGGTTCTTGAAGAGAATGAAAGATTACGTCAAGAAGGGCTTCAGCCTGCGAAATATGAGCGTCAGCTACTTGGCATTACCAAGGCGTCTCTAGCAACTGAAAGCTTTATCTCAGCAGCGTCGTTCCAGGAGACAACCAGGGTTCTTACTGAGGCTGCCGTAACCGGCAAGTCTGACCCTCTTAGAGGCTTGAAAGAAAATGTGGTGGTAGGGCGACTTATTCCGGCAGGAACTGGATTGTCGTATCACGCGCAGCGACGTAAGAGTCGTGAAGCAGAAGTAGAATCTATAATGACAGCGGCAGATGTTGAAGCAGCATTAAGTGAAGCATTGAGCGCTGAAATGTTAGACGACTAAGGGAAAATTGCATAACGACTAGCGCCTTTGCAATGGTGTGATCATATCATTGATATGAATTTTGCTAAGGCAATAGTAATGTGTGCTTGACTCCCGCTAGTGCGGTAATTAAAATGCCGCTCCCTTTTGGGTGTAGTTTCTGTTTTTGGGGACTATGCTCAAGGAACAAACAGTCTTATAAAAAGACTTTTTTTAATTTGGAGAAAAATTGCATGGCAACGATCAACCAGTTGGTTCGTAAGCCGAGAAAGCGCAAAGTTAGTAAAAGTGACGTACCAGCATTGCAGGCCTGTCCGCAGCGCCGTGGTGTATGTACCCGCGTTTATACAACAACTCCGAAGAAGCCAAACTCTGCACTTCGCAAAGTGTGCCGTGTTCGCCTTACCAGTGGCTATGAAGTAACTTCATACATTGGTGGTGAAGGCCACAACTTGCAAGAGCACAGTGTTGTGTTGATTCGTGGTGGTCGTGTAAAGGATCTTCCTGGTGTTCGTTACCATACGGTACGTGGCACATTGGATACAGCGGGTGTGAACGGCCGTACTCAGCGTCGTTCAAAGTATGGTACTAAGCGGCCCAAGGGCTAATTGCGTAGTAATCGGTTAACAATCAAGTAAGGCTAGGGCCTATCCCTAGACAAACCTGAAGAGAAGGGCAAAACGATGCCAAGAAGAAGAGTAGCAGCAAAGCGGGAGATCTTACCAGATCCAAAATTCGGTAATATCACTCTCGCTAAATTCATGAACCACGTGATGGTTAGTGGAAAGAAATCGGTCGCTGAGCGAATTGTATACGGTGCTTTAGATATCGTAGAAGATCGTTTAAAGAAGAGTCCGGTAGAAGTGTTTGAAGAAGCGCTCGATAACGTTGCACCGCTAGTCGAGGTTAAGTCTCGTCGAGTGGGTGGTGCCACCTATCAAGTCCCTGTTGAAGTTCGTCCATCGCGACGTACTGCACTGGCAATGCGTTGGTTGGTAGATTACGCTCGTAGTCGCGGTGAGAAGTCTATGCCGCAGCGTCTAGCGGGAGAGCTGATTGATGCGGTCCAAGGTAAAGGTGGAGCGGTTAAAAAGCGTGAAGACGTGCATCGCATGGCTGAAGCGAACAAGGCGTTCTCGCACTTCCGTTTCTAAACATCGCTGTAATAGAAGATGTTCTCAAAAAGGTGGCTATAATAGCCACCTTTTTGTGTTTTAAATAAAAGGAAAAATATTGTGGCACGCAAGACTCCCATCGATCGCTATCGCAACATTGGTATCTGTGCTCACGTTGACGCAGGAAAAACCACGACAACTGAGCGAGTGTTATTTTATACCGGAATGTCACATAAAATTGGTGAGGTTCATGATGGTGCTGCCACAATGGATTGGATGGAGCAGGAGCAGGAGCGCGGAATTACCATTACCTCTGCAGCCACTACTTGTTTTTGGCGTGGTATGGATTCTCAGTTTGAAGATCATCGTATCAATATTATTGATACTCCTGGGCACGTCGACTTCACTATTGAGGTTGAGCGCTCTCTGCGGGTACTTGATGGCGCAGTCATTGTGTTATGCGGATCCTCAGGTGTGCAGCCGCAGACTGAAACAGTATGGCGTCAAGCAAACAAATATGAAGTGCCGCGAATGGTATTCGTCAACAAAATGGATCGTGCGGGTGCTGACTATTTATTGGTTATCGAGCAACTCAAAGAACGTCTTGGCGCGTTGCCAGTCCCATTACAATTGACTATTGGCGCAGAAGAGAAATTTAAGGGCGTCGTTGACCTGGTGAAAATGAAATCTATCCTTTGGAGTGAAGAAGATCAGGGTATGACTTTCGAGTATTCAGCCATTCCTGATGACATGCTTGAGGATTGCCAGAAGATGCACGAAGACTTAGTGGAAGCCGCGGCTGACGCTACTGACGAGCTAATGGAGAAGTATCTGGAGGGCGACGCCTTAACTGAGGCAGAGATTAAGCAGGGTTTGAGAATAAGAACCTTGGCCAACGAGATCGTTCCTGTGTTGGGCGGCTCGGCATTCAAGAATAAAGGTGTTCAGGCGATGTTGGACGCTGTTGTTGAGTACTTGCCCTCTCCGACCGAGGTCAAAGCGATTGAAGGTGAGATGGAAAATGGCGATAAAGCCCTGCGCAGTGCTGATGATGAATCTCCGTTCTCGGCGCTGGCCTTTAAGATTGCGACTGATCCTTTTGTGGGTACGCTAACGTTCATGAGGGTCTATTCTGGCACTCTAGAAAGTGGTACTGCGGTGTTTAATTCGGTCAAGATGAAGCGCGAGCGCGTTGGTCGTATGGTACAAATGCATGCCAATAGCAGGGAAGAGATTAAGGAAGTACGTGCTGGCGATATCGCAGCCGCTATTGGTCTTAAAGACACCACTACGGGTGATACGCTTTGTGCAGAGAGTGACAAGATTATTCTCGAGCGCATGGAGTTTCCTGAGCCGGTTATTTCAGTAGCAGTTGAGCCGAGAACGAAAGCTGATCAAGAAAAGATGGGGGTTGCCTTGGGTAAACTTGCTCAAGAGGATCCTTCGTTTAGGGTTAAAACAGATGAAGAGAGCGGTCAGACTATTATTTCAGGGATGGGAGAGCTGCATCTTGATATTCTTGTTGATCGTATGCGTCGTGAATTTACGGTAGAAGCAAATATAGGTAAGCCTCAGGTGGCGTATCGTGAAACTATCCGTAACAGCTGCGAGATTGAAGGGAAGTTCGTTCGACAGTCTGGCGGTCGGGGTCAATACGGCCATGTTTGGTTAAAGTTCGAGCCTGCTGAAGACTCAGGTGCTGAAGGGCTAGAGTTCGTTAATGAGGTTGTCGGTGGAAGTGTCCCTCGAGAGTACATACCTGCTGTGGCTAAAGGTATTGAGGAACAAATGCAGAACGGGATTCTAGCGGGTTATCCACTGTTGGGTGTCAAAGCAACGCTGTATGATGGTTCTTTCCATGATGTTGATTCATCTGAAATGGCTTTTAAAATTGCCGGCTCGCTGGCGACTAGAAAGTTGACTGAGTTTGGCGGTGCTGTCCTGCTAGAACCGACGATGAAGGTAGAGATTGTCACTCCTGAATCAAATATGGGGGATGTGGTAGGCGATCTCAATCGCCGTAGAGGGATTATTATAGGAATGGAAGACAATGCGGTAGGTAAAGTTATTAATGCTGAGGTACCTCTTGGCGAAATGTTTGGTTATGCGACTGACCTTCGGTCAGCGACTCAGGGTCGCGCTACCTTTACGATGGAGTTTGATAAGTACTCTGAGGCACCAAAGAATATTACTGAAGCTGTAATGGCTAAAAATATGAGTTAATTACTAAGTGAGCAGATAATCGCGCAAAAAAACCCCCCGTTGATTCTCATCAGCGGGGGTTTTTTGTCAGAGGAGCTTATTACTTCGCTTCTTTGAGTTCCTTAGCGGCCGCGATCACATCAGTTGCAATGTTTTGCGGGCAAGGTAGGTAGTGAGCAAATTCCATAGAGAACTGGCCGCGACCTGATGTCATAGTCCGTAGATGGCCAATGTAGCCGAACATCTCTGAGAGTGGAACATCTGCTTTAATGCGAACGCCGGTCACACCAGGCTCTTGATCCTTGATCATACCGCGGCGACGGTTCAAATCACCGATAACATCACCAACGTGATCTTCAGGCGTATAAACGTCTACCTTCATGATGGGCTCAATAATCTGCGGGCCTGCTTTCGGCATAGACTGGCGGAAAGCTCCTTTCGCGGCAATTTCAAACGCAACGGCAGAGGAGTCAACGGCGTGGAATCCACCATCATAAAGCTCAACTTCAACATCGAGAACAGGGTAGCCAGCCAATGGGCCTTGATCCATCATGCCTTTAAAGCCTTTCTCAATTGCGGGGAAAAATTCCTTAGGCACATTACCACCAACTACCTTTGAGCTGAACACGAAACCTGTTCCTGGCTCGCCGGGCTTGATGCGATAATCAATCTTACCAAACTGACCGGAACCACCAGACTGCTTCTTGTGTGTATAGCTGTCTTCAAGAGCAGTGGTAATCGTCTCGCGGTATGCAACCTGCGGCTGACCAACAATCAAATCAACACCATAAGTACGGTTGAGAATATCTACTTTAATATCTAGGTGTAATTCTCCCATTCCCTTAAGAATGGTTTCACCAGAGTCTTCGTCAGTTTCAACACGGAATGACGGGTCTTCAGCAATCATTTTGCCAATCGCAATACCCATTTTCTCAGAACCACCTTTATCTTTCGGCTTCACAGCGATTGAGATAACAGGCTCAGGAAAGATCATAGGCTCAAGCGTGACTGGATGCTTAGGGTCACAAAGAGTATGGCCGGTCTGTACGTTCTTCATGCCTACGATCGCGATAATATCACCGGCCTGAGCGCGGTCAATTTCGTTACGATCATCAGCATGCATCTCAACCATTCGGCCAATACGTTCGGTTTTTCCGGTAAAGGAGTTAAGTATGGTGTCGCCCTTATTCAGTACGCCAGAGTAGACGCGCACAAAAGTCAGTGCACCGAAGCGGTCGTCCATGATTTTAAAGGCAAGTGCTTTAAGAGGCTCAGTGATTGAAACGATAGCTCTCTGTCCAGTCTCATTACCATCTTCGTCAGTCAATGGTTGCGGTACGACATCGGTCGGGCAAGGTAGGTAATCGACAACTGCATCGAGGACCATTTGAACACCTTTGTTTTTAAAGGCTGAACCGCAGTAAGTCGGGAAAAAGTCCAGAGCAATCGTCCCTTTACGGACACACATCTTAACGTCTTCAATAGAGGGCTCTTCGCCTTCCATATAGGCCATTAGTAAATCATCGTCTTGCTCTAAAGCAGTTTCGATCATCATTTCACGATACTGCTCAACCTCATCGACCATATCAGCTGGGATATCAACAATTTCGTAGTTCTCAGGAAGACCGGAGTCATCCCAGACATATGCTTTTCTTTCAAGAAGGTCAACTAGGCCAACAAAGTTCTCTTCTACGCCGATTGGTAGGCACATGACAAGAGGGTTAGCGCCTAAGACGTCTTTAACCTGTTTTACTACACGTAAAAAGTCAGCACCCATTCGATCGAGTTTGTTGACGAAAATAACTCGCGCTACTTCAGATTCATTAGCGTATCGCCAGTTAGTCTCAGATTGAGGCTCAACGCCGCCAGAGCCACAAAAGACGCCGACGCCGCCATCAAGCACTTTTAACGAACGGTATACTTCAACGGTGAAGTCTACGTGTCCAGGAGTGTCGATGATGTTAAAGCGGTGGTCTCTCCAGTAGCAGGTAGTCGCTGCTGACTGAATGGTTATTCCACGCTCTTGCTCTTGCTCCATGAAGTCAGTAGTGGCCGCGCCATCATGGACTTCTCCGGTCTTATGAATTTTACCGGTAAGCTTAAGAATTCTTTCAGTAGTTGTTGTTTTTCCAGCATCAACGTGTGCGAAGATGCCAATGTTTCTGTAGTGAGATAAGTCAGTCATTATTCTGCTCGATTTATAAAAGTCTGGTGATTTTAGGGCTTGCAAAACGCGCGCGAGTATACAGGATATTAGCCGCCAAGCGCATATAAATTAAAATATTAAGCCGAATTTCTGTAAAAACCTCAGTTTTGAGCCCTTCGCAGTCCAACATGGGCTCATTTCAGACAAAAATGCAAAAAAAACGCAAAAATACCGTATTTAAGGTGAAAGGACGTTGACTCTTGTGGGCCGACGTATAAGATGGCCACCTTCGACGGCGACGTATGCAAAAAGCAGCGTTGTGAACCGAACACTTTTAACATAGATGCCTATTGAGGAGACGCTGAGATGGCTAAAGAAAAGTTTGAAAGAAATAAGCCGCATGTGAATGTCGGCACAATTGGGCACGTTGACCACGGAAAAACAACATTGACAGCGGCCATGACGCGCGTCTGTGCAGAAGTTTATGGTGGAACTGCCTCGGCATTTGATCAGATTGACAATGCGCCTGAAGAGCGCGAGCGCGGAATCACTATTTCAACGGCTCACGTTGAGTATGATTCAGCTATTCGCCACTATGCGCACGTTGACTGCCCAGGTCACGCTGACTATGTGAAGAACATGATTACTGGTGCTGCTCAGATGGACGGCGCTATTTTGGTGTGTGGAGCAACTGACGGCCCAATGCCTCAGACGCGTGAGCACATCTTGTTGTCTCGTCAGGTCGGCGTACCTTACGTTGTAGTATTCCTGAACAAAGCTGATCTACTTGCTGAAGATTGCGGTGGTGTTGGTTCAGAAGAATATGAAGAGATGCTCGAGTTGGTTGAGATGGAGTTGCGTGAGCTTCTTGATCTTTATGAGTTCCCTGGTGATGACACGCCCATTATTGTTGGTTCTGCGCTGATGGCGTTAGAAGGTAAGGATGATCACGAGTTGGGCACTACTGCTGTTAAGAAGCTAGTAGAAGCTCTAGATACGTACATTCCTGAGCCGGTTCGCGCTATTGATCAACCGTTCCTGATGCCAATTGAAGATGTGTTCTCAATTGCGGGTCGTGGAACTGTTGTTACTGGCCGTATTGAGCGTGGTGTGATTAAGGTTGGCGAAGAGATCGAAGTGATTGGTATCGCTGACACGTCGAAGACTACCTGTACGGGTGTTGAGATGTTCCGCAAGTTCCTCGATGAGGGGCGTGCTGGAGAGAATTGTGGTATTTTGTTGCGCGGCACTAAGCGTGAAGAGGTCCAGCGTGGCCAGGTACTGGCTAAGCCGGGTACTGTTAAGCCGCACACTAAGTTTGAGTCAGAGATCTACGTTCTGTCTAAAGATGAAGGTGGTCGTCATACACCATTCTTTAAAGGCTACCGTCCGCAGTTTTACTTCCGTACTACGGATGTAACTGGTGCATGTGAGTTACCTGAAGGTACTGAGATGGTTATGCCGGGTGACAACGTGCAGATGACTATTGAGTTGATTCATCCGATTGCGATGGAAGACGGTCTCCGTTTTGCTATTCGTGAAGGTGGTCGTACGGTTGGTGCAGGCGTAGTCGCTAAAATCATCGCGTAAATGTCAGATATTGAGGGGGCCTTGTTGGGCCCTTTTTTGTCGATTTAGGTTTTAGAGTCGGCACTTTTGACGAAGTAGTAAAAAAAACAGGGTATAGCTGTTTAATTGCTTGACAGTTCCGGGGTCCGGCTCTAGAATTCGCGCTCCATTTTCGGGGCTGAAGTCAGCTTTTAAACGCGTTATACCCGAACGAAAAGAATAGATAGCGGAGCTTCGCTGACATGCAAAACCAAAATATTAGGATTCGTCTCAAGGCCTTCGATCACAAGTTGATCGATACATCGACTCAAGAAATTGTTGAGACTGCAAGACGGACTGGCGCGCAGATTCGTGGTCCAATTCCTTTGCCAACGCGCAAAGAGAGATTCACCATTTTGATCTCTCCTCACGTTAACAAAGATGCACGTGACCAGTATGAGATTCGTACGCACAAGCGTTTGATTGATATTGTTGAGCCAACAGAGAAAACCGTTGATGCTCTGATGAAATTAAATCTTGCTGCTGGAGTAGAAGTTCAGATTAGCTTGAGCTAGTTTGATTTGTAGTCGTTCGATGGATGCCTATCGAGCACGTTATATAGTGTAACGCTTTGAAATGAGCGGCCGTAGCGGGTAAGAGCCCCGTACACGTAAGAGGTTATAAAATGAGAATAGGTATTGTCGGCCGCAAATGTGGTATGACTCGTGTATTTACCGAAGATGGTGTGTCTATCCCTGTAACAGTGGTAGAGGCTTCACCTAATCATATTACCCAGGTTAAATCTCTGGCGACTGATGGCTATTCTGCTATTCAAGTCACCACTGGTTCTAAGAAAGCTTCCCGTGTAGTAAAGTCTCAGGCTGGCGAATTTGCGAAAGCAGGTGTCGAGGCAGGGCGTGGTCAGTGGGAGTTTCGATCTGAAGGTTCAGAAGAAACGTTTGAGGTTGGCGGGTCGCTAACTGTAGAGCGCTTTCAGGAAGGCCAGAAAGTTGACGTTACTGGTACTTCAAAAGGAAAAGGGTTTCAGGGCGGAGTGAAGCGCTGGAATTTCAGTATGCAAGACGCTACTCACGGTAACTCAATCTCCCACCGATCTAACGGTTCAATTGGTCAAAACCAAACGCCAGGTCGTGTATTCAAGGGAAAGAAGATGAGTGGTCAAATGGGTAACGCTCAGGTCACAACTCAGAATTTAGAAATCGTTCGTGTGGACGCAGAACGCAGCCTCTTGTTGATCAAGGGTGCGGTTCCTGGTGCACCCGGTGGCAATATTATCGTCCGTCCAGCAGTTAAGGCTTAAGGGGAGTGTCCATGGAACTATCGATCGCCACGCCCAAGGGTATTAAAGGAACCGTAGAGGTTTCTGAAGCTGCTTTTGGTATGGAATTCAATCAAGACTTGGTTCACCAAGCTGTGGTAACTTTTCTGGCTGGCGCCAGACAGGGTACCCGGGCTCAGAAGAATCGCTCTGCTGTTTCTGGCGGTGGTCGTAAGCCATTTGCTCAGAAAGGAACTGGTCGCGCTCGTGCTGGTACTATACGCGGTCCAATCTGGCGTGGAGGCGGTGTGACATTTGCTGCCCAGCCGCAAGATCATAGTCAAAAGATTAACCGTAAGATGTACCGCTCAGCTATGCGGTCAATAGTGTCTGAGCTGGCTCGTCAAGACCGTCTAGTTGTCGTCAATGATTTTGATGTTGATGCTCCTAAGACCAAGGGTCTTATTGCCAAGTTGGCTGAATACGGTCTACAGCAAGCGCTGATTGTTACTGAAGAAGTTAGCGAAAATTTATATTTGTCTTCGCGGAATCTACATAAAGTAGATGTGCGAGACGCAGCAGCAATTGACCCGGTGAGTCTCATCAATTCAGATAAGGTCATTGTTACTATTGCAGCGTTGAAAAAAATTGAGGAGATCCTAGCATGAACCAAGAGAGACTCTTCAAAGTGTTGCTAGGGCCACACATTACTGAGAAATCAGCAATGACTACGAGCGCGGCGACCCAAGTTGTATTTAAAGTTGCGACAAATGCTACTAAGCTCGAGATTAGGAAGGCTGTAGAGCAGCTGTTCGAAGTTAAGGTAGATGATGTTCGCGTTATTAATATGAAGGGCAAGACTCGTCGCACGAAGACCGGAGTTGGTCGTCGTAGTGATTGGAAGAAGGCCTATATACGACTAGCGGAAGGTCAAGATATTGACTTTTCAGTAGCGGAGTAAGGGGTTAATCATGGCAGTTATTAAAAGAAAACCAACCTCCCCCGGCAGGCGCTTTGTAGTCAGTGTAGTCACTCCTGATTTACATAAGGGCGCTCCCTACGGGCCGTTGTTGGCACCAAAGAAGCGTTCTGGTGGCCGAAACAGTAACGGTAGAATCACCGTTCGTCATATTGGCGGTGGTCACAAGCAACATTATCGAATTATTGACTTCAAGCGTAATAAGGATGGGATTCCTGCGACAGTTGAGCGCTTAGAGTACGATCCAAATAGAAGCGCGCACATTGCATTGTTATGCTATGCAGACGGTGAGCGTCGTTACATTATTGCCCCAAAGGGTGTTTCCGCTGGTGATACTGTTGTTTCGGGTGAAGGATCTCCTATTAAGGTAGGTAATAGTCTTCCCCTTCGCAAGATCCCGGTTGGATCGATTGTTCATTGCGTTGAGATGAAGGTTGGCAAGGGTGCTCAGATCGCTCGTAGTGCTGCCGCTTCAGTTCAGTTGATTGCACGTGAAGGCGCTTATGCTACGGTTCGTTTACGTAGTGGCGAAATGAGGCGTCTGCCGATTGATTGCAGAGCTACTCTCGGAGAAGTTTGTAACAGTGAGCATAGCCTTCGCTCATTGGGTAAGGCTGGTGCCGCGCGGTGGCGTGGAATTCGTCCGACAGTTCGTGGTGTGGCGATGAACCCGGTAGATCACCCGCATGGTGGTGGTGAGGGACGTACATCTGGTGGTCGTCATCCGGTGTCTCCTTGGGGAATGCCAACCAAAGGTTATAAGACGCGTAAGAATAAGCGTACTGATAAATACATTATTCGTCGCCGCAAGTAAGCGCTGACATAAATTATATAGAAGAGGATAGCAAACGTGCCACGCTCTCTAAAGAAAGGACCATTCGTCGATCTTCACCTTGCAAAAAAGGTTGAGGCGGCAGTAGCAAATAATGAGCGACGACCGATTAAGACTTGGTCGCGTCGATCTATGATACTACCTGATATGCTTGGTTTAACTATTGCGATTCACAATGGCCGTCAGCACATTCCGGTAACTATCAATGAAGAGATGGTAGGGCATAAGTTGGGTGAGTTTTCTCCAACGCGTACTTATCGTGGTCATGTCGCGGATAAAAAAGCTAAGCGCTAAGCTTAGCTTTGATTGGAAGAGGTAGTTTATTGTGGAAGTAGCAGCAAAATTAAAAGGCGCTAGAATGTCAGCGCAAAAGGCCCGGCTCGTCGCTGATCAAGTGCGCGGTAAGTCTGTTGAGGCTGCATTAGAGATATTGCAGTTCAGCACTAAGAAGGGTGCTGACATTATTAAAAAGGTACTGGAATCAGCTATAGCAAATGCTGAGCACAACGATGGTGCCGATGTAGATGAATTGAAAGTATCAACGATATTTGTTGATGAAGGGATGACCATGAAGCGCATTAAGCCGCGTGCCAAGGGTCGTGCTGATAGAATTTTAAAACGCAGCTGTCACATAACTGTAAAAGTCGCTGAAAAGTAGAATTAGGTTCAGGAGACCATGTAATGGGTCAAAAAGTACATCCAACCGGTATCCGTCTAGGGATCGTTAAGAAGCATAGCTCTACCTGGTACGCCGGGAATAAAGATTATGCCGACAAACTTAACCAAGACTTGGCAGTCAGAGCATTTATTAACAAAAAGCTCTCTCATGCTTCGGTAAGCCGTATTGACATCGAGCGTCAGTCAGACACTGGCCGAGTTACTATCCATACTGCTCGTCCGGGTATCGTGATTGGTAAAAAGGGTGAGGACGTTGAGCGTTTACGCAATGATGTCACCAAAGTAATGGGTTGTACGGTGACTATTAATATTGAAGAGATACGCAAGCCTGATCTGGATGCGTCACTGGTTGGGCAGAATGTTGCTCAGCAGTTGGAGCGTAGAGTTATGTTCCGTCGCGCAATGAAGCGTGCGGTACAGAACGCGATGCGCGGTGGTGCCCTCGGAGTTAAGATTCAGGTTGGTGGTCGTTTGGGAGGTGCTGAGATAGCGCGTTCTGAGTGGTACAGAGAAGGACGGGTTCCTCTGCATACATTGCGAGCAGATATTGATTATGCAGCTGCCGAAGCCAATACTACATATGGAATTATTGGTGTTAAGGTCTGGATCTTCAAGGGTGAAGTTCTAGGTGGTGAGGAGGCTGTTAAGGCTCCCGCTAAAGAAAAACGAAGCAAGAATTAAGCGATAAGGGTAAAGCGAGATGCTGCAACCAAAACGTACAAAATTCCGCAAAATGCACAAAGGCCGTAACCGTGGTCTTGCGCAACGCGGCAGCAAAGTCAGCTTTGGTGAGTTTGGCCTCAAGGCTTCTGGGCGTGGTCGTTTGACTGCCCGCCAGATTGAGGCAGCTCGTCGTGCTATGACCCGGCATATCAAGCGTGGTGGTAAGATTTGGATTCGTGTGTTTCCAGATAAGCCAATAACCAAAAAGCCGCTTGAGGTTCGAATGGGTAAGGGTAAGGGTAATGTTGAATATTGGGTCGCTTTAGTGCAACCCGGTAAGGTACTTTATGAAATGGAAGGTGTAAGTGAAGAGTTGGCGCGTGAAGCATTTGCGCTAGCCGCAGCTAAGCTGCCAATTGCTACCACCTTTGTTACGCGGACGGTGATGTAACCATGAAAGCAAGCGAATTGAGTGAGAAGTCTGTTGAAGAGTTGCAGGCGGCATTAGGCGGAGAGCTTAAGCAGCAGTTTAAGTTGCGCATGCAGTTGTCGACTGGGCAGCTCAACGAAAGCCACTTGGTGAAAGCGACACGCAAGAATATTGCGCGTATTAAGACCGCGATGAATCAGAAGGCTGGAGAATAGGTATGGCTGAATTAAATACGAGTTCACGGACTCTAACTGGTCGCATTGTTAGCGACAAAATGGATAAGACCATTACGGTTTTGGTTGAGCGGCGCGTTAAGCACCCGGTGTATGGGAAAATCTTGACTAAGTCGAGCAAAATTAAAGCTCACGATGAGGGTAACGACGCAAGTGCGGGCGACTTAGTAACCATCTCAGAGTGCCGGCCAGTATCGAAAGATAAGGCTTGGAAGTTGGTAAATATTGATGAGCGAGCTACTGCTGAGTAGCGTCGCAACAAGTATTAGTCTGGGGTAGGAAAATGATTCAAACAGAAAGTTATCTTGATGTAGCAGACAACAGCGGTGCGCGTCGTGTGATGTGTATTAAAGTGTTGGGTGGATCTCACCGTCGCTATGCGCGGGTTGGTGATGTAATTAAGGTCACTGTTAAGGAAGCCATTCCCCGGGGAAAAGTTAAGAAGGGTCAGGTGATGAGTGCGGTTGTTGTTCGCACTAAGAAAGGATTGCGCCGACAAGATGGCAGTTTAATAAAGTTTGATGATAATGCTGCCGTTCTACTGAATGCTAACTTAGCACCGATTGGCACACGTATTTTTGGGCCAGTAACCCGCGAGTTGCGCACTGAGCGTTTCATGCGGATTATTTCCCTAGCACCTGAAGTGCTGTAAGCGAGGATTAAGAAATGGTAATGCTGAAAATTAAACGAGATGATGAAGTTGTAGTCGTCGCTGGAAAAGATAAAGGCAAGCGTGGCAAGGTTCTCAAAGTTTTAGAGAATAACAAGGTCTTAGTATCTGGGGTGCAGATGATAAAGAAGCACCAGAAGCCTAATCCCAATGCCGGCATACCTGGTGGAATTATTGAAAAAGAGTCGCCGATTCAGGTGTCTAATATTGCGATCTTCAATAGCGCCACGAATAAAGCGGATCGGGTTGGTTTTAAGATCCAAGATGATAACAAAAAGATTCGGGTCTTTAAGTCGAACGGCGAAGCGGTCGACGCTTAAGCAAATAGGTAATCCTAATGGCAAGGTTGAAAGAAGTTTATAAAAACGAGTTAGCGCCCAAACTGAAAGAAGAGTTGGGTCTAGCTAATGTGATGGAAGTTCCGCGTATCACTAAGATTACTCTTAACATGGGTGTTGGTGAAGCTATCGGCGACAAAAAGTCGCTCGATCACGCTGTTGCAGATCTGACGTTGATTTCGGCGCAGAAGCCGATAATTAACAATGCACGTAAGTCTATCGCTGGATTTAAGGTTCGGCAGGGCTGGCCCATTGGAACTAAGGTTACGCTGCGTTCTGATCGCATGTACGAGTTTTTGGAGCGATTGGTTGGAATTGCTATCCCACGCATAAGAGATTTTCGCGGTATCAGTCCGAAGCAGTTCGACGGTCGCGGTAACTTTTCTATGGGTATAACAGAGCAAATTATTTTCCCTGAGATCGACTACGAGAAAATCGATAAGTTACGTGGCATGGATATTACGATTACTACTACCGCTAGAAACGATGATGAAGGGCGTGCATTACTTCGCGCTTTTAACTTCCCGTTGAAAAGTTGAGGACATAGATTAATGGCAAAGGTATCAATGGTTCAGCGCGAGAAAAAGCGCGCCCAGACAGTCGCAAAGTTCGCCGTAAAACGCGCTGCACTAAAGGCTGTCATTAGTGATGTAGAGGCTTCAGACGAAGATCGTTGGGAAGCAATACAGAAGTTACAACAATTGCCGCGTGATGCGAGCCCAGTACGTCAGCGTAATCGCTGCAGAATTACTGGCCGCCCACACGGTGTTTACAGAAAGTTTGGCCTGTGCCGAAACAAACTACGCGAAGCAGCAATGCGTGGTGAAGTTCCGGGGCTGGTTAAAGCCAGTTGGTAGTTTAAGGAGCCAAACACGATGAGTATGCAAGATCCCATTTCAGACATGTTGACCCGCATTCGTAATGCGCATCACCGTAGCAAGCCAGAAGTCAGCATGCCTGCTTCTAAGTTAAAGGCGTCTGTTGCTAGAGTGTTGCAGGACGAGGGTTATATTAGTGGCTTCAGTGTTACTGATGAAGTGAAGCCAAGCCTAACAGTGGCCCTCAAGTACTTTGAAGGTAAGCCTGTTATTGAAGAAATTACGCGTATTAGCAAGCCTAGCTTGCGTCTGTATGTCGGTACAAATGACCTGCCGAAAGTACGCAGTGGCCTTGGTGTTGCTATTGTGAGCACTAGTAAGGGTGTAATGACCGATCGTGCAGCTAGGGCTGCTGGTATCGGCGGTGAAGTGCTCTGCACTGTATTCTGATAGGAAATAGATATGTCTAGAGTAGCAAATAATCCAGTCGAACTGCCAAAGGGTGTTGAAGTATCCTTGGTTGGTTCTGAAATTTCGGTAAAAGGGGCCAAAGGCACCTTAGCTATGTCGGTTAATAGCAATGTCGAAATTAAGCAAGGTGATAACGTTCTTACCTTCGCCGCTGTTAGCCAGGACACGTTCGCTAGAGCGATGTCGGGGACAACACGGGCACTAGTAAGTAACATGGTAACGGGAGTTTCTCAGGGTTTTGAAAAGAAGCTTGATCTCGTTGGTGTTGGTTATCGAGCGCAGGTACAAGGCGCGAAGATTAACCTGACACTCGGTTTCTCTCATCCGGTAGTGTATGCGCTACCAGAGGGTGTAACTGCAGAAACGCCGAGCCAAACAGAAATTTTGTTGAAGTCTGCAGATAAGCAGAAGTTAGGACAGGCAGCAGCTGAGATTCGTGCCTTCCGTCCACCAGAGCCTTATAAAGGCAAGGGTGTTAGGATTTCTGGTGAGTACGTAAGACGCAAAGAAGCCAAGAAGAAGTAACAGGGTAAAACAATGAGCGATAAAAAAGTATCACGTCAGCGTAGAGCTAAACGAGTAAGGATGAAAATCCGCGAACAGGGTGTAACACGGTTGTGTGTTAATCGTACGCCTCGTCATATCTATGCGCAGGTTATTGCCGCTGAGGGGGATAAAGTCCTTGCTACAGCGTCTACTCTAGAAAAGGATTTGCGTGAAGGCAGCACTGGAAATATTGATGCTGCATCAGCTGTTGGTAAGTTGGTCGCTGAGCGTGCAGTCGCTGCAGGGGTTACTTCAGTAGCGTTTGATCGCAGTGGTTTTAAATATCATGGCCGTGTTAAAGCACTGGCAGACGCCGCGCGTGAAGCCGGCCTCGAATTTTAATAGGTAGAAGATATGGCTCTTACAGATCAAAAAGATTCAGCTGCTGAAGGCATGATGGAGAAGCTCGTTCAAGTTAACCGGGTTGCTAAAACGGTTAAAGGTGGACGGATATTCGCATTCACTGCGCTAACTGTTGTTGGCGATGGGAACGGTAAGGTCGGCTTTGGTCGTGGTAAGGCGCGTGAAGTGCCGATGGCAATTCAAAAGGCCATGGAAGCAGCGCGGCGTAACATGATCGACGTTGCACTCGATGGGACAACCATCCAGTATCCTACAAAAGGGATTCATGCGGCTTCTAAGATTTATATGCAGCCTGCGTCAGAAGGTACTGGCGTTATTGCCGGTGGCGCAATGCGGTCTGTACTAGAGCTGGCAGGTGTTCAGAACGTTCTTGCAAAGTGTTACGGGTCGACAAATCCGGTGAACGTTGTTCGCGCTACCTTTAAAGCGTTAGAAGCGATGAGTTCACCAGATGATGTTGCTGCGAAACGTGGGAAATCTGTAGAAGAAATTCTAAACTAAGTGATAGTAAATAAAGCACGTAGGTTATTGGAAGTAGATCATGGCAAAAGCTAAATTGAAAAAAGTAAAAGTAACGCAATTGAAAAGCTCTATTGGCCGGCTTAAGAACCACAAAGCTTGTCTCACTGGACTTGGGTTGCGTCGAATTGGCCACACTGTTGAGGTTGAAGATACTCCCTCGGTTCGTGGAATGATTAATAAAGTTAACTATATGTTACAGGTTGAGGAAGCTTAAGATGCGACTGAATACCCTTAGCCCGGCTCCGGGTCGGATTAAAGAAGGTAAGCGTGCTGGTCGAGGAATCGGCAGTGGGCTTGGTAAGACATGTGGTCGCGGCCACAAGGGACAGGCGTCTCGATCTGGTGGTAGCATACGTCCAGGTTTTGAAGGTGGTCAGATGCCTCTCCAGAAGCGTCTACCTAAGTATGGTTTTACTTCACGGCTTGCCGCTGTAACTGCTGAGATACGGCTGTCAGAGCTGCACCTAGTTGAGGGTGATGTTATAGATATTGACTCACTTCGAAGTGCCGGGCTGCTTAACAGTAACATTCTTCGCGCGAAGGTGTTTGCTTCAGGTGAGATTACCAAAGCGGTAACTCTGAAAGGAATTGGTGCGACTAAAGGTGCAGCAGCAGCGATTGAAGCTGCTGGCGGCAAGATAGAAGAGTAAAGATAATGGCTAAACCTGGTGGCATGCCTGTAGGCAATCAAAAAGGACTTGGAGAGCTTTGGGCTCGCCTGCGCTTTTTGTTTTTAGCCATTATCATTTATCGGATTGGAACTCACATTCCAGTACCGGGCTTTGATCCGGATAGGTTGGCTGAGCTTTTTAATCAAAATCAGGGTACGTTTCTGGGTTTGTTTAACATGTTTTCAGGGGGAGCTTTAGAGAGGCTCTCGATATTAGCGTTAGGCGTAATGCCTTATATCTCTGCTTCGATCATTATGCAGTTATTATCTGCAACTGTTCCGAGCCTTGAGCAGTTGAAGAAAGAGGGCGATAGCGGACGGCGTACCATTAACCGGTACACGCGTTATGGGACAGTCGCCTTAGCCACGGTGCAGGGTACGGCCATGGCAGTCGGATTTGGTTCGCAAGGCTTGGCGTATGAAGTAACACCGATGTTCTACGCGGTAGCGATATCTTCTCTGGTTGCAGGCGCTGTATTTTTGATGTGGTTAGGCGAGCAGATTACTGAGCGTGGAATTGGTAATGGCATTTCTATGCTGATCTTCGCTGGGATTGTTGCTGGGATGCCTGGAGCGGCAGGTCAAGCTCTTGAGTCTGCTCGGCAGGGAGATCTAAATCCATTGATGTTGATCGTTGTTCTCATCATTGCGGTGGCTGTTGTATATTTTGTAGTGTTTATAGAGCGGGGTCAGCGTCGGTTGACTGTCAATTACGCTCAGCGGCAGGGAAGGCAGGCGTATAATGCGCAGACCTCTCACTTGCCATTGAAGGTGAACATGGCGGGTGTGATCCCTGCAATTTTTGCTAGTAGCTTATTGTTGTTTCCGACGTCAATAAGTACGTGGTTTGGCCAAGGGGTGAATGCTCCGGCTTGGCTGCAGGATGTTGCTTTACTAATTGGTCCAGGACAACCGTTATACATAATACTGTTCTCCAGTTTGATTATTTTCTTTAGCTTCTTCTATACGGCGTTGATGTATAACCCGCGTGAAGTGGCTGATAACTTAAAGAAAGGCGGTGCTTATTTACCAGGGATTCGTCCCGGAGAGCACACGGCCAAATATATTGATAGTGTCACCACCAGGTTGACATTGATTGGTGGTATTTACATCACCTTGATTTGTCTGATGCCACAGTTTTTGAATGTGTACTTTAATGTGCCGTTCTATCTGGGTGGGACGTCACTATTAATTGCGGTTGTTGTAACAATGGATTTTATGGCTCAAGTGCAGTCACATCTAATGTCACAGCAATATGATTCGCTGATGAAAAAGGCCAACCTTAAAAACGCTGGCCGTCGATAGAGAGGTGATGCTGTGAAAGTACGCGCATCGGTTAAAAAGATTTGTCGAAATTGTAAAGTTGTCCGTCGTAAGGGCGTGGTTCGT
>Ga0209710_1000434_pt1 | contig 40135 bp, 35 predicted proteins | sample ArcticOcean_MG_C_5_FD_187436 | JGI IMG/M metagenome (GOLD analysis project Ga0209710, IMG submission 187436) | Marine microbial communities from western Arctic Ocean - ArcticOcean_MG_CB4_138 (SPAdes) (version 2) | ecosystem: Environmental > Aquatic > Marine > Oceanic | place: Arctic Ocean...
AGCCAATAGACTAGAACGAGAGCTCCGATGACCCCGATGACTCCAAGTACGACTTGGTTCTGCAGTGGGCACTCTTGTGTCGAGTGCCGCGTGCGGACCGCGTCCATTAACAATGAATAAAAGACTTTTCTTTTAAAAAATAATTGTACATCAGGCCGTTTTCTCGTTTCGGGCGTCTCTCCTAATAACGCCCGTGCATCACCAACGCCCTTTGCTTACTGGGGCAGGAGCGAGGCGTTAGAGCCGAAGAACACGTGCGTCGGGTCGTTGACGTGCGCGGCGACGTTCGCGACGGGCCCGACGCCGGTGTACGCGTGCTGCGCAAGGCACCCGAGAAACGCGCCCATGGCGAGTCGGCAGTGCTTCAGTTCCTGGAGCTTCAGTTTCTCCAGGTCGCCTTTCTCGGCGAGCTTGAAGGGATCGAAGCGGCCGCCGGGGTACAGAGAGGGTTCGGGGAAGCCCTTGGGGGGCGCGGTGAGCCCTCCCCTGTACGCCTCGGCGAGGCCGAGCGCCACGACTTGGATCGCGACGACGGCCCAGAACGAGGGCAAGCCGCTGCCTTCCGGCGCGAGGGGCGCGGGTGCGCCGGGGAAAGTGTAGTTCTCCAGGCACGACGTGGGGGTGCACAGGGCGCCGGTTTCGTACCACGGGATACCAGTGGCTTGCTCCTGCGCCACGATGCCGGGTATCGCCAGCATGGCCCATCGGCCGTGAATAACTTCGTACTCCGCGGCTTTGGTCATGGAAAGCACGTCGTCGTTCCCGAGAGGCGACTCCGTGTCCGCGCCGGGGGCGCCGGGGTAGGTGCCGGGCTCCTGTGGTGGTGGAAATTTGGGAGGTGTCAGGGTCAGACACGGTCGCGACGGTCGCGGTTGGCGACTGCACGATCGACCAGAAAAAATCGGGTTGCTGACGACGAGGATCCCGAAAGACGGACCAATGGGACGGGACACTTACCGGCCACATGTTCGCCCTGACCTTCACGGCGCCGCGCCTGGCGGACACGCGGCGGGCGCTGGTAGTGGGCACGACGGCCTTGACGACGGAAGCGGAGAAGGTAAGGGCGGACATGTTGTGTGTTGTGTGTGTGCGGGAATGATGGTACCCATCCACCCATCGTCGCAATGCCGTTTTGGAAGCGGTTCGTTCGTCGGAATCGAAATCGGCCAATGAAAAACTGCCTTTTTCGAGAACAGATTTGGCAAGGTGAAATACCCATACACGAAGGAGATCCTCTCGAAAAATCGGGATGAACTGTCATCCGAGTTCGAGTTTCGGGAAATGGATGGCCGGCGTTTTTTCACTTTTTCTGCGCAATCAGGTGCCGTCTCAATCAACAGGAAGCTGAACGAGGCACGCCCCACAACACCCCGCACGTCTTGGTCAAGGTCAACCAAAAAATGCGCGCGGCCGCGGCGCGTCGCCGCGTCGCGCACCTGGTGGAGACGACGTCCCCGTCTTCGGTGTCCGGCGCGGTAGTGGTGGTCGGAGGCATGGTGATGGACGTGCGTGCGTCCCCGTTTCCGGGCCACTCGCTGACCCGAGGCACCACCTGTCCAGGTCGCGTCCGGCAGACCCCCGGGGGCGTGGGACGCAACATCGCCGAGGGCGTGGTCCACATTGCGCCCCCCGGCGCGCCCCACCCGTTTCTCATCTCCGCGGTGGGCGATGACTTGGCGGGAGGCGCGTTGCTGCAGGCGTGGCGGGGGCTTTTTGATACGACCTCGGGAGGTGAGTATTTATTGCATTTCGAAAATCCAATGACTGTTTGCCTATACACGACTGACACTTTTCTTAAAACTCCAAAGTTTGCGCCGGCGTTCGCGTGTGCGCGGGCGAAGCCACCCCCACGGTGGCGGTCGTGTTGGACACAAGCGGAGAGGTGTCCTGTGCGGTCGCGGATTGCGAGCTCGTGGAGCGCATGGTGGACGAAGCATGGATTGATTCGCACCAAAACCGTCTGGAAAAAGCGGCGGTGGTTGTGCTGGATGGCAACTTGCGTCCAAGCGCACTTCGCGCCGCGGCGGCGGCGGCGCGCAACGGCTCCGGTAAAAAAAAAAAAACACCCCTCCTGTGGTTCGAACCCGTGTCCGTGGCGAAATCGACAAGGGCCATGCAGGGTGGCATTCTCGGCGTAACGGACGTGGTGTCGCCCAATCTGCAGGAACTAATTGCGATGGCCAGCGCGGCGAGGGGGGATGACGAACACGAACACGAAAACGAAACCGATCTTCCCGCCTCGTCCAAAGAAACGCCATCCCCGAACGTCGCCGCCGTGGAAATCGCGCACTGCCATCGAAAAGACATAGACACGCTCCTGACCGCGGGTGTTGGAAACGTAGTGCTCACGCTCGGTGCGCGGGGGGCTGTGTTGTGCCGGCGCGTGATTGGAGGATTTCCGACGCAAATGCGCGACGCGATTGGAGGACAGAGACAAACGCGCGACGCGACTGGGGGACAGACACTTACACGACCACAAACACAAAACGCGTTTTCGTGTACCTACGTGCCCGCTTTTCCAGCCACCCATGTACGCAGTTTAGTCGGCGCGGGTGACGCGCTCGTGGCGGGCTGTGTCGTGGCGCTCGCGTCAGGGTGCGGGATGGAACTCGCACTCGCAATCGGCACGGGCGCGGCGCACGCCGCGGTGGAAACGAACAATAACGTCCCACACGGGCCGGGCGTTTCATTCGCGGCGCTTAAGCGCGACGCCCGGGGCGTTGCGTTTGAAACAAGCACGGTGTGGGTTTAGGGTTTAGGGTTTAGGGTTGCGCGGTCTTGACCGGATTGCGCGTGCGTGGTTGCTCGATGCACGTCCCCAGGCGTGCGTCGTGTCTTTTTAGGTACTTAGAATTGGAATAGACGTGGGATACGACACGAACGACGACGGTTAAAGCGCGATGGCCAGATGTGCACACGCCAGGCGCGCTTTCATCTCACTCGGGGTTTTGATACTGGCAACACGCACCGCCAAACCGGTCGGGCCTACTTCTCCTCCTCGCCGTCGCGGTGCACCGCCTGCATGGCCACACCCGCTGCCCTCAACTTCTCCGCCACGTACTCGGTCTTCTCCGTCCGACCTTCCAGTTTGGCGAACTCGAAGTACGGCACGATGAGGACCGCGCGATGGCGCCTCACGAGACACATGTCGCGCAACTCCGTGCGCATCGTCTTCCTCGTCGAGGCGCGAGACGCGTCGCCTACGCCGCCTGGTGCAGCCCCCTCGCCGCCGTCACAGATCTTGATGAAATGGGACGGCCCGTCAAACTCCAGCGCGACGTCGTCGTTGGGCAGGTACACGTCGACCGAGAAGTAGCCGTCGTCCGTGAGGCGCTCCACCTCGTTACGAATGCCGAGGTCGCCGAGGATTGACGCGATCTCTTTGACCGCACTCGAAACCGTCACGTCGTCCCGAGCCGAATGCATCCATGCCTCGCGCGCCTGGTGCATGATCCACGGCGGGAAGGTCACCTCACCCCGCGTAACTCCGCCGACCAGCTCGGTGTGTATCAGGTGCGCGTGAAACAGCATTAAAATTTCGACACGATTCAACGAACGCTCTTCGAACCCACAGGCTGCCTGCCACAGAGAGGGATAGCACGCGGGAAGCGGAACAGCTCGCGTGGCGGCCAGCGAGAGGACACTCCAAAGCGTGTTCGACACATTCTGGGCGGTCATGTCCGGACCCACCCGCACCACCGCAGCCTCCAGCGCCGCCCGCGCCTCAGCCCCCGGCATCAGCCCGAGTGTCGCGAAACCCCACGCAGCGTTTGCCGCGTTCTGGGGATTCATGTCCGGACCCACCCGCATCACCGCCGCCTCCAGCGCCGCCCGCGCCTCAGCCCCCGGCTCCCACCCGAGCGTCGCAAAACCCCACGCAACGTTCGCCGCGGCTTGGGGATCCATGTCCGGACCCACCCGCACCACCGCAGCCTCCAACGCCGCCCGTGCCTCAGCCCCGGCATCAGCCCGAGTGTCGCGAACGCCCAGATTGCGTTTGCCACCTCCTGAGGCACCATGTGCGAAGCCACGAGCACCACCCGCCCTTCCAGCGCCGCCAGCGTGTCCTGGACATCCGCGTCGTCGGCGGCGAGCTTCCTTGCCGCGCTCATCTTCCCCACGGCGTGCGTGATGTTCGCCACGGCTTGCGCCTGGAGCCGGCCGTCGGCGCACATGTCGCGCGCTACCACCGTCAACCCGCGAAACCTGTCGTCCGCCGCGATGTTGCGCGGAAACGACCTGGAGCTGCAGAGCTTGCCGAGCTTGCTGAACGCGGTGGCCACGTTCACGTCATCGAGGTTACCGAGCTCTTCCGCCACCAGGCAAAGCACACCCTCTGGGGACCCCTCCTGAGTGATGAGGCGGTTCAGCGCAATGGCGGCAGCTCGCCCCCCGCCACCCCCCGCGCCCCGACCCCCGCCCCTTGCGCCGCCGCCTCCCCTCGCATCACGCGACCCGCTGCCAGCCGCCCGCCCGCCCTCGCCGCCCCCCCGGCGTCGGCTTCACTGCGCGAGCGGCGCGGGCGGCCGCGAGTTTGTCGTCGTACGAAGAGCCATCGCGGGCATCGCCGGAGCCCAGGGCGCGGGTCGCGGCGGCGGCGCGGCGCGCGTCAACGCCGCCGCCGAGCCGGGCGACCCCGCGGACGGAGCAGGCCAGCCCACCCGCCGACGCGCCGCGCCCCCCGACCGTGGCGCCCCCCGCGCATCCGCTCCGCGCGGCAACCCTAGCGGACCGCGCGGAGAGCCTCGAGGCGCCACCGGGGGATAGGCGCGGCCTCGGCCCCCGCGGCCCGCCCTCGCAGCGGAGCGCGCTGCCGCGAACAACATCTCCCGACGCGAGCGAGGGGGGCGCGCGCCGTGCAACCTGCGCACCCGCCAGTGGCTGGGGGTGGCACGAGCAATGGGGCGCACGGAGGCTTGGACGGGCTGACACTTTCGGCCAGGGTTCACCGCGTTCAGGTCGCGTACAGGTCACGAAAATCGACGAGAGCAGCTTCCTTGGTGGAGACATCGGTAGTAGACATCGTTTAAAAACGCCAGGACTTGTCAGAGACCCTTGATACTGTGACGTTTCGGAGTATGGCGCGCGTGAAGTCGCGCGGGTGAGACCTGACAGCTGAGATGGCGAGATTCAGATTTTAGGATTATAACATTGTGAATCACATTCCGTCATCATCCGCGGACGCTTTCGCCGATGTCGGGACCCAGGTTCGCGTCATCCCCGTGGGTCCGCACTTGGTTCGCCACGTCGGCGGCACCTTGCCCAGTTTCGGCCGCGCCGTGGCGGTAGTGATGTACAATTTGTGCGCCGCTTCCTTCGCCTCGGACGACGCTTTTTTCGCATCCGCGCCCGCTTTTTCCGTCGGAATCGAAACCCCGTACGTCCGTTCCCACGTCTGTTTCACCCGGGCCTCGGATTTGATCTGCTCGTTCCAGAAACCCATCTCTCCGGTAGCACCGTAAATCCACGACATCGCGAAGGCGGTCGGGGACGAGGGGGGGAACGCGCCGAGAAGTGATGAGACCCAGTACCCGGCGGGGGGAATGAGATTTTCACGATTCCGGTTTTGGAACGAAAAAGTTTGCCAAAAAAACGTAAAAGGCTTTCCATGTTGTTGGCTTGGTCGTGCGTTGCCTATGTCACTCGGCGGCGCGCGATGTCGTTGTCCACGCGCGCGGCGCTTGTGCTCGGGTGCGTCCTCGCGGCGTGCGTCTACCCCGCGGCGTTCGCCCTTGAAGCCAACGACGACAACCCGCTGGCGGTTACGAGCGCCACCACAACCGATGGAAGAGTGTGCGCCGTCGGGCCGTACGGCTGGTTCTGCGACCCCCCCGCGGTGGAGTACGACAGTATGTACTACACGCAGCGCCCTGTGGTTGGTTTCACGCCCGTTTTCCGAGAAGGCGGCTGGGTCGGGGCGATTCCAACAGCGCTGACCCCGCTTTGCATCGACGAGTGCGTGGAGAACTGCCGACCGCCGTGCCCTTTGGAGTGCGTTCGTGTTAAGTTCGATTTACGCGTCGACCAGCTGTCCACGGGGAGCGCCGGGGTGTACGTCACGCACCAGTTCTACGTCAACCCGTACAACGGCAAGGACGGGAACCCGGGCACCAGGGAGTTACCCTGGGAAACCCTGAAACGCGCGCAGGCGCAGGTTCGGTTTTTACGCACGCAAAACACGGAAGCGCCGGATTCGTCGAGGCTGGCGGAACCCATGCAGATTTGGATTCGGTCGTTCGACGCGAAGCAAACCGAGGACCTGACGGCGCAGGTGGATAACTCGCGGTACATGGGGTACACCATTAAAGAATAGAGCAGTATGTTTAGGTGTCTGGATGGGTAGAAGTAGTCGTGAGGAGAGAAGTATTAGGTAGTCTGGATTGGTAGAAGTACATAGTCTCCGCAATAGTTATAAGATATGCGACGATTCCGTGCCTAATACCCGTCGTCTTCGGCTAAGATTTTCGCGATGAGCGCCTTCCGCGGTCGTTCGTTCGTCATCGGCCGAAACGTACACGCCTCCCTTTCCCGCTGTTCCTTCTCCATCACCGCTCTTAGCTTTCGTTGCTGCGCTTTCGGGTTGACGCTTATTTTTGGCGACAACGGCACGGTCTGCCGGTGCGTCCTGATTGTAAGAAAAAAATATGTCAGTCTCGTATGGGCAATCAGTCAGCGGAATGTGGTAAATGGGAAATACTTACCGCGAAAGCGACCCGACGTCTTCCAAGAAAACCTTCGCGGCGCGCGCGTTCGTTTCGTCCGCCATCGCCTTTGCTCTTTTCCGGAGCTCCAGGTGCCTTCCCAGCCCTGGTACAACGTCATGGACACCCACACCGCTGGGTTGCTTTGTTTGCGAACGTCGTACCTTACCGAAATTCGGCTGGAAAGTACACGCCTCCAGTTCCCGAAATTCGGCTTCGTTGCGCGCTTCTTGTAGCACCACCTCTTTTTCGCGGCGGTACTCCCGGATGCGCGTCGTGATGCCGTCCTTCAGGGAGTAGTTCACCTGGAACGGCCGCGGCACCGCATCCGCGTGTTTCGCCCCGACGTTGGGCTCGAAGGAATGCGCCATGGCAAACGCCTCTTGCGCCGCGGCCTCAGCCGCAGCACGTATTTCAGCACCCCGGGGGTTACTCACGAGCTCGTGCAGCGGCGTGGCGCTTTTCCCCCGCGCCGAGTTTGAAAGCGTCGGCCTGATTGTAAAAAAGTAAATGTCAGTCTTATATATCAGTCGGCGGAATGTGGTGATTGGGAAATACTTACCTGAAGGAAAACTGCGCGTGATACGCGTCCTGGGCTTGCTGAATGGTAACGTCTCTTTGTTGCTTTTCCAGAAACGCCAGGCGCGCGATGCGCTCGCGAGGGGTCTCGCCTAAACGCACCACGTGCTTTGACCGCAAAAGCACTTCGTGTGTGTTGCCCGTGTTCGGGTGGAACGTGCAGTCGGCGCTTTCCAGCGCGTCGCGGAAAGAGTCTTTTTCCTTGCGGCTCTTCGCCAGGTGCTCGGCTTGCCTTTCCAGGAAACTCCCATTCCCTCCGCGCACGCCCTCCTCGGCCATCATCTCGCACAGACGTCTGGTGTTGTCGTTGAGCTTCGGGGCGAAGGTGTGCTCGTCCCGCGCGCGCGCGTCGTACGACCGTCGACGCGCGCTTGAAGGGCGGCCGGCGCCGACGCCGTTGACCGACGCCGACGCCCTCGCCGAGGACGGTCGCGACGCGCTCGCGCGAGAGTCGCGCTCTACGGGCCACCGCCCTTCGAAGCCTCCCTCCATCTCCAACCCCCGCGCGATCGCCCTGGAGGACTCGTTTACTTTCGGCGCGAAGGTCAAATCCGGGTTCTCCAGCTCCACTTGCACCCTGGCCGCGGCGAGGGCTTCGTTTCGCTTCCGCAAAAGCTCCCCGACGCGCTCGTGAATCGGGCGGTACCCGCCCGCCTCAACCGCGGCGCGCGAGTTGTCGTTGATCGCGGGTTGGAACGGGAACGAGTTTATTTCCGCTTCCACGAGCTGTCGCCGTGACTCCTCGCGTTTTCGGTACCGCGTCTCCCCGTCCGCGTACAGGCGGTCGGGATAGGACGTACTGTTACTCGCGCCCGCCATGCGCGGCCCTCGTCCCACGCGCGGCGCGAACGTGCACTCCTTTGTTTCGTCCCTTGTTCGGTCGCTCCTGATTTGCTCGCACTGCTGCCACAGCTTCGTTCGCGGTGTGCTGAGCCTCGAAATCCTCTCCTCCGAGGTCACGGTGTCCATCAGAACAGTTTTCGCGCTACGAGGCCGGGTGTTCGTGGCCGGCTTGAACGTCAGCTCCGCCTGCTCCGCCTGTTTCGCCTTCGCCGCGATCGCCTCCCGCGAGTGCCGTCCGCCTTTCATCGCACTCAGGTTGAAAGGCGCGGAGACCCCGGGGGGGTGCCTGGGGCGCTCGCGAGGCGCGCTCGCGGGGCGCGCCACAGGGTGACCCGCAACAGAAGCAGCCTTCGCGGGCGTGATGAATGAACCCGTGTTCCCGTTTCCGCGCCGCGCCGAATCGGGCGTGAAACCGTTTGCGTTTGCGTTTCCCGAGGAGTACGACGGCGAATGCGCCGCGGCGCTCGCTCCGCTTTGGACTCCCGTGTTCGATAACCTCTGCGTTCGCTCACGCAACAAATGCTGCACCCGGTCTCGTCTCTCCGCCGCGGTCATCACCCCGGGGGGCTTCGTTTCGGTCGCGGGTTGCGTCTCGAAAGCGGGCCGCGGTTTTGATTGTTCCTCGGGCGGCGACGATTTGTGTTTGTTCAGCCGAAGCATGATCTCGCCGCGTCGCGCATCCGTGAGCCGGCCGCCGTCCTGCGCCGAATTCGCGTCAACGGAAGTCACAGCCGAGAACGGCTTCTTCGTCCCGGCTTTGTCACCCGGGAAGCTGTCCATCGCGAGGAGCTCCTCGCACAGCTTGATGTCCGCCTCCATCTGCGGTGAGGAAGGCACGGTGATGTCAGGCGATAGCGGGGGGAGGCGATTTGGCAAATTTGGAAGTTAAATTTCGCGCCACCCAACGGGCGGGCGCGGGGTGGTGCACGCGCGGAGTAACACTCGATGCGTCTGGGACACGCGCGTACCTGCTCCAGGCTCAGATCCTTAAACCCGGCGGACGCCATCGCGCGTGACGTTTTGGGATCGGCGGTGGGCGCGACGAGTTAACGAACGCCGTCCGATTACCGTACGACAAAATCAAATCCACCCCAATCCGCGGCGAACGACGCGCGCTTTTGTGGTACCGCCTGGTTCCGATACGTCCGCTGACGCAACCCCAACACAGGAACGATCGCCGAACGCGTTCGGGACCGGGCGCCGCGTCGATGCGCGCGCTCCTTCCAATGCCTGTACGAGGCACCACGGCGGGTGAAATCTTTGGCCAAACGACAAACGGACGGAAACTTGGAACTTGTTTTTGGTTATTTTCTGGCTCGGTCAGGTGAGCTCGAAACCGGAATCGCCTTGTATGGTTTCAAGTTCACCGCACCCGAGGCGGGTTTGGTTTCAACGCATCCCCCGAAGACATCGAATCGAAGCGCGTAAAACCAGTTTGGTATGAGCATTCAGTCTCCGCGTGGTCGTTCCCCTCTCGCGACCTCGCACCAAAAAAACAGGATGACACATCTTCCAGGATCGTCGGGTGCAACGCACGCAGAGTTCTTCGCGCGACCGTATCACCGCACGCGCGCCTTCGAACCTTTCGCGCGCACCAAGCATGGCTGCCATGGCGTCCTCCGCGGCGGTGCGCGTCACCGCGGCCACTGCTTCCGCTACACGTTTCGGGTCCAAATCCAAGCCGGGGCGTCCCCAGGGTGGCGTCAAGCCGACGCGTCGCGGCGTCTCGGTCCCCACCTCCGCGTCCTTCGCGGACGGCCAGGGCGATTACGCCCCCGCGCCGTCACAGACACCGCCTCCCCAGGTGTTCAACGCCGCTAGTATCAAGGTGCGTTGATGACGACCCGACGACACCGACCGGGACACCGGCCAGATCTTCCCGTCGTTTTCGTTACGCGAAACATCGTCACGACGTCCCACCAGGAGGGTGTACCCCGTACCGGTGGTGTTCGCGTTTCGACTACGATTTGCCATCGCAGCTTGGGAACACTGGCTCGGAAAACATGGCTGAAACGCGTAACCTCCGCGGAACCCTTGATTCACGTCGCCTAGCGATCGGCACGAACGAATGACACGAACGAATGCCTAACCAATGTACCCTCTCCTCTGTTTCAATTTTCGGTAAAAACACAAAACGCAGGTCGTCGGCGTCGGCGGCGGCGGGTCCAACGCGGTGAACCGCATGGTGGGCAGCGACATCAACGGCGTTGAGTTTTGGATCGTCAACACGGACTCGCAGGCCATGGCCACCGCGGCGGTTTCCCAGGCCAACCACATCCAGATCGGCAAGGAGCTTACAAGAGGTCTCGGCGCGGGTGGGAACCCCGAGATCGGCCAGAAAGCGGCGGAGGAGTCGCGGCAGAGCATCGAACAGGCGCTTGCGGGGAGCGACATGGTGTTCGTCACGGCGGGGATGGGCGGCGGCACGGGGTCCGGCGCGGCGCCGGTAGTCGCCGGCGTCGCGAAGGCCGCCGGCATCCTGACCGTGGGCATCGTCACGATGCCATTCAAGTTCGAAGGCAGGCAGCGGTACAACCAAGCCATGGACGCGGTTGAGCGGTTGAGGCGCAACGTGGATACCCTTATTGTGATTCCCAACGACCGCCTGTTAAGCGCCGTGGACACCGCGCTGCCGGTGCAGGACGCTTTTCTGTTGGCGGATGACATCTTAAGGCAAGGCGTGCGAGGCATCTGCGACATCATCACCCTGCCGGGTTTGATCAACGTGGATTTCGCGGACGTCCGCGCGGTGATGGCGGACGCCGGGTCGTCGCTGATGGGTAAGTATTTCCCATTCACCACATTCCGCCGACTGATTGCCCATACGAGACTGACACTTTCTTTTTTATCTCAGGAATCGGCCGCGCCACTGGTAAGAACCGCGCGCGCGAAGCCGCCGCGGCTGCTATTTCCTCGCCCCTCCTGGACCTCGGCATCGACCGCGCCACCGGGATCGTGTGGAACATCACGGGAAGCAAGGACCTGACGCTTCACGAAGTCAACGAAGCCGCGGAGGTTATTTACGAGCTCGTGGACCCGAGCGCGCTTATCATCTTCGGCGCCGTGGTGAACCCTTCCATCAAACTCGCGGAGGGCGAAGTCGCTATTACCCTCATCGCAACCGGGTTCCAGCCGAGCGCGAACCCGCAAGCGGGCAAGCAGCAGCCCGGGATGCGCGCGCCGCCGCCGCCGCAGCAGCAGCAGCAGGGCGACATCGGGGGATGGGGCGCGCAGGACAACGGCGCCCCCCCCCCGCCGCCCAGAGGAGGCGGCGGAGGCGGCATTCCCAACTTCCTCAAGAGACGCATGGGCCGCTAAGCGGAGGAGAGTTTGGTTTGGTTTGAATTTGCGGTGAGAAAAGGTGCGACGAGAAGTACGAACGTGGCGAGTAGTGGCTCGGAGTGCGCGGAACGCGGGGCGGAGACATCGGGCGGAAAACGTCGGTTGCGTTGTTACTCCTCGCGAGAAAATTTAAAAGCAAGCGAACACATCCGCGTCGCTCGTTGTACCCGTAAACATCACTCATCGTACCCACAAATATATCACAAACTTTGTGTTACTCTGGAGGAACTACCAACACTACCCGTAACGATTTACAAGTATTGATACTCAATTCGTGGATACTACTCGCCTTGTACGACGTTGCTCCAGATGAAAATCGCGCCCTCCGCGCCGACGCTGACGATTTTCTCCCCATCCGGGGTGAACTTCACTTTAGTCACCGCCCCGCTGTGTCCTTTCCCCACCACAAGTTTCGTGCCAGAGTCGTACCCCCACACCGTGACTGCCTTGTCCGCCCCCCCCGTGACCATCATGTTGCCGCAGGTTGACACGTCCAGGGCGTTTATCTCCGCGGTGTCGCTTCCGTCTAGCACTCGAATCGCGCTTCCGTCGAACGAGTCCCACCACGTCACCTTGCGGTCGGTACCGCCCGTTACGATCTGGCTCTCGTCAGGGTGGTATGCGCACGCCTTGAAGAACGTGTTCGCGGTCAACGCGTGTTGCCGCACGAACCTGTCCAGGTCCCAGACGATACAACTGCCGTCGCTGCTCGCGCTGACGCACTCCGAGTCGTTCGCGCGAAGCGCCAGGGAGTTGATACACCCTTTGTGTTCCTTCATGGACGCGACCATGGTTTGCGACTCCGCGCCTATGCGCCACACCCGGACGTTTCCTTCCTTGCCCCCCGAAATCACCCGCGCGCCGTCGCTGGAGCCCACAAGCGTTGTCACCCCGTGCGGGTGCGCGTCGTTGATTTCGTACAGAAGCTTGCCTGTTTGCGGAGCGAAGGCTCGTATTTTCCCATCCGCCCAGCCGCTGATTATACTAGCTCCATCCGGCACGAACGCCACGCTGAGGCACTCCACGTTTGGCACGACTACCCGCAAAAGCTCCCGCGCTTCCGTGATGTGCCATACCCGGATGTTTTCCACGCCACAAGTAGCAAACACTTCTGAGTACCCCACCGGGAACGCCACGTCGTTGATTTGCGTGGCGTGGCACGTCTGAATCAGCTCGGAAAGCAAACCCTGCGTAGGGGAGAATTTCAGGTAATAAACGTTGCACGTCTCAGTTCCCGCGTACAGCCCGAACCCGCCGTCTTGGAGTTTTGCCAGAAATGTGTCAGTCTTGTACATCGCGATGTATGGACAAACAGTCAGGGCAGAGTTAAGACGTCCCTTCTGGTACGAGTATGGTCAAACCGTCGGAGGGATTTAGGAAATGCAACACGTACCTTTGTGCGCCCCCGGGGCCGTCACACACGACGTCACACCAGCCTCCAGCTTCGTCGTGGCAAGCAGGCGCATCGTGCCGGTTTCCAAAACGGAAACGCTGCCGTCGCCGCCGCCCACCACGACATGGCCGCCCGGCGACGTCGCCACCGCGGCGATGCCTTTCGGGACCCGCTGCTTGGCAGGCCCCGCGTTTTTGAACAAACGCGCGGAGAGGCTCACCTGAAGCACGTCGCCTGAGGTGGTACCGACGTACATGTACTCGTCCTGTGTTTAAAAACGTTTGAAAAGGTTGGTACAAAGGTGTTTTGGAAGGAATTGCAGGCAGGGTCAGAGACAATACTTTGGTCTTTACATCGTACAAGTCGTACGTGTACGTGAGCGGGGAAAAAAACAGTCCTTTTTCCTTGCCCGAGTTCCAAAACAAGCAAAATGCCCCGATGTGGGAATGGTGGAATGCCTCCCCTCGGCCCGTGGGAAGCGGGCGCGTGTTGCCCCTGTTCGCCCACCGGCGCTGTTCCAAACCGACTTACCCTTTCGTCGATCGTGATGTAGTTCGTGTCCCTCCGTATGTTCCCCAACCTACACGGCGTGGGGCGAAGTTTCCGGTTCGCCAGGTCAAAGTCCCACACCACCAAAGTGTTGCCGCCCCCCGTCACGACTTGGTCCGAATTCGTGTTTAGGAACCGCACGCACTTCGTGAGCCCCGGTGTGGGGGTGCCGCACACCGCGTTGCCTGAGTTCACGTCCCAAATGACAAGCGAGTTGTCATCCTGCCCCCCAAGACTCGCGAGGTACAAACCGTCGTGGGAAAACGAAAGCTCCTGGACCTTGACCTTGTGCAGACTCATTCGATGCACGACTTCCCGGGCGTGCAAATCCCAGACGATTATGTCCGCGCTGAACCCCATGTTCGTGATCTGCCCGGACGCCAACAACGACCCGTCTCTCGATATCGCGAGGCAAGAAACTTCATCCGTGTGGCCTTGAAGAAAACTCTGCGAGTAGCTATCCCCGAGCTCCTTCACCACGATCGTGGCGCCGAGAGGGTACGCCATGGTTTTGCCGTTCGGATGCAGCACCAGCCCGCCGGGAATCGATCCCGCGAAACCCACGACCGCCTCGAGAGGTAGCTGGTCCGGCATGGCCATCTTCGCTTTGGACGGAAGCAAAGCGACGGTCCAAATTCCCGCGGTGCGTGCCGAACGCGCGCGGGTCGGTTTGCGCGCGTAGTGGGGGACGAGACAGGGGTCAAACGAAAGCAACAATGCGCACGACGAAAGCGGAGCCAAAACTGGAAACGGAAGGGCAGCCTGCAAAAAAAAACATTGTGGAAAAACCGACCGCCGTCCTGTGCCGCCGCACACCCTGCGGCACCCCGCGGTACAAGACGCGCCGCGGCGTTCCGCTTCCTGGAACCGCGGAAGACCCTTGGGTGGACCGTAGACCCGCCAACCACATCAAGACGTGTTCTCCCGCGACTGGCGCGAGACGTGTGCGTGATTGGATCGCTTCATCGATTGTCGTCGGGGACGCGGAACGAGACCCTTATTAATTTTCCATTTCCACGATGGCGTTGTGGGACGAGAAAGACCCGCGGTGGGTCGTGACCGAGAGGCACGACGGCGCGAACGTCAACGGGTGGCACTGGCAAGAAAAGAACTGCATGGGATGGGGACGGGAACGGTTGAGTGAGCTGTTGACCAGCGTTACGTTCGAGGTTGGGGACGGCACCACCGCGTGTGTTTCAGAGGTCACGAAGTTTGAAGGCGACGCATCGGTGACGCTTCGCAAAGGGAACAAGAAGTTCGCCGTCTTCGACTTGAGCGTGACTTGCAGTTGGAAAGGCAGTGTTAAAACCGAGGGCGATGACGAGACCACGAAACAAGTCACGGGAGAAATAAAGCTCACTGAATTTTCCTCCACCAACGACGAGGACGAGTACGAATTCGCGGTGACGTGCTCCGACGGCGATGCGGCCGCCAAGGACGTGTTCGTGAAGAAAATAAAAGCGGCGGTGCAACAAGCGTGGAACCCGCACCTAGCGACGTGGGTAAAAGAGCTTGCCGAGATGTAGATGGTAACTTATTAAGGGTACCTCACGTGACCCTAGACGCTATCGTCATATACCTTATCGTCATAACTATTTATTTCAACTACGTGTTACCTTCGTATTATTTTTTCCATCGTCATCACCAACCCGTTCTCTAGTAGAAATCTCCGCTCCCGTCGCTCCCGCCCGAGCGTCCTCTTCTGTGCCGCCCCACCAAATTACCAAGCGACGAGCTGCGTTGCGACGCCATGGAGATGACGCGTTCTTTTTCCGCTCGGCGGTAGGCTTCGGCCATGATTTCGTCTCGTTGCGTCGATGAGATTATTTCGTTCCCAAACGCCCACTCCAGGGTGTCGTTCATCTTCACAATGGACATCCCCCGCGCGTCCGCCGTGCGGCGCAGCATCAGCGCCTTGTTCCGCAGCTTGATGTCAATAGTACACGCGGGTTGTTCCCACGGCTCACCGTCCACGTGCATGGGAAACCCTTTGTCCATGATTACCTTGACGTTTCTGGCTTGGCAAATACGCACCGGCTTGTCAACTCCCCAGTTTAACTGACCAAGGTGCAAAGCTCCGTACACCACAACCACGTCCACCATCCCGTCCTGCATGCTCGACGCGCCGTACCCCTCGCTTTGCTCCCACATCCGCACCCCGCCCGCGAAGGAGTTGATGTTCAGCAAAATCAAACCCTCGGTTTCAGGAGGCAGCTCGCACCGCACGCCGTCGCAAATCACGTGCACGTGCTTGTGAAGGCCCGCACAGCTGTGTTCCACCACGTCCCGGAACCCGAACAGGCCGTACAGAATCTTGTTCGTGAACGCTGAAAAGAACAAATGCGGCGACACCGTTCGCGTGCGGTGAAACCTCAATGCGGCTTGCGCGTCAACCCCTATGCCTAGGTAGTTCTGGAAAACCAGTTCTTTGGGATTGGTGTGTGTTGTGGTGTCCGCCACGGTGGTGGTTACGGGGGAGACTTCGTCACGAGTTACCAGACCGTCCCCATCGCTGTGTCCGGCGTTGGCGCCGCTCGCGACGCGCGCGGCGTTTGCGGCGGTACCGGCGCTACCTCCGCTACCTCCGGCAACGGCGCCGCCCAAGTTACCCCGGCCCAGCCGCGAGCTCCGTCTCCCCACACCTGCAGCACGTGTAACATCATGGGCGTCCTCGAACTCGGTTACTTTGTTGTACTCGGAGTCGGGTAGTCTTCGTTTTCCCTTGCGCGGCGACGGCGGCGGGCCGTTCACGTCCCTCGGGGTGATGGAAACTTCCCAGCGGTCCAAAATCGCGGGGTGCGCTGTTTTGTAAAAAAAGAAAGGGTCAGTCCCGAGTCTTACTGTATGGGGGATTGGGGTCCGAGTAATCGGGCCGGATACAGTGCACTGGGAGAGTAACCGGGCCGAACAGTGCACTTGCGATATATTCGTAAGAGTTACCAGTACTGGTAACTGTTACTAGTACTGGCAACTGCTACGTACATCACATTGTAAATGTTACGAGTACTGGCAACTGCTACGTACATCACGATCTACGTACATCACGAGTAGTGCACTCAAAGAGGGGCTTGAACTCGTGTTGTTCCGATTTGGGAAACGCCCAAGGCCGCACCTTCCAAGCACTGCAACAGCAACTCGCTGATCAAGTCGTTGTTGAACCCGCCGCCCCACCCTAGTACGCGCGCCAGGTCGTTCCCCGTGCCGAGCGGCAAAATCCCAACCGGCGGTTTTGGTGTGTCGCCGCTGAGACTCTCCATGGTCTGCAAAATCCAAGCCACCGTGCCGTCGCCGCCGCACACCAGAATCCGGACCCTGGGTAACTCTGATACGATGAAAAAGAAAGTGTCAGTCTCGCATGGGCAATCAGGGAGGCGGAACGTGGTGATTGGGAAATACGTACCGCAAAACTGCCGCAGCGCGACTTTCGGGTCCGTTTTGTGAAGGTCAACAACCTGCAGCGGGTTCAGGTTTTGTCGGAACATGTGTATGAGGTACCCGCCCAACTGCCCGCCGCTCCGGCTGTTAACAAACACAAGCAACGGCACCGCGTCATCGGGGAGCAACGCCGGGTCGATAGACGAAATCCCGGTGTACTCGCCGTTGCGTTTTTTCCGCGAAAGCTTCCTCGCGACTTTCTTCGTCAAGCGCGTGAACGGGCTCCGCATGGGCGCCTCCGTGACGCACTCGGGCGGGAGAATCAAACGCGCGTGCTTTGACTGCTGCAGCGTGTAGTACCACCCGCGCTGCGCGCGCCTGTTTTTTGGGTGTACCAGGGGGAGGGAGAGTATGGCGAGGGAGAGTGTTAGTCATGATGCGTCGCGCGATGCGTAATAAAACCTTTTCGCAAATCGCGCTTCGGCTTTTTCGTGTCGTGATTTCGAGACGGATGAAACGGGCCAGGCACGAGGTCCTCGACCACCCGACGTCCGACGTACATCCACTTCTGTATTCGCAGCACGATCCACTGCGTGGAGAACGCGATCATGACCAGCGTCCCCAGCCACTGCGTCCACTCCTTCAACGACAGCACGGGGAAGTACTCCGACAACGGCACGTCCTCCACAAGCGCGGTGATGTTGAGCACCCAGCCTTGAAGGTTGACGCCGTCCGTCAGGTTCACGCCCTGCAGGCCTTCCGCTATCGCGGTCAGGTTGAGGAGCCACGTGTCGCCTTGAATTCGGTGCGCCCCGGTCGCGGCTTCGTCCACCACATCTTGTACTGTTTCCAACACGGCATCCGCCACGGTTTCCATCACGCGCGTCACCACCGACTCCGGCGTCACCGAGGGAGGTTCTTCAACCTCCTCAGCGAATGGCTCGTTGTCGGTTTCTTCGGCTACGAAATCGATAGGCCGAGCCACCACCTCCTCAGCCTCCACCTCCTCGTCCCCTGCCACGTCCGCCATCGCTCACGCAGGCGGAAGCAATGCGACGTCCAGCGCCCGCGCGTCTCCGGGAGGCGGCGGAACGTGTCTCTGGCGTGCGGAGCGTGCGACGTCGAGTGCCGCCCCCTCGACTAAGAATCACCAGTGAAGCGCGGGAGCCTTGAACGAATCATCCAGTCTCACGAAAAACTGAAAAGGTGCTGCGGCGGCTCTTCATCCTCACTTTCGCGCCACCGGGGCGCACCCACGACCACGACAAGGAGACCAGCGATGGCGGCCGCGTCGTTCCTGGCGACGCAGGTCACGCTCTTGGGGCGCGCGGGCGCGCCTTCGGGTGCGCGCGGTCTTCGGCGCGCACCTTGTGTCACCCGCGCTGGGTTTGTGCCGCGCCACGAAACAGCGGCACGATTCGCGACGTGCGCGTCGCGCACTCGTGTGGCCAACCCGAGTGTCGCGGGCTTGTCTTTGAACGCCCGCGGGTTCCAAACGCGTGTCACGACCGGCGCGAGCGGCGAGGACAGCGCCAGCAGCGAGGTGGAGTCGCCACACGAAAACGCAGGGGTCGGTGCTGCTGCTGCTGAAGGCGCGAGTGACTCGAGTCAGGTGCCGCCGCCGCCGCATGGTGACGCGGCATCTGGCGATGCTATTGTTGCGGTTGCAGATGAGAGCGTCGCGGCTGATGATGACCGTGTTGCGCATGACGACGAGCGGACTGACGCGACTGCAGGTGACTGCGAAGACGAAACTAACCCCGCCGACGACGCCCCACCGACGTGGTCACAGCTCGGGTTACCGAACAAGCTGTGCGCCGCTTTGAAAGCCACGGGGTTCAAGGAACCGAGCCTTCCGCAAGTCGCCGCGATTCCCGCGTTGCTCGCGGGCACCAACGTGGCGCTGCAGTCGCACACCGGGAGTGGTAAAACAATGGCGTACCTGTTACCCGTTATCGCCAAGGTGTTGGAGGAAGAGAGCTTGCCTGCGAACGAGAGGTCAAGTGACGTGCGTTGTTTAGTGGTGGTGCCGTCGCAGGAGCTCGCCATGCAGATCGTGCGGCAGGTGGAGAGGGTGTTGGGCGAGTACGGCAAGTCAATCACGCAGCAGTGCATCGGCGGCGCGAACGTGCGGAGGCAGGAGGAGAGTTTGCGGAAAAAGAAACCGCTGCTCGTGATTGGTACGCCGGGTCGGCTCGCGGAGCTGTCCAGGAACGGCATCCTTCGCACGCACGGCGTCAAGTGCTTGGTGATCGACGAAGCCGACGACCTCCTCGCGTCGAACTTCCGGCGGGACATGGCTCGTATTTGCGACCACACCGGGAAGGGCGTGCTTGGTGGCAGACAGACCGTTATTGTCAGCGCTACCTTGAAAAGAGAAACGCTAACGCAGTACGAGTACATGGCACCCGGCTTGAAGCAAATCGTGGCGGATAAAACCGCGGGAAAGGTACACGATGTCCGAGACGACGCGGAAAGGCTGGAGGACAACGACGACATCGAGCGCTCAAGCGCGAGCGCGGCGTTGCCTAAAAACTTAGAGCACTACGTCGTCGTCGCGGATAGCAGGCACAAAGTGGACCGCCTAAGAAGTGCAATTCACGCCACCGGCGCGCAACGCGCGCTTGTGTTTCTTAATTTTGGCCACCGCCTGGCGGACGTGCGGGACAAGCTCGCGACGCGGGGGATGAACTGCGGGGTGCTTCACGGCGGGATGAACAAGATGGAGCGCGCCTCTGAATTAGCAGCGTTCCGCAGGGGCGACTTCAGGGCTCTTTTAGTGAGCGATCTCGCCGCGCGGGGCATAGACGTGCCGGAAATAGACGCCGTGTTCAACCTGGAGTTACCCACGGACGCGACGCACTACGTCCACAGGGCGGGGCGCACGGGGCGCATGGGGGCGGAGGGTTTGGTTTTGACGATTTGCGAACCGAGGGAAGCGCACGTGATGCCTAAAATCGCCAAAGCGCTTGGCGTGGCGATCCGGGCCGCGGACCTGCAAAAGGGCAACCTGGTGCCCGACCGCGGGGACCGGCCGGGGGAGTCGCGGCAAAACAGGGAACGAGTCGGGGCGGAGGGGGGCGAACGGAAACAGGAGAGAGTCGGGGACGAGAGACGACGAACCGAACGCGAAAAGGAGCCGAGACGAGAAAGAGGCGACGCGCGAAGTGACAACAGAGGCGAGGGGGAACGGGGCAGAGGAGGTCGCGGCGGCGGCGGAGGCAGAGGAGCGGGAAGAGGAGACGCAACTGCGAGTGGCAAACCGCCAGGCGCGTACACGCCAAAGGGACAACCGCGTCGTCGGACGAAGAACGCGTAAGTATCTGTATCTTCTTTTAAGTAAGCTGTTAGTACTGTAACACGACGACTGCTGTAACACGACTGTGACTCTATTATATTCTTAAGTAAGTCCTGTTATCCCGTCTACCTGTTCTCGCGTCGCTTCCCTTCCTCGCCGGTTCGCCGCACATTAGTAGTAAACGTTGAACGAGTCAATCGTGACCTGCAGCCGGTCCTTCATCTTGGGCCACCGGCGTTCGCTGCTGCCGGTGGTCAGGGTGTAGAACTTCCCCTGCGTGATCGTCACGATCGTCAGCGCGTGCCGTTCGTACGAGTTCGTCTTCGTGACGTACTCTAACGCGTAGTAAAGGTGCCCGTCCTTGGAGATAAAAGCCGAAAGTGTCAGTCGTCTCTCGTAATGTGTATGAGGGATTGGAAAGGGTATAGTAGTGGTGTGACTTTCTGACTGTACTACTAGTAACATAGTAACAGGTACCCGTACAGTCAAGTAGTACAGAAGCACTACATCAGGGGCAGTAATCAGTTGGCGGAATGTGGTAAATGGGAAATACTCACCTTGTCCTTGCGCTGTGCCGTTTTCAACACCTTGGCCCGCGCGCCGGGAATGGCCAGGGCTTTCGCGACCAAAGTGTTGGCGACTTCATCGGGGGTTCCGACTTCCGCCAGGGATTCCCTTGTGGTGGGGTAGATGTTCAACGCAACGGATTCGAGGGGCTCGATAACGTCCTTGTACACCGCGTCCTGCCCATCAACGCTGATTTCCTGCCACCCCACGGGGTAGAAAAACTGGTACCCATCCCGGGTGTCCTTGACCGCGGAGAAACCGGACAGCGCCAGCGCGGGCTGAGCGGGGACCAGCACGGTAGCAGCGGCAGCCGCAACGCCACCGAGCACGGCGGAGCGCCTAGTGGGCTCCACGGACGCGCGGACGACATGGGCCACGGCGCGGGGCGACTTGGACGTCTTCTTCGTGGAGGAAACGCGCACGCGCTGCTGCACCAATGAGGCGCTCTGGGTAGCACTGCAAGTGGCGATCGAGAAAGAAAAAATGGCCGGAACGGAAGAGGTGGGTCAGCTGCCGCGACGGAGGTGGGAGGTTACGGTGCGCGTGCGCGCGTGGAGTCGCTACACAGAAAGGAACGATCGCGCGGAAACAGACGCACCAGGCCATCTTTGTACACGGGTGTTGTGTGCCGGCGAAGGTGCTCGCGAGAATGCGGAGACGGCGCGCTTGGAGGCTATCCTCGCAATATTCCACGTCGACTTGGAAGACTTGACGAACAGATAATCCTCTCCGTCTGCAGTGAAGTTCGAATTCACGAAAAAAGGTCCCGCAGATCCGGAGCGCACCGCTCCTCGGAGTCCGCGTCGGCGGCCGCACCGGCGATACTTCGCGGGTTTTGACCGTGACCCCCGTGGAAAGCGCGGGACGCGTGACTGCGTTTGGTGTTCGATACGGCGTGGCGGCACTCACGACACGCACGTTTGACTGTCTGCGCCGAGAAAAACACACTTCGATCGGCGGCGAGCGCAAAGCAAAGCCTCCCGCCTCTTCTTTCTGCCGTGTCTTGGGGTTTTTCTTCCCCGATCGGTGCGCCAGGGTAACATGTCCGCGATTCAGGACCAACGCGACGGACCTATTCCCATGGCCGTCGAGCAAGGCGCACCGGCCGCGGCGAAACGCGAGCTGTCTCCCTCCAGCGCGCACGACGCTTCGGATGCACCCTCCGCGAAAAAAGCAAAGCAAGAGGATGATGGCGATGGCGCGTTCGCCAACGGCGTCGCGGATGTACGCGACGACACGACCGCTACTGCTGCTGCAGTGTGTAGCGACCCGGTGACCCACACGGAAAAGCAGCTGGCGTTACCACCGCAAAAGCTCGAGGCGCGAGCCGACCCGACCGCCACCGCGCCTTCTTCGATGGCGACCACCCGGGAGTCGGACCAGAGTGCGCGTAAGATCGCGGAGCAACTTCGGCGCGGGCAGGAGGAACGCTTAAAGAAAGCCATGAAAGCGCTGGCGGGTGATTTGCAAAACGTGGTGAAAGCGGTGGCGGCTAAGGAGCAGGCCGAGCTGAAAGCGGTTGGGCTTGGGATTTCGCCGCAAGACCTTTTGTCGCTCGCGAACGGCGGGGCTTCTGGAAAAGGCACGGGGAAGGCCAAAGCCGCGGCGGCCGCCGTTTGCAGCGCCGCGGCGGCCAACGCGAAAAGCGTCGGCGAGCTGTTGCGAGAGCCGAAGTGCCCCACCGACGAAATGCCTGCGCATTTACTTATGTACCCTGGGGACACTGGCGATAGGCACGCGCTGATGAGTTGGAAGAAAGCGGTGGAGAAGCACAAGGACAAGGCGGAGCGGGACAGGGACGCGTACGTGGCGAAACGCAAAAAGGAACTCAAGGCGCTGGCGCTGAAAGAAACCGCGGGCGCCACGAAAGCCTTAGCGGAGGTCTGCAAAAAGATCGAGCTAGTTGAGAAGGCCCATTCCGGGGTAGCAAAGGCCCAGAAGGAGCTAGCCTCTGTGCACGAGCGAGGCTCTTTGCTTGAAGAAACGTTACGCCAGAAATCGAGGCTGGCGCTTCTTCCCGGGTTTAGCGAGGAAAATGTCCTCGCCGTCGCGGCGCTGGACGCGACGTTGCAGAAAATGGAGGGCAAGAAGCTCTTCGAAGCCGTGGCTACCGTGGAGAGGGAGCAACAGCGGGACCGTGAGAAGCAACTGGGAAAGGAACAGCGGGAAGCCGTAAGGAAAGCGGAGAAGGCGGAGCGCGACCGGGTGAAGGATGCAGAGAAAAAAGGCAAAGCTGCGCAGCGGGAAGCGGCGCGGTTGGCGCTTTTGCAAAAGAAGGATGACGCGGTGAAGCACAAACAGCGACTGGCGAAGTACCCTGTGGATGATTTGGATTTGAAGCTGGAGTTTGAACTGGAGGCGAAGGAAAAAGGAGTGTCCGAAAACAGCCTCGGGTACAAACAACTGCCCGTCCCGACCCCCGTCCCGTACGGGCCGTTTCTCGCCAACGAAGCCGCCCTCGCGGATTTCCTGAACGTGTTCGGCGAGGCGCTGCGAGCGCCGTCCAAAGTCAGCACGGTGGTTGGCATTCGGGCCGTTATTGTTGGGTGCGGCACCGACCTGGTTTCCCTTTACCGGTGCCTGCTCAAGCCATGCATGGAACTCGCGGTGCTTGGCAAGGGAAGAGACGTGACGCAGTGGCGGAGACTGGTAAGCGACGCGACGTGGCCGGAGGTGGTCAGGTAAGTATTTCCATTTACCACATTTCGCCTCCCTGATTGCTCATACGAGACTGACACTTTCTTTTTTATCGTATCAGGCGCGTGCTGGAGCGCAAAAAAGTTGGAGGCGCCGGAACTTTGGCGCTCGGGCGACGTCCGTGGCAACAGCTCAGTGCTGCGGACCACGTGTTCGCGCTTCGCGGGCTTTGCGACCTCGCGCTTGGCGGCGCGAAACCGCGGCAAATAATCTCAAAAAGACTCGAAGACGCGCAGGCGCTTCGGTACGCGCGCATTCTGGCGTACAACGCCGAGGCGCAGCGGCTCCGGAAAATCGAAAACACAGCCAAGGAAAAAAGAAAAGCCATTCGCGCAGAAGCCGCGGCGAGGCGGCGAGGCGAGAAGGAAGCGAAACGCAAAGCCAGGGAGGCCGCGATGGCCGCTGGGGAGGAGGTGGAGGACGAGGAGGAAGAGGAAGAGGAGGAGGAAGAGGAGGAGGAAGAGGGTGGCGAATTGGGAACAGGTCAAGGGGACGATGACGAGCCGCGACCCATGGAGGAGGATGACAAATCCGCGCAGGACGAGCCCGACGCCGGCGACGACGACGCGAGGGATACGGATGAGGGTGACAAGAAACGAGGGAAACCGGCGTTTGAACCGAAACCCCCGGCGGTTCGGGAACCGTCCCCCGAACCGACCTTCGAGCTCCCGAAACACCTGCAGACGTACGACGGCCATCCCGAGGACCGCAAGGCGCTGATGGCGTGGCGCCAGACGCACAACAAAGCCAGCGAGCGGTTGGCGGTTGCGAAGCGCGAGTGGGACAAGCGCGCCAAGGCGGAGCAGCGGCGGGTTACGGACAAGGAGCGCGCTGACAAATTCAAGCTCGAGGAGGCTGAGGAGCAGCGGAAGCAAAAGGCCCGGGAAGAGGCAGAACTCGAGGAAAAGGAGCAAAGGAAGAAGGAGACGAAAAAGGCGGAGGAGGACAACGCGGTGAGCGTGCGTACGAAAAGCTTGGGGAAGGACCGACACGCGCGGACTTACTGGTGGGGCGTCGGAGGCATGAAGGCTTGCGTGTTCGTGGAGGACGTGGATGGCGGGTGGGGGGTGTTCAACACAAAAAACGAGGTTGACACTTTGATGAACGCGCTGCATAGTTGGGGCAAAAACGAGCGCGTTTTGAAACAATCGCTGCAGCGCAGGACGCACGCGATGCACGCCGAGTTCCGAAAGCAAGCCCGGAGTGAGGCCGAGCCGGGCGACGAGCCTGACCTTCAAAAGGAAGCACCTTTGCGCGGCCCGGGGGGCGGTCCCGAGGTCCCGGCGGACGAATCCACCCCGTTCCGCGACACCGTCAGACGCCTGGGTGTCATTTGCGCGCTCGCGAAAGCCGCGTCGGGGGTGCGCAGCGATTGGACCTTGGGCGACCCGACCGGCGAGGCGTGGGTTGCTTTTATCAAAAGAGCAACCGGCGCGAGTTCCAACGAACACCTCGCCGCATGCCTGTGCGACGTGGAAGAGTCGCTGCGGGCCGGGCAGCTGAAGGAGTTCATGGACCCGAGGGAAGCTGCTGACCGGGCCGCCGCGGCGGACGCAGGTGAGGCGTACGAATCGGATTACGAAGAGGAGATTTTGGAGGATGACGATTACGACGACGAACAAGCTTTCGGCGATGCGCGCGACCAGGAGACGTACGAAAGCAAAGCCGCGAGCGGGATGATCTTTCCGATTTTCGACACGAAATTCGACCGCGCGCGGTGGAAAGAAAAAGTGCACAAAGACGCGCCCGCCGCGTCCTTGGCGTTTTCGTGTGCCGCGCTGGAAGACTCGGCGAAGCCGTTCCTGAAAGCGCTTATTAAACACCCTAGGTGAGTTAGGGGACGAGTTATTACGAGTAGACGAGTACGTACTGAGTAGCCGACGACCAGGATTGAATTCACTCTTCGCGAAAAACAAGTTGAAACGGTTTCGCATAATTTGTTCTTTTCGGCGTTTCGGCAATCCAAAAGTCGTCGTCATCTGTCTTCTACAACGCGCACTTCGTGTCGCGCGCCCTTACGATGAGCGACCCAGAAGTGACTCCCCCCCGTCCTCCGTTGCCCCCCTTCGACGCCGAAACCGCGCTCGCGAAGGTCAAGGCCGCTGAGGCGGCGTGGAACCGCAAGGACGTGGACGCCATCGCGGCGTCGTACAGCGAGGACTCCGAGTGGCGTAACCGCGCGGAGTTTTGCCGGGGCCGCGAGCAAGTCAAAGACTTCCTGCGCCGCAAGTGGGACAAGGAGCTTGATTACGTTTTGCGCAAGTACCTCTGGGCTTTCCACGCCAACCGCATTGCCGTCTGTTTCGAGTACGAGTACCGAGACCCCGAAGGACAGTGGTTCCGTGCGTACGGCAACGAAAACTGGGAGTTCGATGCGCTTGGCTATATGAGGAAGCGCATCGCGAGCATCAACGAGGCGCCGATACAGGAAAGCGAGCGGCGTATCTCGGTGCCGCCGGAACAGGAGGTGACGCACAACTCGTGGATCACGGAGCAGGGCTTGAGCGAGTCCTTGGGCGTGGAGTTTCCCCTCGCCGCGGGACACGCAGCCACGTACTGATGAGGGTGAAGTAGAGGTTTTTTTTGTTGATGTATGCACAGTACTAAGGTTTCTTCTCCTCCTCCTCTCTCCCACCGCTCCTCCTCCCTCACCGCGCCTAGGCGTGTGAGAAGCGACACGCGTCTCCCGCGCGACACCCTCCCGGCTTGCGAAAGTACGCGCACGGCGTCGCCGACGGTGCCTTTTCAAAAAAGCCCGACCCTTTGCTTTGCCGAAGCGGACGCCGCGCCGCGAGAAACCCGTCCGCCGCGTCATCGTCGCGGAGGTTGTCCGGCGACGACGCGAGCGAGGGGTTTGCGGAGGCACACGGGCTGCTGTGCCCGTTGTCACGTGAAGGAGGAGTGTCTCCTGTCGTCGGAGGCGGCGGGATGCACGCGTGGTCCTCGCCAGGCATCTTCGCGGCGACGAACTTTTGACACGGCGAGAGCTCGAACTGCGTCGGGTTGCGCTTGAAAAACGTTTCGTACGTTTCGGGAATCGTCGCCGGCTTCGTGAGGCGCGCGTCCACGGAGTCCCCGTTCCCGTTGACCAACACCCACGGCGAACCGAACACGGCGCTGTTGCACAACAGCGTGTGCACGGACGCGACGTACAAATCACGCGCGCTGCGAAAACCGGCGCCGGTGAACCCGGGGGCGGGGTTCTTCTTCACGGGAGGTTTGTTTCGTCGTCGTTCGTGGTCGTCGCGTTTGGACTTAAACCTCGCGTCGTCCCTAACGCTCGTCGTTGCGACTCGGTTGGGAGGCGTGTACTTGCGTGGGTTGGGATAAGTGGACCCGAGCGCCAGTCCCGGCGACCACGTGGTTGTCGAGTGGTTCGAGCCTTGCGATGTTCGCGGCGACGCGAAGTCGGCGCCGCCGTACGCGGGCGGCGAGACGCCAAAATGAAAACCGGACTCCGAACCCGGCGACGACGACCCGAACCCATACGCACCGTCGCGGCCGCCGTAGTTAAAAGGAGACCCGTTTCCGTTTGGTGAACTCCCGTTGCCAAACGTCGAAAACGAGCCGTTTCCGGTAGTCTCGCGTCCGCCGAATCCGTGTCCTCTTGATGCAGGTGCGGAGCCGAGCTGAGAGTCACAAGACCCAGACCCGAACTGAAAGGCGGCGACGCGGGAGGCGGAGTCCCTGTGCGCGCGCGGCGGGCGCCCGGTTGATGGCTCTTTGTTTTTGTTCGCAGGCGACGGCGACCCCACGCCGTATACTGCAGTGAACGGCGTCAGCGCGTCTGTTTCGTACTTGTCGTCGAATGGGAACAGGTTGTCGGGAAGCGCGCGAATAAGCTCGTCGACACTGAAAAGTTCCCCCGAATCCTCGGGCGCGGCGCTTGTTTGTGTCCCGCTCAAAATAGCATCACGCCGCTCCAAACGTCCAGACGAGGATTTCGGTGACGTGGGAACTTGCCGTGTGGGCGTACCACTAGAGGCGCGCTGCAGCGCCTCGAAGGAGCCGGAGGAGCCCCCGGAGGACTTCACGGACCGACCGGCGGGCACCAGAGTTGCCATCGTTTTGGTTTTGTTTTCTAACCGCAGTTTCTAAATACCGCGATTCTAATTGACCGTTAACAACCCGTGTTTACTTACAGCCACTGGCCTTGTTCCGCAGCTGGCGTGGAGAGCGGCGGCTCGATTCCCGGCGGGCGCGGCGTGAATTGATTTACGTTACCAGTGATCCCGGAAATCTCCACCGCTAAGTTATAGATCTCACCCTGGTGCGAATTGATCGTGCGCTTGTTTTCCTTCACCGCGTTCGCGTACTCCTCGTCCGGGTCCGTACGCAGCGCTTCGGTTAACTCGACGTTGGACCTCAAAAGGTGCGTCACGCAATTCTCGAGCCGGGCTTTCTCCTGCGTAAGCGCGCTCAAATGCTCGTTCGTTTCGGGGGTGGAAAACAAAGCGTTGCTCGTCGCCGTCGCCGTCGCGACTTCGTTCGATTGATCAGGCACGGTCATTCTCTTATTGCGTCATCGGCCTCGATGACACCGGTGAAGGAAGAGCGGGTAGGTGCGAGTCCAGGGGAACGCGTGTTCTGGCTGCGAGTAACAACAAGCAGAGTGGACGTGGGGTCAGAGTGGGTCGATTTGGACCCACGGGCGTGTATCTGTGTATCTCGTCTGCGTCAACGTCAACGCGGGTCGTCGTGCGTCTCGTCGTCTTCCAGCAGTCGCACCTGCAAAAACGTGGGAGTTCCCGCGTTATTATTCTGTTGGATGTGTGGCGTATTCAGCGTCCGGGGCGGTTCACATGGCCATCATGTTCACTCAACTTCGAGCGATGGCTTTGGCGAGACGTGTAAAGTCGATGCGTGCGCGTGGTCCGTCCGTGGCGTGCGGTGGAAAGAGGGAGGGCGCGTCGCCCTCGGACGAGCAAAGAGACATTATTTCAAAAATTTGGCGCGTGGAGAATCAAAATCTTCAATATCGCGTCACTTTTTGAGTCTGGATGAGGTCGGGCCACGTGTGACGACCAGCGTCACGCACACTTCACCCGCGGTCGCCCGCCGACCCGCTTCCCGTTACGATGTTTGCCGTCTCCGCTAACGCGTCGGCGCTCCGCTGTGCCCCCGTGCCTGTGCCTCGCGCGCGCCGCGGCGGGGCTCGCGCCCTCGCCGCGGCGTCCGCCGATCGCACGCCCGCGCAAAAAGTCGCGCTCAAGGCGGTTTCGCTCGCGCTTTCCGCGGCGGTTGCATTTGCCGCCCCGAGTGCCGCCACCGCGGGGCTGAACAAGATGGGCAACTCCCAAGATGCGTACGCGGTGATGATGGCGGAGATGGAGGCGCAGCGCAAGGAGGCGGGGATCAAGTCCCTGAGCGCGGCGGAGATGTACGAAGAGCAGGGGGGGGCGTGCGGGGACGGGTACGAGCTGAAGGTCGTGAAAGTGTTGGGGGCGTCGTGCGTGTGCGTGGCGGATTCGTGTATGGATGGGAAGAAAGCAGAAGGTACGCGGACGGTGCTGACGGAGGGGGAACGCTCGTTCGGGAAGGCGCCAGCGGAAGAGGGTGCGGACGGTGCGCCTGCGAAAGGGCCGGACACGGGGATCAAGTTCGTGTTCACGCCGAAGGAATAGAAGCCGGAGAAGCGGAGAGCAAATTGGATACTGTAAAATGAAAGACGCGGTCCTACAAGTATTTCCTATTTCGTCGCCAGCGCCTCCGCGAGCGCGCGGACGTCCCCGACCCGCGCCGCTTCCGACACCGCGGTTTCCTTTTTTTCGTCGTCCAAACCATCTAGCCCAACCGCGGCGAGCCCACCGGTAGGTCCAGACGGGCCGACCCACCCGACCCTCACTATTCGGCCACCACACGCCACGACGCAGGACAACGCCTCGACGGATTCCACCGATAACGAGGCACTTTCACTTTTTTTAGGCAACTGATTCTCGACCCTCCAAACAAACGCGCGCGTGGACACGACCCTGTGCGCGTCCGCGCACGCGGCTCCCACTCCGAATTCCACGGCCCCGTCCCCCGACGTCTTTTCTCCCGGGTACACAATTTTCAGACTCGAAAAGTTTCCATCACCGGAATTTGTCCACTCCGCGACGCCGGCGCACCCCGGCGCCGCGGGCCGCCCCGAGTCCGAGTCAGTTTCTTCCGAAAAGTTTCGTGCCGTCTTTTCCGAACGCGACGCCGCGCGCCGAGGCAACCCGGTTACCGTGAGCGTCACGCCGTGTTCGCCGGCCAACACTAGCTCGATTTGTACGAGTTGTTTTTGGTTGTCATCAACAAACGCGTTCCACGCAATCGTTGGCTTGCCCAAATCGCCACCAGCGCCGATGGGCCGGAACTCCGAAAAGGCGACGTTTCTCTGCTCGAGCCAGTCGGACACCGCGAGGCGTTGCGCCGCGACGGCCGCGGTTTTCGCGGCAAACGCCATCGCCGACGCCACCGAGTCCAAATCCGTTACCGTGAACTCACACGTGTCTGTGCTGTCACCTGACACGAAATCCCTCCCCTCGGGTGTTAGTGACAACCAGGTCGCGGGCCCAGGCACCGACCCCGCGGTTACCCGCCGCGCGCGAATCAACGCCAAGCGCGCGCGGAGTCCGCTCGTGGACGGTTCTTCGTTTTTCGGGTCGCCCGTATTCGTCTTTGCGTTCGTGCTCGCACTTTTCGTGACGAACACGGCGACGAACAAACCACCGGAGCTGGGACACACGGGCGCTGCCGCGCAAGGAGGCTCGCCGTCAAATGGCCAAGCCGTTCCTGGAGAAACCCGAAACAACACGCGCGGCGACGGAACCGGGGCCAGGCCTTTGGTTCGCATCGCGCGTCGCAAATCGCTCTCCAGCGCCGCCCGTACAAGCCCCGTAAGCGCGGCTGGAAGCGAACCGATGCCTCCCTGCTTGACTGTTTTAGCAAGCGCAGCCGCGTACGCGGACGAGGCGATGCGGTGAACCCCCACCACAACTAACCCGCCACTTTTCTTGTCGCAACACACCTGCGCGCACGTACCGTTTTCGGTGAGGCGCACGACAATCGCGGGCCGCGCTTGTTCGCCCCACCCGTCTTCGTTTGGCTCAGCCGATTTGTTTCCCGCCGTTGTTTGCGAGTCTCCAATCGGTCGCGTCGCGTTCGGGTCAAGGGCCATAAACAGCCCCGACTCTTCGCACGGGCCCTGAATTTTGTCGAGCACGTTTCGTAGCTTGCAAAGCGATGCGAACCTTATCCCGTCCGCCAAAGCTTCGCGCACGTCCACCGAGGACATGTCGAAGGGGATCTTTTCGACGGCGCATTCTTTTGTGCACGATACCGTCGTGTCCATACCGCCCTCCGCAGGCACCAGCGCTCGCGCCACGATCCGCGCATCAACCGCGTCCTCTCCTTTTTCGTACAAAAGCTCTATTCGCGGCGCGCTTCCCGCCGCGACGGCGGCGTCGTTCGCCGCCGCCGCGCCGCGCGCCACCTCCACGCTCCCCACGTCCACCCCCGCCAGCCGGGTACCTGACGCGCCTAACGTGCGGCTCGCGCCTGGAAGCCAGAACCAGACGCGAATACCTTCGCCTTTGCCGTGGGTTTTTTCGACTTGACTGCCGTGGCCGTGGCCGTTGTTTTTTTGTGTAGCAAAGTCCCCCGCCGTTGAAGCGAGCGACGCGTCTTTCCTTCCCTTAATCGGCTCCACCCGGATCGCCCCTCCGAACCAGGCCCCGCCTTTCAGCGCGACTCGTTTGGTCTGTTCCGCGATCGTCGCCGCGACAAGCCGAAGCGCCGCGTCCCGCCCCACCCGGTGTAGCCCGCAAATGCCCTCGGCGCCGTTCTCCACGAGCTCGGGCGGCGCCGGCGGCGGCGGAGACATGCCCGCCATCCGCGCCGTGGCGCGTTCTCCCAACACCCGGTTCTCCAGCTTGGTGATCGTGAACGGTCGTGGCGGCGTCCCAGAAGGCTCGTCAATGTCCCGCGCGCCCGCCAGAAGCTCGATCCGGCGAACCAGCCACCCGCCGTGCGGCGGCGTTTGCGTTTCGAATTCGGGTTCGGGATTTTCGGCGCCAAGTTCATCACCCGGCGCCACCGGTTTCGGTAACGGCGGCGGCCCTCCCAGCCCCAGCGTGGCTCGGTACTCTCCCGGGACCCCTACGATCGCGGTTCCCCCTTTGACGCCCCATACCAAAACCCCCTCCGGCAGGGTTCCTTTCACTTTTTCGTCAAGCAACATCGACCGCATCTCGCAATCCAGGCGCTGTTCAAGCGCCAGCCGTTGTTCCAACTCGAACGCGGTCTCCGTCTCGTCCTCGCCTTTCCCGGGTATCGGCGCGACCTCAGCGATGCTCGCGGAGTGCAGCGCGCTGTACTTCCCGTTGCACAGCACGTCAAGCGCACCAGGCAGGTCGAAAAGCGGCGCCCTCGCCCAGCCCATCTGCTGGTGTAACCCGAACAAACGATCCGCGGTGTCCGCAAACGCGCGGTCGTGCTGTTTCAGTTGCCCCACCATGTCGCCGCACAGGATCGCGATACGCGCCCTGCGCTGCACCGGGGCCCACTCCGCGAGCACATGGAGCCGCGTCAGGCGCTGCCGCAACGTGTGCAGGTATCGCGCGAGCTCGCGCTTGCGGTCTGTCTCCGCCCTCCCGGAAGCGCCCGACGCGAGGTGCACCAGATCGTCGTGCGCCGAGCACACCACGCGTTCCACGAGCTCGCCCAGTTTCACCGTCTGCGTGTGCCGCGGCAGGCCTTGCATTTTAAACCCGGACACCCTGAACCGTAATTCTAAGCCTCGCGAGTGGCACGCCTGCACCGAGCAAGATCGGAGGAGCACCGACCCGCACGCGCACCGCGCGCACCACGTCCTGACGCCAGGGTACGTAGCCCGATCGAAGGCTTCTCCACCCAAAATGTGTTCTTTTTCTTGGAACTGAAAATCTTTCCGCCGAAACGAACGAAAACGCGACCGCCGACACGATCTCGCCACTTTCCAGCGCGCTGCTATCGCACGGCACGCCATTGAGTACGCACAAACGCACTTCCAGGCCCTCTTCGCATGTACGTAACCCCCTCTCGGAATACCTACTGTTGTCCGCCCCTGCCCCACTGCGCGCCTCGTGATGACACTCGCGCTCTTGAGCCTTACTCCGATCGAAACGTCTATTGGAACCTTCCGTGAACGTCGATTGCGTTCGCGATCTGACACACCGCGAACCCCCACTGCGACGTGCTAACCTAACACGCCAACCTTAAACCCGAACAATACACAGTCCACCAACACGCACACCACCGCGATGGACGGCTTGGGTGACATGGACCTGTCCTCCTTGATGGGCGGCGCCCCCCCCGGTGTTGAGTTTTCGGACGACGACATCGAGTACGAAGACATGGAGGTCGGGGACTCCAAAGACGTGAGCGTCTCTCAAGACGGCGGGTGCTTGAAGAAGGTGCTTGTGAAAGGCACCGGCGAGGCGCGCCCCGTAAAAGGCGCTGAGGTCACCGTGCACTACACCGGCACGCTACTGGACGGCACGAAGTTCGACTCGAGCGTGGACCGGGGTGACTACTTCAAGTTCAAGCTCGGGGTGGGGCGGGTTATCAAGGGCTGGGACCAGGGCGTCGCCTCCATGAAGAAAGGAGAAAAGGCCATCCTGACCTGTACCTCCGAGTACGCTTATGGGAAAAACGGGAGCCCGCCCACCATACCGCCAGACGCCACTTTGCTTTTCGAAGTGGAGCTTTTTTCGTGGAAAAGCGACAACGACTTGTTCGACGACACCGGATGCGTGCGCGTCAAGACCCTGAAGAAGTCGACCGCGTACGGCTTCCCGAACGAAATCGACCAGGTGACTGTTTCCTACGCGGTAACAGCGCCCGATTCAGACGTGGCGGGCGCCGGGGACGAAATCGTGGCGCCCACCACTTCGACGTTCTCTGTCAAAGACGCGCCTTTCCTAGGCCTCGGCGCTGTGTTGAAAAAGATGAAGGAGGGCGAGTCCGTGCGATACAAAATGCGGAACGTCCCTGGTGGCGTGCAGTACCTGGAGGGCGTGCCCGCCGGCAAGACCACCGCGCCGCCGCAGGTCGCGGATGTCGTCGTTACCCTTAACAAGCACTGCAGCGTGACCTCGATTTGCGACGGCCGAGGCACCAAGATGACCACTGTGGACGGGGAGGGGTGGGACCGGCCCAATGACGGCGCAACCTGTGTGGTTTCCATCGCTGTTGCCGGCAAAGAGACGCTATTGCCGGTTGAGAGCACGTTCATAACAGGCAACGAAGCGCTGTGCGAAGCCGTGGAGGAGTGCGTGATGCTGATGAAAGCAGGCGAGACGGCGCAAGCCGTGGTGCCCCGCGAGTGCGCCGGCGAGTTCGGCGCCGACGCGAAAGACGGTAAGTATTTCCTATTTACCACATTCCGCTGACTGATTGCCCATACAAAACTGACATTTGTTTTTTTACAATCAGGCAACGTCACCCTGACCATCACCCTCGTTTCCTTCGACAAGGAAAAGGAGGTGTACACGATGACCAACGCGGAGCGGGTTACGTTCGGCGAGGACACCAAGGTCATGGGCAACGACGCGTACAAGGCTGGCAACCTAACCCTTGCGTCCAAAAAGGTACGTCCCCGCATTTCCCAAATTATAGACGACTGTTTGCCCATACAAGGCCCTGACCCTTTTCTTTTGACTCCAAAAAGTACGAAAAGGCGCTGCGGTTCGTGGAGCACGACCAGAGTTTTTCGGACGACGAAAAACGCGAGACGAAGAAAATCAAACTCAGTTTGTACCTGAACAGCGCCGCGGTGGCGCTGAAGCTCCAGGCGTGGAAAGACACGGTTGAGTCGTCCAACAAGGCGCTTGACATCGACCGCCAAAGCGACAAAGCCCTGTTCCGCCGAGCGCAGGCGAAAGTCGAGTTGGAGGAGTTTGACGACGCGAAGAAAGACGTGCGCGCGATCCTTGAGATGGACAACGCGCACCGGGAAGCCCGGACTCTGCACGCCCGGATCAAGAAACTGGAGCAAGTGCAGATGAAGAAAGACGCGAAGACGTTCGGGGGGATGTTTTCCAAACTGGGCGGTTTGTACTCGGAAGCCGAAACAGGGCGGGTCGGCGAAAACGGCGAAGGCTTCGACGCGAAAAAAGCAAGCGGCGACGACGAAGACCTCGGCGACGACGAAAAAATGCCGCCCGTGGATATCGGCAACGGGTTCGTCATGGAGGAAGTCACGGGCGACCCGGTGGACGGGGAGGGGAAGGATTGAGGTTGTTGCGTGGTAGTGGGTTAAGAATCGTTTTTTCAGCGCCACAAAGTCTCAATAAGCGTGTTACAAACGTCTCAATAAAGCGTATTCCCGCTACGGTGCTACGGTAGCGCGCATAGAATTCCCGTCGTCACCCGCAATCTCGCTGTTATCCCTGTTCCCTCACGGCGAGTCGTCGGAATCCGCCAGGTCCACGACTTCGGGCGCGACACCTTTTGTCGCGCCCGCGGGTTCAAAAGCAAACGGCGGCTTCTTCGCTGGGGTCATGAACGCCTGGATCCCGGCTTGCCGGGCGGCGCGTTTCGTTGGAGAGGTGAGCGGCGAGGACAGCGGCGAGGACAACGGCGACGACAGCTGCGTCGCTTTAGCAGCGCCGGGGGGATCCGCCGGGCGTTTCCCACCGGGCGACGGCGTGGTCAAGTCAACCAACCCCACCCCGATGGAGTGGAACGCGCTGCCGGTTGAAACCGCGGGGGAACGTGAGGATTGGAACGCAGACCTTGGTGCTGTTACCGGTACTCGGGGCGAAGCGACGGGTAGTGGTATTGCTTCTTTCCCCAGAACCGCAACAGGCGCGCCGTCGCTCAAACGCACCTCGAAGTGCGTGTCGTCCAGAATTCTTCGCCGCGCCGTGCGCGCCGGGGGAATCCCGGACGCTTCCAAGTCAGACGAGCTCCCCGTGTTGCAAAGCACGGGCGACGCGGCGGTGCCCGCGCCTACGCCCGGGGATCCCGCCCGGGGCGCTTGGGGCGTGGCGAAAGGCGGATGCGCATTCGATACAACCGTGCCGGGGTCTTTCCTGGGAGAAACGAACCCCAAAATCGACTGCTGGTCTTTTGGTTGTTCTTTTGGAACGCCCCTCGGCGTCGCCCGCGGCGTCGGCGCCGAGACGCGGTCCGTTATCGGTTCCTTCCGCGGCGTCGGCGTCTTTGTCACGTCTTTGGGTTGGTTGAACCTCGCGACCAGTTCCGGGAGGTACTGGTTGACCAGCCCAACCCGTACGCTCCGGATGTTCGGCTTCCCCGCGAAGAAAAGCAAATCGCGCGTGGTTTGAGACAAGTTCATGTCGTCGTCGTCGGGGGCGGAAATTTGCGAAACCTGCGAAGCCTCCGCGTCAATCGCCCGACTCTTTGTTTCTTTCTTTTTCGTTTTGATTTCGTCGCGCGCGCTTATGAAAGCAGCCCGTTCCCCAGCATCAAGCGCATCCACCTCCAGGAGGTACCGCCAAGGCGACATTCCCTTGGCGCCCGCGAGCTTTTTAACACCGACCACGGCGAATTCGTAGTCGCCCTTTTTGTGAGGTGGTTCGTGCAACTCGAAACCGGCGTGGCAAACGTCCCACTCCAGCAAAAGCGGCAAAAGTTTCTCCCGCGTCCGCCGAAACGGCAGCTCGCAGAGTTTGTGCATGACAATGGAAAGCCCCTGGACGTCAGGCCGGGCGCTCCACCTGAACGTCGCGGCAGCATCGCCACCCAGGCCCAGGCCCTTCACGAAGTCAAGCGCGATTTTCGACTGCGACGCGTACGCCGCCGCCGCTCTTCGCGACGCGTCGGTGAACCCCGCCGTTTCCTTCGCCCGCCGCCGCGCCGCGTTCGCCCAGCGCTCCGGCGTGCGCCTGTGAAACGCGCACTCGCACTCGCCTTCTCGGAACACACAAGGCGTGCCACTTGGCACTCCGCACTGGACACACCCCTTCGTGCACTTTTTCTTTTTCTGTGCTAAGCCCCCCTCGTGCTTGCACGTCGCGCACCCGGTGCACTTCGTGAGCGATGCCAGGGTTGGGTCGCACGGCGCGTTGAGAAACGCATCCAGGCGCGCGCACATGGTTTTCATGGAGGACTTGTCATCCGTCGCGTTGTCCGTGTCGTGTGAGGTTCCAGTGAGGTTTATTGTGGTCTCCCTATTGTTACAGCACGAGGGGCCCGCCCCGCCCCCGCCCCGGGAAACGCCTCTTGATTCTTCGGCACCGCCTCCCTCTGCGGCGCCGCCCGAGGAAATCGAACCGTGTCTCATTTCTGCCTCCGCCTCCGCCGCTAAGCGCCGGATCACCCGCGCCGCGTACGTCCCTCCCACGTTTGTCGCGCCTTCCGCGTAGTCCCCCCCGGTAAGCGTCGCGAGCGCAACGAGGGCGTTCGCTACAAGTTCCGGTTTTTGTTGCGTTTGTCGTGACTGCGACGCTGTGCCGTTTGGTGTGCCCGTATCAGTCGTCTCCGTATCAGTCAGCAGAAACTGTGCGATCCACCCCGATTCGCAGCGTTCGATTTTGGAAAGCTCGGGCGCGTCCGCGTACAGCTTTAACGTTTTGAACACCGTCGTGGCGCCGAACAAAAACGCGTCGCCATCCGATGTGGCGCACCCGTTTACTAGGTTCAGCACGTCTAGCGCGGCGCACGTAGCCTCGGCTTCTCCAGGCGCGGTGAGCACGGCGAGGCCTAACAGGTTGAGCACTTTTTTCGCGCACTCGCCGAGCGCGCGGAAACCGCCGCCGCCCGCGCCCTGTGTTGTTTGCAAACCCAGGCGCGCCAGCTTCTCCGGTGGCGGCACTCCGTCCAGAACTCCAACGAGTGTAACGCCGTGTCGCAGGTAGTTACACGCGCGCTCGAAGACGAGTTTCGCGACGCACCCCTGCGGCGTGAAGAGTTCATTTGTCGCTTGCTGCGAAATGGCTTCGAAAATCCAGATACTCAAGTCCACCGCGACTGTTTTGCCGCGGATTCGGTCCAGCAAATCGGGGTGCGCCGAACGGTCTGCAGACTCGATGGTCTCCACCAAACCCTGGTCGCGGAGCAGTTTCCTGTGAAGAGAACGACAGGGGTGGACAGAGGAGAACGGGCGATGTGACGTGCATGTCGAGACGACGAGAAGGTCAGCGAGTGCCACTCACTGTTTCTTGGCGCGCCCGAAACGCCATTCCGTCGTGGCTTTCAACCGTCGTTCCCCTACCGCGCGGTCCTGTGTGACACGAAGGAAGCGCCTGCGACGAAACACGGAAGTCGCGCGTACGTACCACAGACTCGGAACGCCCATCGTGCGTGAGGAAAAAACCCGGTTCAAACGCGCGAACCGCGTCCGCGGTGCCGCGCACGCGGGGTGCGCGTAAGATTGGAGCACACGACGCATTTCTCACATGGTTGGCACCTGCCGAGCTCTCGCCAAAAAGCGAAATCGGCCAAGATTCGAACCCGATAGCGCGTCTGTTCATTCCATCGCGCGTCTCCCACCATGGGTGCCGGCCAATCCACTCCCGAGGACGTCCTCAAGATCGTCAACGAGCCCGCGAGCTACGTCCCCCCCCTGGAGGTGAACCCCGCGAACCCGGTGGTTTTCTTCGACCTGCAGCTCGGGCGGTACGGCGACGCCACGAAGCTGGGGCGCATAACCATGGAGCTGAAAAACGACGTCACGCCGAAAACCGCGGAGAACTTCAAGCAGCTTTGCTTGGAACCGGAAGGGAACGGGTACAAGGGAAGCAGGTTCCACAGGGTGATTCCGCAGTTCATGGTACGCGGTGGGGGTTTCAACACTTACGACACGAAACAACTCGACGTGATCCATTCACGTTTGCTTTCGGGACACACGAACGGCGACTGATCACGACAAAAGATCGCGAAAAGCGCTTAAGCACTTCTCCAGAACCCAAACACTCGCTTTTTTTTTAAATTTACCTTCCTCCAATGTTCATCTCTTTAAAGACACAAAACCAAAGCACTCACGCCGCAACCTTCCACCCCCCTCCCCCGCAACTCCCCTTCACCAAACGCAGTGCCAAGGCGGCGACTTCACCAACGACAACGGCACGGGCGGCCGGTCGATTTACGGCCGGACGTTCGCGGACGAGAACTTTTCGTTGCCGCACCAGGGCCCCGGGATTTTGTCCATGGCCAACGCCGGACCGAACACGAACGGGAGCCAGTTTTTCCTGTGCACCGTCGCCACGCCGTTCCTCAACGGCAAGCACACCGTGTTCGGCCAGGTACTGGACGGATACAACGTCATCAAAGCCGTGGAGGCGTGCGGCAGCCGGGGCGGGGAAACGAGCGGGGACGTGATCATCGGCGACTGCGGCGTGATTTCCGCGGCGAGCAAGGGCGGCGCGAAAACGACCCGCGTCGCCGCCGGCGGAAGAGCGTCGTCTGGGCGAGGGTACAGCACAGTCGCGTCTTCCGCGGCGCACGTGCGGTTCTCCGCCAAAGCGGCGGTGTCGCGCACCGGAGGCTTGTTCCGAGCCGCCCCCCGGGCGGCAAGGGCGGTGCCCCGCGTGGGCAAAGCAATCTCCGCGCTCGCCGTGTTCGCGTAAGCGCCGCCCCGTGTCTAGAGGTCTCACGACCAAGTCTGCCAATATGAGTATTCTGGACTGGTGCGCCCCAGGCTCGACGTATGCACGTTTCGGTCAGCGACGTGAGGTACCGTGTTTCTTTGCACCGACAGTGAGCGACAGGAAGTCGACCCGAGCATACCTTGTTTATAAAGTCGCATCACAACCCCGGCGCTATTTGTACAAGGTAACTACCTTCGTAATATTTTACCTACCCTCTTGTCCTTCTTGAAACAAACTCGCAAACTCACAACCCCGGCGCTACGTCCCCGAACGGCTTGAAGAACTCCGCCACCGCGCCGACGTCCACGTCGCACCCCGCGAGCGTGGAAAGGGGTTCCCTCATCTCCGCCACGCCTGACCAGGGTTCGTCCCACGGCCCGCCCCCGACCTCCACGGCAGCGACGTTGGATGTGGCGTTGTCTAAAATTACCCGCCCCCTTCTCCCCGAGCCCCACCCCATGCCCTCCCGTTCCCACAGGTTCACCACGATTTGCCCCCGGAAGTGTTCCCGGCAAGACGGCTTCATGCCTAATTGTTTGTCATCCACGGGCGCCCGCAACACCGTGGTGTTCCCCGGAACGCGGTCCTCCGGGGCGATGTACGCAAACACCTCGACTTCGTACCGCGAGTTACTCGCGGTGACGCGCCACGCCCCCCACGGCTGCACCTCCCAAGCAACTTCCGAGGCTTCGTCTTTTTTCCCACCGCTTATTCCGTCGCTTCCCGGGATTGGCAGGAACGGAAAAAATTGTCCGTCCGGCGTGTGTATCAGCACACCCGCGACTTCTTCGCGCATACCCGGAAATAGCACCACGCCCCGGTTCGCGCCCGTCGCGGTGATTGACAGGCCCGGGTGTTCCGGGAAAGAGTTGCACTGCACCCAGAACCACTTCGAAGGGAACCCGGCGCCGCCCCAGTTTTTCTCGGCGTAGGCTGGCGCGTTTGTGAATTTCGTGACGAGTCCGTCGACGGTCATCTGCCCAGTCGCGTCGCCGTGCGCCAACAGGATCTGGTAGTGCGGCTCGAACACAGGAAGGGACGAAAGCCACCCTGCGGTGGACCGACCGGAGGTTTTCTTTTTTCCGTTTCCAAAACCAACTCGAGACCCCGAGTCGACCGAGTTAACTGCTTGTTCTTGAGTGAACTCGTTTTCGCCATCCCCATCCGCGACAGAACACAACCCGCCGTATCCCGTTTTTGGCGCAACAACGAAGTCCCACTCCACGAC
>Ga0209710_1000445_pt1 | contig 39458 bp, 27 predicted proteins | sample ArcticOcean_MG_C_5_FD_187436 | JGI IMG/M metagenome (GOLD analysis project Ga0209710, IMG submission 187436) | Marine microbial communities from western Arctic Ocean - ArcticOcean_MG_CB4_138 (SPAdes) (version 2) | ecosystem: Environmental > Aquatic > Marine > Oceanic | place: Arctic Ocean...
ATGATTAAAAACTTATTATAGGGCACATATGCATATATGTATATGTGTTTCAAATTTTTATGTTGATACGACTAACAGATCAATACAAAAGCCCTCTTATTTAAAGGTCTCAAAAAATAATTAACCACTTTGCTTAATAATTAAGTGATTAGTCACGCCCAAATCAATAAATGTAAACACTAAGATAATCATCAACATTTTAAGTAGTTCAGCGGCTTTAATTCAGTAATCATAGTGGCATCTGTGCCTAAATAAATTACTTTGAAGGGAAGATCAAGCGTCTGAATTAAGTTTTCAAAGCAAGAGCCTTTTCCTTTGTCATGAACTCAGTTGGTCACGTAATAGAAATTTTTGTATCTTGCCTGTTGAGGTTTTCTGAATCTTCGTGAATAAAAACTTACTGGGCACTTTAAAGCCAGCCAAATTGTCTCGACACCATTGCCTTAATTCATCTTCTGTTGCGATTTCACCCGCCTTGAATTCAATAAAAGCGCAGGGAGTTTCACCCCATTTATCACTGGCCATAGCGACCACTGCAGCCACAGAAACGGCAGGATGTTGGTATAAAATATTTTCAATTTCGATCGATGAAACATTTTCCCCACCAGAAATAATAATATCTTTCGAGCGATCCTTTATCTGAATATAGCCATCAGGATGTTTAACCCCAAGATCACCCGAATGAAACCAACCACCAGAAAAAGCATCATCACTGGCAGCCTTATTTTTAAAATAACCTTTCATAACCACATTGCCACGAAACATTATCTCGCCGATTGTGATGCCATCATTAGGCACCGGACTCATGCTTTCAGGGTTAAAAACCTCCAGCCCTTCCAGCGGAAGATACCGTACGCCTTGTCTCGATTTGAGCGACGCTTGAGCCGCACTATCTAAATCATTCCACTCAACATGCCAGTCATTCACCACAGCAGGCCCATAGGTTTCACTTAAGCCATAAAGATGAGTCACATTGAATCCAGCTGATTTCATATCAGCTAAAATACGTTCAGGAGGCGGTGCTGCGGCAGTAAAAAATTCAACTTTTGTACTTAGTTGACGCTTGTCAGCCCGATCGGCTGATAATAATGCTGACATCACTACTGGCGCACCACAAAGATGGGTTACTTTGTAATCAACCAAGGCATCCCAAATCGCTTTCGGCCTAACCCAACGCAGGCAAACATGAGTGCCGCTAATCGCTGACATCGTCCAAGGAAAGCACCAGCCATTGCAATGGAACATAGGTAAGGTCCATAAATATACTGAATGCTTTGCCATTGATGCCGTAAGTGCATTACCTTGTGCCAATAAATACGCGCCTCGGTGGTGGTAGACAGCCCCCTTAGGGTCTCCAGTTGTGCCAGACGTGTAGTTGATAGATATGGCATCCCACTCATCCTCAGGCATTAACCATTCAAAATTAGCGTCTCCCTGAGACAGAAAATGTTCGTAGTCAATTGCTGCCGTTATTTCGCCTGACTGCGGAAACTCAAGATCGTTGTATTCTATTATCACGGGGGTCACTTTGGTCAGCGCTAGTGCTGATTCGATCGTATCAACAAATTCACGATCAACAATTAGCACCTTGGCCTCAGCATGCTCTAGTTGAAACGCAATGACTTTTGGGTCTAGTCGAGTGTTAATCGAATGTAAAACACCACCAGACATAGGTACCCCATAATGGGCTTCTAACATGGCAGGGGTATTCGCAAGCATCACCGAAACGGTGTCACCCCGACCAATACCTCGCTGCGTTAGCGAGGATGCGAGCTGTCGGGACCGATTATAAAAATCCACATACGTAAACCGTTGCTGTCCATGAACAATAGCAACCTGTTTAGGGAAAACGCTCGCCGCTCGCTCAAGAAAAGTTAGTGGTGTCAGCGGCTGAAAGTTAGCTGGGTTTCGATCGAGATCAGTACTATATGGATTAGTCACTTGAGAGAACCTCTATCTATCTTGCCATTCTGGGGAACGCTTTTCGATAAAAGCATTAATGCCTTCTTCTGCATCATGCTTTAACAAATTATCAACCATTACCTGTGATGCATAATCATAGGCATCGGCCAGTGTCATTTCTCGTTGATGGTAAAAAGCTTGCTTGCCCGTGGCCAGCGCCATCGACGACTTTGATGCTATTATGGCCGCCATTGCCATTGTCGCCTCAGTCAGTTTTTCGTCTACAACAACTCGATTAACAAGACCAATATGCTCTGCTTTCGTGGCGCTCACCATCTCACCCGTGAGCAACATTTCCATTGCCGCCTTGTTTGAAACATTGCGGGACAAGGCTACCATTGGCGTCGAACAAAACAACCCAATATGAACACCAGGGGTACTAAATAAGGCTGATTCAGAGGCTAATGCCAAGTCACAACTGGCTACCAATTGGCAACCAGCAGCTGTCGCTACACCCGTGACTTCTGCAATAATAGGCTTTGGATGGTTTACAATTAACTGCATTAAAGCCGAGCAGTTAGATAGCACCTCAGTAAAGTAGGCTTTTCCGTTATCTACCGGAGTGCGACTCGCCGTTATTTGCTTTAAATCGTGCCCAGCACTATAGGCTGGGCCGTTTGCAGCCAAAACAATAACGCGAACAGAACTGTCCAATTCTGCATGGTAAAAGGCGCTTGTTAGCGCTGCCATCATCTCTTCAGATAGTGCGTTACGGCGCTTCATATCATTCATGGTGAGCCGTAAAATCCCACCTACGGTGGCCTCTTCAAGAACCAAATCACTTTGATTTATCGAATTGATATTAGCTTTATTGCTACTCATGACTTCAACCTCACTTTATTAGCTGGATCATTTCTGACAAAAAATTGCTGGCAGGAATCAATGACAGAACTGACTGGCAGCCTAATTAAATACTAGCTTGCAATCAGTGGATATTAATTTCAATGCTACTGTCAAGTGTATTCGCGATGAAACAATATCGATGCGCTCTATCATGCATTTTCTTCAATTCGTCATCGCTTACTTCAAATCCTGAATCAAATTCAACGGTTGGATGCAGATCAATTTTAATGACCGACATTTGACCTTTTGAATTTTTACCCAAATGTGCCACCGCATGATCATTAAAAGAGGCCACTGGCCACTTTGCTTTTGCCGCTAACGCAAGAAAAGTCATTAGATGACAGCTACTTAAAGCGGCAGCTAACGCTTGTTCTGGATTTGTATACTCGGCATTGCCGCCCCAATCCGGGGCTGCATCGGCTTTTAACTTAAACTGCTGATTGTAAGTAACATCATGCGCGTTGGAAAATTGGCCAGGCAACAATTCAGCTGACGCTCTTTTCCACACTATATCAATTGAGAGGTCAGACATTACAAGCCTCCTACGTTTAATGTAAACATCAAAGTGCGGCTCCAGCCAACCCTTTTTTAGGGTCGTAAAAAGGTTTTGGTACAACGACCACAGGTAACTGACCTGAGGGCATATCAACCACTGCTTTCGTTCCTTCAGCACTAAAATCACTATCCATCATAGCCAGTGCAATATTCCGCTTTAGGCGTGGTGAATAAATAGCGGAAGTGACATGGCCCACCTTTTTTGAACCAATAAAAAGAACCCATTGTCGGGTATTTGGGCTTTCCAATGCCGGACCATCGATTTCGATACCAACCTGTTGCCGACGAACACCCTGTCGTTCGATTTTAGTAAGTGCAGCTTTACCTATGAAGTCAGCATCCATGTTTAAATCAACCAGACGACCCAAGCCTAATTCGAAGGGATTCGTCTTACTATCCATATCAGCATGGTAAGACAACATGCCACCTTCAATACGGCGGATTGAAGAGGTATGACCTGGCTTCAGCCCAAGCGGCTCACCCACTGCCATCAAATGCTCCCAGAGCGCTTCGCCATGACGGCCATCACGCAGATAGATTTCATAGCCAAGTTCGCTCGACCAGCCCGTTCGAGATATAATCAAAGGAATGCCATTCAAATCAACCTCTCGTAGCCAGTAGTAAGGCAAGTCTTCGATTTCATCACCAAACACAGCTTTCATCACGTCACCTGATTTAGGGCCCTGTAACTGCAAAGGCGAAACGTCCGGCTCCTCGATGCTGACATCTAATCCAGAATTAATCGCAACACCTTGTGCCCACAGTAAAATATCACTGTCTGCGAGTGATATCCAAAAGTGATTTTCAGCCAACCGAAGAAGAATAGGATCGTTTAAGATGCCACCTTCAGCATTGGTAACCAAAATATATTTGCACTGACCAACTGCACATTGAGAAAGATTGCGAGGGGTTAACAGCTGAACGAATTCGGCAGCATCAGGTCCTGTAATTTCAACCTGTCGCTCAACGGCAACATCACACAAGATTGCCCCATTAACCAAATTCCAAAAATTTTGAACAGGATCACCAAAATCACGAGGTATATACATGTGGTTGTAAACAGAGAAACCTTGAGCACCCCAGCGAACAGTGGCATCAAAATAAGGTGACTTACGGATCTGTGTGCCAAAGCCGACATCGCCAATCATAGAATTGCTCATACAGATGACCTTAGTTTTATTTAAGTTAGGTTGAATAAGAAGCTAAAATAATACTCGAGTTAAATTAATAGCATGGACTTTTTTCTACGCTAGGGCGGCATAATCAGATTGATTTTAAATGATATACAGTCTATTTAGACTGTTAGCGAGCAGCTGGATAGAAATATCGGCTATAAGTCAATTAACTTACGCTTAATCGACTTCACTTCACGTGTCACGATGTAGGTGTAAAAACGGTCTATGCCAATATCTTCGATCAGCAGGTTATCGATCAATACTTGATAAGCCTGAATACTTGGTACGATCAATTTCATGATGTAATCAATGCCGCCACCTGTGGCAATGCACTCAACAATTTCATCAATCTGACCAATGCGTTTTTCAAACCGTTCAAAGTCTTCATAACGATGCTGTTTGAGGGAAATCTCCAGCATCACTGTTGCCACATTAGCAATTTTACCAAACGCTATCTCAGCATGATAACCACTAATAATACCCGCTTTTTCAAGTCGAATTAAACGGGTCCAGCAAGGCGTCGCCGATAGATTAACCTTCTCAGCCAATGCTGTTTTGCTCAAACGTCCGTGTGTCTGGACAGCAGACAAAATACGAAGGTCAGTCGCGTCCAACTTAATCACACTCATAACGATTGCCACTGTTTCATAAAATCAATTTAATGCAATGAAGTAACAAGCGAAATCATTTTGCAATTCGCCTCGTCAATGGCTCTGCCCCAAATTGTCAAATGGGAAAATTAATTCACAAATCCTTTTTTTTCAACCTACGCCGATTCATTCGCAAACTAACCAAAACTGCAATAACAATAAAAGGCACCGAGATACCCAACACTAAATCAACATCCAAATTAACGCCAAACTGTTTCAAGCTCTTTAAAACATAATCAAGTAAGCCGACACTGTAATAACTTAATACAACAACTGACAGTCCTTCAACCATTTCCTGTAAACGAAGCTGCATTGCGGCACGTTTATCCATCGAGCTTAAAAGATCACGATTTTGAGCCTCTAAATTAATATTAATGCGAGTTCGTAATAAGTTGCTGACACGAGCAATACGATTTGATAATGCTTGTACTCGGGCCGAAACCGACTCACAAGTTCGAACTGCAGGCTCTAGACGCCGCTCCATAAATTCATTAAATGACTGAGCGCCTTCAATTCTCTGTTCGCGTAACTCATTTATTCGACGCTTAATCAAACCATAATAAGCACTCGTTGCCGAAAATCGATAACCACCCGTCCCTGCTATATGCTCTACATTCGCTGCAATTTGACTTAACTCATACAGTAACTGCTGTTCATTCTCATCTTCACGGTGCATTGCCAATTGCTGAGTCACCAACTCCAACTTTGAATCACAGGTACTTAAATCATGCGAATACTGTCTAGCTAATGGCAGGCCTAATAGCGCAAGCATTCGATAAGTTTCGATCTCAAGAATACGTTGCACTAGGCGACCCGCTTGACGATAGCGCAAATGATGATTCTCGATCAGAATACGATTAAAACCATCACCATGAATATGGAAGTCAGACCAAACTCGAGCCGCACCATCCGACACTTCACTTCCTGCTACAGTGTTAGACGAAAATAACTCTGACAAACCTTCTAAATCACGATGGCCTTCGGGGGCACCCAAAAGCTCTAAGTTCAGCATAGTAATTACTTCACCCGGCAAGCAATCGAACCATTCAACCGGTAGTTTTGACAAGGCTGTTTCTTTAAACGGCGTCGAATTGGAGCATGATTCACTAATGGTATAGGTAGAGAACTCCGAATGCCGTTCCCAGCGTAGTTTAAACATAGGAAAATCACCAATGTAGAAATTGGCATCTTGATTCGGCCTATTAACGGCGTAGCGGTCGCAAAGCACATTGATAGCATCAAGGTCTTTGCTACGTTCATTCGACAACAAAGCCACATGCGTGACCCGTAATGGCGCACTCATCATTTGATGAGGTCGTGCGTGCACCTCATTATTCAAGTGAATACGTTGAGGATGATTTTTTAAATTCGAAGCATTCATAGTATAAATGTAACAGCGTCCTTAAAAATAATACAGTTTAAATATCGCCACCTACCTTCATTTATGACTGATATCATTTTAAGGCTAATAAAGCCTGCCCTCACTATGATTAGATTAAAAGCTCAATCCCAGGGACAATTAAGCAAAAAAAAGATCCGTAATAGCTAGAATTCTTTTGCTGTTATACCATTTAAAGACCAATTAGTTGAGGAAGACTGAAACGCAAACCCACTCGAGTCTTTACCGAACTATCATACATGCATGCATTACCAGAATGGGCCCGCAAGAAACGGTTTAAAAGTAGAGACATAAATACCCATATTTTTACGAAAGGCAGTAAAACATTTACTTACTCAGTGTAGGCCAGTTTAACCTGCCCCTTGCTTCAACCAAGACCCTCAATAGGGCATAGAATAACAACTTATAGTCCAGTATAAATTAAATAATAACATTGACCCCACCATTAGATAACTATATATTGCGCAAAAATTAGGTACAGGGTCTCTTATTTGAAAACTTTATGAGACTTTAGCCATTAAAAGGTTGAGAAATATTTTAATTTAAATCAAGCATTTTAAAAATTAAAAGCGTCACTTCATATTCAAATTGTCCTAGCTAAAAACAACGATGCTGAATGTTTGTTCCAATTTAATTCTTTAGAATAGAAAACCCCTACTAATATTTTTTTACATTGAAAACTACAATTTTCTTTAAAAGAAAATTGAATAACCAATCTATTAACAGAGTGCTAACCGCCATTAATTTTTGTAACTTAGTTACTTTGCAAAAAAACTATTTCGTTTAATTAAAATACTTAGAATAATATTCTTAATACTATGCAAACAAACAACAAACTGTCAAACCAAAAGCTTTTTAATGTAGGGGTAAGACTCGTTAAATTTGCTTGGGTAATCGAAATTCTTGCAATTTCAATTGGCTTCCTCATTTCTATAATAGTGTCATATTCAGTTTATGCTGAATTAAATAAAACAGATAAAGTTTTAGACTTTGGTGACTATAGTTCTATACTGGTTTCCGCTCTGCCGTTTGTGTTAGTTGCTGTTGTCGAAGCAGCTAAAATCCCAGTTGCTACAGCTTTAATGTATGCAAAACATTTTACTTGGCGTTGTTTGTTTTTTTTAGGTCTTGTTTTACTTGCCACTATTACCTTCGAAACTATGTTAAATGGCTTTGAGCGTAATTTTTCAGGTTTAAATATTTCAATTGACGAGCAGAAAAATGAATCGCTGCTTCTTCAAGATAAAGTTGACGTGTTGCAAGCAAGAAAGAATGAGATCAACATTATTAATTTAGATACAGTCGATGGACAATATCGACAACAAGTTGGAGTTGCTAATGCTGTTTATAAAGAAACATTGGCCTCAGAACGACAGCGTATTAACAAAAAAATGGCTACATTCAACAATAAAACTAACGATTCTAAACAGTATTACGCTGAGATAGAGGGACTTAACACTAAGGAACGTAATATTTACGAGTCTTGGGATAAAGAACGAAATCAGCTGCAAGATCGTATTCGGAGTTTATTAAACAACTATGTTAGCGGTACAAAAACTGATAAACAAAAACTGCAAAAGGAACTAGATGCTCTAAAGGCTGAAATGGAAGAGAAAGTTGAAGATGCCAGTTTTTTTACTAGTAACGAGGTTGAAAAGAAATATCGCAAATTAATTAAAGACAAAGAAGCTCGTCTTTATTCTGTTGCAGACAGATCCACAGGTAGTGGAGCGCTAGACCAGCAAACTCAGAGTGAAAAGCAACTCCAAGACCAAGTACAGGTTTTAGGCAAGGATTACCAAAAACGTATCGATATGGGTCGCTCAAGGATTGCTTATCTTGAAGAAAAAATTCTTGAGAGCACAACTGGTAACGATAAAGTACTTAAAAACTATAAACGTGACTTGACTCAAATCACAAAACAAACAGAAAAATTACGTCAGAACTCCGTTTTTGTAGCAAAAAAAGAAAAAAACAGACTTGCAGAAGAATATGACGCAATTCAAATCGAAGTTGACGCTATTAATTTACAGATCTATGATATTAGCTTAGAACAGACCGTTATCAGACATAACATTAACCGCTTGGTAAACTCTAACCAGATTTACCGACTGGCCGCTTATATTGATAATAAAGATCAAGCTATTGACGTCCCAAAATCTACCGTTGGGCTAGTAGCTATGGTGTGGTTTTCATCTCTTGCCTTTATCAGTGCAATAACCGGTGTTTTCTTAGCTATTGCAGGTATATATACACAACGTATATATTCAGAAAACGATGATTTTTCAATGTCACCGCAGAAGGTTACAGCTACTGCAGCCACGGCTGCGGTTATACCGAATCCGTTATCCGTAGCGCCTCCACCAGAAAAATGAACTTTTGAACGGTCGCCAAATTGACGGCCGTTCTTTATTGTTCCAAGTTATTTATTTACCTAAAATAGTTTTTCTATGTAGCCTAAGTGGTAACCCTGATGAGCCGAGTAAGAAAACCCCTATTAGCCTAAAAATCTATCTTTCATACCCACTATTTTTTATTACAGTGACGTTTGATAGCTCTAATTATTGTCACATATCAGTAATTGCTTGAAAATAATTAAATCATTTAGGAGAAACTTAGCAATTTTCAATCATTCAATTAATTAGAAATGTTCTTACTGAACATTGTCCTTGTTCACTTAATAGCGCATGGGCTACCAAGCCAAATATGTCTAAACATGTGAATTATTAAGTTTTAACTAAGAGCGGCATTTAGTCGATCTTTCTTTGTACCAATAAAATATAATTCGACACACAATGAATACTGAGGTTTCTACCTTTTTCAAAAACCAGCAGTAGAATCAAGATCAACACACTCCAAAACTCGCTGATAGGCAAACTGATGTTGCTCTGGTTATACTTTTCTTAGTCCGTCTGAGTTATCTGGCTAATGTTAGTTCGATCGCACCTAAGATAATATCAATGAATAAAAGTAATAACTGGGCTAAAGCGCTGGATATTGCGCACAATCCGTGCAAACTGGTCTTTAGGTCTTTGCCTGGATGCTTTTATTCATGCCATTATTTCCATTCGCTAATACCAAAATTTTAATTCATTGACCAACAGATAGTAATTATTAGTATGGATCGAGCTGATATTGTTCATGACAACTTTCTGCGGCGTGTAGCCAGACAGGACCTTGATTTTAAAACCAGTGGTTTATCACTGACTGAAGCGGGACTAACTAAAGAACTTTTAATTAGTCTCTTTTACTCGCAGGCTTTGAGTCGTCAGCTTGATCGCAAGTCACGTAAAATGCAGGCACAAGGGCAAGGTTTTTATACCATTGGTTCTTCTGGTCATGAGGGTAATGCTGCGATTGCGCAAGCTTTTCGGCCTACTGATATGGCTTTTTTACATTATCGTGACGCGGCATTTCAGATAGCGCGTGCGGCACAAGTACCAGGCCAAACACCACTTTGGGATATACTGCTCAGTTTCTCAACGGCTATGTCAGACCCTATTTCAGGGGGGAGACATAAGGTGCTTGGTTCTAAAATTCTCAATATTCCACCTCAGACTAGCACCATTGCCTCTCATTTGCCCAAAGCCGTCGGGACCGCTTATTCGGTCGGCTTGGCAAAACGAATAAAACCTGAACACCAAGCATTGGTTGATGATGCAATCGTGCTTTGTAGCTTTGGTGACGCCTCACTTAATCATGCGACGTCACAGGCCGCATTCAACACGACTAGTTGGAATGTGTTTCAAGGAGTTCCAATGCCACTGGTTTTCGTCTGCGAAGACAACGGCATTGGCATCTCCGTTAAAACACCCGTCGGCTGGGTTGAAGCCACCATGTCTAATCGTCTCGGTCTAAAGTATTTCAAATGCAATGGGCTTGATATTGTAGACACCTATGCCACCGCCAAAAAAGTGGCGGGCTGGGTCAGGAAAACGCGTCAACCTGCTTTCTTACATATGTCTTGTGTCCGTTTATATGGTCACGCTGGGCCTGATGTACAAACCAGTTACTTATCTAGTGAACAGATTGAAACCACTGAAGCACATGACCCTCTACTTTATACCGCAAAAACTTTAATTAATTCCGCCGATTTGAGTACTACCGAAGTTATTTCAATTTATAACCGTATTGGTGAGCGTGTAGAACGTGCCGCTGAACAAGTAATAAAATTAACTCGTCTTCAAACAGCTGATCAGGTAATGGCTAGCATCGTGCCACCTATACGTCACTGCGAACCCAATGTATCCATGCCACAACAACAAAGACAATTAATCTTCGGAGCAGCAGACACTTCAGCACTGAAAAAACCACAGCACATGGCGAAAATGATTAACTTCGCGCTGACTGATTTAATGATGGCTCACAAAGAAATCGTGCTCGCCGGTGAAGATGTGGGGCGTAAAGGTGGCGTCTATGGCGTTACCCAACACTTGCAAAAACGCTTTGGCATTAGCCGGGTCAGTGACACCTTGCTTGATGAACAGTCAATTCTAGGGTTAGCCATTGGCATGGCTCATAACGGTTTTGTACCCATTGCAGAAATTCAGTTTTTAGCTTACTTACACAATGCTGAGGATCAATTAAGAGGTGAGGCTGCGACTTTATCCTTCTTTTCTAATGGTCAGTTTTGCAACCCAATGGTAATCCGGGTCGCTGGATTAGGGTATCAACGTGGCTTTGGTGGTCATTTTCACAATGACAATTCTCTGGCCGTATTGCGCGATATTCCTGGCATAGTTATCGCTTGCCCATCGAATGGCCATGATGCAGTGTTGATGCTACGAGAATCTTTACGTCTCGCCAGAGAAGAGCAGCGGGTGGTGGTTTTTATAGAACCAATTGCCTTATATATGACACGCGATTTGCATCAGCCTGAGGACGGCTTGTGGACTCATCCATATCCACTTGTCGATAGTGAACTTACTGTTACTTTTGATACCGTCGGAATTCGAGGTAACGGTACAGATCTAGCAATTATAAGTTATGCGAATGGTTTTTACTTGTCAGCTCAAGCCGAAAAAATACTCCGCAAAGAGCATGGCATTGCATGTCGAATAATCGATATTCGATGGATTGCGCCCGTACCAGAAATAGCTATTATCAATGCCACAGCTGACTGCAAACATGTTTTGATTGTGGATGAGTGCCGTAGCACTGGATCACAAAGCGAATCGCTGATGACATTATTCGCCGAAAAGTCGAACCAATCTCCTGCTCGCCTAGCGGCAAGGGACTCCTTTATTGCCACTGGACCTGCTTATGGTGTCACCATGCCAAGTCGAGATGACATTGTTAATGCCGCTTTAGTTTTAGTTAATAGTGAATTACTGAATAATCAGCAACCTAAGGTTGAGGTATAGCAGATGAAACGACTATCAGCATTGGTCATCTGCCCTGGACGCGGAACCTATAACCGTCAAGAGCTAGGCTACCTTGCAAAAAATCATCATCAACAACAGTCTATGCTGTCGGGATTTGACAAATGTCGCATAGCGCTGGGGCAACCCTCTCTAACCCAACTGGACAGTACTACCACCTATTCGACGAACCGTTTGACCCGTGGTGATAATGCTTCTTCACTCATCTATGCCTGCGCTTATGCAGACTTCCTGTCGATCAACCACGATAAATTCGACATTGTTGGCGTGGCCGGTAATTCAATGGGTTGGTATATCGCACTTGCCTGCGCTGGAGTGCTTGAAGCTAATCACGGATTTAAGGTGGTCAACACCATGGGCACGCTGATGCAAGAAGCACTGATTGGGGATCAACTGTTATACCCCTATGTCGATGAAAACTGGATTGAAATTCCTCGTAAGCGGAATGAACTAATGGCATTAACTGATCGTATTTCCGGTTTATATTTATCAATTAACTTAGGTGGAATGATTGTATTTGCTGGAACAGAGAAAGCGCTTAAGACTTGCGCACAGGGACTCAAGCCGATACAAGGCAAGTTCCCAATACGACTGCATAATCACGCTGCATTCCATTCACCACTTCAACAACCTATTTCTGTTATTGCTAAAGAACAGCTGCACCCCCCATTATTTCAACAGCCGAAATTACCGCTGATTGATGGTCGTGGTCATGTCTGGCTACCGAAGGCATCTGATCAAGCAGACCTATGGGATTATACGCTCGGACATCAAGTGGTAGCGCCTTTTGATTTTCATGCAACGGTTAGATCAGCCCTGCGTGAGTTTGCGCCTGACAACATCATAGTCCTTGGTCCTGGCCAATCTCTCGGTGGTGCTATTGCACAATGTTTAATTGCTGAAAATTGGCAAGGTATTCACAGCAAAAAAGACTTTATTGACAGGCAGGCAGAGCAGCCATTTTTATTGTCAATGGGAATTGATGAACAACGTGCTGTCGTTATCTAAATTTTTTCACCATTAACGTGTGCTAAAAACTTTAGTTAGTCATCCAGATCTCTGCCATAGGGTCCGTGTATTTGGCTAAATTTATAGGTACACTAAAACCTTATTTTTATTACTAGAACTGCCATGCCTTTTATTAGCGTCAGCGATGTTCAAATTTATTACGAAATTTCCGGAAAGGGGCCCCGCTTATTATATATATCCGGTACGGGTGCCGATCTGCGCAACAAACCCAATATTTTCAATTCTCCACTTGCAGATCATTTTAAAATTCTTGCCTTCGATCAACGAGGTCTTGGACAAACTGATCGTCCGGATATCAGTTACAGTATGGAAGACTATGCCAACGATGCCGCTGGGTTATTAAAAGCTCTCGGCTGGGATTGTTGTCATGTGATGGGCATTTCGTTTGGTGGTATGGTGGCACAAGAACTCGCTTTACGTCATGCTAATTGCATCGACCGTCTGGTACTGAGTTGTACCAGCAGTGGTGGTGCTGGAGGGCATTCCTACCCCTTCCATGAAATGCCAACCCTACCTGAAGATGAAACTAATTCCCTATCAGCCATGATCAACGATAACCGTCACGATGCCTATTGGCAGCAACAGAATCCTGAGCAGTATCAGGCAATTTTAGATCTCAACCATAGTCACAATGCTGGTATTGGAGAACCCAACAGAGAAACTGGCGCCAAACGTCAGCTTGAGGCTCGTATTAATCACGATACCTTCAATCGTTTACCCCAAATTAAACTACCTACCTTTATTGTCGGCGGCACCTACGACAGCATAGCCCCCCGAGTAAACCTTGAAGCAATCAATCGTCAAATTGAACACTCAAAATTACAGTTTTTTATAGGTGGACACGACTTTTATGACCACGACCCATTGGCATATCAGCTTATCTCCAAATTTCTTTTGGGCAAGCTCTCGGACCAATAAATATCAATCTTAGGTTCTTTAGCATACCCAGCTTTACAGATTATGAACTTAACCTTCACTTTAGCCTAATGCCGATTGGGCAGACTACTGATTCGATAATCTGTGGCAACTACAGCCAAAACTTCTACGTTCATCTCAACCCCAAGACCCGGCTGATCAGACAGAATGGCTTGTCCATTTTTGAGGGTAAATCCAATTGTGCCAATACGTTCACAGTTTGAAATGTATTCCGGATATATTTCTGCTTTTTCTGCATTGGGAATCGATGCACAAACATGCAACATTGCGGCAGCCGCCACCGTCATTGAATCCCAACAATGAGGCGATATTGCTACACCTTTTGCATGTGCGAGCGCCGATATTTCAAGCATATCCAGAATACCGCCCACTCCTGCAATATCTGGATTCAAAATATCTGCTGCACCAACTGCAAGGATGGTTTTAAAATGTGGCACACCGCATTGCTTTTCACCTGTCATAACCCTTAGGCCCGTTTTCTTTCTTATTTCGATCAACGCTTGAATATCTTCTCCATCTGCGGGCTCTTCAAACCAGTAAGGTTTAAATGGCGCGATTGCTGAGGCAAGTTCAAGAGACTGTTCAATATTCTTCGGTGCACCCAAATCAAGCATCAGGTCAATTTCATCACCGAAGGTAGCATAAAGCTGTGCCACACAATCGGAGGCCTCTTTAACCGTACTAAATTGTGAAGTATGAATTTTCATCGATCGAAAACCCTGAACTAACAGTGCATGCGTTCTATCTACAAAGTGAGTGATAGTTGGATTTGGCTTACTCCAGCAATTAGCGTAGACAGATACCTGCTGGTTCCCTGAGGCACCTAGAATTTCGTAGAGCGGAAGTTCGGCCTGTTTTGCAGTAATATCCCACAAAGCTATTTCAATGGCGCTGGTAGCAGCCATGTAATCCAAGCCACGGTGTTTATCAGCAATCCGGTAAGCTAATTCACGAAACGTCCGAGGCGTAATGACATCTCCTGCCATTATAACTTGACCAAGCGCCTGTATGATCTCTGCAACAGCTTTTTCGCGACAAGGTAAAACAAAGGCTTCTCCCCAACCAATGGTGCCGTCACTTGTTGTCAAACGGACAAAAAGAAATGGTTTCACATCACCCCAACCATCATCACTCGGAGCTGAACCAGTAACCCAAGTTTCCACGCACACCAATCGATTGGGTCTCGCTACTGATATTGTATTGACCTCAAGTGGCCCATTTTTTTTAGGCCCATTATCTTTGCTTTTTAACATCTAACATTACCAAAAAATAATAAACTAACCATTGGTAAGTATATTGTCAAAAAATAATTATAACTATACAATAGTTAGCATATTTTAAGAGATAGTATCACTATGCAATACGATTACATTATCGTTGGGGCTGGTTCGGCTGGATGTGTTTTAGCAAACCGTTTAAGCAAAGACACCAAAACGCAGGTTTTGCTGATCGAAGCGGGACCAGATAATAAAGCCCTATCATTGAAAATACCCGCGGCCATGCTGACCAACTTAAAAGGCAGAAAGCATAACTGGGCATTTAAGGGTGAGCCTGAGCCTGAACTAAATGACAGGCAGATCATACATGACCGGGGTAAAACACTGGGAGGCTCATCGTCGATTAACGGCATGGTTTTTATTCGCGGTCACGAAATGGACTTTGAAGGTTGGCAGGCATCTGGTTGCAAAGGCTGGGGTTATGCCGACGTTTTACCCTACTTCCTACGGATGGAGAGCTATAGTCGTGGTGCTAGCGAATTTCGTAGTGATTCTGGTCCTATGAAAGTTACCCGACCTGTTCCTAAAAATCCGATCTCTTTGGCTTTTTTAAAAGCAGGCACCGAAGCTGGGCACCCGCAGACTGATGATATCTGCGGCTACCGTCAGGAAGGTTTTGGTATCCTCGATCAAACAATTCATGAGGGAGCACGCTGGAGCTCTGCGAAGGGCTACTTAGACCCAGTAAGAGCGCGATCCAACTTAACCATTGAAACAGGCGCATTAGTACAACGAGTCTTAATTGACGAAAAGGTGGCAATTGGCGTTCAATACATCAATAGTCAAGGTGAACAGATTAGCGCTTTGGCTTGTAAAGAAGTTATTCTGTCAGCAGGTGCTGTAGGTAGTCCACAAATTCTCATGCTGTCTGGTATTGGGCCGGAGCAGCATTTAAAAGACATGGGTATCCCACTGGTCGCACATTTACCTGGCGTTGGGCAAAACCTCAATGAGCATCCTGATTTCGTTTTAAAATATAAGTGTCTGCAACCGGTATCGATATGGCCTAAAACTAAACCCTTGGCCAGACTAGCCGCAGGGTTGCAATGGCTAATGACTGGAAAAGGAGTCTGTGCATCGAATCATTTTGATGTCGTAGGCTGTATTAGATCAAACTCTGCCGTCAAGTACCCAGACCTTCAATATACCATCATGCCAATTGCCGTTAATGATGACACTTGGGCACCCATTCAAGAACACGCCTTTCAAGTTCATGTCGGACTCATGCAGTCTTTCAGTCGGGGACAGATCGAATTACGTGATGCTAATCCAGCCACACCTCCAAAAATACTGGTCAATTATCTTCAAGACAAACGTGACCGAGAAGCCATGCGTTCAGGTATTCGACAAGTGAGGGAACTGGTCGATCAACCTGCATTTAAGTCGTTACGCGGGGCAGAAATTTTCCCTGGTGATGCCGCTCAAAGTGACGCTGAACTTGACGAGCATATAAACACACATACGACTACACAGTGGCATTTGTCCTGCACAGCGCGCATGGGACCAGAAGCTGATCCAGATGCAGTGGTCGATACCAATGGTCGAGTGCATGGCATTGAATCTCTGCGGGTTGTTGACGCGTCTATTATGCCAAGAGTCACCAACGGCAATACTAACAGCCCAACATTAATGATTGCAGAGAAATTGGGTGATGCCATTCTCGGCATCCCAGCGCTTCCTCGAATCGAATCTGAGGTGTGGAAGAACCCTAAATGTGAAGCTAATCAGATGGAATGATTTATCCAGATCATTTATTTTATAATAAAACTGTGAGCATTAGTGGGTGTCGCTAGGCGATTAACTGAAATTCTATTGATTAAATTTACACGAACGGCAGTCTGTTCAACCATTGTTTTTGCTACGTTCAACCTGACGGCGCTTTTAAGAAATGGCTAATAGCCCATCGTGATGCTTTTAGTGTCACTAGGCCAAATTTACTGGCAATATTGTTATATGCTAGTATTAGGGCCATTAATGAAAAGATGTGACACTTTAATTCTAAAAACTAAATGGCGCTATAAACTTTCCTATATTAGCGTCGCCATATTTTTAAGCGTGAACCTATTCAGGTATTCAACAATACCTCAGCAATTTTCTCCTCGATAGAATAGACTAATTATACAATTAAAGATAAAAACAAAATATGCCAAAAGAGGATAGGAAATGACTAAACGTGTTGCCATTATTGGTGCTGGCCCAAGTGGACTCGCTCAACTGAGAGCCTTTCAATCGGCTCAAGAAAAAGGTGCTGAGATCCCAGATGTTGTTTGTTTTGAGAAACAATCAGATTGGGGTGGATTATGGAACTATTCTTGGCGGACTGGACTTGATGAATATGGTGAGCCCGTTCATGGCAGTATGTATCGCTACCTCTGGTCTAACGGCCCAAAAGAAGGACTAGAGTTTGCGGACTATTCTTTTGAGGAACATTTTGGTCGAGCCATTCCATCCTATCCCCCCCGGGCAGTCCTGTATGACTATATAATTGGCCGCGTAGAAAAAGCAAACGTACGCCAATGGATTCGGTTTGACTCTCCAATCCGCCGAGTTAGCTATGACCAACATGACGGCATGTTTCAAGTTACTGTAAAAGATAACTTAAAGGATGTTGAATACAGCGAAAAATTCGATCACGTTATTGTAGCCAGCGGTCATTTTTCTACACCCAACGTACCCTACTTTACTGGCTTTGATTTATTCAAAGGTCGAATTCTTCACGCCCATGATTTTCGCGATGCTATGGAATTCAAGGACAAGGACTTGCTATTAATTGGCACCTCTTATTCTGCTGAAGACATTGGTTCTCAATGCTGGAAGTACGGTGCTAAGTCTATTACTGTCTCTCACCGCACAGCTCCCATGGGACATAAATGGCCAATTAATTGGGAAGAATTACCCTTATTAGTCAAGGTAGAGGGTAATACAGCTACTTTTAAAGATGGCTCAAAACGTGATGTTGATGCCATTATTTTGTGTACTGGCTATAATCATCATTTTCCATTTATTGATGAAGAGTTAAGACTCAAAACTAATAATCGCTTATATCCAGTCAACCTGTATAGCGGTGTTGTCTGGGAGCACAACCCAAAGCTTATGTATTTAGGTATGCAAGACCAATGGTTTACCTTCAACATGTTTGATGCTCAGGCCTGGTATGCCCGAGATGTCATTATGGGTAGGATTAAACTTCCCTCACAACCCGAAATGCATGCAGACATTAATCGAAACCGCGCCGAAGAAGAGGCTGGAGGAGATGATTATGCCGCTATTAAATTTCAAGGTAAGTACACCATGGATTTAATGGCACAAACGGACTATCCAGACTTTGATACCGATGGTGCAATTCAGGCTTTTTTTGAGTGGAAGGCACACAAAAAAGAAAATATTATGACATTCAGGGATCATGGCTACAAATCAGCTTTAACAGGTACAATGGCACCTAAACACCACACACCTTGGATCGATGCACTAGATGATTCACTGGAATGCTACCTAGATATTAAAAGTTAGATTATTGACGATGGACGGTCGATTGACTCTCAGTCTATCGACCGTTAATTTTTTATCCCGTCTAAATAGTGGTGATTTCTCAATGAAAAAATCACGTCACTAGAGCGCATACATGCGACGCCCTGAAGAGGTATGCAACGGCTATGAATGACGGAAGTACATTTGTACAGGAAAAAACAAACGCTCAGTTCACTTAAACATAAAAGAGCCGCATTATTAGCGGCCTTTTTATGTTTAAGTGACGGCCCTAAAGTATTACTCAGGGACATCAACGCCATTAAGTCGGCAGGCTTGTTGCAGAGTATTATGTAGTAGGCAAGCAATTGTCATTGGACCAACACCACCGGGTACAGGGGTAATTGCACCTGCGACCAGACTAACTGAACTGAACTCGACATCGCCAACCAATTTAGTTGAACCATCTGTATTTTGGATGCGGTTGATGCCCACATCAATGACAGTCGCACCTGGCTTAATCCAGTCACCTTTGACCATTTCTGGTCGTCCGACGGCAGCAACAACAATGTCAGCCTCTCGACATTCAGCCGCTAAATCTTTGGTGCGCGAATGTGCAATGGTCACTGTGCAGCTCTCTTGTAATAGCAATGCGGCCATTGGTTTTCCAACAATGTTAGAGCGTCCAAGCACAATTGCCTTAAGGCCTGAAAGACTACCTAAGTGATCTTTTAACATCATAATAGATCCCAGTGGTGTACACGGTACAATACCGTCAGCCCCAATTGATAAACGACCTACATTCGATAGATGAAACCCGTCAACATCCTTATCAATATTAATTGAATTAATAACCGACTCTTCGTGGATGTGCTTAGGTAACGGTAATTGAACTAGGATACCGTGAATCGATGGATCATTATTGAGTGCTTCAATTAGTTTAAGGACCTCTTCCTGACTTGTTGCTGCGTCTAACTTATGCTCGACAGATTTCATACCGGCTTCAGCTGTTTGCTTACCTTTACTCCGAACATAAACCTGACTGGCGGGGTCTTCCCCAACCAGGACAACCGCTAGACCCGGTGTTACTGAATGGTTTTGTTTTAAAATACCGACTCTTCGAGCTAACTCCCCCCGAAGATTTGCAGAAAATGCTTTTCCGTCAATTATGGTAGTCACTACTATTTTACTCCTAAAATTTAATTCAATTATTCAGTCTTATTTATACTTGTTTTATTTATGCTGGATTTTCTCATATACGACGTATGATATTTAAAACATGTTCTGAACACAGATAAACGCATCAAAACGTTAGAATCTTGATATTCTTTAATGGTTAAAATTTTCCTGCTTCAATATCAGAAAATGGCCACAATAAAATTGTGACCATTTTAACTTCTGCATTAAAATTATTTAATGCCATTCTTTTATACCCTTAAGATAATTCTTAAATCATCTCTATTGGCTTAAGGTTTAAGGATTTTTAGCGTCTTCAGAGTTCACTATTTTTGCCAATGACTCTTTTCCGCCAAACTCACGAAGTTCCTCAGCTAACCCAGCACTTTCAATACTGGCTTGTTTGACTAAAAACCAAACTACGAAGATAGCACAAACAATGCTCAAATAAACCTCAGTACCAACAAATGGATATGCAGGACCAATTTCTGAAATAGTACCTGCCCAAGTTTCAATGTTTCCAGTAGACATATAAATTCTCCTAAAATTTTATTCGCTCAGGGCTCTAGGCCCTGAGCACATGATTAGATATTATAGTTTGTTAACAAACTCACGCTCGGCATCAATAATAGCTTGTTCATCGTTTACATCCGTTGTGTAAGCGCTAATATCAAGGCCCATTATTTCAATCTCTGGCGCTATTCTCAACATACCAAAAGCTTTCAGTATCGATGCGATAACGTAGCCAGGTAAGAAACCAAGCACACCAAACATGATAATTGCACCAATAAAGTTACCTAATGGGTTGATTGCTGCATAATCAGGATTTGGTGAAGATGGGTAACCCCAAAGCATGAAACCTGCCACTACAACGCCTATGAAACCCGCATAACCATGGACGGCAACCGCACCAACTGCATCGTCGATTTTGAATTTACGTTCCACCCAATAATGCATCTTATAGATAACCGGAACAACCACAGCAGCAATTAACATTGCTTGGATTGGGTGATAGAGATCATTACCCGCTGAAGCCGCAATAACACCCGCCAGTCCACCAGAGTAAGTCCAAAAAGCATCACCCTTAGAAACAACATAAGCCGCCATCAAACCACCAGACAATGACATCAGGAAATTAAGCGTAATACCAGACAAGGTGGTTGGCTGTAGATAGATGTTAGTCGCGGAATAAAATACGCCATCGCCCGCTTGAACATCCCACATCGGAATATTACAGGCAACGTAAAAACCCCAGAAACCGGTATAGATAAGGAATAATCCCACTGTGACTAGCCAAGGGTTGCGTGGGCTAATATTACGTGGCGTACCATCAGAAGCAAATTTTCCGATACGAGCACCTAGTGGGATCAATACACCCAGTGCAAAACCACCGGCAATGGCATGGATAACGCCTGAAGCGTAAGCATCGTGGTAACCTAACTTTTGAACCATCCATCCATCAGGATGCCATCCCCAAGCTGCGTCGATGATCCAGAAAAATGAACCAATTGCAATCGCAAGGATAAGGAAGCCACTTGTCTTGATACGTTCGATAACCGCACCAGAAACTATTGATGCTGCTGTCCAAGAGAATAATAGGAAAGCGGCCCAGAACACACCATTAATACGTTCCCAACCGTTAAGATCACCAGCACCCATGTGTACTGCCATGACTTCGCTGTAAGGAGTTGCCCACGGTGCTTCTAACATCGGACCAATAATCCAAGGCCCGTTGGGGAAAGCGAAATATATCCACCAACCAAATAAGAAAAATGTCACGGTGACCAAAGGAATGATCATGGTGTTTTTCATCAAGGTGTGCATGTGATTTTTATGACGAGTTGCACCCACCTCATACATACAGAATCCGACGTGTATCAAAAACATGAACACGACCGTAACCCAATAATAAAACTCAGTAAAAATTATACCGAGTGCCGTTAACTCATTATCCATCCTTTAAACCTCTATTTTTTAATTTTAATAATGCGCAAGAACTTCTGCCCCATAGCGGGACTCCATTTGGAATTTAACCTAACACTAAATTTACTTAGATGAAATTTTTGTGCATCAGATTAAAAACTTAAATTGTTATACCTGTATTTCAAGTTCTGTTCAATGAAATAAAAGCATTCATTTAAAAAAGGTTTTTGATTTTTAAAAACTTTCCACCTGAAATTTAAAAACCAATACACAAATTAACCATTAGATTTTCTATTGCCACTCTAATATTCAAACAATAATTCACGGTCAATCATGTTGTGATTATTATAATTGTCGGACAAAGCGATGGTGTTAGGGTCGTTACCTAACCATTGATATTTCAGTAAATACTGTCATATTAACTGCTCTAACTCGTGAAAATATCTTTTACCAGATCAAACACCTGCATTTCATCACATCACATTTATATATTTTTAAACAAGGAATACACTATTTTTACGTTATTTCAATAATCGATAGACTACCTAACATTTTTCCATTTGTAAGAGTCCAGCCAACATATTAAAAGTAATAATCAATAGCTTGTAATACAGAATTAATACAAGGAAGTGATTTAAATCACTTATATTTTAACGGCTCTAACTGTTTTGTTAACAGAAAAAATAGACTATTAACAACTTTTAACGTCTTGTTTACAGCGGGCTTAAAACAGCGGTAGATTAACTCTAAGATAATTGCTTTAATGAGAGTGAACCAAGTAAATTATAAAAAGAAATGTTTGAATTTGGCTAAATAGTAGTAAATCCTTACTGGTTGAAAGTGATTTTTTAACGAGATAATTATGAAAGCTAAGCTATTAGCAACTGACTCCATTAATTATTATAGCGATCAACACAATGTACCGCATGATTTGATCACCTCCGATAACACAAACAAACTAAAAAACGTAGCAAAAAAGGCCGCCACGTTTTGCAATACAACTCGGTCAAATATTGACCCTAGTTCTTAAAAATCAAATTGAATCAGCTTAGGTCTAAAAAATGAATGCACCATTATTTGCTTCACCTACTCGAATACTAGAGCCAGGCCTTAACGCATTACCGCCAAACACTGAAAGATATGTAGCAAAAGCTGGTGGCAGCGTGTCATTTGATTTGAATCCTGGTGATGAAATAAAATTAGTTAATCCTGAAGGACTTCAGGTTGCAGAAATCAGCGTTTTTGATGCCATGGGTAAGAGTGATATGCAAATCATAGGCGCCACAGCGAACGGTAAGGCAGAAGGGCTCAAGCATATTTTATTAGACAAAAGTCAACCAAATGTTCAAAAACTTCTTCAAAATTTACAATTACGTTCGATTCTAATCAACAACGCGACCAGTACTCGAATCTTTGGTGACAACTCTCCAGCGGGTGCTTCCGATACCTACACCGCTAACAAAAAGCTTACCTGTATTATTACAGCACCCGGTGAAGCCATGCTGGTTGACCAACAAAACACCGTGACTGATATTATTATTTTTGTACATCGTCACTTGGTGACTAAAAATTCAAAATTAATAAAACTACCTGACCCACTCTCTGACACCAATCATGAAATGCTTATCAAAGCCCGCACTGCCTACACCTATACGGTAAAGGCTGGTGAATATATTCAAATCATGGATGTCGAAGGTCGTGAATGCTCTGACTTCCAATGCTTTGATGCAGAGAAACTGGGTAAAGGCCTCGAACGAAATCTAGATGCCACCAATACGCGTTATGTTATCGGTGCGGCCTACCCAAAACCTGGACTATACTCAAAGTTTTATGATCAGGATTTAAGTGCATTGCTCGAAGTTATTCAAGACACCTGTGGAAGACACGACAGCTTTGGCAATGCTTGTACCGCAAAATTTTATGACGACGCGGGATATCCAGGCCATATCAATTGCTCCGAAAATTTTAATCAGGCACTCCAACCCCATGGTATTGAACCCCGCACTGGCTGGATGGCAATGAACCTTTTTTACAACACAATGGTTGACGACAACAATCAAATGTATTTTGACGAACCCTGGTCTCGACCTGGCGACTACGTGTTAATGAAAGCACTCAAGGACCTAGTATGCGTTACGTCTGCATGTCCCTGTGACATTGATGCAGCCAATGGGTGGAACCCAACCGATATTCAGCTACGGATTTATCCGGCAACTAACTCTTTTAACAAAGCGACGGCCTTTCGAATGACTACTGATGCAGATACACAATTGACCCGTGAAACAGGGTTTCATGCACGAACTTCTGAGCACACACGTAACTTCACCGAATATGAAGGCTACTGGTTGGCAAATAGTTATACTCAGTATGGCGTGTTGGATGAGTATTGGGCCTGTCGCGAGCGTGCCGCTGTTATCGACTTATCAGCCCTACGTAAATATGAAATAACCGGACCAGACGCAGAACTCCTGATGCAAACCTGTGTCACGCGCAATGTTCGTAGGCTGTCACCGGGTCAGGTCGTTTACACCGCAATGTGCTATGAAAATGGCGGTATGATTGATGATGGAACGATATTCAGACTGGGCCAAGACAACTTCCGTTGGATAGGTGGCAGCGATGAAAGCGGAATCTGGCTGCGCGAACAAGCAGAGAAATTGGGGCTACAAGCTTGGGTCAGAAACTCAACCGATCAACTGCATAACCTTCAAATTCAAGGCCCAAAGAGCCGTGATATTTTAAGAGAGATAATATGGACTCGCTCGGACCAAGCTAATATTGATGAACTTGGATGGTTCCGTTTTTCAATTGCTCGAATTGGTAATGAGGAGGGCATTCCGATCCTTGTGTCGCGCACTGGATACACTGGAGAACTTGGTTTTGAAATTTTTTGTCATCCTAAAGATGGTGCCAACGTATGGGATGCTGTTTGGGAAGCGGGTAAAGACTATAAACTAGCGCCACTTGGCTTAGAGGCACTCGATATGCTTCGTGTTGAAGCCGGTTTGATTTTTGCTGGATATGAATTCAGTGATCAAACTGACCCATATGAAGCCGGCATTTCTTTTACCGTACCATTGAAGTCAAAAGAAGATGATTTCATTGGTCGCGACGCGCTGGTTAAGCGGAAAGAAAACCCGCAGCGAGTGTTGGTTGGGCTTGAAATGACAGGTGATGAAATGGCCTTAAATGGAGACTGTGTTAACATCGGTCGTCATCAAATAGGGGAAATCACAAGCTCTGTCAAATCACCTATCCTGCGTAAAAACTTTGCACTTGCTCGTGTCTCGCTTGAATACAGCAAAATTGGAACCGAGCTAGAAGTTGGAAAACTCGACGGTAAACAAAAGCGCCTGCCTGCTAAAGTAGTGCAATTCCCCTTCTATGACCCAACCAAGTCTCGAGTAAGAGATGTCCCAGTACCAAACTAATTAAGAAAGGCAGAATACAAAAACGGCGCTATTAATCGCCGTTTTTCCTCAAACCTTCTGAATCTTTTAACGGACAATCACGCAGTTTGCCTCAGCATTATCTACGATCTTTCTCGATACGCTGCCCATTACCAAACCCTTCATTTTGCCTAGTCCTCGAGTGCCGATAACAATCGTATCGATATTCCTTCGCTTGGCAAAACCGACCACACTAGAAGCAGGATCGCCACTACCAATGGCAGTTTGAATCTTAATAGCGCCTTCTTTTTTTGCCAGTGCCGAAGCCTCACTTAATATAGTGTTGGCGACTTGGCGCAAAATATCCTCACGCGTGTGGTTAAACTCTTCCAACTCAGGGGCCTCCTTCAAAACGGCGGGGAGCTGCATATCTCTAATGACATGAAGAATTAGCAATTCGGCATCATGCATAGAAGCCAGATAAGCTGCCATCACCAGTGCCCGATTAGCAGCACTAGAGGCATCAGCTGCCACAAGAATTTTTTTAATCATTATATTTAATCACTGACTGATAATCTCAAAAGATTTTAAACCGGTCACAGACCCAATAAAGCTAGGTGAGCAAACCTTTTACTTCAATAATTTTGGCGAGATTATATTGGCATTTTAACCAAATATCTATGTTATTAAGTGATGGTGTTCATCGCCGACCAAAAAACTTTATGGCCACACAAATGCTGGCAAAAATGAGGGTGGTGCTAAAGAGTCCGATATATTGATTTCTTGCCAGTTATTTTCATCAATCATCAGGATTTTTGGTCCTGCATGCTTCACATAGTCACGCCCTTCTAAGATACGAACAGCCTGATCAATTGAAATTCTACCCTGTATAACAGGCGCATCGGTGGGTGCGGCTAAAATACGTCCGCGACGAATACCACGATAGACCGCTGGCGTAAAATAAGTGGAAATAATCTTAATATCATTGTCAAGGCCTCTGTTTCGTAAAGTGCTAATGGCAGCTTCCGCCATCAATGCATTCCCTACAATATAATCAACATCAGGATGAGACTCCATGACCTCCTGTACCAGTGTGCGCTGAATCTCTTTACCGGTATCACCCCATTTAGTGACTACCACATTCACTGCACTGTCAGCTAACCCTTTCTTAAAGCCGGACTCAATAAAGCCAACCCAGCCAGCACCTTTCGGCCCAGGAAACCAGGCCACTTTGACTGGTGTCGACCCTGATGGGTGACGCTTAGCAAGAAACTCACCCGCAGAATGCCCCATTGTGACCCAAGAAACTCCCGACTTGGCCGTAATACCTAAATTATCGATATCATTCACTGTGGCTAAAACTGGCATTTTTTTGGATATTTCAAAAATCATCTCGTTAAGGCCTCGAAAAGAAACTGGCCCCACGATTAGAGCATCGGCTCGATCAGCAGTGCAAAGCTCTATCTGCTGTTGCTGTCTCTCCAAATTGGGATAACCACCAGCCTCCACCAACGTAAACGAAACCCCAAGTCGCTTTGCTGCTTGAACCATACCAAAATTAACATTGAGCCAATAAGCATCTTTTAAGTGTGGGTAAGCTATACATAAATGCCATTGTCGACTCGCTGGTTCAGTCTGTTCGTAATCAATAAAATAACTGTCACTGGAGTAATCAAAAGGTACTGCCCAAGTTTCAAGCCGCCAAGTTTGAGCTCGAACCGAGCTAACGATTACAAACAAAATTAGAACAGGAATAATCAACAGCTGCCAAAAAAATAATTTATACAATTAGGTACGGCCAGACAAATAATAAAGACAATTATTATTGTACGCTTGCATTTTTCAACTGCAAGGCGCAGCATTTTGTTATGCGAAAACTGGGCATTGCAGCAAAATTATATTTAGCTTTCGGCAGCATATTCTTGTTGGCAGTGACTGCGTCTTCTGTTGGATTGCAAGGTTTTTTGCATATTTCCGAGTCACAAAACTCTGTCATTGATGAAGCAATACCCGGATTACGCCAGGCCCACAAGCTATCCGCAATCAACGCATCTATTAGTTCCGCCGCAAATCAATTGATCAAAGCGACCAGTGACTCCGAACGTGAAAAAATTAGTTCAAACCTATTCTTTCAAGTTGTTCTGGTTAACTCGTTACTCGACGATTTTCAACAAAAAGCATTTGCCGTTGGGTCTTTACAAGCGCTTCGATTAACCATCAACAAAATCGAAGCCAAATTACATCAGCAAGACGAACTAGTACGCCAAAGAATTCAACAACAAGCGCGTTTCAATCGATTGGCTAATAGGTTAATTGCATCCACTGACGAACTCAATGAACTTGCTGATTCACTAGTTGCAAATGCAGCAGCCACCAGTTCAGCCATTACATCTAATCTTTACGATCTAGTTCAGAACGATGCTAGCAAACAACAGCTATATCGCGTTTTTGACCGCTTAGTAGAAGTTGATCTTGATGCAATGGAGAGAATGTATGAACTTCGTTTACGCAGTGCCAATTTAAATGGACTGTTTAACCGAGTCACCAAAGAATCAGACTTGCCGGGACTGAATGCTTTGCGTGAACAAACTACCAAAACACTTAATATTTTAAAGCGCCGTGTTAATGAAATTAACGATCCACAAAGACGCCAAAAAGCGAAGGAGTTATTAAGTTCAATGCTACTTGACAGCACTCCTGATGATGCTAATGGAATATTTGATACTCGAGCCTCGCTGGTAGCAATAAGGGCTGCTCTAGCGCAGGTTTCCGTAGGAACAGCTGAGGCTTCACAAGCATTAAATGACATTGTAAATGAACTCAATGCGCGAGGTGGCGCACTCATTAATCAAGTATCAACCACTGCAAAAGAATCACTGGATACAAGCCGTCGTTGGTTTGGGTTTATTTCTATTATCCTTTTATTAGTCGCTTCCTCTATTTTATGGTGGTTTATCAAACGCAACGTTATTCGACGATTGTTGTCACTTGAATCAGCGACTCGTTCTATTACTGACGGAAACTATAATGTCAATATTATAGTCGAGGGTCACGACGAGCTGACCGATATGGGCAAAGCGTTGCAAGGCTTTCGTAATAATGCAATCGAAAAACACAAGCTTGACCAAGAACTGCGAGAGCATAAAGATCACCTTGAGGAACTCGTCGAAGAACGCTCAGAACAACTGCGTGAAACCAACGACATGCTTTTAGAAGAAGCACAAAATCATGCATTGGCCCGTGAAAAAGCAGAGCAAGCCAATCAAGCCAAAACGGCATTCCTTGCCACCATGAGTCACGAACTTCGCACGCCGCTAAGCGGTGCACTTGGTACATTAAGATTGTTGTCTAATACGCCACTGCAAAGGCATCAATCAGACTACATAAATATTATTAATTCAGCGAATACAACATTGCTTGATATTGTTAATGATATTTTGGGTTATTCGCAGCTTGAGACCGGTAAACTGAAAATTTCGAACCGCCCTTTTGAACTATCTGAGTTACTCGATAATGTCATTGGTCTAATGAATGTATCAGTGCGAGAAAAGCATAATAGTTTGCAGCTTATAAAGAAAAGCTCATTATCCTACTGGTTAACGGGTGATTCAGGCAAGTTACATCAAATATTGATTAACCTTATCGGCAATGCCAACAAGTTCACCGATAAAGGATCGATCACTTTGCAAGTTAGCATCCACCCTAACGAGTTACAAAATACGGTATTCATTCAGTTTTTGGTTGAAGATAGTGGGATTGGAATCGCTAAAAACAAACAGGCTGAAGTTTTTCAAGCCTTCACCCAGGTTGATACCAGCAGTGCCAGACGTTATGGTGGCATTGGTCTCGGCTTAGCTATTTGTGATCGCTTGGTTGACGTAATGGGCGGTAAAATCACACTGAACAGTGAGCTAGGATCCGGTACCGAGATTGGCTTCACTCTTGAGATTGGCTTATGCGATTCAGCACCTGTCCATCAGCAATTACTTACTGTGCCTATTGTCAATGGCATCGACGTATTAATGGTAGAAGATGACGTCACTCATAGTATGGTAACAAGCAATTATCTAGAGCATTTAGGTTATAGAGTAACGGCAGCACAAACCGGTGAAGAAGCTCTTAAATTCCTTGAGGTTCTCAAACCTTCGCTGGTTTTACTGGATATTAGCCTGCCCGGCATTGATGGACTCACTATCTTAAAACACATACGAACTCATGCCGACAGCTTGATATCTAACATGCCAGTTATAGCCATGTCAGCTCATGTATTTACTGAAGAAGTTGAAAGCTATCTAAACGCAGGCATGAATGGGTTTCTTGGCAAACCATTTTCAATAGAAAGCCTTGAACAAACAATACTGAACGTAACTAATAGCGGTAATAGCGCTATTATAGATGAACCCAGTAATTCAAAAACACACCTAAGGACCCAAACATTTGATGCTTCAGTAGTTGACGCTGATATTATTCGCCTTGGATTTAATCGGGTTGAAAAAATAGTTGGTTTATACCTAAAAAGCAGTAATCAGTTAATGTATAAATTATTAGAGTTAATTGCAAAAGACAATTTTTACCAAACAAAGACAGTGGCTCACAAGTTAAACGGCGCTGCGGGTAATTTTGGATTCCTGCATTTATGCGCAATCCTGAGTGAAATAGAAATAATGGCCATAGATAACAAAAGGATCCCTGTAACCCTCATGGATCAATTGCAAACCATATTTGGTGAATCAACAGCAGCACTTAACCTTTACATGGCTAAACAGGCTGTCAATTGATCTAAGATTCGATCTGCTTTCTGATTAAAAGCGTCAACTCAACTAATACACTTCACTGGCAAATAAATAACCTTCACCATGAACCGTTAGGATTGTTTGAGGTGCATGGCTGTCTTGTTCTATTTTATTTCGCAACCGCAATACAAGCACGTCGATTGTCCTCTCATTTGGCGCCCAAACTCGATGAGTCACTTTTTCCATAAGCCATTCTCGGTGCAAGGTTCTACCAGGATGTTCAAGAAAAGTGACCAATAACTCAAATTCTCCCCGCGTCAACGCCAAATTTTCTTGTGTGTTCGATGACAAACAACGCCGAGATAAATCAAGAGTCCAACCAGAAAAAGATTTAGTACGCTGCTTGCGGTGCTTTTTTTGATCAGAGTGCTTTCGTCTGATGAGATTCTTAACTCGTGCTAACAACTCTCTAGGATTAAAGGGTTTAGTAACATAGTCGTCAGCACCTATTTCGAGGCCCACGATCCGATCGATTTCGTCATTCCGTGCCGTTACTAGAATGATGCCGACGTCTGTCTTTTCGCTCAACTCTCGAGCCAATTGCAAACCGTCGTTACCTGGAAGATTGATATCCATTAAAACTACATCAATTGTCGACTCTGCAATCATCCGATGAATGCCTTCACCATCTTCAGATTGACTAACCCGATAATTCTCAGTTTCGAAATAAGCAGCAATCCGCTCTCGCGTAACAGCGTCATCTTCGACAATCAGTAAATGATAGGAGTTGTTGGTATCAGTCACAATACGTTAATTTTCAGTTATACCCGTAATTCCGAATTGAATAATATTATCAGATAGTTAAGCTATCGACTATCTTAATACTTGAGCTAATCAGAGTGAAAGCAGCACTTAGCCTTCACATATCAAGCCATTCTGATGCATCACAACCTGCGACTAACTGTGAATAGATTATTAACAGGGATGAATGGTCAGGCGATTCTGTTAATGATTTTAAATCCATAGTTTTTAAATATTATATATGATGAAAAAGTTATTGAGTTAGTTTAAAGCTGCTGGCAGGTAACGATTACTAAAATATATTAAATAAATGTCACTTTTAAGTTATTGTGGTAGATTGAAAAGTGACCCATATAACAATCCGTGGAGGATAGTATGATTTTAAGTAAGCTCAAATTAAAGATTTTGCCCCCAATACTGGCGGCCACCTTCGCTGCAGTATCTTGTGCAACTTATGCTGATAGTAACAAACCTATCAGAATCCCTATTAAAAACTGGTCAAGCCAGATCGTGATGGCGCACGTTATAGGCGGTATGTTTGAAAGTATGGGCAATAGAGTCGAATATGTGCCTGTAGATAACCAAGCGAGCTTTGAGGCCGTCCGTGCAGGTGACCTTACTCTGGTTCATGAAGTTTGGCAGTCAACCATGCAAAATGGTTACTACAATGCAATGGAAAAAGGAGGTTTGATTGACGCTGGTACCCATGACGTGGTGACCAAAGAAGAAATGGGCGTTCCAAACTGGGTTATCGAGAAAGGTTTGTGTCCAGGCCTTCCAAAGTGGGAAGCACTAAAAGATTGTCATGCAGCTTTTGCTACGCCTGATTCGGGCGGTAAAGGTCGTTGGTTAGAAGGCCCACAAAGCTGGCATGGTGACGTTATGCCTAACCGCATTAAGGGTCTAGGTTTAGATAGTAAGTGGACGGTTAAATTTGCTGGTGCAGCTGACGCATTGTGGACAGAACTAAAAGCCGCTGAAAAAGAAGGTCGTGGTACTGTAATATTTAACTGGTCTCCAAACTTTACGGATGCAACGGGTTTTACTTTCATTGAGTTCCCTCCCTATTCTGACGGCTGTAGACTAGCTGACGGTGGCAGTCTTGCAACTACAGGCTGTGGTTCACCAACGGGTTGGTTGAAGAAAGGCGCTAACTACAAATTCCCCAAAACTCATCCGCAAGCCTATGCAGCTTTCTCAAAGTTAACCTTCAACAAGACCAATATTGGTCAAATGGCGGCCTTGGTTGACGTTGATGGTCTAACTCATGCCGATGCAGCTAAGAAATGGTTATCGACTAACAAAGATGTGTGGATGCCTTGGACTGAATCTACACTGGGTGCTGGCAACTAGGCTGATAACTAGTTGATGCTTATTTCATCAGCTTTAGGTCTCTAAACATTAACTCCCTATTCTTGGGGAGTTAATGTTGTTTTAACGGCTATGGCCGCTAATCATAAAAACTTGAAATATTTTTCAAATCATTCTATTAACAATAAAAGTCTGATTTTGCACCATAAGCCCACCTAAAATCTGCCCCAAAAATGGGTGTATTCAATTCTAAAAAAGACACACAATGTACTAAACTAATCGCTTCACTTTCATGAATCATGTGATTGTTTTAACCTGTAAATTTTGTTAGCCGAGAAATACACTATGTCCACCAAAAATCAATCTGTAAATAATGAAGATGTCATTATTAAATGCGATTCTGTATTCAAGATTTTTGGCGACAACGCATCTAAGGTACTGGAATCCTCTAATGGCAACGTTGATGCTAGAGACTTTTTAAGCGCAGGCTGTGTTGTCGGTGTAAACAACGCATCTTTTGAAGTGCGTAAAGGTGAATTGCTTATATTAATGGGATTGTCAGGATCTGGAAAGTCGACCTTACTTCGCTGCATTTCCAGATTAACCGAACCGACTGCGGGTAAAATTTTTATTGAAGGTGAAGACTTGTTAGCGCTAAATAATAAAGCGCTTATCGACCTTCGCCGCAACAAAATGGGTATGGTGTTCCAAAGCTTTGGTTTGTTACCGCACAAAACTGTTTTAGAAAACATTGCTTTTCCATTGCAAGTAAAAGGATTCAGCACTAAAGACAGTATGCTGCGGGCTAAAGAAATGGCCGAGCTCGTCAGCCTCGATGGACGTGAAAACTATTTCCCACGACAACTGTCAGGTGGACAACAACAACGTGTTGGCATTGCGCGTTCACTCGCTGTTGAGCCAGATATCTGGTTTCTTGACGAACCCTTTTCAGCACTAGATCCCTTAATCAGAAAAGAAATGCAGGATGAGTTTATTCGTCTACGAAAAGTGTTAAACAAAACTATTCTTTTCGTCACGCATGATTTTGACGAAGCATTGCGACTCGCAGACCGAATCGCAATTATGAAAGAAGGCGTCATAGAACAACTTGATACTCCAGCTAACATCGTTCTTAACCCTGCGACAGACTATGTGCGTAAATTCACTAAAGAAGTGCCAAGAGAAAAGGTGCTTAAAATAAGCTCCATCATGGAACCGGTCAACCCTTCTGAAAAATTTGGTGATCTTAAAGTTCCCAAAGATGCCATTGTTGAAACAGTTGCTCACGCGATTCTGTCTCAAGATAAACCCGTTGCAGTGGTTGATGAAGATCATGAAATCGTAGGTTCACTTCATGCATCTCATGTCATCAATATAATATTTGGCGGAAGATCCGAAAAGTCATCACAGGATTGATCACCATGAATATTTCGATAAATAATTCAAAAGCATTACAATTCGCATTATTGCTGCTCGCTTTTTTTGTTTTAAGCGCCCTCATCACTCCATCAGAATCGAATTATCTATGGCGTTTACCCCCACTACTCAGCGCACTACCAACACTTATTAATGATGCTGTTCAGTTCATTATGTTCGATTGGATGCCAATTCAAGTCTATGACCCTTCTATTGAGGAATTTGAAGAAAAAGCTTTGTTTCGAGAGATCACCCGATCAATTTCCAACGGGTTTCTTTTTGTTATTACATTTGTTAGAGAAATCTTTCTGGGTGGACCAAAAACCATAGTCGCCTTCACAAGCTGGGATTATGTTAGCGAAAATTCTTGGGCTAATTGGCCAGCTCTACCGTGGACTGTGGTTTCTGGCTGGGCCATTGTTCTTGGTTTTAAACTTCAAGGTATCAGGCTCGCTTTGTTAGCTGCACTGTCCACAACCTACATTGGTGTTTTTGGCCAATGGGAGCCCTCAATGCAAACGTTATCGTTTGTTTTAATAGCCGCACCAGTATCCGTATTACTCGGCTTGGTACTGGGTATCTGGGGTTACAAGAACAAGCTGGTCGAAACCGCGCTTAATCCACTTCTCAATGTCGCCCAAACGATGCCTCATTATTCCTATCTGGTGCCCGTTATTGTGCTTTTTGGCGTCGGTGATCAAGCCGCTGCGATTGCCACTATTTTCTTTGCTACGCCACCAATGGTACGACTTACTTTGTTAGGCCTAAAAAACATTCCTCCCGAGATCGTCGATGCGGGCATGATGAACGGCTGTACTCAGTATCAACTGTTGCGCAAGGTACAAATTCCAACCGCAAGACGTGACATCTTAATTGGTGTTAACCAAGTAGTCATGCAATGCCTTGCGATGACCGTTATCGCTTCATTCATTGGCGCACAGGGACTCGGATCTAATTTGATGATTGCGCTCAATTCACTCAAAATTGGTTCCGGTCTTGAAATTGGCATCTGTATCGTCTTGATAGCAGTAACGTTAGATAAAATGTCGTTGGCCTGGGCTAACAAGCAAATTGATTATTTTTCTGACAAGAGCTTTTGGGATCGTCACAAATACTTAATTATTTGTGCCATGATTTTAGTAATAGGAATCTTTTTTGCCTACTTAGGAAAGTCTTTTTTCAAAGAAAATTTTAATTATTTATATATCGTTCCTCACAATAAGGGCATCACCACAGCGCCCTTTTGGCAAGCTGCCGTTGATTGGATTTGGGACACTTTCTTTTTCTCACTTAAGAGTTTTAATGAATTTCTAATTATTAACATTCTAGTGCCAATGAAAGAGGCTTACCTAGGAATGCCAGTCGCGGCAACCTTTTTGCTAGTAATGGGTACCGCCTATATTCTTGCGGGCATTCGATCAGCTTTCATCGTAGCTGGCTTTCTATTATTTATTGCATTTTCAGAGTACTGGGACAGAGCTTTAATTACCGCTTACATGACTTCTTTTGCGGTCATAGTGGCGGCTGTGTTGGGTATTACCGTGGGCTCACTATGTGCGCAAAATAATCGTTCTACCAAGGTAATTCTGTTTATTTGTGACTTCTTCCAAACATTCCCATCATTCATCTATCTGATCCCAGTCATTATGCTTTTTGGCATTACAGACACATCTGTCATTATTGCTGCTATTGTTTACGCTTTGGTGCCCGCTACTCGATATACCGTAGAAGGACTTCGCAATGTGCCAGCAGTACTGCATGATGCGGGTTCGATGATGGGTGTGTCTAAACTGCAACGGTGGCTTTCAATTGATCTTCCTTTAGCTTTTCCGCATATCATGTTGGGGGTTAATCAAACAGTCGTGTTTTCATTGTTTATGGTGATAATTGGCGCCTTTATTGGAACCACAGACTTAGGGCAGCTTATTCTTAAGGCGATATCAGATTCACGGGGTACCGGTATAGGATTAACTCTTGGGCTCTGTGTCGCTTTCATTGGCCTCGCAGTTGATCAGATTCTTCGGACTTGGGCTAATAATAGGAAAAAAGCACTGGGATTGGAGTAACATGCTCTGTTATCAACCCAGTTAAAGACATACTGCTTTAATGATTATAAAGAAACTAGAGTTGGAGTAAGCTTACGTTCTGCGTTTAATAGTTTTAAGCGTTAACGTATTTTGACTCATTAACCTGATAATTATTCATTAATATGATTTCTGCTCAGTGCCCCATTCAGTTTAATGATGTCTTACCGACTTCAGCCGACGTTGTTATTATTGGTGCGGGTATCATTGGCATCACCACCGCTTGGTTCTTAGCTAAACAAGGCATCAAAGTTTTGGTTTGTGATAAAGGCCGAGTAGCCGGAGAACAATCAAGTCGTAACTGGGGATGGATTCGTCAACAGGGCCGTGACGAAGCCGAATTGCCTATCATGATGGAAAGTATGGCCCTATGGGAAAATCTATCAAATGACATTGGCGTTGACATAGGTTTCAAGCGAGAAGGAAGCCTTTACTTATGTGAAAGCGAAGCCGAACTTGCGCACCATGATCACTTTCTGTCATTTTCAAAGCAATATGGATTAGATTCAAGCCGACTGAACAGCAAAGAAATTAAAAGCCTATTAACCGGCTCACAGGGTCGCTGGCGTCACGCAGTTCATACCCCCAGTGATGCTAGAGCTGAACCTTCATTAACGGTACCTGCCATTGCAGAGGCTTGCTTCAGGCAGGGCGTCATAATCAAAGAGGCCTGTGCAGTTCGCCAACTATCGACAACGAATGGACACGTTGACGGTGTATATACCGAATACGGCCTAGTCAAATGCTCTACCGTACTGTGCTGTGGTGGTGCCTGGTCTTCTGATCTGCTTTACCAAAACGGATTGGATCTACCACAATTATCAGTAAAGGCAAGTGTTGCTCGAACCGAAAAATCACCCTTAATTTTCAACGGAAATGCGGCAGGTAGTGGCCTCGCATTCAGACGGCGTATGGATGGAGGATATACCATTGCGATGACGGATTTCCTCGAAGTATTTCCAACAGCTCAAAGCTTTCGACAGTTTGGCGCTTTCTTACCGTTGTTACGTGTTGCTCACAAAAAACTTAAAATTCGAATGGGAACTGATTGGAAAGAACGCTTTCTGTCTCCCAGAAAATGGACAAAGGATGACATCACTATCTTTGAAAAGAATCGAGTACTTAATCCGGTGCCCTCAAATTATTCACTTCAAAGGATGAAGAAAGTTTTGAATGATCGGCTACCAGAACTAAGCAACATAGCAATCATCCAAAGCTGGGCAGGAGTGATCGATACAACACCCGACGCTGTGCCAGTGATGGACAGAAGTGAAGCTATCAAAGGTCTGTTTATTGCAACAGGTTTTAGTGGTCACGGTTTTGGTATTGGTCCTGCTGCAGGGAAAATTATGGCTGCATTAATACAAGGCAATGATAGTGGACACGACTTATCTCGTTTTCGCTTCTCAAGATTCAGTGACGGTAGCCGTTTAAAACTAGGTCCCTCTATATAATCAATAGGTTAGTTATACATTTACAAAAATTGAAATTGCATTTTGCTTCTAAGAACGACTACAAATAAAGTTTGAACGCCTAAATTCCTGTCATATCCAGTCTAGAATACCGATGCCTCATTTTCCAAAACCTGATTAAACGATGTTCAGCGTCCAGATTCGTTATGCTACATAGCTTGCTTACAGCCACAACAACACAGTTTGATGAAACCCATTATAAATCCCAAGCGCTGCGCTATCTTCAGACGGTTTGCCTTGGGAGGTAGTTACACCGGTATCTGGTCATCTTAAGTTTCACCAGTTTTTTTTGACTGGCCTTGACGTTCTGATTTCTATTATCACACCCTGTTCAACACCTCCTTTAGATCAATAATTCAATCCGTCGAGGTCGTTTTTTTAGGGCGGGTACACTCATGTTTAGCTTCAGAATTATAGCAATTAATTGGATTATTGACTCATAACGGCAGCTTTCCAGAAATAATGACACGAGCATCTACTACGGCGTAACCATTGGGATAGACTATCACTGGATTAAGGTCTAGCTCATGAATCTCAGTGTGTGTCTCGACGATACTCGATACTTTTAGTAGCAGATCGACTAACGCATTTTTATCTACTGCGGCTTCGCCACGGATTCCTTCCAAAACCTTGCTAGCTTTAATCTGTTCAATCATTGAGAAAGCATCCTGACGACTTAAAGGAATGGAACGAAAGGCAACATCCTCCAGAACCTCAACAAAAATACCACCAAGTCCAAACATCAAAACCGGACCAAAAAAAGGATCACGGCTTACACCAACAATAACCTCTACACCTTTTGCAGCCATTGGTGTGACCAGCATGCCTTCAATTTCCGCATCCGCTTTATAATGCCGACAAGAGCTCAAGATTTCTTTACAGCCTTGACGAAGAGCGGGTTCACCAGACAGATTCAACTTAACACCACCAGCATCTGATTTATGCAAAATATCCTTTGAAACCACTTTCATCGCCATCAGCGTATCGCCAAAATCAGCCATAACCTGACTGTAATCAGCGTCTCTTCGAATCACTCGTTGCTCAGGCATATCAATACCATATTGACTCAACATGGATTTCGCTTCGAATTCGAATAAATCTCGACCCTCACGCTGGGCACGCTGGAAAACAGCACAAACCTCTGGATCCGCTCTCAAGGGATGCTGTATTTCAGCAGTTTTGCAGCGATGAATATAATCACCACGCTCCCCCAGTGCCGCTATCACTTGTACTGCATGCTCGATGGAATCGTAAACAGGTATCCCACCGTTACGCAACAATAACAAAGGTTCAGGTTTAATTGACGCATACAAACTATAAACCACCAGTGGTTTATCAGTACGTTTCGAAAGATTGACAATTGATTTCGCAGTGATCAATTCTACTGGTTTTAGTTCTTCAGCAAAACGAATGCCGTAGCCACCAAACATTCCAACTAAAAAGACCATGTCAACATTTTCATCCGCAACTAATATCTCTATACAGCTGGAAAATAAAGCCGGGTTATCGTCGGTACTACCAGCTACATCAACAGGGTTAATCAGTGATGCCTGAGGGAATAAAATACAGCCCAGAGCTGCTAGTGTGACTTCGCTGAAACTCGCCAGTTTTAGACCCGCTTCTATCAAACGGTCGGAGGCGATAGTTGCCTGTCCACCACCATCGGATAATATTGCAACCCGCTTACCCTCAGCCTTGAGTAGCAACCCCAATCCTTCAGCGACTGTCAGCAGTTCATCAGAGCGGTTAACTACGTTCACACCAGATTGGCGTAACAAATCCACAGTCATAGCGTAGCTTCCAGCCAGTGCACCCGTATGAGAGCAGGCTGCTTTTTGCCCTGCTTTGGTGCTGCCCGACTTGTAAACGACCACAGGTTTGATCTGAGTGGTCTGTCGTGCCACATCGAGGAACGCTCGACCATTTTTGAAACCCTCAATATAAAAAGTAGCAACCGAAGTATTATCTTCTTCCCCTAAGAAACGTAGGTAGTCCGCAAAATCAACATCAACCTGATTTCCTGGCCCTATATAAATACTGAAACCGATGTGGCCGTTTTTAGCTGCTTCTAGGGCCAGTGCGAGTAACATGTTTCCAGACTGAGAAATGATACCAACGTTTCCAGACTTCACATTATCAAGTGCTAGCAAATTGATCTTTTTATGTAGATTAAATATACCAGAAGTGTTGGGCCCAATAATTCTCACGCTGGCTTTGCGCGCAGCAGCCAATACTTGGCACTCCAACTGTAGGCCCGCTTCTCCAGTTTCCCCAAATCCACTGGCTAAAACAATAGCGCCTTTGATGCCATTTGTTCCACACTGTTCGAGGATAGAGGGCAGAGTCTTGGCAGGGGTACAAATTAAAGCAAGGTCAACAGCCTCAGGTAGCGCCATTATTGTAGGATAGGTTTTTACACCCAGTATTGCTTCCACCTTTGGGTTAATTGGATAGATAGAACCCTCATACCCATCTTTTATT
>Ga0209710_1000449_pt1 | contig 39255 bp, 47 predicted proteins | sample ArcticOcean_MG_C_5_FD_187436 | JGI IMG/M metagenome (GOLD analysis project Ga0209710, IMG submission 187436) | Marine microbial communities from western Arctic Ocean - ArcticOcean_MG_CB4_138 (SPAdes) (version 2) | ecosystem: Environmental > Aquatic > Marine > Oceanic | place: Arctic Ocean...
TGGGATGGCGCTGATTACCCACAAGGAATATACAACTACAATATAGAAGCTATAGATTATAAAAATAAAGTCTTTAAATACGCAGGAAAAATTACACTAGCTAGGTAAAAAACAAACAATTAGTTTTTATGTAAATTTGCCTTATGAAAAAGATACTACTTTTCATATTTCTTATACCTATATTATCCATTGGACAAAATACAATTACTATTTGTGATGGTGATAGTGCATTAATATTTGGGAATTGGGAAACATCAGCAGGAGTATATACAAATGGAAGCCAAAACACAACTCTTGTAATAAATCCTCTTCCAATTATTACACCAAATTTTATTTTAAATGGTAACGCTCAAATTCAACCAGGAAATATTTTTCAACTTACACAAGCAACTGGTAATCAATCAGGATCAGTTTGGAATAACATACAAATAAACTTAAATAATCCTTTTCATTTTAATATAGATGTTTTCTTAGGTTGTAATAATGGTGGCGCCGATGGAATAGCATTTGTTTTACAACCAATAAGCACATCAATTGGAAGCTCAGGTGGTGGCTTAGGTTATGCAGGAATTAACCCTTCTTTTGCCGTAGAATTTGACACTTGGCAAAATAGTTCAGACCCATCATATGATCACATTGCAATTCAAAAAAATGGAATTTTAAATCATAATGGAGGAAATAATTTAGCTGGGCCAGTAGGCTTTCCGCCTAATAACTATCAAATTGAAGACTGTCAATGGCATAGCGCGGTATTTAAATGGAATCCATCTTCACAAACATTTACATTAGATTTTGATGGATATTCAAATGTTCTTAGCTATACCGGAGATATTGTTACAAATATTTTTGGTGGAAACCCCATTGTGTACTGGGGAATGACTGGAGCAACAGGAGGAGCTAACAACCTTCAACAGTTTAGGTTTAATTATGAGTTAAATGATACAACGATATGTCAGAACGATTCCATTCAATTAAATTCTCTTGCAATAGCAAGTTCCTATACATATCAATGGTCTCCAAGCAATAGTGTGTCAAATGACACTGCATCTTCTCCATTTTTTTCTCCAGACACAACAACATCATATACTCTTGCTATAACAAATTCCTATGGATGTACTTATGTTGATTCTTTTACAATATATGTAGATACTTCAGCAAATATTTCTTTTCTATTATCATCACAATTTTGTCTTGGTGAAACACCTCTAATATTAGATTTTGCAACTCCTATTGGAGGAAACTATCTTGTAAATAATAATACAGCAAATATTTTTGATCCTAATCTAACCAATATAGGTACAAATACTATTTCCTATTCTTTTACTAGCTCAAATGGATGCTCCAATACATTAATAAATACAATTAATGTCTTTGACTCGCCATCTGCATCATATACAACAATAAATGCTTCATGCTTTGGATTATCAGATGGATCAATTGTAACATCAATTAGTGGTGGATCACCTAACTATATTGAAGATTGGAATGGATATAACCCTTTAGCTTTAAATGCTGGAGCTTATAATTATATAATAACTGATAACAATAACTGTATTTTTTCTGATTCAATATATATTTTTGAACCGGATTTATTTACATCATCAATAAACACTACAGATGTAAATTGTTTTGGTCAAAATGATGGAAGTGCAATTATCCAACTTCAAGGAAATTCTACACCAATTGGTAATATTTCTTCTCTTAATTATTGTGCTTCTGCTGCAGGCTCTGATCAATACTCAACAATTGAAAATGTAGAATTAATTGGAGATAATTTTAATATCAATAATAATACTTCTGGGTTATGTGATCTATATGAAGATTATACAACTCAGTACGCTGATATAACTGAAGGACAGACATACACAATAGATGTAACATTAGGAGATTGTAGTGGTTTTAGCTTTTCATCTGGGGGAAAAGTATATATAGATTGGAATATTGATGGAGATTTTCTTGATCCAGGCGAAGAAATTGGGACAATTCCCTATGGAACAAATTCAAATGCTGCTGTAACATTTACTGTCCCAAATAATGGACCATTTGGTGTTACTAGAATAAGAGTTGTCTCACAGTTTCTTACCTCTCAAACAACTAATTCTATTACGCCATGTCAAGTAGGCTTATTTAACCCACCTAATTACTCAGAACCTTGGTATGGCGCTACTGAAGATTATTCTATTGTAGTTCACAGCACAACAATTTCAGCTACTGTTCTTTGGTCTAATGGTCAAACCAATGATTCTATTAATAATCTTTCCCCTGGAAGCTATACTGTTGATATAACTAATGATAATGGATGTGTTATTTCAGATTCTATTACTATTAATGAACCTCAATTATTATTTAGCAATTATAGTACCGAAGATGTTAGTTGCTTTGGAGGGAACAATGGATTTGCCACAATAAATATTTTTGGTGGAATCCCAGATTATAATGTTAATTTTTTAGGTAATAATCAACAATTAGTAAACGGAATTAATATGTTTAATACTGATACAATTCTTTCTTATGGCACTTATATTTTCTCTATTTCAGATTCTAATAGTTGTACTATTATAGATTCATTAATTATTAATGAACCTAACACACTAACATCTAATTATATCACTAATGATGTTAGTTGTAATGGTCTATCTGATGGATCTGCCACTATTTCAATTAATGGTGGAATAACAGATTATAATATTAACGTTGCAGGATTTAACCAAAATCTTACAGGTGGTCTAAACTTATTCACTATACCTCCTATGCTTTTAGCTGGAGACTATCCATATTCAATTACAGATAGTAATAGCTGTATTTTAAATGATACAATTACTATCAATGAACCTCTTGTTATTTCTGTTGTTGATAGTATAAATAATGTATCGTGTAACGGACTATCTAATGGAATTGCAATTCTTAACATTAGTGGTGGAACAACACCATATACTGAAAATTGGGGAGCAAATAGTCCTGTAGCACTTTCTGCAGGGTCTTTCTTCTATACTATTGTTGATGATAATGGATGTATTTATAATAATGCAGTGACTATTACAGAACCTGATGCTATATCTGTTAATCCAATTGTTTCAGATGTATCTTGCTTTAGTGGTAATGATGGATTTAGTATCTTAAATATTTCTGGTGGAGTATCTCCATATACTGAAAATTGGGGAGCATATGATCCTGCCGCTTTAAGTGCTGGTGATTATTTATATACTGTGATTGATAGTAATGGATGTAATTATATAGATTCAATCACTATAATACAGCCTAATCAGATAATCATAAATTCAAGTGTACAAGATGCCCTCTGTAATGGTGCTAATAACGGAAGTGCCTCTCTACAAATAATAGGTGGAATACCCCCATATATTCAAGATTGGGGAGTAAATAATCCTAACTCTTTAAGTGCTGGAGTATATAACTTTTCTGTAAATGATGATAATAATTGTATAATTCAAGGCACTGTAACTGTTGGAGAGTCTGCAGCAATACAAACTATTGAAAGCAATGCTAATGTTAGCTGTTATGGATTCTCTGATGGGACTTCTACCCTTTTAATTTCTGGTGGTACTGCGCCATATACTAATAACTGGGGAGCTAATGACCCTACTTCTTTAAGTGCTGGAATATATTATTATTCAGTAACAGATTCTCTAAACTGCATACTAAATGATAGTATTATAATTACAGAGCCTACACAGCTAATGGTAAATGAACTTCTTACAAATGTAAGCTGCTTTGGACTATCTGATGGAATAGCATTTTTACAAATAAGTGGTGGAACAGCGCCATACAATGAAGATTGGGCTGGAACAAATAACTTAGCGCTATCTCAAGGAAACTACGGATACACAATTACAGATAATAATGGATGTGTAGAAACAGATTTTATAAATATATATCAACCAAATCCTATAATACTAAATGTTACTGTAAGTGATGCAAATTGTTTTAATGGAAATAATGGAAGTATATATGTTGGAGTAAGTGGTGGAACTTCTCCATACAGTGAAAATTGGTTTGGTAATGACCCTTTAGCACTAAGTGCTGGTAATTATAGCTTCTCAATAACAGATGACAACGGATGTAGAATTGATAGTAGTGCAACTGTCAATCAAGCAGATCAAATATTTGCTAACTATAGCGCACAAAGTCCCATCTGTAGAGATGATAAATCAACACTTTCAATTAAAATTATTGACCCACTTGTAAACCAATATTCACTAGTAATAGATAATCAAATCTATATAGTAGATTCATTAGGAATATTAATACCAGAGGGAATACCGATACAGCTACTCCCTAGCAGTACGGTAACGACTAATCTAACATCAATTACAGATAGTGATGGCTGCACTAGCCCAGCTAATAATAGCTCTACAATAGTCGTTAATATGCCTCCAGCTTTAGATATCCTAATAGATAATGTATGTGAGAGCTACCCTTCATTTGTATTAGATCAAGCACTGCCACAAGGGGGGACATATTTAATTGATGGTCAAATAAGTAATATCTTTGATATTGAAAATTTAGAAACAGGAGATTATATAATAACATATCTATATACAGATCCTATTACAAACTGTAGTAATAGCGCTGATAAAATAGTAAGTATACTACCAGCACCTATAGCTAATTTTACTCTAGGACCTCAAATAACTGACATTGACAATCCAAATATATTTTTCCTCAATAAAAGTGAACAAGTAAATAGTCTAATATGGAATATGGGAGATGGACAAACTATCTTAGACAGCATAAGCTTTAATTACACATATAGTGATACAGGAAAATATATTATCGAACTAATCATATCAAACCAGTATGGATGTGGAGATACAATACAAGATAGTGTTATCATAAATCCTATATATACATGCTATATACCTAATGCTTTTACCCCAAATGATGATGGTAAAAATGATTCGTTTGGACCAGTAATGACAGCAATGAAATCATATAGCATAAGAATATATGATAGATGGGGAGGAATTGTCTTTAATGAAGAAAATAAAGAATGGGATGGCGCTGATTACCCACAAGGAATATACAACTACAATATAGAAGCTATAGATTATAAAAATAAAGTCTTTAAATACGCAGGAAAAATTACACTAGCTAGGTAGATGAAAGTAATAGCAGTAATTTCTGACACTCATCATACTCTTGATGAAAGATTATACAAACACCTTAAGGATTGTGATGAAATCTGGCATGCTGGTGATGTTGGTTCAATTGATATAATAGATGAATTAAAAAAAATAACAAAAGTTAGAGCTGTTTTTGGTAATATTGACAACCATATACTTAGAAGTAGTTTAAATGAAATTGAGCTCTTTAAATGTGAGCAAGTAAGAGTAATGATTACACATATTGGAGGGTACCCAGGAAGATACGCTAAAGGAATTAAAGATAGACTTATTCAATATGAACCAAACTTATTTATTTGTGGTCACTCACACATACTAAAAGTTATGTATGATAAAAAATTAAAAATCATGCATATGAATCCAGGTGCAGTAGGAGATTATGGCATTCATAAAGTTAAGACAATTCTAAAATTTATTATAGAGGGGAAAGAAATTAAAGATTTAAAGGTAATAGAAATTCCAAGAAAATAATTATCTAATTCTATCAGCATCCTTTATTAACCTATCATCTTTCCTTATAAAGTATGTAGCTAAAAACAACGTTGTATAAGGAATAATCAATAAGAATAAACCAATACCAAAAGCGAGTTGTTTTTTATAAATAAAAACAAGTAAAATAAAAGCTATAGTTATCATGAGCCTGGCTAAAGATGATATGATAATTTGACGTTTTCTATTTTTAAATTGAAAGATCGAAAAAAATGAAAGTCCAACAGAAAAAAAAATAAAAAGCCTAGCGTAAGTATAATTATTCTTTAAAAAAAACCCAATTTCGAGTAAATCTTCTGACACGGAAACTAAAACCGGAAAATAGAAAACTATTGAAAGTAATGTAACAGATGAAAAGAAAAAAAACAGTGATTGAACTCTTTGTATCATTATTATAAATTTTTACAAAATTAAATTAAAATTAACATAATTTTTATGATAAATTAAAAAATCGTATTATTGCATCATCTTACCAAGAAAATCACTATAAATTTACTTTGAATTTTACTTTTTCACCTTAGATAATTCAAATTAAATAATTTTAATCCTATTTTCCAAAACATAAAAAATTAAATGTACATATTAGACGAATTAAACAACTCAAAAGTTGCTGACTTAAGAGATATAGCTCAAAAATTAAATATTCCAAAATACGATAAACTTAAAAAATTAGATCTTGCTTATGCAATTTTAGATTATCAAGCTGAAAGTACTTCAAAGCCAAAAGAGCCTGAGGTTAAAATTGTAAAAAAGGTAGTCGAGAAAAAAGTTCCTAATAAAAATATTCAAAAGACTAAAGAGGATAAAAAAGAAAATACAGAGACAGTTAAAAAAGATTCTCAAGAGAATGAAAGTCCAAAACCAGTTGTACATAAAAAGCCACAACATAATCATCAAAAAAACAAGAATAATGGGCCTAAAGCCAACAATTCTAAAACTAATGATGAAAAACCACAACATCCAAAACCAAATCATGTTCCACATAGTAAAAACTATAAAGGGAATAAACCTGAAAGAACAGAATCCAAGCCAAAGTCTGATTATGATTATGATTTTGATGGAATTATTTCAACTGAAGGTGTAATAGAAATAATGCCAGATGGTTATGGCTTTATGAGATCATCAGACTACCATTATCTTTCTTCTCCTGATGATGTTTATGTATCTCATTCACAAATAAAACTTTTTGGACTTAAAACTGGAGATACAATTCTTGGAACTGTGAGGCCTCCAAAAACTGGTGAAAAATATTTTCCTTTAATTGAAGTTAAAAGTATTAATGGTAAAGATCCAGGAATTGTTAGAGACAGAGTTCCATTTGAGCATTTAAAACCATTATTTCCAAATGAGAAATTTCATTTAATTGGTAATGGTCATAATAATATCTCTACAAGAATGCTTGACATCTTTACGCCGATAGGAAAAGGACAAAGAGGTTTAATTGTTGCACAACCAAAAACTGGTAAAACAGTTCTATTAAAGGATATAGCTAATGCAATAGCTGATAATCATCCAGAGGTTTATATGATTATTCTTCTTATTGATGAAAGACCTGAGGAAGTTACTGATATGGAAAGAAGTGTAAATGCTGAAGTTATTGCTTCAACATTTGATGAACCAGCAAGTAGACATGTAAAAGTTGCTGATATTGTTCTTGAAAAAGCAAAAAGAATGGTAGAATGTGGTCATGATGTAGTAATTCTTCTTGACTCAATTACGAGATTAGCTAGAGCATATAACACTGTTCAACCTGCTTCTGGTAAAATTCTTAGTGGTGGTGTAGATGCAAATGCACTTCACAAGCCTAAAAGATTTTTTGGTGCAGCGAGAAAAATTGAAAATGGGGGGTCATTAACTATCTTAGCTACTGCTCTAACTGAAACAGGTAGTAAAATGGATGAAGTAATCTTTGAAGAATTTAAAGGTACTGGTAACATGGAGCTACAGTTAGATAGAAAAATAGCTAATAGAAGAATTTATCCAGCCGTAGATTTAGTTTCTTCAAGTACTAGAAGAGAAGACCTACTTCTTGATAAAGAATATATTCAAAGAATCTGGGTGTTACGAAATTATTTAGCAGATATGAATCCAGTTGAAGCAATTGAGTTTATGAAAGATAGATTACAGAAAACTAAAGATAATAATGAGTTCTTAATTACTATGAATGGTTAATCTTTTTTTTAGAAAACAATCCATAAACAACTGAGCCAGTTCCGGACAGACTTGCATAAATTGCTCCATTATCATATAAATTATTTTTCGCATTTTCTATTATTGGATAATTCTTAAAAATACAAAACTCAAAATCATTTTTAATTACTCCCTTCCAAAGATGTATTGGCTTAGAAATATACTCTAAAATTGAAATTTTAGAAGAATTTATTTCTAAAGAACTATAAGCTTCTTTTGTGCTTACGTGTATATTTGAATTAATCAATTTAATACTATAAGCAGATAAATCTAAAGATATAGGTGTAAGATGGTCTCCGATCCCTTCAACGTATTTGGGAGTATTATCTATAAAAAATGGACAGTCCGCTCCAAGTTTTAGAGATAATTTTTCTAATTCCATATTAGAAATTTTAAGATTAAATAATTGATTTAAAGCTTTTAGGGTAAATGACCCATCTGATGAACCACCTCCTAATCCGGCTCCAATTGGAATTCTTTTATGAAGATGAATATGAACTGGAGAAATAGAAAAATTAGAATTGATTAAGTTAAAAGCTTTTATACATATATTTTCACCTGCAGGAATATTAATACCAGAAGAAGTAAATAAAAATGAGGGTGACTCAATTATTTCAAGAATATCAAAAGAATCTTTTAAGGGATAGAAAACAGATTTAATATTATGATATCCATCAAGTCTTTTAGAGGCAATGTTTAAACCAATATTAATCTTAGCATTTGGATAAATTATCATATATTAAATAGTTTTCAACAACAAAAATAATCAACTGATTTTTTATATACATTCACAAATCATTTTATTTAACTTTGTTAGCCTTTAACACATTTTTATATGATTTATTTAGAGTTTGAAAAACCAATTGAAGAGTTAGAAAATAAACTAACTCAAGCTAAAGAACTAGCAGAGATAGACAATTTAGATACAACTAAAATTATTTCTGATATTGAAGATGAAATTTTAAAAACTAAAAAAAAAATATACAATAATTTAAGTCCTTGGCAAAAAGTCCAAGTATCTAGACATCCACAAAGACCATATACATTAGATTATATTGAAGCAATTACAGATGGAGACTTTATTGAGCTTCATGGAGACAGAGGTGTAAAAGATGATAAAGCAATGGTTGGTGGCTGGGGAACTATTGGAAAACAAACGGTAATGTTTATTGGTCAACAAAAAGGAAGAGATACAAAGGAAAGACAATTTAGAAATTTTGGAATGGCTAACCCTGAAGGCTATCGTAAAGCACTAAGATTAATGAAATTAGCTGAAAAGTTTAACAAACCAGTTATAACTCTTATTGATACTCCTGGAGCATTTCCAGGGCTTGAAGCTGAAGAACGAGGTCAAGGAGAAGCTATTGCTAGAAATATCCTAGAAATGTCAAGATTACAAACTCCAATTATATGTGTAATAATTGGTGAAGGAGCTTCTGGTGGCGCTTTAGGAATTGGAGTAGGAGATCATATTGTAATGCTTAATAATTCATGGTATTCAGTCATTTCACCAGAAAACTGCTCAACAATTTTATGGAGAAGCTGGGATTATAAAGAAACAGCAGCTGATTCACTAAAACTTACTGCAAAAGAAATGAAAGGTTTAGGTTTAGTAGATAAAATAATAGAAGAACCTGTCGGTGGTGCTCATACTAATAAAGAAGAAATATTTAAAAAAGTTAAAAAAGAAATTAATCTTAGTATTAAAAACTTATCTGAGCTCTCAAGCACTGATCTAGTAGATCAAAGAATGGATAAATTTGCTAATATGGGGGTAGTAAAAGAGAAATAATATGGCAAACAAAGTAGGTAAACGAACAATTAAAGCGACATCAACACAAAAAATTGATGGTAAATTACAACCTCAGGCAATTGAATTAGAAGAAGTTGTTCTTGGGGCTCTGATGATTGATAACGAATCCCTATCTGATACAATTGACAGTCTACAATCAGAATATTTTTACAAGCCGGACCATCAAAAAATATTTGAAGCAATTGTTAATTTATTTAACAATAGTAAGCCTGTGGATATTCTTACAGTTTCTGAAGAACTTAAAAGATTAGGTTTTTTAGAGTCTGTTGGTGGAATGCTTTATATTAGTCAACTAACTAATAATATTTCTTCAGCTTCAAATACTGAATTTCATGCAAGAATAATAGCTGAAAAATTTATCAAGAGGTCTTTAATTAGTATTTCAAATAATATTATTGGAGATGCTTTTAATGATACAATTGATATTTTTGACTTACTAAATACAGCAGAAGAAAAATTATTTACTGTTACAGAAGGTACTTTAAGAAAAAGTTATGATAAAATGAGTAGCTTAATAAAAGGTGCTCTTGATAATATTGAAATATTAAGACAAAAAGAAGACGGGCTTAGTGGTGTACCCTCAGGTTTTACCAAACTTGATAGAGTTACATCTGGATGGCAAAAATCTGATCTAATTATTGTTGCAGCAAGACCAGGAATGGGTAAAACTGCATTTGCACTAACTATGGCAAGAAATATTGCTATTAATCATCAAACTCCAATAGGATTCTTTTCATTAGAAATGTCTTCAGAACAGCTAGTAAGTAGGTTAATTGCTAGCGAGGCTCAACTTCCAGCTCAAAAACTTAGAAAAGGAGATTTAAAAGATTTTGAAATGGTACAATTACATGAAAAAATCAAAGAATTAACTGATGCTCAAATATATATTGATGATACGCCTGCTTTAACAATTTTTGAACTAAGAGCTAAAGCAAGAAGATTAGTGAAAAATCATAATGTAAAAGTTATTATTGTTGATTACTTACAATTAATGAGTGCAGGAGGAAATTCAGGAAATAGAGAACAAGAAATTTCAACAATATCAAGATCACTAAAAGGAATTGCAAAAGAATTAAAGATACCTGTAATTGCATTATCTCAAGTAAACAGAGGAGTAGAAAGTCGGACAGGAACAGGAAGTAAGCGCCCTATGCTTTCTGACTTAAGAGAATCTGGAGCAATTGAGCAAGATGCAGATATAGTTACATTCATTTATAGGCCTGAATACTACAAAATATATGAATGGGATAATGGTGATGATTCAAGAGGGCAAGGTGAAATTATTATAGCAAAACACAGAAATGGTGCCTTAGAAAATGTAAGACTTAAATTTACTGCTGAATTTGCTAAATTTTCAGACTTAGATTACTATGATAATTTAGAAAGTAATATAACAGATGAATCTATGATTTCTACAGCGTCATCTAGTATGAATGAAGATAATTCTGATAATGCTCCCTTTTAAAATTAGATTCAATCTTTTAGTAATTTTTCTGATTCTTTTTTCATGCAAAAATTTATTCAGTGCATATATTTTAATTCCAATGGATGATACACAAACAAATCATCTCAAGGCATATGGAGTAGCTTTTCTCGCAATTGAAAAAGAAATAAATGTTAATTGGTTATTAAATTATAAAGGAGGAAGTTTTCTAATCAAAAGTAATGAGAAGATTAAAAATGAATGTACAATAAGAAATGTTTCCTTTTCTTTAATTGCAGATCTTCAATCAACAACAATATTACAATCAATAAGTGCTAATGATGTAAATCAAGAAGTTATAAAGCTAGAAAAAAGCCCTAGGATTGCTATTTATTCACCAAAAAACAAACAACCTTGGGACGATGCTGTTACACTTGCTCTTACCTATGCTGAAATTCCTTATGATATTATTTATGATGATGAAGTACTAAATAATTTACTGCCTCTTTATGACTGGCTGCACTTACATCATGAAGATTTTACAGGGCAATATGGTAAATTCTATGCTGCCTTTCAAAATGCGACATGGTATAAAGATCAAAAAAACTTATATGAAAAAAACGCTCGAGAATTAGGTTTTAATAAAGTTTCTGAACTTAAATTAGAGGTTGCAAAAAAAATTAAAGACTTTGTTTTCTCTGGAGGATTTCTTTTTGCCATGTGCTCTGCAACAGACTCTTATGATATAGCTCTGGCTTCAGAGGGAATTGATATTTGTCAACATATGTTTGATGGCGATGCAATGGATACTGATATTGATAAAAAATTAAATTTTGAAAAAACTTTAGCATTCAAAAATTTTAACTTAGTAAAAGATCCTAATAAATATGAATTCTCATCAATTGACGCAACGCAATCAAGAAGAATAAAAGCAAATATTGATTTTTTTACTTTATTTGATTTTTCAGCTAAATGGGATCCTATACCAACAATGTTATGTCAAAACCATATGCAAGTAATAAAAGGATTTATGGGACAAACTACATCTTTTAAAAAACAATATTTAAAATCTAATGTAATTGTTATGGGAGAAACGAACCTTTCGAATGAAGCAAGATATATTCATGGAAAATTAGGTAATGGAACTTGGACATTTTATGGGGGACATGATCCAGAGGATTATCAACATAAAGTTGGAGACCCTAAGACAGATTTATCATTGCATCCAAACTCTCCAGGATATCGACTTATATTAAATAATATTCTTTTTCCTGCTGCAAAAAAGAAAAAATTAAAAACATAATTTATTTTTTTAAAATTTTATTCTATAAAATTATAATTGAATCATTTTCATACCAGCTAGCATAATGTTCTCCATATAACTTTTCAAGAGAATTTCTCTTAATTTTCATTGAAGGAGTAAGTAAATTATTTTCAACACTCCAAACTTCAGTAACAACAATAAAATTATGTATTAGCTCATGTTTTTCTAGTATGCTGTTTACCTTTAATCTTGTTTTTTCTAAACTATTTTGAATATCTAAATTATCTCGACCAATAGTTGATAAGACTACTAAAGCTATTGGCTGAGGCATTCCTGAACCGACAATACAAACCTGATCAATATTTAAATCTTCAGAAATTTTCATTTCAATAGGAGAAGGAGCAATATATTTACCTTTAGATGTCTTAAACAAATCTTTAACTCTACCAGTAATCTTTAAAAAACCATCGTTATTTACTTCACCTTCGTCACCAGTATGTAACCATCCATCAATAATAATTTCATCTGTCTTTTCTTGATCTTTATAATACCCAAGCATTAATGCATCATGCTTAATTAAAATTTCATTAACAGGACTTAACTTAACTTTACAAAATGGAAGTGATTGACCAACACATCCAATTTCAATATTATCTTTTAATGTAACATGAGAATAGCATGTATTTTCAGTCATTGCATACGCCTCCTGTAAATGAATGCCAATTTTTGAAAACCAATCAAAGGTTGCAACAGGAGTTGGAGCTGCTCCAGTAAATACATTAGTAGCATTTGATAAGCCTAGACCTTTTTTAATTTTACTTTTTATTAAAGTTGAAATTAAAGGGATCTTTAATAAGAAATCTAATTTCTTTTGAGGAAGCTTAGTAAGTATACCTTGTTGAAACTTAGTCCAAATCCTGGGAACACCAAGAAAAACTGTAGGACTGGCAAATGCTAAATTTTCACTAAAAGTTTCTAAATTTTCAGCAAAAAACACTCTTCCTCCAACATAAATACTACACATTTGAACTAGTAATCTTTCAGCAATATGACTTAAAGGAAGATATGAAAAGAAAATAGCATGATTTGCTATTTCTAAACTTTTACTAGCATTAACAGTAGCGAAACTAAAATTATGAAAACTATGCATGACTCCTTTTGGAGCACCTGTTGTACCAGAAGTATAAATGATAGATGCTAAATCATTAATTTCAGGAATTATATTCTCTTTAATTTCAACTATATCTAAAATAACATCATCCCATATTGGGTAATCTTCAGAATAAAAAGGAAATGTTACTGCTTTAACACTATTAGGAACTCCTCCCTTCATAAGATGAAAATTATCTAATTTACCAATGAAAATAAACTTTGATTCACTGTGAACTAATATCTGATTTAAAGAGTCTTCACTAAGATTTGGATATAAAGGAACTGAAACATTTCCTGATAGCATAATAGCTAAATCACTCATAATCCAATGAGCACAATTTTTAGAAAGAATTGCAATCTTAGATTTTTTTTCAAAATTTAATGAAGTAAGATATGCAGCCATTTTTCTAACTTGTAAGCCAACCTCTTGAAAGGTCCAATTATGCCAAACTCCGTTAATGGGTTGACTTAAAAATATTTCATTGGGTTTTTCTTTTTCCCACCTATATAAAAACTCTAATGGAGATAAATATTGCATAAGTTTATTTTTGGTTATAAATATAAGAAAATATAAAGTCTATAAAATCACAAATAAAAAGGGCTTTAGAATTGTTATATTTGTTAATCTTAAATTAAAACATGGAGCCTGAAGAAACAGTTGATTATAATATTAGGAAAACCTGGTATAACATAACAAAGATGTATAATAAAAAAGCATCTGATTATATGGTTAGTATGTCACTAGGTAAAATAATTTTAAATATTGATATGTTTGAAGGAACACCATCAACTCAACTAGGTCCTAATATGGGCATGGAATCAACATCATTAGCAAGATCACTAAATAAACTAGAGGATATTGGTATTATAATTAGAAAAACGGACCCAAATGATAAAAGAAAGTCAATTATTCATTTAACTAAAATTGGGCTTGAGTGGAGAGAAATAGCTAAAACAGAAGTTTTAAAATTTAATAACAAAGTATTTTCTGAGTGTAATAAAGAAGAAATAAAAACATTTTTTAATGTCTTAAAAAAAATTAACAAAGTAGTTAATGATGAAAAATAAATATGAAATTTAATAAAATAGGATTAAGCAATCAACTACAAGAAGGGCTTGAGATGATGGGTTTTGAAAATGCCACCCCCGTTCAAGAGCAAGCAATACCAATAATTTTAGATGGCAAAGACCTAATAGCGTGTGCTCAAACTGGAACAGGAAAAACAGCAGCCTTTGTTCTACCAATACTAAGTATACTTTCTAATAAAAAGCAAACTAATAAAGTTAAAGCGTTAATTATTGCCCCAACCAGAGAACTTGCCAAACAAATTGATATGCAAATTGAAGGGTTTTCTTATTATACCAATTCATCATCATACCCAATATATGGAGGCGGAACTGGGCCTGAATTTGAAAATCAAAAGCAAGCACTTGTTAAAGGAACTGATATAATTATTTGTACTCCAGGAAGACTAATGGCTCATCTGAAATTTAATTATTTTGACACCAGTGAAATAGAGTATTTAATATTAGATGAAGCAGATAGAATGCTTGATATGGGATTTTATGATGATATTCTTTCTATATCAAAAAAAATACCTAAAAAAAGACAGACACTTCTCTTTTCTGCTACAATGCCATCAAAAATAAGAAAACTAGCCGAAAATATTTTAATTAACCCATCAAGTATAAGCTTAGCTATCTCAAAGCCAGCAGAAGGTATAAAACAAAGTGCATATTTAATTAATGATGATCAAAAAATACGATTGATAAGAGATATTTTAAAAGAAAAAGAAAGAGAAAAACCTCTTAGTCATGTTCTAATTTTTGCTTCTAGTATTAAAAGTGTTAAAGAAATTAAAAGAACTTTAAATAAGTCCGGCTTAAGATCTAGTGATATGCATTCAGAACTAAATCAAGAACAAAGAGAAGATACAATTAGAGATTTTAAAAATAAAAAAATAAAAATTCTTGTTGCAACAGATATTCTTTCCAGAGGAATTGATATTAAGGGAATTGAATTAGTGATGAATTATGAGGTCCCTCATGATGCAGAAGATTATGTACACAGAATAGGAAGAACAGCGAGAGCAGATCGAACAGGAGAAGCAATAACATTCATAAATCAAAAACAGGTCAAAAATTTTATGGATATAGAAACACTAATAGAAAAATCAGTGATAAAAAATAATTTACCTGAAAATTATGAAAAAGGTCCAAAATTTGAAATTTTTAAAAAAAATAATAAAAAGAAAAATTGGAAAAGAAAAAAATAAATCTATCTAATTAATACTGGAGCATGATGATCCTTTATTCTTGCATCTATTATAGGAACTGAACATGAAAAATGCTTGTTTTTAATTTTAGAATTTAATCCATAAATATCATGAGATGGATTTGATCTTGTAAAACATACCCACAACCAATTACTAAAATCTTCAGATACAAATTTTGCATCGTCAACTAAAGTAATTAAGGCTATTCCATCTAAATTAACACTTTCTAAATAATCAATTAGGGAGATTATATCTCCATTACCATCAATGGCTAGAATTCCATCTGAAACAATAAAACTATTTGAAAAAGAATCAGGTAAAGATAATAGTGGATTTTCTTTAATTAAAGTTCTTTTTAATTTTCCTGCTGCGGCAATAATAACTTTAGATCCTTCATTAAGCTTCTTACTGCTGTAATCAAGAGTATCCATAGAAGTCATAGTTTGAAAATGTAAATCTCTAGACCAATTGACACGTTCTAATAAATGCTTAAAAAACGCTTTTTTATTATTTATATCAGGAGCATTTTCATCATCAACTATAAGTAAATATTTAGCTAATGATAATTGTCCCGTACCAAGAATATGATGCGCAATAGTTAAAAGCTCTTTAGGAATTTTTGTAGGGTTGTAAGGAGTATATCTCTCTGACCCAATAGCTAAAAGTAGTGGATGCACACCAGCTTCATCAACAGCATTGACTGATTTTAAACCGGGTATCTCATTTTCAACTGCACTTCCTGTCATTGCATGTATTAGTTTGCCAAATTGTGAATCTTCTTGAGGAGGTCTTCCAACTACGGTAAATGGCCATATTGCATTTTTTTTTGCTAACACTTTTTTTACTTTTAAATAAGGAAAATCATGTTTTAAGCTATAATATCCTAAATGATCACCAAAAGGACCTTCGGGTTTAAGATCGTTTGATATTTCACCACAAATAACAAAATCTGCATCTGCTGATATGGTATATCCATCAACAAGAGAGTATCTAAATCTTTTTGCTCCTAAAATTCCAGCAAAAGTAAGTTCAGACATATTATCTGGTAAAGGCATTACTGATGAAAATGTATGAGCAGGAGGTCCACCAACAAAAATAGAAACCTTTAAAGGAATACCTTTATCAATAGCTTTTTTCTGATGTATTCCTATACCACGATGAATCTGATAATGCATACCTATTTCTTTATCTTTTTTAAAATCATTTCCGCTAATTTGAATTCTATACATTCCTAGATTAGAATTCATTATACCAGGCTTAGTAATATCTTCTGAAAAAACTTGTGGAAGAGTAATAAAGGCACCACCATCATCAGGCCAACATTTTATTTGTGGCAAATCTGATATAGCAATTTCCTCAAAATATTTAGGCAAAGAGACTTTCTTAGGCAATGCATTTAGTGCATAAAATGCAGATTGTAATGATGCTAATGGATTTTTAAATCCGTCAAGAGGATCAATCTTTAGATTAATTAATTTTTTTACTTTATCAATTGAATCCCTAAAAATAAAGTTACTTCTTTCTAAAGTCCCATAAAGATTAGAAACAGCTGGATACTTACTTCCTTTAACATTTTCAAAAAGCAAAGCTTTTCCTTGCTTTTTAAATTCATTTAAATGATATGTTGCCATTTCAAGATTAGGATCAACTTCTTCCTTAATTCTAATTAAATGACCATTTTCTTCTAAATCCTTAATACACTCTAATAATGATGAATATCCCATATAGCAAAATTATAAAAAAGGCAACTAAAATAGTTACCTTTTAAAAACATATATTTATAAATATTATCTTTTATTAATATCAGAATATGAGCGAAGGTTTTCACCTGTATAAACCTGTCTTGGCCTTCCAATAGGCTCAGTTGTTTCTCTCATTTCTTTCCACTGAGCAATCCATCCTGGAAGTCTACCCAAAGCAAACATAACTGTGAACATATCGGTAGGAATACCTAAAGCTCTATAAATTATCCCGGAATAAAAATCTACATTTGGATACAAACCTCTGGTCTTAAAGTATTCATCTTTTAATACAACTTCTTCTAGCTTTTTAGCAAGATCTAGTACAGGATCTTTTATTCCTAACTGATCTAAGACATCGTCAGCCGCCTTTTTAATTATTGTAGCTCTTGGATCAAAATTCTTATAAACTCTATGTCCAAAACCCATAAGTCTAAAAGAATCATTTTTATCTTTTGCTCTTGAAATATATTTTTCTACGTCACCCCCACTATCTTTCATTTCTTCAAGCATTTCAATAACAGCTTGATTAGCACCACCATGCAAAGGACCCCATAATGCAGCTATTCCTGCAGAGATAGATGCATATAAACTTGCATGTGAAGAACCGACAATTCTAACTGTAGCAGCAGAGCAATTTTGCTCATGATCGGCATGAAGAATAAGTAACTTATCTAAAGCACTAGCAATAACAGGGTTAATTTCTGTTTCAGTAGTAGGTAAACCAAACATCATATGTAAAAAATTGCTAGTATAATTTAATTTATTTTTAGGATACATAATTGGCTGACGCATTCTATTCTTAAAACTCCAAGCAGCAAGAGTTGGTAGCTTAGCAATTAATCTTATGATTGTACCATTAATCTCATCCAGGGACCTATTAGGATCTAATGATTTAGGGTAGAATGCTGTTAAAGAAGAAACAAGTGAAGATAGTACACCCATTGGGTGCGATCTTGATGGAAATCCATCTAAAATAGCTTTTACATCTTCATGAACTAATGTGTGAGAAGTAATCTCATTAACAAAATCATCTAATTGAGTCTTTGAAGGTAATTCACCATAAATAAGCAAGTAAGAAACTTCTAAAAAATTAGACTTCTCAGCAAGCTCTTCAATAGAATAGCCTCTATATCTTAAAATACCTTCTTCTCCATTTAGGAAAGTAATAGCGCTTTTAGTAGAGCCAGTATTTTTAAAACCCCTATCAATTGTTATAAGACCAGATTCTGATCTTAATTTACTAATGTCTAAAGCATGCTCATTTTCAGAACCAACTGTAACAGGTATTTCATACTTTTTTCCGTCATAATGTAATTCTGCTTTTCTACTCTCACTCATTCTTAAATTTTATTTATTGTAAATATAACACCTTAAAAAAAAATTACCTAATAAACTTAAATCCTTTTCCTGTAAATAAAGCCTTTTCTCCTAATTCTTCTTCAATCCTTATTAATTGATTGTATTTAGCAACACGATCTGATCTTGAAGCAGATCCAGTCTTAATCTGACCAGTAGATAATGCAACAGATAAATCTGCAATTGTTGTGTCTTCAGTCTCACCCGATCTATGGCTCATAACAGATGTATATGAATTTTCATGAGCTAAATTAACAGCTTCAATAGTTTCTGTGAGTGTGCCAATTTGATTTACCTTAATTAAAATTGAATTAGCAATACTCTCATTTATTCCTTTTGATAATCTTTTAACGTTGGTAACAAATAAATCATCTCCAACTAATTGGATTTTTTCTCCTAATGCCTTAGTCATTAGTCTCCAAGAATCCCAATCATCTTCATCTAATCCATCTTCAATAGAAATAATTGGATACTTTTTCACCCAATCACTCCAGTAATCAACCATTTCAACAGGAGTTAATTTTTTTCCACAAGATTGATGAAAATGGTACATATTTTCATCTGAGGAGTAAAACTCTGATGCTGCAGCATCAATAGCTATATAAACATCTTCTCCAGGTCTATAACCAGCAACTTCTATTGATTGAATAACAATTTCAATAGCTTCTTCGTTTGACCCAATATTTGGAGCAAAACCACCTTCATCACCAACATTAGTTGAATAACCTTTATCTTTAAGTTGATTTTTTAAGCAATGAAAAATTTCAGTTCCAATTCTAAGAGATTCAGAAAAACTTTCAGCGCCGACAGGCATAACCATGAATTCTTGGAAATCTATACTATTATCGGCATGTGATCCTCCGTTTAAAATATTCATCATTGGAATAGGCATTTGATATGATTCTTTATTACCAATATGATGAAATAACGACTTGTTATTTACTAAAGCTGCTGCTTTAGCACATGCAAGTGAAACTGCTAGCATAGCATTCGCACCAAGATTCTCTTTATTTTCTGTTCCATCAAGACTAATTAATTTTTCATCTAAAAAATTTTGATCTAAAACAGAAAGACCTTTCAGGCTTGAGTTAATAATTGTATTTACATTACTTACAGCATTTAACACTCCTTTTCCTAAATAAATTGATTTATCTCCATCTCTTAATTCAACTGCTTCGTGCTTACCAGTAGATGCTCCTGAAGGAACAGCAGCTCTTGAAAAAATACCAGATTCTGTAAATACTTCAGCTTCTATTGTAGGGTTTCCTCGTGAATCTAATATTTGTCTAGCATGAATATTCTTAATTTTGCTCATTATTTTTTAAATTCTATCATACGTTCAACAAATTCATCAAATAAATATCTTGAATCATGTGGTCCAGGTGATGATTCTGGATGATATTGAACAGAAAAACAATTTTTATCTTTTAACTCAATACCTTCAATTGTGTTATCATTTAAATTAATATGTGTAATTACAATATTATTATCAGCGTTTACGTCCTCTGTATTAATTCCAAAACCATGATTTTGAGAAGTAACTTCAGATTTGCCAGTTTTTAAATTTTGAACAGGATGATTTATGCCCCTGTGTCCATTGTGCATTTTATAAGTACCAACACCCTCAGATAATGCAAGCATTTGATGTCCAAGGCAAATTCCGAATACAGGTTTTCCATTTTTAGTTATAGATTTTATATTTTCTAAAATCATAGGCATGGTATCTGGGTCACCCGGACCGTTTGACAAAAAGAAACCGTCAGGATTCCAAGCATTAATTTCATCATAGGAACTATGCATAGGGAAAATTTTCAAAAAGCAATCTCTATCAGTTAAACATTTTAAAATATTTTTTTTAACTCCTAAATCTAATACGGCAACTTTTAAATTTGATTTTTCATTACCTAATAAATAACTTTCTTTAGTTGAAACCTTAGAACATAATTCTAAACCTTTCATAGATGGAACAGATTTAATAATTTCAAGTAGTTCAGAAATATCTGTAGTAGTATTAGAAATAATAGCATTCATTGCACCTTTATCTCTAATATGTCTTACTACTGCTCTTGTATCAATATCAGTTATTACTACTTTTTTAGAATTTTCAAAAAATGTGTTGAGATCTAAATCAGCAGATTTTCTAGAATATCCAAAATTAAAATTCTTACAAATTAAGCCTGCAATTTTGATATCTTCAGATTCTATTTCATCATCTTTAACTCCATAATTTCCAATATGAGCATTAGTTGTTATCATTAGCTGACCATAATAAGAAGGGTCAGTAAAAACTTCTTGATAGCCTGTCATTCCTGTGTTAAAACAAAGTTCTCCAGTAGCAATCCCACTAAATCCTGCACCAAACCCATAAAAAATTGTTCCGTCCTCAAGAAGAAGTATAGCCTTATTTTTAATTTTATATTTCATTTTACTTAAATAATTAAAAAAAGGATAAAACTCAAATGGCTTTATCCTTTTTTTTTAAATATGAATCATTTCTATTTTTTTTACTTAATTCTTCTTATTTTTTCTCCTTATCATCTGCTTTTGAACCCTCTGAATCTTCCTTAGATTCTTTTGCATCATTAACCTCTTCTACAACTTCTGCCGCAGGAGTCTCTTCTACAACTTCTGCTAAAGGAATGTCAACTGTGGATATACTAGCGTCTGAATTTGAAACTTTCTTACCGCCTCTTCTTCTTGCTTTTTTAGTTTTGATAACATTTGTAGAGTATTCAGTATTATAATCTACTAACTCAATTAAAGACATCTGAGCATTATCACCCAACCTATTACTTAACTTTAGAATTCTAGTATAGCCTCCATTTCTTTCAGAAACCTTAGAAGAAATATCTCCAAAAAGCTCAGTAATAGCTTCTTTCTGCTTGAGGTAACTAAAAACAACTCTTCTAGAATGTGTTGTATCATTCTTAGATTTTGTAATAAGAGGTTCAATATATACTCTTAAAGCCTTGGCTTTTGCCAGAGTTGTTTTTATTCTTTTATGCTCTATTAAAGAACATGCCATATTAGCTAGCATAGCTTTTCTATGTGCAGCTTTTCTACCTAAATGGTTAAACTTTTTTCCGTGTCTCATTTTTCTAGTCGTTATCTAAATTATATTTTGAAATATCAAATCCAAAATGTAAACCTTTTTCGTCAATTAATTCTTCAAGCTCAGTTAATGATTTTTTACCAAAATTTCTAAACTTCAGCATATCACTCTTTTTAAAAGAAACTAATTCTCCTAATGTATATACCTCAGCTGTTTTAAGACAATTTAGAGCTCTAACTGATAAGCCGAAATCAGTAAGTTCAGTTTTTAATAATTGTCTCATGTGTAAAGTGTCTTCATCAAAATCATCTGCAATATCTGCCTCAAGATTGATTTTTTCATCAGAGAAAAGCATAAAATGTTGTATTAATATTTTTGATGCTTCAGTAAGAGCTCTTTTAGGATCAATTGAACCGTCAGTTGTAATATTAATATTTAACTTTTCATAATCTGTCTTTTGACCAACTCTATAGTTTTCAACATTATAGTTAACGTTCTTAATAGGTGTGAAAATTGAATCTACTGCTATTGTTCCAATTGGAGCATCTTCAACAATATTTTCTTCAGCAGGAACATATCCTCTACCCTTGTTTATTGAAAACTCCATTGTGAACTCAACTGACTTATCTAACTCGCATATTAACAAATCAGGATTTAAAATTTGAAAACTAGAAAGACCATTTGCTAGGTCTGCTCCAGTAATTTTATCTTGATTTTTAACTGTGATGGTAGCATTTTCAGAATTAACACCTTCAATCTGTTGCTTTAGTCTAATTTGTTTAAGATTTAATATTATCTCTGTAACATCCTGAACAACTCCTTTGAGTGAACTAAATTCATGATCAGCTCCTTTAATCTTTATTGATGTTAATGCAAAACCTTCAAGAGAAGAAAGTAAAACACGTCTAACAGCATTACCAATTGTTAAACCGTAACCAGGTTCTAGAGGTCTGAACTCGAAGTTACCTTGGTTGGCTTCCTCATTGATCATAATTACTTCATCAGGTTTTTGAAAATCTAATATGTGCATATCTTTATTTTTTTAAATTTTATGTTTATTATTTAGAGTAAAGTTCAACAATTAACTGCTCATTTATATTTTCAGGAATTTGAATTCTTTCAGGAGCTGAAAGTAATTTTCCTGTTTTAGATTCATTATTAAATTCAAGCCACTCAAGAATATCAGAATTATTAGAAAGAGAATTTGTAATTGCTTCTAAAGATTTAGAACGTTCTCTAACACTAACTTGATCACCTACAGAAATTGAGTAAGAAGGAATATTAACAAGATTACCATTAACCATAATGTGTCTATGAGAAACTAGCTGACGAGCAGCTCTTCTTGTTGGAGCAATTCCCATTCTATAAACAACATTGTCTAGTCTTAATTCACACATTTGAAGCAGAATTTCTCCCGTAATACCTTTTCTTTTTAAAGCAACCTTAAATAAATTTGAGAATTGTTTTTCTAAAATACCATAAGTGTATTTAGCTTTTTGCTTCTCATCTAATTGCACCCCATATTCAGATTTTTTTCCTCTTCTTCTTGCATTTCCGTGCTGACCAGGAGCATAAGCTTTTTTAGCTAATGCTTTGTCTGGTCCGAAAATTGCTTCTCCAAATCTTCTTGAAATTCTTGACTTTGGTCCTGTATATCTTGCCATATTATATTATAAATTATTTTTAAAAATTATACTCTTCTCTTTTTTGGAGGTCTACAGCCATTGTGTGGAAGCGGTGTAACATCAACTATCTCAGTAACTATTATACCGGTATTATGTATGGTTCTAATAGCAGATTCTCTTCCAGATCCAGGTCCTTTAACATAGACCTTTACTCTCTTAAGGCCTGCATCAAGAGCAACTTTTGCACAATCCTCAGCAGCAAGCTGAGCAGCATAAGGTGTGTTTTTTTTAGAACCTCTAAATCCCATTTTACCAGCAGAAGACCAAGAAATAACTTGACCATTATTATTCGTTAAAGAAATAATGATGTTATTAAAAGATGCTTGTATATGTGCCTGACCTTCAGACTCAACTCTAACTTTATTTTTTTTTGTTGTTTTAGCCATTGTATATTATTATTTGGTAGCTATTTTTTTATTAGCAACTGTTTTTCTTTTACCTTTTCTAGTTCTAGAATTATTTTTTGTGCGTTGACCCCTAAGTGGTAAACCAGTTCTATGACGGATACCCCTATAGCAACCAATATCCATTAATCGCTTAATGTTTGTTTGCGTTTCAGCTCTTAATTCACCCTCAACTGTATACTTATCACCTATAATAGCTCTTATACTATTTGCTTCTTCATCTGTCCAATCTTGGACTTTTTTATCATGAGAAACTTTAGCTTCATCAAGAATTTTTGTAGCAAATGTTGCACCAATTCCGTAGATATAAGTTAACGAAATGATTCCTCTTTTATTTTTTGGTAAATCAATACCTTTAATTCTAGCCATAATTTTTAACCTTGTCTTTGTTTAAACTTTGGATTCTTTTTATTTATTACATATAGTCTGCCCTTACGCCTTACTATTTTGCAATCTGCACTTCTTTTTTTTACTGATGCTCGTACTTTCATTTTTTCTAATATTTATTAGTACCTATATGTTATTCTTGCCTTCGTTAAATCATAAGGAGACATTTCTAACTTTACTTTGTCTCCAGGCAACAATTTAATATAAAACTTTCTCATTTTACCAGAAATATGAGCTGTAACTATATGCTCATTTTCAAGTTCAACTCTAAACATAGCATTTGATAATGCTTGTGTTATTGTTCCATCCAGTTCTATGTTAGCTTGTTTAGCCATTTATTATTTTTTCAATTTCTTTAAAACTTGATAAAATCTCTGCCTTTCCCTCACGAACAACAATAGTGTGTTCAAAGTGTGCAGATGGTTTTTTATCAACTGTTGTTATTGTCCATCCATCATTATGTTGCAAAATCCTCTTTGTACCCATGTTAATCATTGGTTCAATAGCAATTACTAAACCTTTTTTTAGTTTTAAACCAGAACCTCTTTTACCGTAATTAGGAACTTCTGGACTTTCATGTAAGCTTTTACCAAGACCATGACCAACTAGTTCTCTAACAACACCATAACCGTGTTCTTCAGAGTGAGATTGTATAGCATTACTAATATCTCCTATTCTATTACCAACAATAGCCTGATCAATTCCCTTGTATAAAGATTCTTTGGTAATTTTTAATAATTGTTTTACTTCAAAATCAACATCTCCTACTTCATATGTAAAAGCAGAATCACCGTAGAACCCATTCATAACAACACCACAATCAACGGACAATATAGAATTCTCTTCAAGATAGTGCTTGTTAGGGATACCATGAACTACTTGTTCATTAGGAGACATACAAAGTGTACAAGGAAAACCATTGTAACCTTTAAAGGCGGGAACACCACCATTATCTCTAATAAACTCTTCAGCTATCTTATCTAAAGATAATGAAGTAACTCCAGGCTTTAAAAAGCTTGCAATTTCTGCATGAGTTTTTGCAACAAGTAAAGAACTTTCTCTAACTAAATCTATTTCTTCTTCAGTTTTATAATAAATCATCTTGATATCAGATGATTACATCATATTATTTCCTGAAGACTTTCCTTTTATTCTTCCAGAATCCATTAATCCATCATAGTGACGCATTAACAAATGACTTTCTATTTGCTGCAAGGTGTCTAAAATAACTCCAACTAAAATTAAAAGAGAAGTTCCACCATAAAACTGAGCAAACTGAACATTTACACCTCCTTGCATTGCAAAAGCAGGTAATATAGCAACAAGTCCTAAAAATAAAGAACCTGGAAAAGTAATTCTTGACATAACATTATCAAGATAATCTGATGTAGCTCTTCCTGGCTTAATACCAGGGATAAAACCACCATTTTTCTTCATATCATCAGCCATTTGATTAGGATTAACTGTCATGGCTGTATAAAAATAAGTAAAGGCAACAATCATTAAGAAAAATAATACATTATACCATAAACCTTGAAAATCTGTAAGTATAGCAGCTAAACCTTGAAGTGATTCATTTTCTGAGAAACCTACAAGTGTTATTGGTACAAACATTATTGCCTGAGCAAATATTATTGGCATAACACCAGCTGCATTAACCTTTAATGGAATAAATTGTCTAACTCCACCATATTGCTTATTACCTATTACTCTTTTAGCATATTGAACAGGAATTCTTCTTGTTCCTTGAACAAGTAGAATTGTAACAAGAATTACAAATAGTAACAGAATCATTTCAACAAGAAAAACAACTAGACCACCTCCAGTACTTCCAAGAGCAGAAACAAACTCTTGCATTAATGATTGTGGAAAGCTTGCAATAATTCCAATCATAATTAATAATGATATTCCATTTCCAATACCTCTATCAGTGATTTTTTCACCTAACCACATAACAAACATTGTACCAGTTACTAAAATAATAATAGAAGAAAACCAAAAACCACCTGCTGGTAATAAAAATGCTGATTCTGGGAGAGTTGCTTGTAAATTTGCAATATAACCAGGAGCTTGACCACCAGTAATTAAAATAGTAAGATATCTAGTTATATTATTAATTTTTCTTCTTCCACTTTCACCTTCTTTTTGAAGTTTTTGAAAATAAGGAATAGCCATACCAAGCAATTGAATAACAATAGAGGCAGAAATATAGGGCATTATTCCAAGAGCAAAAATTGATGCCTGTGAAAAAGCACCTCCTGTAAACATATTAAGAAGACCTAGCAGGCCGTCAGCTGTTTGTTCTTGAAGTGCAGATAATTGAGCTGGGTCAACACCCGGAATAACAACAAAAGAACCAAATCTGTAAATAGCTAAAATACCAAGAGTAACTAAGATTCTACTTCTTAGATCTTCAATATTCCAAATATTTTTTATTGTTTCAATTAACTTTTTCATTTCTCTATTTACTTAAATTCGCTGTTCCTCCTGCTTTTTCTATTGCAGATTTTGCAGAGTCAGAATAAGCGTCAACAGTGATATTTAGTTTTGCTTTTAATTCTCCTCTTCCTAAGATCTTTACAAGATCTTTTTTCTGAACAAGACCATTATCTATAAGTACTTGCTTATTAATTTCAGATTTAATTTTTTTATTATCAACTAGAGCTTGAATAGTATCAATATTTACACCATTGTATTCAACTCTGTTAGGGTTTGTAAATCCAAACTTAGGTAATCTTCTTTGAATTGGCTGCTGTCCTCCTTCAAATCCTATTTTCTTAGAATAACCTGACCTTGACTTTTGACCATTATGCCCTCTTGTAGAAGTACCTCCTCTTTTGGACCCTTCACCTCTTCCAACTCTTTTACCTGACTTTACTGATCCCTCTGCAGGCTTTAAATTATGTAATTCCATATTTAATCTATTATTGCAATTAAGTGTTTAACCTTTTTTATCATACCCATAATTTGAGGGGTAGCATTATGTTCAACAATTCTATTCATTTTTCTAAGGCCTAAAGCATCAAGAGTTAATTTTTGATCTTTTGGTCTTCCTATCCTACTTCTAACTTGTTTTATTTTTACTTTACTCATAATCAATTTAATTAACCATTAAAAACTTTATCCATCGTTACTCCTCTTTGCATAGCAACTGTTCTTGCATCTCTAAGCTCAAGTAAAGCTTTTAAAGTTGCTTTTACCAAATTGTGAGGGTTAGATGAACCTTTTGATTTAGCGAGTACATCTTTAACACCAGCACTCTCAAGAACGGCTCTCATGGCCCCTCCAGCCTTAACACCTGTACCATTAGAAGCAGGCTTAATAAACACTTGTGAACCTCCAAATTTAGAAGACTGTTCATGAGGAATAGTTCCCTTGAGAACAGGTATTTTAACAAGATTCTTCTTTGCAGAATCAATTGCTTTAGCAATTGCTGTAGAAACATCTTTAGATTTCCCTAAACCAATTCCAACAATACTTTTTTCATCCCCAACCACAACAATTGCTGAGAAACCAAATGCTCTACCACCCTTGGTAACTTTAACAACTCTTTGAATACCTACAAGACGATCTTTTAATTCAATATCTGATGATATTTTTACTTTTTTATCCTTTGCTGATTTTAACATATATTTTATTTATTAAAATTTTAAACCTGCTTCTCTAGCAGAATCTGCCAATGCTTTAACTCTTCCATGATAAAGAAAGCCTCCTCTATCAAAAACTACATTAGTAACCTTTGCTCCTGTGGCTCTTTCTGCAAGTAGTTTACCAACTAACTTAGCTTGATCTGTCTTTGTAAGTTTTTTTGTTTCTAAAGATTTATCTCTAGATGAAGCAGAAGCTAGAGTACAAGAATTAACATCATCAATTACTTGAGCATAAATTTCTTTATTACTTCTAAAAACTGCTAATCTTGGCATATCTTTAGTACCAGAAACTTTTTTTCTGATTTTAAACCTAACTTTTTGTCTTTTATCTTTCTTTGAATCTATCATTTTATATCAAATTTTTTAACTAGCAGATGTTTTACCTGCTTTTCTTCTTACATATTCATCAACATATCTTATTCCTTTACCTTTGTAAGGTTCTGGTGGTCTAAAAGATCTAATCTTTGCAGCTACCGCACCTAAAAGTTGCTTATCATGAGAAGTAAGAGTTACAAGCGGAGCTTTTCCTTTTTCAGTTTCAGCTAAAAGTTTAACCTCAGCTGGAATAGAAATTATAATATTATGTGAAAAACCAGCAGAGATATCTAAATTTTGACCATTTGCAGCTGCTCTATATCCAACACCAATAAATTGTAATTTTTTTGTATAACCATCAGTAACACCTACCATCATATTTTGAACAAGGGCTCTATATAAACCATGAAGAGATCGTATATCCTTTTGATCACTAATTCTAGAGAAAGACACTAAACCATCCTTAATTTCAACTGAAATACTCGAAGATATTTCTTGAGTTAATTCACCTAATTTTCCTTTAACTGTAATTATCTTTCCTTCAAGTGTTGCTGTAACACCTTCTGGGATTGTAACTGGATTTTTTCCTATTCTTGACATTCTTCTTTTTTTTTAATATACGTGACAAAGAACTTCTCCACCAACATTTAAATCTCTAGCTTCTTTATCAGTAATAACACCTTTAGAAGTTGATACTATTGCAATACCTAAGCCATTAATAACTCTAGGTAAAGTTTTTGAAGGAGTATATTTTCTAAGTCCAGGTTTACTTATTCGTAATAATTTCTTAATAGCTGGCATTTTAGTCTTATTATTATACTTAAGGGCAATCTTTATATTGCCTTGAAAATTAACATCATCTTCAAATTTAAAATTTCGGATATAACCTTTATCATGTAAGATTTTAGTTATTTCTTTCTTCATATTCGAAGCAGGTATATCAACAACTTTATGACCTGCCATTTGAGCATTTCTTACTCTAGTTAAATAATCTGATATTGGGTCTGTAAACATATTCTTTATTATTTATAAATTACCAGCTAGCCTTCTTAACGCCAGGGATTAAACCAAAATTCGCCATTTCTCTAAACATAACACGTGAAATGCCAAACTGTCTCATGTAACCTTTAGGTCTTCCAGTAAGTTTACATCTGTTGTGCATTCTTACCGGTGAAGCATTCTTAGGTAGTTTTTGTAAACCTTCATAATCTCCAGCAGCTTTTAAGGCAGCTCTTTTATCAGCGTATTTTGCAACACACTTAGCTCTTTTTACCTCGCGGGCTTTCATTGATTCTTTTGCCATATTTAACTATTTGTTTTATTAGTTTTAATATCTTTTATAAATGGAACTCCCAATTCTCTCAATAACTCAAGAGCATCAGAATCTGAATTAGTGTCCGTAACAAAAGTTATATCCATTCCAGTAACTTTCATAACTTTATCAATGCTTATTTCAGGAAAAGCAATTTGTTCCTTAATACCAAGAGTAAAATTACCTCTACCATCAAAACCCTTAATAGTTATACCTTGAAAATCTCTAACTCTAGGCATTGTAGATGTTACTAATCTATCTAAAAATTCATACATTGTATTACCTCTTAGAGTAACCATAACACCAACAGGCATACCTTTTCGTAATTTAAAGTTAGATATATCTTTTCTAGATTTAGTTAGAACTGCTTTTTGACCAGTAATTAAAGACATTTCCTGCTGAGCAGCTTCGATTTGTTTTTTATCTGTTGTTGCACTTCCAACTCCTTGATTTAAACAAATTTTTACTAGTCTAGGAACTTCCATAACTGATTTATACTTACCTTTAAGATTATTAATAATCTCGGTATTGTACTTATTCTTTAGTCTTGCTTTGTATTCCATTACTTTATTACTTCTTTGGTTGATTTTGCAAATCTTACAATTTTACCAGTTTTCTCATTTCTCATCCTTCCAACCCTTGTTGCGTTACCAGATTTGGGGTCAACAAACTTTAGATTAGAAATATGAATTGAAGATTCTTGCTTGATTATTCCACCTTGAGGATTAGCTGCATTTGGTTTAGTGTGTTTAGAAACCATATTAACTCCCTCAACGATAGCTCTATAATTGTCAGGCATAACCTTAACGACTTTACCTTTAGAGCCTTTTGACGTACCAGCTAAAACAAGCACAGTATCATCTTTTTTAATTTTTATTTTCTTTGCCATTTTTATATTTTATAAAACTTCTGGAGCTAATGAAACAACCTTCATAAAATCATTATCTCTTAATTCTCTTGCAACAGGACCAAATACACGAGTACCTTTCATTTGACCATTTTCATCAATAATAACGCATGCATTATCACCAAATCTAATATAAGAACCATCTTTACGACGAACTTCTTTTTTAACTCTAATAACTACGGCTTTAACTACTGTCCCTTTTTTTACATTTCCTGACGGAGTAGCATTTTTAACACTTCCTACTATTTTATCTCCAACTGAAGCATATCTCTTACCAGTACCACCTAAAACTCTAATACAAAGGATTTCTTTTGCACCGCTGTTATCAGCTACTTTTAATCTTGATTCTTGTTGTATCATTATTTTGCTCTTTCAATTATTTCTACTAACCTCCAATTCTTATTTTTACTCATTGGTCTTGTTTCCATTATTTTTACTGTATCTCCTTCATTACAATCATTTTTTTCATCATGAGCAGTAAATTTTGAAGTTTTTTTCAAAAACTTACCGTAAAGTTCATGCTTAACTTTTCTTTCAATTGATACAACAATAGATTTTTCCATCTTATTGCTGGTAACAACACCAATTCTTTCTTTTCTTAAATTTCTATTCATTATAAATAATTAATTAGATTCTACTCTTCTTTTGTTAATCTCTGTCATTATACGTGCAATTTTTTTTCTTGCAAATTTTATAGACAATGGATTCTCTAATGGTGAAACAGAATGACTCATTTTTAATTTCATTAATCTTTCTTTATCACTTTCAAGAAGATCATTTAATTCATTTAAAGGCATTTCAGTTAATACTAAGTCTTTCATCTATGTTTTTTTTTATTGTACTAAATCTCTTCTCATTACAAACTTTGTCTTAATTGGAAGTTTTTGAGCTGCAAGACGTAAAGCTTCTTTTGCAGTTTCAAAATCAACACCATCACACTCAAAAAGCATTCTTCCTGGGCTTACACAAGCAGCCCAATATTCTGGAGCACCCTTACCTTTACCCATCCTTACTTCGGCTGGCTTTTTAGTAATAGGTTTGTCAGGAAAAATTCTTATCCAAACTTGGCCTTGTCGTTTCATATATCTTGTAACGGCAATTCTAGCTGCTTCAATCTGACGAGCTGTAATCCAAGTTTCTTCAAGAGCTTTAATCCCAAATGACCCAAAAGCAAGAAGGTGTCCCCTTTGGGCATTACCTTTCATTTTGCCTTTTTGCATTCTTCTAAATTTTGTCTTTTTTGGTTGTAACATTTCTTTTTATTTTCTTATTTCTTTAACTACTTTCTTCTTCTAGGTGCATTATTACCTGTTTTCTTTGGAGTTTTAAAATGAAGCATTAAATCACGCTTACCATAAACTTCTCCTCTACAGATCCAAACTTTAACACCAATTTTACCATATGTTGTTTGGGCTTCTGCTAATGAATAATCAATATCAGCTCTAAATGTATGAAGAGGGGTTCTTCCATCTTTAAACATTTCAGATCTTGCCATTTCAGCTCCATTAAGTCTTCCTGAAATTTGAACTTTAATTCCTTCACCTCCCATTCTCATTGTAGAGGCTATAGCCATTTTTGTTGCTCTTTTATAAGAGATTCTTCCCTCAATTTGACGAGCAATACTATCAGCTACAAGAGTTGCTTCAAGTTCTGGTTTTTTTACTTCAAAGATATTGATCTGTATTTCCTTGTCAGTAATCTTTTTAATTTCTCCTTTTAAATTCTCTACCTCTTGACCTCCTTTACCAATAATAATTCCAGGTCTAGCAGTGTGAATAGTAATAGTAACTAATTTTAAAGTACGTTCAATAGCTATTTTCGAAACACTACCTTTAGATAATCTAACATTAAGATACTTTCTAATTTTAGCGTCTTCAGCAAGTTTATCACCAAAGTTATCACCACCGTACCAATTAGATTCCCAACCTCTAATGATACCTAATCTATTACCAATTGGATTTGTTTTTTGTCCCATAAATTAATTTATTTCAATTTTTCTACTATCAACAACAAGAGTTACGTGATTAGATCTTTTTCTAATCCTGTGTGCTCTACCTTGAGGAGCAGGCTGAACTCTTTTTAACATTCTACCTCCATCAACTGTAACCTCAGAGACATATAAATTACTCTCATCCATCTTCTTCCCTTCATTTTTTGCTTCCCAATTTGCTAATGCTGAAAGTAGTAACTTCTCCATTCTGTTAGAAGCTTCTTTTGGATTAAGTTTTAATTCTGATAATGCTCTATCCGCGTCCATACCTCTGATTAAATCAGCAATAAGCCTCATTTTTCTTGGAGATGTAGGGCAGTTATTAAGTTTAGCGAAAGCAATATTTTTTCTTGCCTCCTTCATACTCTCTGCTTTTATTCTTTTTCTAGATCCCATTTATTTATTTTTTTCTGTTACCACCATGACCTCTAAAAGTCCTTGTTGGAGAAAACTCTCCTAACTTATGACCTACCATATTTTCAGTACAATAAACAGGAATAAATTGTCTTCCGTTATGAACACCAATTGTTTTCCCTACAAATTCAGGTGAGATCATAGATGATCTTGACCACGTTTTAATTACTGAGTTCTTTCCAGATTCATTCATTGCATCAACTTTTTTTTGCAATTTATAGTGAATGAACGGTCCTTTTTTTAATGATCTAGCCATAAATTATTTCTTTTTTCTTCTTTCAATTATAAACTTATCAGAAAGCTTCTTTTTATTTCTTGTTTTGTATCCTTTTGCTGGAACACCATTTTTATTTCTTGGTAATCCACCAGAATGTTTTCCTTCACCACCACCCATTGGATGATCAACTGGGTTTTTCACTGTTGCTCTTACGTTAGGTCTTCTACCTTGCCATCTGCTTCTACCTGCTTTACCTGAAATTTGAAGCTGATGTTGTGAATTTGAAACTGTTCCAATAGTTGCTAAGCATGTAACAAGTATTCTCCTAATTTCACCAGAAGCAAGTTTTACAGTAGCATATTTACCATCTCGAGCCATTAACTGAGCGTATGAACCAGCACTTCTAACCATTATAGCTCCTTGACCAGGCTTTAACTCTACATTATGTATAATTGTTCCAAGAGGTAAAGCGCTAAGTGGTAGAGTATTTCCAATATTAATCGGAGCTTTATCACCTGAGATGATTTCCATTCCAACTTCTAAACCTTCAGGAGCAATAATGTAACGTTTTTCTCCATCAACATAATTAAGCAATGCAATATTAGCAGTTCTATTTGGATCATACTCAATAGTAGCAACTTTAGCAGGAATATTAAATTTCTCTCTCTTAAAATCTACTAATCTATATTTCTTCTTATGACCACCACCTACATTGGCTATTGTCATTTTACCAGTATCGTTTCTACCCCCTGATCTAGTCTTAGGAACTAAAAGACTTTTTTCAGGCTTAGAAGCAGTTATAGTGTCAAAAGATATTGCTACCTTATGTCTTTGTCCTGGTGTTGTTGGTTTAAATTTTCTTACTGCCATTGTTTCTTAATTATATATTACTGTAAAAATCAATTGAATCACCTGAAGATAACTGTACAATAGCCTTCTTATATGTAGCAGTTTTACCAACGATCATTCCAGATTTTGAACCTCTAACTCTTTTTTTTCCAATACAAACCATTGTTCTTACGGACTCGACAACAACATCATATTGTTGTTCAACAGCTTTTTTGATTTCTATCTTATTAGCTTTTCTATCAACAACAAATGCATAACGATTGAATTTTTCACTATCATTCGTCATTTTTTCTGTTATTACTGGTTTTTTTATGATGCTCATTATATAAAAATATTAAAAATTATTTTCTATTTCCTTGATTGAAGACTCAACAAATAACATCTTATTAGCGTTCATAATATCATAAGTGTTTAATTCTGAAGCTAATACCACTTTTGCCCTGCTTAAATTTCGGGAGGACAAAAATATATTTTTATTTGGTTTATCAAGAACTAATACTGTTTTATTATTTAGAACATCAAAATTTGCTAATGTGCTAGAGTAGTTTTTAGTTGAAGGGTTATCAAAATTAAAGTCTTCAACAACGATTATATTATTTTGAGTAAGCTTATATGAAAGTGCTGATTTTCTTGCTAATCTTTTAACTTTCTTATTTACCTTAAAATCATATTTTCTAGGTCTTGGACCAAAAACACGACCACCACCCCTAAACAAAGGATTTTTAATATCTCCGACTCTAGCAGCTCCACTTCCTTTCTGTTTTCTAAGCTTTCTTCTACTACCCTTAACAGCTCCTCTTTCTTTAGAGCTATGAGTTCCTAGTCTTTGTGATGCTAAATATTGTTTAACATCTAAATAAATAGCATGATCATTTGGTTCAACACCAAAAATATCTTTACTTAAATCTACTTTTTTTGTAGTTTCTTTTCCTTTAATACTGTGTACAGCTATCTTCATTATTTCTCTATTATTATATATGAATTTTTTGCACCAGGTACCGCACCTTTAACAATAATTACATTACGCTCACTCATAATTTTTAGAACCTGTAAATTCTCTACTTTAACTCTTTCATTACCCATTTGACCTGCCATTCTCATTCCCTTGAATACTCTTGCAGGATATGAAGCAGCACCAATAGAACCTGGAGCTCTTAATCTGTTATGTTGACCGTGAGTAGCATCACCAACTCCAGCAAAACCATGTCTTTTAACAACACCCTGAAAACCTTTACCTTTTGAAGTTCCTACGACAGTAACAAAACTTCCTACTTCAAAAAGATCAACTGTAAGAACGTCTCCTAAATTAACTTCGTTTGCAAACGGTGTAACTTCTACCATTTTTTTAACAGCTTTAGAATTTGCCTTTTTAAGATGTCCCATTAAAGCTTTAGACATTCTAGATTCTTTTTGCTCATCATAAGCAATTTGAACAGCTTCATAACCATCAATCTCATTTGTCTTAATTTGAGAAACAACACATGGTCCAACTTCTAAAATAGTACATGGTATATTTTTCCCCTCATCAGAGAACATTGAAGTCATTCCTATTTTTTTTCCTAATAATCCTGGCATTACTCTATTTTTTAAATTACTTTAATTTCTACTTTAACACCACTTGGCAATTCTAACTTCATAAGTGCATCAATTGTCTTAGAAGATGAAGAATATATATCCATTAATCTTCTATGATTTGCAAGTTGAAATTGCTCTCTTGCTTGCTTATTTACGTGAGGAGATCTCAAAACAGTATAAATTCTTTTGTGTGTTGGAAGTGGAATTGGACCACTAATAATTGCACCTGAATTCTTTACAGTCTTTACAATCTTCTCAGCCGATTGATCAACTAAGTTGTGATCAAATGATTTAAGCTTTATTCTAACTTTTTGTGCCATAAGTATATTTATTTATCTCCTTTAATATTAGATATTACTTCATCTGAAACATTTTTTGGAGCATTTTCAAATGATGAAAACTCCATAGTCGATGTAGCTCTACCTGATGTAATTGTTCTTAAGTCTGTTATGTAACCGAACATTTCTGAAAGTGGAACTTTAGCATTAACAACTTTTGCACCAGCCTTATCCTCCATTCCCTCAACTTGCCCTCTCCTTCTATTTAAATCTCCAATAACATCTCCCATATTTACTTCTGGAGTAATAACATTTAATTTCATTATTGGTTCTAGTAAAACTGGAGATGCTTGCTTTGCAGCAGATTTAAAAGCAATCTGAGCACAAAGCTCAAATGAAAGCGCATCCGAATCCACATCATGATAAGAACCATCATATAGTCTTACTTTCATAGAGTTTATAGGGAAACCGGCTAATACTCCATTAGTCATAGACATTTTAAAACCTTTCTCAACTGATGGGATAAATTCTTTAGGAATATTACCACCTTTAATTTCATTTACAAACTGTAAACCTTCACCTTCAAAGTCAGAATCAACAGGTGAAATATCAAATTTAATATCAGCAAACTTTCCTCTACCACCAGATTGTTTCTTGTATACTTCTCTATGCTCAACCAATGCTGTAATAGCTTCTTTGTAAGCGACTTGTGGAGCTCCTTGATTACATTCTACATCAAATTCTCTCTTCAACCTATCTAGAATAATATCTAAGTGTAATTCACCCATTCCAGAAATAATAGTTTGTCCAGAATCTTCATCAGTTTTAACTGAAAAAGTAGGATCTTCTTCAGTTAGTTTTCCTAAAGCAACTCCAAGTTTATCTAAATCTTTCTGAGTCTTAGGTTCAATAGCAATTCCAATAACTGGTTCTGGAAAATCCATTGATTCTAAAACAATTGGTGACTTTAAAGCACATAATGTATCACCTGTTCTAATATCTTTAAAACCAACTAAAGCAGCAATATCACCTGCCTGAAGTGAATCAATTTGGTTTTGCTTGTTTGAATGCATTTGATAAATTCTAGAAATTCTTTCTTTTTTACCTGTTCTAGTATTTAAAACAAAAGTTCCTTGATCTAATGTGCCTGAATAAGCTCTAGTAAAACATAAACGACCAACATAAGGATCTGTTGCAATTTTAAATGCTAATGCAGCAAATGGTTCAGTAGCAGAAGGTTGTCTAATTTCTTCAGAATCGTTATCAGGATTCGTTCCACTTATACCTTCAACATCTAAGGGAGAAGGTAATATTTCCATGACCATATCTAACATCGCCTGAACACCTTTATTTTTAAAAGCTGAACCACACATCATAGGCACAACTTTACCAGAAATTGTCGCTTCTCTTAATGCTGCAAGAATTTCAGCTTCAGTAAGAGAATTTTCATCTTCAAAATATTTTTCCATTAATGACTCATCAAATTCTGCTACAGCCTCTAAAAGCTGCCCTCTGTATTCTCTTGCTTCATCAATAATATCTGCTGGTATTTCAACTTCTTCATATGTCATTCCCTGATCTTCTTCATTCCAAACAATTCCCTTGAAATTTATTAAATCAACAACTCCTTTAAATTCATCTTCAGAACCAATTGGGATTTGCAACGGAAGAGCATGACTTCCTAACATTTCTTTTACTTGAGCAGAAACTTTAAGAAAATTAGCACCTTGTCTATCCATTTTATTTACAAAACCAATTCTTGGTACATTATAATTATTTGCAAGTCTCCAGTTTGTTTCAGATTGTGGCTCAACCCCATCAACAGCGCTAAATAAAAAAACTAAACCATCTAGAACTCTAAGAGATCTATTTACTTCTACAGTAAAATCAACGTGTCCAGGTGTATCAATAATATTAACGTGATAGTTTTTACCTCTATAATCCCAGCCTAGAGTAGTTGCTGCAGAAGTAATTGTAATTCCTCTCTCTTGCTCTTGTTCCATCCAATCCATAGTTGCTGCGCCATCGTGTACTTCACCAATTTTATGATTCACACCTCCATAGTAAAGAATTCTTTCTGTAGTAGTAGTCTTACCAGCGTCAATATGAGCTGCGATACCAATATTTCTTGTATATTTTAAGTCTCTTGCCATTTCTATAATTTAAAATCTAAAGTGTGAAAATGCTTTGTTAGCTTCCGCCATTCTATGAGTATCTTGTTTCTTCTTATACGCAGCTCCTTCTTCTTTGTATGCAGCCATTATCTCACCAGACAATTTTTCATCCATTGTTTTTTCATTTCTTTTTCTTGCCGCAGCTATCATCCATTTCATTCCAAGAGAAACTTTTCTATCTTCTCTTACTGGGTGAGGTATTTGAAAAGTTGCTCCCCCAATTCTTCTACTTCTAACTTCAACATTAGGACTAACATTTTCTAACGATTTTTCAAAAACTTCAAGATTTGTAACATCTTCAATTTTCTCTGCTACAGTCTCTAAAGCAGTATAAAAAACTTTAAATGCAGTATTCTTTCTTCCACCATACATTAAGTTATTTACAAATCTTGTAACTAAAGGACTTCCAAATCTTGGATCTGGAAGTAATATTCTTTTTTTAGCCTTTTTCTTTCTCATTATCTATATTTTATTTCTTAGGACGCTTAGCTCCATATTTTGATCTACGTTGTGTTCTTTCATTTACTCCAGAAGTATCTAATGCACCTCTAACAATATGATATCTAACACCAGGTAAATCTTTTACTCTACCACCTCTTACTAATACAACTGAATATTCTTGAAGATTGTGTCCTTCACCACCAATATAAGCATTAACTTCATTACCATTAGTTAATCTAACTCTGGCAACTTTTCTTAAAGCTGAATTTGGTTTCTTTGGAGTAGTTGTATAAACTCTTGTACAAACTCCCCTTCTTTGAGGGCAACTTTGTAAAGCTAAAGATTTACTCTTTTTCTTAACAGTTACTCTCCCTTTTCTTACTAGTTGTTGTATTGTAGGCATATTATTTCTTTACTAAAATGGGCGGCAAATGTAATAATTTATTACCTAAAAGTGAAATTGTTTTGTATTTTTTTTAATCTGAAATATCACTGTACAATCAAGAATATTTAAAAATGCTAGTCTCAACTGATAATCAATAACTTAAATAAATATTTCTGAAATTCATTTAAAGAAATAAAAAATTAAAAGTTTGTGATACTAATTACTTGATGATAATTTTTGAATTATATGATAAATCTCTTGTTTCTATTTTCAAGAAATAAACTCCACTAGCTTTATCTTTGTTGGTAATAATGTATCTATCACTATTTCCAACTAAATGATGCTCTATTACCTTACCATACATATCCACTATC
>Ga0209710_1000453_pt1 | contig 38980 bp, 41 predicted proteins | sample ArcticOcean_MG_C_5_FD_187436 | JGI IMG/M metagenome (GOLD analysis project Ga0209710, IMG submission 187436) | Marine microbial communities from western Arctic Ocean - ArcticOcean_MG_CB4_138 (SPAdes) (version 2) | ecosystem: Environmental > Aquatic > Marine > Oceanic | place: Arctic Ocean...
TCGTGGATTCAGATTTGGAGAAAATGCACAAAAGCGAGCACATTTTGGTGTTTTTCAGAATCGGTCGTTTTGTCGGGGAAAGTGGGGCGCAAATGGGCCGGATGCAAATCGCGACCAAATGGTCGATTTGAGGAGGGGGAGTCTCATGAAGGATCTAACAATAAATACGATATTTATAAGTACCATGGCCATCAAAAACTCGAAAATTGTCATGGTCCTGGAGTACGCTACGACAGAGGCGAATACGATAGCAACACGCCGTTGGAGCCGTGTGCAATCAATCATGCTCCAAATGCATTTCAGAGATAAAAGGCAAAGTATTCCTTAGAGTATAAGCCATCTATCATGTTACCATCTCTGAGTAAATTGAGCATTGCAACCATCTTGTCGCGTGAGAAACACGACAACATCTGTACCATCTGCTATGAGCCGCTCTTTGAAGCAACGGATCCAAACATTGGACCCAGCACAGCAATGCGAAAGCGGAGACGCAACCCAGATGATAATGACGAGTTGTCCATATTGTCCAATTTCGGCAGCGTCTGCGCGCTCGACTGTCAGGAAGGGCACCTAATAGGTGGCAACCTAGGTCGCGTGTATCCTGATGGTTGTAGCGGGTGTCTATTTTTACGTTTGTAACCGTACAGAACACATACACAAATGGTCGTTGATACTCCAAGTCTAACGTAACGAACCCTTTCACCACTTGGTGTCAAGGTCCGATGAGTCGGTTATCTCAAGTTTGTGCTGACGCACACCTAAAAAGTGCACTCATTCGCATATCACAGACGTGGTCGCTTTTGCGACGATTGCTGTGCCTCTTCCATGCTCATCTGTAGGATATGACTCATCGTCGGCACCTTCGACATCTGTTTCGAGATTTTCTCACGTTCCCTCTTCTTTTCAAGTTCCATTTTCAATTTTGTCTCAGTGATCTTGTTTTGATTCTCCAACACCACTCGCTGGGCATCGGCCTGCGTTGCCTTCTCCATCGCCGTCTCACGCTCCTTCTTCAGTCGCCGAATCTCGGTCTCGTTATCATCGATCGTTTGCTTGTACCCACTAATCTTCTTCTCTTGCTCCTCAAGCTCGCTGCTTTTGCGTTTCAGTTGCTCCTCGTAAGACTCGAGCTTGACCGCGTGAGCGCGCATCCTCTCCTCATACTCCATCCTGTACATCAAATTACCCGGAAGACTGCTGTCCTCTTGCATTATGATCATCTGTCCGGGGGGCATCAGCCTCGGAAAGTCTTGGATCATAGCGTTGGTTAACGTCAGTTTGGCTTTTTGCTCCGGGCCCTCGAGCGGCAGCATCTCGCGAATGGACGGCGCCACCGCCATGAGCACGTTGTTGATCATGTTCTTGTGTTGCTGGAGGTCGGCTATCTGCTCTTGCATTCCCATCAGCTGCGTCTCATTTTCTTCTTTCATGGCTGTCATTTGCGCTTTGACTTCGGCCATAGAATCCTCGTTTAGACCATCTGCGATGAAGGGCGTCGAACTCTTCTTGGGTACCAAGTCACCTTCAAAACTTGTACAGACGCGCAGGTGCTTGAGGCATTTGGTGGGTTTCATCTTTGCAATCGTTTCGACAGTGATTTCCGCAAACACGGTCTGGCAATGTGGACATGTGATCGAAACGTATTCACGCTTTTCTTGAACGGCATTGCTCTGCTTGGAATCTCGCGTAAATGGCGTTGAAATCTTAAAATCGCGATACTTTTCATGTGGCATCAGATACTTATGTCAGACGTTCATATACTTATGTCAGACGACGACTTATATACCATAGCTAGCGAACGGTAATGGCGAAGAGGCGTCTCGGCGCTCTGATGGAGCGCGTGTGTATGCCGCGACTCCAGCTTCCACGACTTCCTTGGTCATACTCCCACTTTCGTGTTTAGGAACGTCGGCGCTTGACGGCCTCGAGCAACTGCCCCATCATGGCCGCACGCAGCTCGTTCACCTCGGGAGAGTTGTTTTTTTTCAATCTCCGGGTCCTTGTCGGGGTGTAGAAACACGCGGTACTGTTTTATGGCCTACGCACACTCTCGCGCACAGCATTAAGCATAGCCGACACCTCGTTGGCCGAGTAGGAGCGATCGCCGGCGTGGTCGGACTTATTGCTATTGTACTTATTTAGCGAGTTAAGACTCGTGAGAAGTCACGTCGTGCATCGAGAGGATCTGGATGCATGGCCTTTGGAAGCGCTCAGACGACTGAGCGACTCACGTCAAAGATGTTTTACCCGTCCAAGAAATCTTCGAGATGACGCGCGACTGGCGGCTCATGCCCGCCGATTGGTTTGCAAAATGTGCCCCGTGTGGGGATCGAACCCACGGCCACGGGATGACTTCTATTCTTAAAAGTCCCGCGCTCTACCAACTAAGCTAACGGGGCATTCGATACGCTTTCCGACGAACGCGTAGATAAATCCATAGCTATTGCATGCTCAGTCGCTCACGACTGTCGATAGATTTGTACGCCTGTCGTAGCGTCGTCATGCAGAAAAGAGCAAGACGAAGCGCGAGCAAGCGCGCCACAAACCGCGAAAGCGACCGCGAATCCGACCGCGAAACCACCGACGATGAGTAGCTCACCGGTGACCGTGATCCCTCTGACCTCTCTTCCGCCGTCCTATTCACACGTGGTAACGTTACTCCCATTCGAGTGCAGTCATCCAGCTAGCAACTGCATTCAAGGGGTTGTTCCCGCGGTGCCGATCTCATATGCCGCAACTCCCGCAGTCCCAATCGACAGTTCCAAGGTTAACCCACGCAAGCGACCTCTCGTTGCCAAGGAGCTGGAGCTTATGAGTGACTACCTTCGTCGTCGCTCCCTCGAAGGGGAACGTGCCATCCGAAAGGAGACGGAGGTCTATTTTGAAAAGAGGGTCGAGTCTTGCCGAGCGGCGGTGCAGGCTAGCAGGGATCGTTTGGCTGCCTTGGATAGAGAGATAGCAGCTTACGAGTCTAGCGACTCCCTCGACGGTGACCTCGACCAGTGGTTGTCGGCTGAGCCATGTTCGTCGGACGACAGCGACGGCGATGTCAGTCCGACAGAGAAGAAGAGGAAGCGGTTCGTCGATGTGGTCGATGAGATGGATTTGTCGGAAGAGACGGACGATTGGTCCGATTGGGTCGAGCCAGACGAACCGACCGGCTTGTCATTGGAAGAGTACGCTCGTCACGGCGACTTTTGTAGTGCGTTTTGCGAGGGTGTGTGTCGCGGAGCTTGTGGGGTAGATCGTTGCCGACGCAGCGGGGTAACTCGGGTCCGTTAGAATATTTGACACTGCGTTACATTTTACTAACCCTTACAGGACGAGAAATTGGAAGAGCAAGAGAAGATGGTTACAGATGACAAGGTTTTGCTTCTCACCATCAATTCGAACACGCAGGTGTGCGACCAGCCCTCCAGATGCGTCGGATGCTTGGAGGAGGAAGCGACCAACGCCGTGACTCTGTACCCATTCCTCAACGCTTTATACCGCAATTCCAAACGAAAAGTTCAAACCGACTCTGTTAGTCTACGGTGTCATGCATGCGGACATCGTCGGTATTCCTATCGTCGTCATCCCTTTCGTCGTCATGCTCTTCGCCGTTGTATTCGCCGTTGGTACTGTAGTCATGTAGGCCATCTACAAGTTGATTTACAACGGGTATTGGGCAATCCCACAGGTGCTCTGCATCCTCGGGAGAAATGCGTGGGGCCTTGTGTGCAGGCAGGAAGACACGTGTTATAGTGTTTTGGAATGTCGGCGCGTTTACAGTTTCCACGCGTTCGATGCAATGTATGTAGATGTTGTTGCGCATCATCGTGGACCATAGTGTAAGAGTAGTTCTGGCATTGAGCATGATTTCAGTATCTCTACAGTACTCTGTGAACATGCTCCATACAACCTCATATATGTCGTCGTCGCCTGCGCTTCCCATCACATCGCTCAAATTCATGTGGAGTGCGAATGTCAGGAACATACCTGCAAGTCCATGCGCGTGCCAAAGTTTCTCGAGAGGTGTAGCCCCACCAGTTTCGACCTTGTTTCGGATGGAACGACACCCAATTTGAAGAGTCACCTTGTAGAACAGACCGTTGGAACTTACAACGACGGCATCAAGAGAATACCTGTCTTCTGAGCGTTCGTATATAGAATGTGGAATAATGTTGAGTGTACCCATCACTGTACAAACATGCTCGCTCGTTCCATTCGAAACGAGCCTGTGGACATCCAGCGGTTCGCTGATTTGGAATTGTCCACGTCTATTTATCTTAATACTGGGGTGTTTCTGCTCAACAAATTCATATTGATGATTGGTTGGCATGGTTGTAGCGAGGCACCAAGGTTATGGCATTCTCAACGCACTACGCGTCGATGCAAGTGTATAAATTAGCGTAAAAACCACCCCCGCGGCTACGGCGCGCGCGGTGCGATGGTTGATCAAAGAGGGGACTTTATCGCATGTATCTAATTGATCTCATGTACGGGGTATGCTTGCACTAGGTTGCTTAGGAGCAGGGTTTGGATATTCTTCTTGCGAGCGGTTGTCTCCATATGTTTCATCCACGTGTGCATTTGCACCATGTCGTGGCGCTTGATGCCAAACCCCATCCGTGTAATCGGTGGGCTGTCTCGTAGATGTGAGTTAATTTCTGGTGGCATGAATGCGTAGAACCGTGGATGGTGGAACATGCCAAAGTATTGCGCGAGCACGTGATCGACGCTGAGCCACCCCTGTTTCGGTACGTAGCCCTTATCAACCCCTCTTGGGTGTGAAATAAAGTAGGCCTCCAGACCATACCACCCGCGTGCGTATTGACTCTCAGTCATGTTCTTAAACTTTTGCTTGACATGATCTCGCACCTGACCCGTCGTCATCTCGCCCTGATAATTCGCCAGCTCCGGGATTCTACCACAAAATATGACAGGTGCCTCCACAGACAGCTTCCCTTCTTCCGACTTGCGCTCGATAAACTTTTGAGCGCGCTCTGTGACGTCACGCACTCTCTTGTTGATCAACTCAGGGATGTCGTCCAACACCCTCGCCATGTTCAAACACGACTCTGACAAATCCACAGTGTCGACTTTGCAGACTTTGATGCGCGGCAAAGTCGACACCACCGACTTGCGCTTTCGACCACTCTCTTTGTCAAGCTGTTGCAAACAAACACGCTTAAAATTGATCAACTTTTGTATTGGATGGTTCGCCGCCCACCCATGCCCCTTGTCTAAGCAAGCAGGGTCGTTTTGGCGCCAAGGTAGCCACTGCTCGGCCTTGAGACGCAAGTTTTCCAGATCATCGGATGGTTTTACGGTCACACCGTGGTGAAAAACCTCACCTGGCTTCGATCTGTGCGTGATCCCAGTTCCATGGATAAGTCTGTTGATTACACGAAGGCAATCCTTGCGGTTCTTATCCTTCACGTCTGTTTGCAAGTACAAATCGATTTCATCTAAAGAAAAAGCTTCGGGTAAACTTGATGGAAACGCATCGTCGTCGCTGTCCATCTATCACATGCACGTAAAGCTGCGCACCAAGCTGCCCCTATCGCACACCAAACCTAGCGCAACTTACGACACACGAGAGGTATATTTTAGGGTACGCAGATCCTCCACGGCCGCGTGCATAAAATCGTGATTGAAGACGCAGATTTTGGCATGTTAATAAACTATACGTTACAAAAAGAGTCGAATGTCACCATGCTTATTGATTCACCCGAATTAATGCACACACTGCCCACTACCCAACGAGAAAACTACCATCACATCCACCCTTATCAACAAGAGTTGGGTGCCACATGGGAGTTCATTTCGAATGCTGTTGTTGGTGGCCAACCATAGATTTTGAGAGAGTCAAGGTGGTGTAGCGCCTTCTTACCCGGCTGTGGTGGTGCTTCGCCGTGTTATCAACCTTCTTAGGGGCAAAGCGGAGCGTTAGTAGTTGGTCACCTGGCTCGAAAGTTCACCCGCAATCAGGTCGAGGGATGCATCCGGAATGTGTCGCTCCGGGGCGTCGTAATCGTAAATATCGTAATCATCGCTGTTAGTGCTGTCATTGTACTCTTCATCCATATCACCGCGTGCGTTCGACCCCAGTGACCTGTAGGCCGGTGCTCGACGTCGTAAGCTACTCGCCACAACAGAAGCTTCACCGCGCGGGTGCCTACTTGGATTTGCATAGGGCGTATGTCGATGAATACTTCGGAGTGTGGTAGTTGTGCGGTGCACGGCATTGTTGATCATCATACTACGATGTGCCACACTCGGTACATTTGGCGTGTTTTGTGCAATTACATTGGCTGTATTAGCCAAATTCACGAGTCTTCCAATCGCCACATCCACACCGTCGGTTCCCACGGATTGGATTGCGGCTTCAATCTGACGGTTTGCTTCGATGAGCTGTCGGTGAGCTTCTATCTCCGGTGGTAACACCCCATTTGCTTGGTCCCCAGTCGTGAGGGTAACCGACGTCTCGCCCTCAAAGTAGGGTCCGTGGCGCCACTTGAATGTGAGTGTCCTGTCATTACCATTCGGTTCGATGGTGCGTAATTGCTCATAGCTGAGATCAATTGCTAGTGAAATGGTTTCGCCGACACGCGAACTCCCTTTTTTCGAACCTAGCAGTTGGTTGGATCCATCAAAACACTCAATGTCGCAATTGCGTAGCAACTGGTCGAACCCAGCTTCGATCTCTTCGTAGGCTGCATGGAGTGCCTTTGCATTTGGTGCATAGAAGAATTTACCACCTTTCGTAATATCTTCCATAAATTTTCGCTCTGGTTGTGCACCAAGTGCAATTGCGCCTATGTTGATTGGAGCGTGCATACCTGAATAAAGGTTGGTGTGAATTACTTTACCATCGGTAATTCCTAAATTTGGGATGCCGTCTGTAAGCAGAACAATGTAGCCATGAGAGCCGGCAACCTTTGCCACTTGATTGACTGTATGAGTCATACCACTTAAAAGTGCGGCACTGATATTGGTACCAGCACCCCCATCCGTGTCGAGTGCGTCGATTTTGGCGTTCAGAGACAGCAACGTCTCTTCGGTGATAGCCGTATATTCGGATGTAATATCCAGTGTCATGCAATGGAATGCGCTGATTTTAACAGCAACATTCTGTCCTTTCATGTGTGTTAGCATCGTCTTAACTGCCTTCTTTGCGTGGTCTAGATTACCTTCTGAATCCATCGAGTAAGACAGGTCGACGATTACATTCACAAAGAGTTTCGTGAGTGGCGGCAGTTCTCTTACATCGGGCGTATTGTTGCTTCCTTCCACGGTCTCCAATGAACATATCACTGTGTAATTGAAGTCACCAGGGTCACTTGTTGGGATTTGTGTATGTGACTGGATGGTAGTTCCTTTTAGAAAGGTCATTGTGGTATAGGGCTGCTGTCATTATAATATCGCGCTAACATCATGCTAGCGTACAATTCTACTACCTAGTACACACTCACCAAAACACCCCCGCGGCTACGGCGCGCGCACCAGCTCCTTGCTATCCATTCCAGCAGATGAAGCGTCGTTGGAATGTCATTCAGAGCGAAGACGAGGGTGATGATGATCAGCCTGACTGTGGTTTGCGACGAAAAAGTATTCTCGACACAAAGAGTGAAGGGGAAGACGAAAGCGAAGGGGGAGACGAAAGCGAAGGGGGAGACGAAAGCGAAGGGGGGGGCGAAAGCGAAGGGGGAGACGAAAGCGAAGGGGGGGGCGAAAGTGAGGACGAAGAGATAGGATTTCGAGCATATCCTGTGTTGCAAATAGCGGCCGCGGCGGTGCAAAATGTGAAAGTCGACTTCGGTACAAAAGACGGCATCTTCGCGCGCCAAACGTACGAGGCGCTGATCAGTTCATTGCGATATTTACAACCATCAGGGGCATCGTCGACATGGAAGCATGCCTTTTTGTGTGTACTTCGACATAGTCATTCGTTTCGTGTGCGTGAAATCACCAAAGAACAAAAAGTGGCTTCTCGTGGTTCACAGCCAGAGCGATGCATATTGTGTGGTCGCGATGAAGTGCATTCACCATACCTAGTAGAACTTGCGGGAAATCCAGTGGAGAGTTTACCTAAAGACTTCAGTGGGTACGACGCACGTGCATTTTCTGACGTGACGCGACTCCTCGATATTTATGGTGCGTACACACGTGGGCATCAACGAGTGAAGGAGCGCAACTGGATGCGCGAGGTGTTACGGCGTCGAACGTTACCTGTCGAATATCTGGGTGGGTTTTCTGTTGGAGAAGGTTGTCTACGACGTTTGAAACTCGCATTTGTTGCGCAAAACTTCATGCTTCTCACCATCGACGCGATGGCAAGAGAGATTGGTGCTTGTCTTGAGGCACCTGAGATATCAAAGGAGGCTATGCGGACGTACCTTTCGACCATGCAATATCTAGAACGGGCTAACACACAGACGCATGGCGACGTCCCCGAACCAATACTCGACGACGAGTACTGGCAGTGTCTCGACTCGGCGATTGACGCCATTGCCGGTGAGCATTCGATGCGCATGCGAGGTGAGCGGGGGAGAAGTTTGTTGGGGCAAAGTAAGGTAGGAATATGATAACCTGGTTTTTGGTGTTCAAGTGGAAGGCGGTTCCAATGCAGTCGGTCTGTCAGGTGCATACGACGCGAGTGGTAGGCGGCGCCGTGAAGGAAGAGGATGGCCGTGACGCACTGCATGGATTGCGGTTTTGTTTTTAATTGTGTCCATTTACAACTCTACTTAACTATTCGGGATGTTTTTTGGGTAAAATGGTATCTAATTTCGTCGGTCTGTTCATACGCCTCCCGTGTTAGCGCCAGATCTTTCGCTTCGGTGGTAGACACCATGAACGCGCTTGCGTCGTAGGGTGGATTGAACGTCACCCACCCTTGCTCCATTCCGTTTATGTACATGTAAATTCGAAACTTCTTGACATATTGACCATCGTATTTGGCAATCATCCAACATTGCAATACGCCCCAATCGTTATCTTTAATATCGAAAAACGAGCCCTGCTCAGACTGACCAGACTTGGTCGAGGGCTTCATCATCATTTGTTCCATATTCTGTTTTACCGCGCCGTAAAGCTCTTGCCATGGCCGTCCAAGCATTTTGATTTCGTATTCGAGGCGTGTGGGTTCGGGTATGCGTTCGTCGCGGAGGATTTCAGTCATGGTTTTTAAACACGGTGAGGTGTTAGAGTAGGTCTCGTAATCGTGGTCATTGCGCATATTGGGTTGCTTCGGATACATTGGTTGCTCTGACGTGGCATTTTTAAAACCCGGAAAGTCGATAGGGGTGCCAGTAACTGCACCGACGGCGTCAACCGTCGTACTATTCGTAACTCCAGTGTTGGTGTGCGGGTTTCGAATCGACATGATTCTACAGCTTGTTCGAATACTAGTTCGAATGAGAGTCTTTTTATTCACACATACAGTGTTGCGACACACATGTACGCACCAGTAGCACCATCGGTGAGATGACCGAGGCTGCGGTCGAGTGGATAGCGACGATACGTGCCTGCTTTGGCTATCTTCTGTAGCGACGAGAGCGTCCGCTCGAAGCTCGTGTTATTTCCCATCAGAACTCGAGGTGGTATGAGAAACTTAATAGCAGTCATTTCCGGTGATGAATCGGGTAACTTTTCGACCACCGACGCAAAGATATCAAGTCGCTCGAGGTTACGGCGCACGATGTCCGTTTGGGTGCTATTGAGTGGCCGTTCCGCCCGTGGTGACATTCGATGATGTTGAAATTCTTCGAATATTCGTTCAAGGAGCGCATGGTTCTCTTCGTTTTCGTACCCGAGTGGGGTGAGCGCATACGCCCCTTGCGCGAGTTGCACGGGGGTTGTCCCAGATGCGATGCGCTTCTTCGGTGAAGCGCCGGACGACGTGAGTGGGTACTGAAGAAACACGAATTGTGAAGTGTGTCGTTTCGAATCGACTTGAATCGGTGCCATAAAGTTGACCTCGATCCATTTGATGTAAAACTCGTGCGTGTGCGTTTTCGCACTCGTTGTCAGATCCACGTAACTCGAAGCTAGAGTCGTCCCAATCTCTTTCAACTTGCGCTTCTGTGCGAGGAGCTGTAACGCCGCCGCATCTCGCCCTTCACGGGTTTGGTGGTACATTCGTGCATCTGATAGAATTGTCCCTTCCCCGACAAAGGGCTCCGCGGTGTTGAAGAGCTTTACAGCTTCTTCGAGCTCCATTCCACCAATCAGATGGCGCTTTCTGTCTGGATAGAAGTGGTCAAAATACGATTCGAGGAGTGTCTCCGCCGAGGTACCAACGCTTTCCATTTCCTTGGCTCGCTCCAAACCCTCGAGAATCTGTACGATTGGTAGGAACAGCACTGTGGCGTGGCCAGCAAGTTTGGGTTTGGCGTCCAACTCACCGCCACTGCCTGCAGATGCGAGTGTCACCGCCAGTCCCGCTTCGTAATGGAAGAGCGCGTTGCAACAAAAGGCTTCGGCAGGACCCCTCGAGCTCGAGTTTGAACCCATGGTGCCAGCACCCTGTGCTCCAACGTGGATTTGGTTACAAATCCACATGCCAAACATGGCCGAATCGTCACAATCGCCGCATGCCTGTACAGACCGCGGCGAATTCTCGTTCCACGCCTCGGCATTGACAAACTCGACCCCCTGGGGTGTAATCCGTTCGTGCCCGTCATACGCATAGCTCGTTTGCGCGTACATGAGCGTGGCAATTGTGTTGACTGCAACGTGCGCTGCATCGTTGTCGACTTTCTTCATCGGCGACGAAAACGTCGAATAGAGAGTGTTCACCTTCGCGTCGTTGCCAACCACAATTCGGACCGCCGCATCGAGCCACGATTCGAGCCCTTCACGTGTAAGACCCGTGGTGTTACGTAACACGTGACGTAGTGGCATGTAACCAAGCGGTGTGTATGTTACGGGTTTCGAAAGACCCTCGGTCTCTTCTAACCATAATCGCATCCTTCGTTGAGACGCCTCCTTGTCATATGCGACCATCAAGGGTTGCACTTCCATATAATCTACTCCCGAATCGTATTCTTGCACTCGGATTGCGACCCCATCCATCTCGATGTGCAGATTTGTCAACGCCACCGTACCATATGGTGATAGCCATGTCCGATAGACCAGCGGCATGATCAGTTGACGCTTTGCAAGCCCATCGATCAGCCGTTCGACAGACTCACCAGTCACCTTCTCCCCGATTGTAATCATCGAATCCACAATTACCGGTGAGGTGATGACACGTACCGACGCCGTCGATGGCACATGCAGGATGTTATCACGCATGAACATATGCGCCGACTTGCCATTGGAGTCGCGATTCGAGGTACCATTTTTGTCATTTGGTGTATCGTCTATGGTGAGCTCAATTGAGAACTCACCATTTTGTAAGATGGTGCTATATGGTGCCCCACTTATGGACAACTCCGTCCGGCCATCGCTCGTCAATGCATTGAGGGGACCGCCGTATTGCAAGAATGCCACATCATAATCAGGTAAAACCACTTCCGAACTCCCTCGCAGGTAGACGCGACCTTTTGGGCTTGATGTAGCCATTGACAATACCGGTGACAGCGCGGATGGGACCGGCTCACCCAAGAGATCTGCGATTACCGACATTAGCGTCTACGACCCTTCCACGACCCCTTGTTATAATACGGTTTCAGGACATCAGCTTATATTATCTAACACCGTATCTTTTATTGACCCACGAAGCATCTTTGTATAACTCTTTGCACGCTAAGTACTGATGAAGGCCAGATGTGCCGCACATCACGTGTAAGGATGCGTCCATGCTTACAGATTGAATGCCCAAACGGTGGTCGACGCGACGAATGTGACGAGTGTGGCTCATGTGAGCAATGCGATCATACGTGCAGCATTTGCCTCGATACGATCAAAAACGACGACGTCTTAGGGAGCACAATCACTTCATGCGGACACCGCTTCCACAGTGCCTGTCTGGAACGACACAAGAATCAGGCTATTTTAGATTCGCAGCATGATGGCACCGATTTGATCGTATCAATGAACCATCATGGGTTTCACTGTCCTAACTGTCGAGAGAAACTCGGACATACCGTCGAAAGCCCCTACGGGCTCTGGTACGAACGCTCCTCTTCCGAAGTCGCACGTACGGCTCTACTCTCCATGTACACCAAACTCCTCTCCATGGACACTCAAACGTACAAATCATGTGGGCAGGAATACAAGCTGGTCTTTGTGCAACGTTGTGAAGATCGAGCGAGACGGTCGCCCGAGTTTGATGAAATCCTCCGAGAGCAACAAGAGGCTCAACGAAGTTTTGCAACAGTCGATCGCAAGGAAGGAGCCGCATCGTGGCACGCATACGCCCGACTCTCACGTACCACCTCGCGGATACTTACATTCTACCTTAAATGTGGCGAGCTTGATAAGGGATACATTATACCACTCGTCGATGCGTGGTTAAGTGAACACGGTTTAAAGCACCCCCTACTGTAATGAGATTGGGTTGTGTGAAGCGCATATGTCATCCGCAATCTGTTGTGTTAGCTCGTTTAAAATGATAGCATCAGGATCCTCATGCTCAGAGACCAGCATCTCGAGACGTCGCAAATCCGATCGTTGGAGGGTGCCCATGTTTTCTTGGAAGAAATCTTCAACGTCGACCGTATGTATCATGTAATTCATCAGATGGATCCCACGAACCGACTGCCAGTTCTTGTTTCGCGCATCTTGGAAGAAATCACGTAACGCGTCTGTAAATTCAAAAGGGTCGACCGCGTCGTTTATTGGCAACGACGGTCCTTTTTTTGTCATTGGGTACATAATTGCTAGCTCTGTCGGTTTGATCGGTGTACAATACTTTGTAGTTCGTCTGTTGAATGTCGCCTCTAATAAAAAGCTGTTCTCGCGCGCTGCGCTCAACAGGGCGACACGCAATCGATCACGATCTGTACCCAGTGGAATCGCGTCGCGCAACCTTTGTAAAATTGACGCGACGGTCGGCGTCTCGATTTGCATCAAACTTAGCTTCTGCATCTCGTTGCGATTTTTTTGACTAAATCTTAGCGAACTGCCAGCATGTTAAAACGGCCGTTAGATCAGTGGCTCGGCACTCCAGACGACGAGACAAATGACGCGGCGGAGGACGATGAACAGTCGAACAGCGACGTGATTGAAACAATTGAGCAAGCGTACGAACGAGTGCGCACACGGGTAATTCCAAAGGGTGCCACTAGCTTTACCGAAAACGGTATTCGCGATTCGACACGACAAAACTCAGGGTCTTTGTCATTGAATGGCAGTCGACGCATGATATACACACTCTTACCAGCGGAACCACGACGGCGTCTCTTCTTCGAAATGGCATCGAGTGAGGCAGGACTCTTACGTCTGCGCACTTGTTTCGGGGCCCCTCCCTACGCGTTTCTCCATCCCTCGGATATCCATGCCCTCAACGCCGGTGCCATCGGGATTCGCCGTACACACCTCGCGTACGAGTACGGCTCGCCAATCCCACCCTATGGTCAAGTCGGACACGTCTTGACAGACCAGCACGGCAACAGCTACAGCATCGTCCCACGACCACGAGAGTCGACCGACGCCGCACCACTTCCGCTTGTCCTTGCGCTCAACCAAGGTGTCATGTCGCATTTTACATTACAGATTGCGTTGAAAAAAGGCGAATTTGTCCCCGACCCGCGACGTGATCTCGAGTTGCATGAGACACCCTACCATTGGCGAGTGCGAGGTCGGCCCCCACGAGCGGTTCTTCGCGTGAAAATCCTCGCCATACACACCTCTGGTGCACGACGTCGCACCGCCGTCCTCACCACACGCCTTCTTTCCGCGTCTACCGACGACACGTACGGTGGGAACACCCGCAAACAGCCCAAGCCATCCGACAAATCCGAGCATGCTGACAAACGCTCCGACTCGACCGACAACAACGCCACCGACAAGCCCGAACGAGGACCGACGCTCGTCGACGACGTGCCACCCATGCCCGATTTTGTGCAAGTCAGCTAACGCGGAATGTGTTGCAAGCCGGGGACCGATGGGGTGGACGAGGGAGGTCTCGAGTTGATCAGAGCCCCATCCCTGTTGGGACCCAAGTATACTACTCTACGGGGTAAACACCACGAACAAAACGCGCTCCCACATGCGGCGATCCCCACAACCTGAAAAAAGCTAAAGCGACCCATGTCACCTTTGTGTGGTGGGTTAAACACACTCTTTTTATACTCTCAAGAATAACCAAACTACCGTCGTCAAACAATGAATTCGGTTGATAAAACTGGTCCAGAATCCACAAAGAGTGTGAGTGGAGTGGAGATTCCGGTTTTTGAGATGCAAAACTTGTCGGCATTGAGGCCACCCCATCCGTTGGCGGTGGGCTGTCGAAACACGAGGTGGAGAGTCTCCGCGACGGTTGGATCGGTTGTCTTGGTGACGTTGATGATCTCGACGGTGTTAAAGTTGATTCTGCTGCCCATCTTGACAGCGGTGTTGGGTGGGTCGGACGCAAAGGACGTGCCTCGTTCCCAAAACGACGCAAACTCGTCTGCCGTGAGCTGTTTGCTGTCACCTCGATAGGGACGATCGACAAACTGGTAGAATTGGAATTGGTTGTTGTCGTAGAGGGGGATTGTCACCTTGCACAAACCGTTTGTCTGATGGACCATCGTCGATTTCATCGTATCCACACCAAAGAGCATGGATGGACCTTGCTCGGTCTGCTTGGTCTCGTTGTGCACCATGACAAACGTCGCGACGTTGAGGCCTATGTTGGTCGCGCTCATTGCCAAGAGGAGACCGATCGGAATGACGAACGAACAGTTCCAGCGGGATACCCCCCCCCCCGAAGGCTCGATGGCGAGCGGGTGGCCACCTCTGGCACCCCACCCATTGTTGACCTTCAACAGGTCGCGTCGCTCCTCGTACGTTGGGGGTAAAGAGAGTTGCATGCGGATGCTTCAGGTTCTTAAAATATACAAATTACCAACTCTCTTATACATCAATCACTTTAGAAACGTGCAAATGGACGCGTTTGCAGGTGCTGTCTTCTTCCTCTTTTGTGATTTATTTTGTGCCTGTATCTTTGAGGACAAGGCTGCTATCGTCGAGCAGCGCTTCGCATTCGGATTGAATTCGATGCCGCACGCGTCCAGGCCGCGGTTGCCGAGTGTGCGTTGCATCGCCTTTGCGTCGTATTGTGCTTGGTAGGTCTTGATCATCTGCATACATGCAATCACAAGGTCCTGCACGTTTACCTCGGAGGATGGAGGGATGACCTGCAGCAGCACATAGAGGAGGTCGTCGGCAATCTGCTTGATATCGACGACGAGGCCCTGCTTTCGAATGTATTTGATCGAGTCTACCCGCTGCGATTTGGCCATTTGTTCGACTTTGAACTCACCCTTTGGTGTCTTTTTCTTTTCATACCCAATGATTTGCACGTAGCCGATTCGGTCACCCGCTTGAGGATTTTCACCCCTCGTCTTGAGTTTTTCGGCCACGACCTTGTGTGATGGAAAGATCTTGGATTCGTCATACTCCCGGGCCAGCTGTTTTGTGACCTCCAGCTGTTCCAAGTTGAGATGTTTTGGATTCCCAATCCACTTTGCCATTTCGACCAGTGCACCAAACGCTTCCTCCACATGCGTTTGAAGTTTGAGGTACTCGATCTTCATGTAGGCATTTGCACAGTCCCACAAGAGTTTTGCCGACATGCGCGAAATGTCTCGACGCACCATCGCCATGCCTTGCGCGGCAACATAGCCATCGCTGATCTTGCCAAAGGGTGGAAACTTGCGGAACATGTACCGCTTTTTCTGATAGAAGTGGCCTGGCCAAAAGATCTTTTCGAATTCGAGCTTCTGCGCCCCCGCCTTGACCAGCTTACCATCCACGACCTGGGTATCCTCGCAAAAGTGTAGATTAAGGTACTCGCTCGCCCCCTCTTCCGCCGAAGCTGCGATATCGGAAACCCAGTGTAGCACCTCGTTTTGGATCGCCTCCTGCTCCGCAGGAGAGAGAGTCTGCATTGTATCCAACCTTTCCTTTAAGTCGCTTGGAAGATCCCACTTGCACATGATGCTGTCCGTGTCGCCGTACACGATCTGAATCCTCTTTGTGTCACGTCGAAGCACCTCGATGGGTCGCCCTTGCGCGATCTCGTGGATCTGATCTGCCGTGCGCTCGTCGGGAGGAGTGGCCACGTCGTCAAACTCGCCATACCGCGCCAGCACGTACCGTTGCGCTTGCTCGAGCATGAACCGACCAAAGTAGGTGACGCACATGGCCAACGGGCGATGGGGCATTGGACTCACGGCGGTTCCCAAGAAGCCGTAGCCCGCGTTCATCATCAACTTGATCGCGAGCTGTCGAGCGTCCCAAATGTCTGCGAGGAGGAGGTGTTCCTCCTTGTTCGTGGGGTCGTCTTTTGCGAGCTTGTTGTACCGCTTCACCTCGCCTTTGGCGACCTTTCGCTTCCTGCGCAGCTCCTCCATCCACGTGGGCATCAGACTCGGGTACCCCTCACCCACCACAAATTTGAAATGAGCTGACTCGTGATGTATTCTCCTTTTCAAGTCCTCACCGACGCGCTCCGTCACGTCGTCCCATCTGAACTCCTTGTATCTGACACCGTCGAGATTGTCGTACGGTCCACCAATTTCGACAAATCGCATGTAGTCGATATAGTTTGAATTGATATTTGCGGGGTACAATCCCGCAAAGTCCAACGTCGCGATTGGGTCGCGATGCAGTCCTGTGATGGGTGTCAAGACTTCGGCGCCTTGGTACTTGAACTCATCTGGGGGAGGGTTGAAAGCCTTAGGAGCGTCGTCTCTCAGATAGCCGAGACGCTCCATTCTCGAAGAAGCTGCGCTCATCGTGCGCACATTTGAACCACGTTGGATGTATTCGTTGGGCAAGATCTGCGCCTCGTTGCAAAACATCACCAAATTGAGAAACTTGCGATATTTTTTGCCTAGTCGTTCGGGGAGCGCTGTATCCTGAATGCAGTAGATGACCACGCGGGTGAGGCCCTCTACACCCGCTCGCTTCGCCCAGGCGGTGATGTGATTCGGGTCCATCGGAATCTTGTGCTCTCCCAGATGCTTGCTCGAGACGGCCTCCAAACTATACGACGTCTCCTTGTGATCCTCTCTCCAGATTCGAATCAGGTCATGGTGCACCTGTCGATATTCGTCGTAACACGTACGGAGAGAGAGAGAGGGGTGGGGTGGGGGCACCGAGAATCGTTAGTACTCAGAGTGCATCATTCAAAGCCTTAGGTGCGTACCATTCCAGGAATGTCGAACATTTCGATGGACGAGTTTCCTCTCGATTGCGTTGAACATTGCTGCGGTGGGCGCATGTCAGGCTCTCTCCACTGTCGCACCTTTCCGATCTCTCGTAAGCTGATGTCGTACCGCCGACAGCGCTTATAAATCGCCTGCCAATCGAAAGTGAGACCGTTCCAGCTTTGGTCGACGTCGTACTGCGCGTTTCGCATGTGCACCACAAATTGTTGTAGCATATCCTCCTCATTATTTCCTTGATGCACCACGATCTCACCCTCATTCTGCTTAACTTCCACCAACTCCCACTCGTTCTGTTCCACCCCCGTTGTCGTGATGCACACACCCGTCTTGATCGCCTCTTCGTCCACCGCCTTGTATGTGAAGCAGTGCATTACCATCCCTTTTAGACCGTGACGCCACGCACGTAGGCAGATAGTCGAAATCTCGCACTCGGGTAGTTCACTGTCTGGAAAGGCAAACTTTTCACCCTCCTCCTCCTGTTCCTCTGCATTCAAGTTCACTGCCACATCATCGAGTTCTTGATTCTCTTGCAGTCGTGGAATACCGTTTTGCTCAATGTCAAACGACATGATGTGAAATGGTGCAATGGACTGCCGTTCCGGTAAGGGGCGTAGCTGATCGTCATTCACAACCAAATCGATGTCGCAAAAGCACGTTGATAATCCATTTTGCTTGTGTCCATGTACGTTGTCCAGGTTCGTGTAATCCACACTCAACCAACCACACGGCTGGATGCCGTGCTGCACACCATTTGCATCGGTGTAGCGAACCTTGTGGAAGAACGAATGAAGTGCATTGTAACCCTTACCATCCCCCAATGTGAAGCCCGCATCCGAAAGCACCGTCCGCATCTGCCGTAACCGATCCACGTTCGCGCATGTCAACTTGAGCATCCCCGTGCGCTCGCCATTCCGAAAGTAGTCGAGCAAATGTCGCTCCGTCGGCTCCAGGCGCACAAGCCACCACGTCTGGTAATCAACGTCCTCGTCGGAGCTACCCCACACCCTATTCGTGTATGTGCCTTGTGACAGCGCGTGGCGCACCGCCTCCTGATCCGTCGTCACCACGTAAAAGCTCGGGCGGTAATCGAGCACGGTCACGCGCACGGACTTACCCTCCATTGTTCGTCCAAATGCCGTCACCAGATAGCTGCTGTTGCGCACACGGTCAAAATTGTTGATTGAATCATGCACCGTACGGTGTTCATGTGTGTTCCATGTCAACGCTTGAAACTCTAGCTTCATGGATGATCGTTAAAAAGGGGTTGCTCTTTCACTTGGTGCGGATCTATCGGATCTTAGCGACTCTTATTCTCAACTCGACACAATCTCCATCATTGGTTACACAAGCTTTTTTTCATCGACAACGTGCCAAAAACGTACGTTCACATTGTTTAGGAAACGGTCGGTCGCATCATATTCACCACCAAAATATCCGAACGTACGGCTCGACTTTACAGTCATTTTCCCTGACGTGTGGCACCTAGAGTCTAACAAAAAATGATCTCGGTGAAGGGTCAGGATCATCACTTTTCAATCATAAATCGTATAGTTCACCGTCATCTTCGTCGGATCCATCGCCATTGAATCCTGGTAACTGGGGTGCCATGGCTTTTTTTGGTATGTTTGGTGTGTTTCGAAAGGTTGTTGGTGTTAAGTCTTGTTGTCGCAGGTAACATCTATTCGTCGTCTGCACTATCTTCACCATCTTCGGCGTCCTCGGCAATCTTATTGCGAACTTCGGTCTGCAGCTTTGCAATCGCAACTTGGACCTTCTGCTTCGTGTCCAAATCGTCCCGCCATCCTTCGAGGTGTTCGGTTAGAATATTGTCGAAGTCCTCCTCGCCAATCATATCGCTGACATGCCATTGAGTGCCCGTAGATATGTCGTCTCGCCTGGCGACGTATGCTTCCCATTCTGCACCAAAATCATTAGCAATGATATCGATAATTGGAAATTCAACATCCAACGAAATCCCAGCAGCTTCCCAATCTCCTTCCATTACACCATCGTACTGAGCTAGCATATCGTGCGCATGGTCATACCAGAGGTCTTGCAAACGAGCTGTAAACATCATCTCGACAAACGCATTTAGCGCTGTGCTTGGTACGATCATCACCATACTCCGCGACCCCCACCGCCTAGGCATACCGAGACTCTTTCCATCATACGCGTATACCGGTTGCGAAATTGGCTTATTAGTGAGCTTCGACAAAGAAGGTATTGCCATTTTATTCACAAGGCAAACCATACGACCTTTATACGACCTTTACATACCACTGGTGCGATCGAACACGCAACGGGTAAATCCAAATGCGATGAGTCGCTGTCAGACTCTGCGACAACCACCCTTTGCACTCGCTGATATCAGCGCCTCGTTGACTTAGGTGTGGACGTCGGCGCCGCGGTCGAGGAGGAGGCGCACCAATTCGTAATTACCCTTTTCAATCGTCAACCGCAACGCCCAGTCGCCTTGGGTGTGGACGTCGGCGCCACGGTCGAGAAGGGGGCTAATGCTTGATACGTTCGTCGACCTCAAGAAGCCATCCCTTAGGGATCTAACCACACAGATCATTCGCTCGTAATAAGAACGAGTGTCACGTGTCTTCGAACAAAACCTTTTTATGACCATCACGGCGTTGCGCGCGTTGCTGCGGCGGACGGCCCCGGTGCGGCTGACGGGTGGGGGAAAAATTCGCGGATTTCGTCTGCTGCGACATCAGAAGCTCACCAATAAGTCGTTACGTGGCCTCACGAAGCGGTTGCAACTCAAGGTCTTCTCCAACGGTTCGTTGCCCGCCGAGGCGCGCAAAGGTGAATCTCGGGGTGGACTTTGGAAGGGGAAGCAAGGTGGACGTCGCCGAGGGATGGCGATCGATCGTCAAGTTTCGGGAGCGGTCAATGGACGCGCGCCGAAGAGAATGCACAACTTGACAAAGGTCGTGCTCAACGCGCTCAAGGGTCTGAATCTGAAGCCTGTTATCGCGCAGCGTGGCGTTGCGCATGCGCCTTCGAATGTGGCGTCCGCCGCAGATGTGCTCGCCTACGATGCGACAAGCAAGACCCTCGTCGTCGTCGAGCTGAAGACGGGTCATGCGCACGGTAAGCTTTTGGCGGCGAGGTGCAACGGCGTCGATCAGAACATGCGCGGTCAATTGAACAAGGCGAGCGATTGCGTCGCACACCGGCACCTCGCGCAGTTGAGCGCCACACGGCAGATGCTGGCGAATGAGGGCGAAGTCATGCGCAAGATGGCGAGCCTCGGTGTCAAACACCTTGGAGGCCTTCTCCTGTACGCAACGGACGCACACGTCGAGACGGTGAACCTCGCCCCTTGGTGGAGTGACCGGGGAGCCATCATCCTCAAATCGTGTAGTTGAACTTGCGAAAATAACACTATAAGTTACTCATTCACCCGTCGCTCCCTCGTGATAATACTATACATACATAAGCATCTGGTAGCGGCGTATGTTTGAACGGCCGTCGTATCTCCGGGCCTTGGTAATAAGAGAAACGCATATTTGAGTGTTCAGGTGCAAATGAGGCTGTGCGATTAGATCAGCTCTTTCATGATTTCAACATCTGGACGATATCCGTATCGGTATTGAAGCTATAAGAGTAGTAGAGATGGTGTATATGGAGAAGCGATGCTCCCGTCTCTCACCGCTCTGTCGAACTCGAAGAGGCTACACACCCTTGGGGTAAAGGGGGTCAACCGTGATGAATACACGTCCATCGGTACACCAACCAAACCAGGTCAGCTTCCATGGTTTCCAAATGTAGAGGACGAAGAGGACGAAGAGGACGAAGAGGACGAAGACTACAAACCCGACGAAGAATCCATGGACGAGGAACCGTTCGAATACCCACACGATGATGAAAGAGAACAACTCCCCCAGACGCCGATCACATACTGCATGAGTGGCGAGGCTGCCATCGTTGCGCTACGCGCAGACATGCACAACTTTGTAGGCAGATACAACAAACAGGTGGATGAGCTGTCCAACTCACCTAGCGTGGTGCAATCTGCTACAATGATCGCAGAACAAATATCCGTACTCATGCCAAACCCAAACAGAAATAGAGTCACTTCTTCAAAAGAAGTCCAAATCAGGAAAGTACAAAGTGAGTGGTTAGACAGGCTCGACTTAGATGACTTTATGGTCGGCGGCTCAGTGACAGTGTCGAATGTAGAAGATATCGATGATGAAATAGAAGAGATGCTACAAATTGTGTATGATAATAAACCGATTGAGTATGAACAATTCGAGAATTGTTGGAAACATATATGTGATAGGTGGGAGGGCTTTCAGAACGAATACAATGCAAAAATGGAACGATACATGGAGCTCGTTCACGAAGGACGTATTTATTACATATATTGGCGAATTTATTTCAATATCCCATCATTCGGTTTGACGGTAGAACAAATGATTCTTAAAACCGTGATCAAATTTAGGACGGATATGTACATCACTGAAGCTGCAGTAGACGCCATCCAGCAGATCGTCTCCAACCTCCTCGTTACCGTTGATAACATGAACCCAGAGTCGAAAGAATTTGTGCTCCGGCTGTACCTCACGCTGCAATCTATGGAGATCGACGCCACCGCGCGCCATCTTGCCTATGGCGAGGATGATAGTGACGAGATTCGCAACAAGAACTACCTCGGTGACCCCCTCGTATCGCGGTTGGTCTACTCGTTTCTGGAGTTCATTTTACCGAAATTGACTGCCATGACTGAGCACGTTCGTTCAAAAGTGATACAGCTACGTGATGTGGGGGATACAGTTGCGTCCATCCTCCGTGGGCACGCGCTGCCAGTGTGGGATCGCGCACGCGCCAAGATTATGGCGTACATTAGGATGCGACGAGCGCAAATCGAGGCGGCGGAACGCACGTACGCCCCAGGTGGACAAGGGGCTGAGGAGGCGGCCACATCATTCGCACGACAAGCGACTTCCACACGGCGCGACGGTTGAGCATTTGGGAATGCTTAGGGACATTCGCCATGACCTTGCCGAATTGCCACACATTTTCCATGCGTACTCCTCGAAATTGTAGGGGGAGCGCTTCATCAGAAGGTGTCACCATCGTATATGGACATAACGATGGTGCTATTCCTAGTGGTGACCCTAACCCTAACCCTAACCCTAACCCTAGTGGTGACCCTAGTGGTGACCCTAGTGGTGATCCTGGTAATAAGAGGAACGCATATTTGAGTGTTCAGAACTCTCTGTCAGAATTACGCTCTGTCAGAACTCTCTGGCAAAACACTCTGTCAGAACTCTCTGACAGAACTCTCTGGTAGAACTCTCTGGCAAAACACTCTGTCAGAACTCTCTGACAGAACTCTCTGGCAGAACTCTCTGACAGAACTCTCTGTCAGAACTCTCTGAATGCCACCGGTAAAGTACCTCGACTTTGAAATTTCAAGCGTATTTACGCGACCCTCCAAAAAGTGCGATGATAAGGATACAGAACGTGAGTATGTGAGCATCACGTGTCCTCATTGCCGTGTAAAATTTACAGAAGTGACATTCGAAACGATTGGCAAAATGAAGGCAACAAAATGCAAGGCACATTTGGAGGTGTGTCCCGAGTTCAAGGCCAAGGGGGGCAACGTGGCACCAGCGCCGACACGTGAGAGCGCTTTGTCCAAGCAACTGATGGAGATGGAAGCTCGACTTATGGCGCAAATCTCTAGCGGATTGGGTCTGGGCGATCCGGTTGCGACGACGCAGAGTGAGGTCATCGAGCGAAGTAAGCGCAAGCGCGAGGAGGACTCTCTCTAAGATCCCCGCGTTCAAGCGCGCGTTTGAGACCTTGAAACACGAGGAGAAGTGCACGACGGAGGAAGAACGTAGCGCGTGCGAACGAATGAAGGAGCGGATCAATGAGGCGAATAAATAGGCTTTATGCGTTGTGATATTTTGAATAGATTTGTACGCTAGTCAGAATAAAAACCCACATAGAATACGCGTAAACGCCAACCCGTCCATTTTTTCCTAGGGCATCACCGCTACTTTATTTCTGAGCCAATCGATGCCGTCGTGTGCAAGCAAGAATCGGAAGTCGCAGTTTGGCGAAGATCTACTTCTCTTGCCTCTGTTGCTCAACCTCACCGCTAACCGTCCGGGTACATTCGTTGAGATAGGAGCATGGGATGGTGTATCGCTTTCCAACACCTTTGTGCTGGAGCATTGCTACAATTGGACAGGAGCACTCATTGAAGCAAACCCCCAAAACTTTCGTGAGTTGAAACGCTCTGTACGAACTGCACGTAAGGCAAACTGGGCAGTGTGCGATAAGTCATGGGGAACTGTGCAAATAACAAGAGATGGTTTAGCAGTTGCAGGTCAAATTGGTGCTATGTCACCAGCATACATTGCAACACATCGTGTTGGCGATAACATTACGGACACGGTAAGGGTTCGGTGCAGTAGATTCGATCGAATTTTGGCTGGTCTTCGTATCCCGCGCGCAAATTTCTTATCACTTGATGTGGAAGGAGCAGAGCTTGAGGTGTTGGGGACGGTTGATCCATCTATTTTTGATGTCATCTTAGTGGAAATGGACGGATTTAATGCAAGCAAAGATGCTGCAGCGCACAGGCTTATAGTAAAATCAGGGTTGCGTCATTGTCTGACTTATCGCCCTTACTTGAGTCGGGTGTATGCTCGGCAGTGTACGTTGTAAAGCATGAACTGTCTTCTGGTTGTAAGAGTGACACGGGGCAAGCTCAGCGAACACAAGCGTTCTCGGTGCATTGGCCCTGGTGGATCTGTAGCCCTCTATCTACGCACCACACCGGTGATATAAAACGCCACGTCGCTTTGCGATCGCTGTGAATATACCAGACTGACATGTGAGCAATAAACAGAGGAACGTTCATGAGCGTGGGGCCATGATCGGACAATGTTTGAGGGTTGTGTAAGAGTTCTCAGGGGGTTAACCAGGAACCATGATGGTAGTGCAAAAGCGTTCACTAGTGGTCATATATAAAAACGTCCGAGGGCTGTTAGGGTGTGAACCACGACGCTCCCATCGTTTGCAAACTTGTCAATCTCAACTAAGATACGGTGGTCTGCATCAGAAGCAACTACCTACTTCTCATCGGACCGACGATCCTGCTCCTCTCCGTTGTATCCATCGCCATCTATTGCGAACGCCTCGACGTCTTCTACATTCTGCCCTTCTCGCGATGCAAACACGAGCGCCGACCGACACACGAGACCTCGAAAACGACTTGCTGTCTGAATCTTGGACGTCCTCAACCCGTCGCTTGCGTGATGCAGGCACCATGCGCCGCCATCTACCAAAACAACTGGCTAGGTGCATTTTTCAACCATGCATATCCAGCGTATCTGCTTTATTTTGCAGGAAGCGTCGCCTGGCTCGCGAGCCTGAACACCGCCACATACTCACCCACAAGCACAAGCTCCACAAGCTCCACAAGCTCCACAAGCTCCCCATGCAACATCCCGCACCACAATGTATATGACCACGGGCTCGTCCACATATGCAACAATCGGCAAGACGATGCCGGGTTCTACATGTTCGTGAGCGGTCTGCTCTTTGTCGGTGCCGCTACCCTCTTCACAACCCAAGCCGCCGTCTACTACCTCTCCATCCTCTTGAATCGACCATTGATCGTCGATAATTTTGAACATACCCAACCACACACCCACGTCGGCGATGCCGAAAATGGTGGAAAACGGTGGGGTAAGCCCGACGCGTTGTTGTCGATGTCTGGTTTAGATTAACTATTTAAACAGGATCACCAATCGTGAGGAGGAGGGGTGGGAGTCACCTCCGACTTGCGCCTGGCGTCCTTGTCGGAATGTAAAAACGTTCTAAAAAACTTGACCCCCTCTTTCGAAAAATACGAGTATGAGGGGTTAGGCTGAACAATCACTCACGCTTGATCAATCGACTGGACACGCACCTATAAGAAGCGCCTGTTTGAACCTCTGTTTAAACCTACGTTTAAACCTATTATGCCCTCGAAGAAGTATCTGGACTTTATTGAATTACAGCCTGTGCAACGACGCGGCAAACACCCACCACATGAAATGCGCACTTTCATCGACATATTGTGTCCACATTGCAAGACGGTCTGTGTTGAGCTACCAGAGCATATGATCAAGCCCGCAAAAGCTTCAAAGTGTCTCCTACACCTACGTATCTGTCCCGATTTTAAGGGTAGTGTTGCACCCGCACCCATACGAGACACTAACAGGAAGGCGAAGAAGGCACGTCCTTCTCCTAAAACAGGGGGCGATGCGATGGTGTCCATCTACAAGATCATCTTCGTGCCTGATGGAAAGGTGGTTTACACCGGTGCGTCGACGAACACGGCTCGTCGGCTGAAGCAGCACGCGTCGAAGTCGTCGGGCTGCCGATTGTTGCGCAACGCCATCCGTCGGCATGGTATCTCCAAGTTCTCAATACACCCCATCGTTCGCTGTCGGGAGGCTGACGCCGACGCCAACGAGTCGTACTACATCATGGCGAACAACACCATGTACCCAAACGGGTACAACCTGCGCCATGGATCCAATGCGGGGATGGACTCAGATGATGGGGTGTCCGTGGTGGCTTCGGCGAGCGCCACCGTCTCCTTCAACGGCGTGGAAGACGAGCTGCACGCGCGGATGGAGGCGACCGAAGATTTGCTGGAGATTTGCGAGGATTTGGAAGAGTCTGAAGAGGAGGAGGGGTGGGACGTGATAGGGGCTGCCGATTGTGGGACGGCTTTGGACATTCACCCACCCTGATAAGGGTGCGAACCGTTCCGCTGCTTACAATCGATTTACCGCCAGAATGCTGGACGATTTCAATGAGGCAAATGCGCGCCAGTGACACCGCAAGCCCATGGGTTAAGTGGCGAAGCACGCACCTATAAGAAGCGCCTGTTTGAACCTCTGTTTAAACGTAGGTCGCGCTGCTGAGCGCTGTGCACCCTGGAGCATCGGTAAACCAGACCGTTGCAATAAGAGGGGGGGCATGTAACTGGTGAGGTAACTGGTGAGGTAACTGGTGAGGTAACTGGTGAGGTAACTTGAGTGACGATGCCACGCATTTACTCGGCAAAATATCCTGACTTTGAAGAAAGTGCACCAATGGAACGTCGCGGGAAACAACCCCCTTACGGTTTAACAAAATACATTGACGTCACATGTCCCCATTGCAACAACGTATGTGCCGAGATACCTGAACATCTGATGAAACAAAAAAAAGCATCGATGTGTCTTCAGCACCTACGTGTCTGTCCCGATTTTAAGGGCAGTGTGGCGCCCGCACCCACACGCGACAATACGAGTGAGATCGAAATGCTGCGAGCGAAAGTGAACCAAAACGAACAAGCCATCAAGAATATTGCAAAGCAATTGGGACTTGGGGACCCACTCCCAACAACCAACGAGGAGCTCTCCGTCATATTGGTTGAAAGCAAGAAGCGTGAGCGCGAAGAAGAGTTTGCTGATTTGCGGAATATGACTGACGCTGAAAAAAAGAAAGTGAGGACATTCACCCATCCTGATAAGGGTGCGAACCGTTCCGCTGCTTACAATCGATTTACCGCCAGAATGCTGGACGATTTCAATGAGGCAAATGCGCGCCAGTGACACCGCAAGCCCATGGTGTTGGGTCCGAGTAAACTCATACCCACGTAATTAAGCACGTGGTCCGAGCGCTAACGTTGGAAAGCTGCATCGAAACCATTTGGTCGCATCGCGACTCGTTTGATGTCGGTCGAAGAGATGCGTCGACGAGGAGTCGCATTTGATGAAATGGAGTATTCGGATGACCAGACTTTCTACGAGTCGCAACCAATGTTCGACTTCACGTCTGTGGCCCTGTATGTTCCGGCGATCCAGGTCATCACCAGCACAGTCGCGAGTTGTGTGACCGCGCTGATATTGACGTGGATTCCATTTGGTGCGTCGAATGCCGTGCGAACCTTAGCTATCGCGTCGGTCGTCGGATTGCTACCGATCTTACGACCGATTCGAGTGGCGAAGACTCGTGGAATTAACGAGCTGTTTACGATGATCCGCCCTGTGGTCGTCGTTTATTTGATTTCTATGGTCGTCGAACAGCTGGGTCACTCGTGCGAGCAATGGCAGGCGCAAGAAGTCGGCACTTGGCGTGAGATCTGGTACCATTTGGTGGTGTTCATGCTCATGGTCGCAGGGTTTGCACGTAGTTATGCACCGCGCGTCGATGACGACAAGCCGTTGATCGTCACGTGCGTGGGCATCTTGCTCATTGCGTTGGTGCCACACAGTGCACACGAATACGGCGGTCCGTTGTGTGCATCAAGCTCTCTTTTTCATGCGGCCGGGCGTGTCGTGCGCGCAAGTCTCTTTGGGGTTGTTTACTGTGTCGTTGCGTGCGCGGGAGAGATGTTCACACCTCGACCCAATGGCCTCTTCGTCGCGTCTATCCGCGCATGTGGTGCCAGCATCTGGATTCTCGCGTGCTCGGTATGGGTCCTGCCTCTCGCGGTCGTACAAATCGTGCTCGTCATATGGTCTCGAGTTCATACGGTCGACACATTCGATCCGATCCCCATGGATTCAATGGACAATAGTGATGTGGAAAGCGACGTACGCTCCGAACGTGGTGCAACAAACGGATTTGGGTGCAACGGTGTTTCATCGAATGTGACGTCGATTGTGTCACCCGTGTCCTCGGATTCAGATGTATCAGGGTTTCGAATCTCATTAATAGGGCCAGGAAGTAGTATACCAGGAGTAGCGCGTCCCTCCGCGGAGAAGATGCGTCAATTGGCTGAAACTATATAAGAGCAAGTTGGTCAGGGAAGGTGTTGTAGGGCCATGAGTATTCGGAAGCTCGCAAATCATGGATTTCAAAGAGGAGGTTTCTCTCTTCACAACATTCTGAGTGGGAATGAGGATGTCAATCTAGGAGAGGTGGGTGGACCCTTAAAAGGTAACGATCGTCTATTCGATTTTAGCGGACGGATTTCCGATGCGTCGCCGATAGATGCAGAGAGTCCAAACGCACAAATTCGTCTCAAGGTTCCACTCAAACTCCACACGTCGATGTCACAATCGACGACAACACCGACCAATACACTGACCAATACACTGACCAATGCACCGTCAACGAATCGCCACATAATCACATTGGAGCGGCAGCTACAAGATGCCAAGCAAAGAATGCAGATGCTCACCGATGACCGTGCAGTCCGTGTGAAAAAAGCCGAAGAACAAGCACGTAAGGCAATGAGTGAGGAGCGTACGGCGCGAACACAGATAGAGCATATCACGCTGGTACACAAGAGGCAAACAGAGGATATCAACGCCGAACTTCGTCGCGCACTTGAAGACGGCAAACAATTGCACGATGCAATGACAAAGATCGACATACTCGATGCGGATAAACAATCACTCGTTGAGGCGCAAGCACATCTCACATCCGAATTAGAACAACTTCAAATCAAGAATCGACAACTCGAAGAAGAATGTAAAGATAGTAAATGTGATGCGGAAAAGCAGCTCACCATGCGCACCACTGAATCGTCGCTGAGACAAAAAGAACTTGAATTGCAATTAGAGTCTCGTACAAAGGCACTTGGTATTGAGCTTGAAATAGTCAAACGGACCAACAGCGAGCTCGCATCGCAGCTGTCCACCTCGACTGAGAATCAATTGAAAATGCAAACGGATGTGAACAAATTGGAAAAGCAAGCAATCTCACACCAGACGTCAAGTCGGACGAATCAAGATTTGATGCAAATCATCAACCAGTTGCGCGACGAGCTGGTCAATGAGAACACCAAACTTGAGTCGCTGAAAAGGAGCCACCTGGTGGAGCTGGAATCGGTCAGGCAAGTAACCTTCGACGCGAGGCGCTGTCACACTTGCGAGTGTCTAGAACAATCATCTATGATGATTGCCTCAACATCACCAGTGGTGGCGTCTGTGCAATGCCTAAGTGGTCACAAGAGGAGGTGGCGAGCTTCCCTCACCCCCCTCGCCGTTCTTGACAGTTCTGTACACACCATTCCACGACTCACGACACACGATCCTCTCAAGCTTGGACCGATGCTACTACCTCTATCTGCAGGCCCCGAAACGCACACCAACAGCAAACAAAAAAGTATGCTTGACTTTGTCATGGCGGACTTTCGAAATTTGATCCGTCCTACGCTTGAGAGCAAAGGAGTTGCCCTGAACACGTGAGTTGTTGTATTACGTAGTGTATATAGTTTACAACGCACACAGCTACACAGCTACACAGCTACACAGCTACACATGTCGAGCATGACGATACCAACTTCTGAAGTGTGGTGTAATGGCCGGTGCTATAATGAACATTGCGTGAGCCTTAAGAGCAAGTTTGCGCCCTCGAGTTTGACCAGCCGATCGGTCCCATCGAGGGCTCACTCTCGCTGCGGCGTCTCAGCAACTTTCCACAGCCGCTGCAGACCCAGCTGCGAGGCAAGATGGTTATGGCGCTCGATAGACTGGGTCCGTGAGAGTAGGGACGTGTCGCATTTCGTCGGGATTTCGAGTCGGGTGGGGCGTCGATTGTCATGGACCAGCATTTGGCAATAAAGAGCGGCGTCGCGCAACCATCGTCGACACAGCGTGGGTGATGACCAATCTTCCGAGTCTACATCAGCTCTCCATCGACACTTTGTATCCTGAGGAACTACTCCGAGAATTTAACAAAGAAAAGGCGAAGTACACGCGGCGTATTGCTGTAGAGGACGAAAAGGCACGGAGGATGGGTACTACTCCTAACAATAGATACTGGTACGACCGCCTCCTCAGGTCTGAATCTGACATTGAGGTCGTCAACGAATTCATTAAAAAAGACTTTGGTGACGTACCGCTCTGCGCGGCCACCAAACTAAAAGGTTGTCTACGACGGGCCGTCCGACAATCGTTGACGCTGTCGAGGCTATCGACAACCCCGATCCACGATTACATTACCAACGAGGAATTTTTCGTTGAGATTGACAATGAACAGTCCGAGCGTATAACTCGAGAGTACCAAAGGTACGTGCAAACCCATGAAGACAGCCCCCTGGTAGAATTGTGGACGAGAGAAGACAGCGAGGAGGCATTGGACCGCGGCTATCGCTCCGCACCGCACCAGATCTTTGACTACTACATGCTTGACAATGTGGGGGTGCGCTCAGGTGCTGCTGCCAATTTTGACATGTCGGTCCCGCTTGCCGCTGGAGGTACACCTACGTGGAACAAGATACGCGACCTCTATCAGCTCGTAATTGATGCCCCTCGAGCGCCAATTCCTTTGCAACTCTTCCGCACAGTGAGGAACAAGGAAAGGATGCCTCAGAAATGGTTTCGACGATGGGTCAAGAGAGAAATGGTCCCAGGTGACTCCGTGATCGCACCAACCTTCCTTTCGACAACGTTACATGACGTAAACCAAAACTGGGAAATGTACGGCCATGGTTCTCCTCAAGCGGAAGATGATGAGCGTCCTTCGGAAAAGGAATGTTGCATAATGCGCATCTTTCTTTCTAAAGGCGTTCCAATGTTACCCCTCGGAGACTTCAAATCCAATGCCCATGCATACGAAGACGAGGTATTGCTACCCCCTGGTATTCAATTGGTCTTGATAAATGTGGGTGACCTGTACGTGGGACCAGATTTTGATTCGGTTAATACGTTCACCTTTCTTGCACGCCTGGTGGCGCCACCAACACAGGATGATTAAACGACGTTCTAACACAGTAAGTCGGATAACGACGGTGGTGCTGATCAATCCTGCTCCTACGATTGTGACGTGTCCCAGCACAAACAGAAAATTCGCGACGAGTCAAGCGTAAAAGCCATGCTACCGTCGCTAAGAGTCTTGGGAGATTAGTATAAGAAGGCGCGGTGAAACGACATCAGAGAGAACCAAGCGTAAAATATTGCTTCAAGTGTATAATATTACCTCAAGTCCCATGCTCCCGTCGCTAACGGCGCTGCACGTTGACACACCCAAGACATCACGATCGACCATCGATCCGAAGCGTCTGCGATCCGAAGCGTCCACGAAAGACGTCACGTCGCCCGACGACATGCTCGAGAGCCTCCAACCCGAGCTGCGCGAATTCGTGCTGCTCGCCCTTGCCGTAGAGGATTGCAAGGGCTTGAACGGGATCTGCCGAGCGAATCACCAATTTGACGACATCTGCAACGATCCCGTCTTTTGGCAGAGCGCCCTCCGCGCCAAGGGGTGGATGCCCGACTGGTCGGAGCCGTCGTCGCCTGGAGGGATGACGCCCAGGGCCTACTTTGAGATGGCGTGCACGCTGAACGAACCGCATCAGGCCGCGCTCCTCGCGTTGAGGCGCGATACCACCACGATTGAAGACAGTACGTTTGCGAATTGCACGTCGCTGAAACTGACGCACTTACCGCCGCATCTCACCACGATTGAAGGTGCTGCGTTTCGGGGTTGCACGTCGCTGGCGCTGACGCACTTACCGCCGCATCTCACCGCGATTGAAGAGCGTGCGTTTGGTCGCTGCACGTCGCTGGCGATGACGCACTTGCCGCCCAATCTCACCACGATTGAATATGCTGCGTTTCGGGGTTGCACGTCGCTGGCACTGACGCACTTGCCGCCCAATCTCACCACGTTTGGAAGGGCTGCGTTTGAGGATTGCACGTCGCTGGCGCTGACGCACTTGCCACCGAATCTCACCACGATTGAACCATATGCGTTTTGGGGATGCCCGTCGTTGGCGCTGACGCACTTACCGCCGCATCTCACCACGATTGGAAGGGGTGCGTTTGGTCGCTGCACGTCGCTGGCGATGACGCACTTGCCGCCCAATCTCACCACGATTGAATATGCTGCGTTTCGGGGTTGCACGTCGCTGGCGTTGACGCACTTACCGCCGCATCTCACCACGATTGAAGCATATGCGTTTCGGCTTTGCACGTCGCTGGCGCTGACGGAACTGCCACCGAATATCACCACGATTGGGATGGGTGCGTTTTGGGGATGTGAACAGTTGCGTGGCGGGGCTTTTGAAGCGGCTGTCCTTGCGATCAACAAGCGTGCATTTTAAGTGTACATTACAAAACCCATTGGTTAGAGTAAGCCGTCACACTTGTGGAAAACACAGGTAGAGGCCGACCCTTCGGTATTCAATAAAAGCGTGATAATAAATGGGAGGGGGTCAAATGAAGAATTTTGTTCTAGATCCTCGATTGTTGACCGATTCCTCCGATCGACCGGACCAACCGACTCCACCGACAAGGCGGACGATAAACCTCTCCTCTCCGCTGCTGGGTAAGGATGTGAGTGCTCGAGAATGGCAGACGGAAAGCATTCCTGACGCCCATCTGCTCGTCCTCCAAATCTGCCGAGCGACGCTCGCAGCTGGGTTTCTCTTGTCGATTCTCACGTGCATCACGACGCAACAGTCGACCGTTCGTTTTCGATTACAGTGCGCTTTGGCCGCCACGGCGTGCGGTGTCTCCTCCCTGTTCTACCGCCATCTATACGAGCTGCGACGACTTCCCGACTACGCGGGCTACTCGCAAGAGGGGAATACCGTGAGCAACGCGCTGCGATTCACCTCGTGGGCGGTCACCATCGCGATGCTCGCGTGGATCGCCTTCTTGCTACGCGGCCCCTTTGCCGGCGACCCGTCGGACTACCTGGGGTTGGAGTATGCGCAGTGGCTGTACATAGGGCCGATCCTCGCGACGTCCAACGTTCTGCTTGGCATCCCCGGGTGGGAGGCTGCACGCGTCTTCTCCGGTACAAGCACCTTTACCTGCACACGTCTCGTCTCGCTCTTGGTCGCCATCCTCTTCCTAGGTGGCGGGGCCTGCATCTCGCTGACCATCAATGTCGCGATGCACATGCCGACGACGAGCGCACGCACCGTCTCGGAAAGGAACCTCGCGCGGTGGCTCAGTTGGATCTGGGTCGCTTACCCCGCGCTCCAATTCCTAAAGACCATTGCCGTCTACGTTGGGGCCGATCACACACCACGGCTCACGAACCTCGCGGAACGAATCCTCCCGCTCCGCACGCGCACCAACGCCAAAAGCGCCGTGCAATTCGCGTTCAAGACCCTCGTCGGCGCGCCCGCACACCACGCTCGCGAGTTGCACCACCTTTACAGCATGCTCGAACCCGAGCACATCGGAGGTGGGTTCGATGTGAGCACGCCGACCATTCGACCGCGATGGACCCAGCTCCTCGACACGCTCATGGCCGTTGTCGATACGCTCAGTCAAGGCGTCCTGGCCCTCGTCCTCGTCACTTATGCGCTACCCGTTTCGATGGAGTAATAGGGGATGCATTTTTATCACATGGAACACCGTCGACGCATTGAACTCCATGGTCATAGGACGCTCGCCTCTTGACCCCAAGGCGTGCTTCGAGCGCGCGAGCAAATCCCTCAGGTCACGTTACAAGGTTGGAGATTTTAAACAGCAACGACACACCGTGACTGAGAATGTGCTCCCATAACTCGAAGACATTGCGCATCTACTTTTTATCGACGTCATAACCGAATGCGATGAGCCTCGAACACGAAGTTTTCCCCCAATTACGCGTACATCCTCCGAATTTACAAAATATGCAAATGTAAAATCGTTTCTTAGAGCCCCATCGCCCAAGGTAAATGCGTAGCAACTGTCGTCTAGAAATGCTTGTATCGGCAAACGTCACCAGTGTCTCTCTCATGTCGCTATCGTCTTCATCGACGCTGGCAAAGACTCCCGGATTGACGCAACCGCCACCCGATTGACACACGTGCAACATGATATCATACTCGGTCCTGACCTCGACATATGATTTGTTGTACTGAATTATGCTACGAACGCCGAGCGTCATTGTGCGGTTATCGTCGGAGTTCAAGCGTACATAATTGACTTGAATCGGTCTTTCATTCATAACACTTGGAAGCGTTGCCACGTCAAACGCTTCTAATTCCATTGGCGCGTGTACAAGCATCGTCGTGTAAACAACGATGATCGAAATCATGATGGCGTTGGCAATGGCCATGAGTGGCGGTAAATCATAGTACCAGAAGTCTGCGCACGTAAAGTATCGTCCCGACCTCATCACCGCGGACTGCTGCGGTCCGCTCATACAGACTTTTATTGTTCCAATATGAATCGACATTACACTGGAAGCAGTCATCGCCGACAACACGCAGATTCGTATACAACGAGCTCAATGAAGGCAGTTGCGGCGACGAACATGCGGTCGGTTGCGCAGGACAGTCACGTGTTGGTTGAGTTGATTTCGGAGCACATGTGAAGCCGCGTATGCTTCCGGAGGGCACCAAACAGATGACACAGCACGATCAGATATTGAAAGGCGAAGATTGTGCGCTAGGAGCCGCATCTGAGATATTGATAAGTTCACGGAAGCAGATTAGTCCCACTTTCGTGTCTAGGAACGTCGGCGCTTGACGGCCTCGAGCAACTGCCCCATCATGGCCGCACGCAGCTCGTTCACCGCGGGAGAGTATTTTTTTCAATCTCCGCGTCCTTGTCGGGGTGTAGAAACACGCGGTACTGTTTTATGACCCTGTTGAGGCTTTGAGATTACTTATGAAGCTTATTCCACCCGCTAAGGCGCATTTGGTAGTACTCGTCACTCGATCAGCAAGAATGCCACGCGAGGATCAACCAGTCGTACGGTCAAGCACGGAAGCGGGGCGGATTTGGGGAGTGTATGCGAGTGTCGACGTGGACGAAAATTTCCACCCATTGACACCATCACCATTGTCGCGATCGCGCGCGTCGCACGCCCATCGCTCTGCCGGTCACTTTGTGGCTCCAATACCCGCGACATCTTTCACCCAGCCTCTCCAACCGCCGCCGCTGCTGCTACCGTACCAGCAGCAGGTACGCCCATGGAAGCTATCAGATTCACGTGTCGTCGAACGATGCGTGTACCGAGAGGCGCTCAGAGACGTAGAAGAGAACCGTCTAGATGACCTCTCGACATTGCAAGACGAACTACGACGCGTGCGAAAGCAGCGGGATCTTCTTCTTCGTCACAACGTTGTCATGGCCAAATGCATGGAGCACATGGCCAACTCCTAGTGACGTCCTCTGTAACCCATTCGCGTTATCGTAGTTGCATGGGATCGTGCGTGGTCAACACATGAAAGTGTTGACCACATTCCGATAACTAGTGTTATCGGAATTTCGAAATGGCGGTGACCATGCAGACGATGCAGTCTCTGTGATTGCTGCAACGTTTTCGACGGAGTGGTTGTTGTCATCCGATAGAGAGTCATCATCATCGATATAGTGAATGGAAGAAGGTGTGTCGAGCTCTCGATCACGCTCAGAGCAAGGTGTACGACAGATGGGGCAGGTGAGTGGGGGTGGAGCGTGCTCACTCCATTTCCCCCAGCACTCGCTGCAAAACAAGTGCTTGCAAATGGTAATATATGGCTTCATAGGCGTCGGCTCCAAGCATATGGGACACTCTGTAGTCACCCTTTTGTGATCTCCAACCTCTATCTTCTCTAATTTGCTGAGCATGTCACACAATTGTTGGAGGTTTGTGGATGCCTTGTGTGCCATGTAGTATGCAACCCAAAACTCTATACCATCTCCAATCGCGTCGTGTTCTTCCTCCAATGCGTCTGTGAGAGTGTGATGCGTATCCTCAATTGTTAAACGCAAGCTACACACCTTGTTGATGAGCTCGGTGACGAGTTGGTACCGTTGCTCACAGAGCAACGTGTCGGATGGCTCTTTACGAAGTAGCCAAAAGCTCTTTTCGGTTGCTCGCCCCGCTGTAATCGAAGCATATGTATTACTGAGACTCCAAAATTGAGTCCTTTCGTCGCTCGTTTCGGTCTCCACAATGGCAACCGTGAACTCATCGCGCGTCGAGCGTACCGACTGAATTAATCGTCGTGCCTTCTCTCTCACAACGAATTCTCGCAGGCGCTTATAACGATCCATCCACCTCATCCATCCCCGACGCTCTGTGCGTCGGACACACACATCGACTGGGACCCTAGCGTTTTCGTCGTGCTTTGTTTTCGACTGTATGCAATCACGGTATTGAGAGAACGGGTCTTTTCGCGACGCGATGATACCCATTTGTGAACGCGAGGTCGAAACGTTGCGGTTATGACTCCATTTCGAATGGTAAGTTAATTTTATTTATTCACGATACATACTCTGCCTCAAATTCCTCGCGCGAGCGGACCCGACCCTTGCCGTTTTCGGCGTGCTGATTTTCGCCCGCCTTTCGCCACCAAAAGTTTGTAATCGACCAGATCGCGTGGAAGTTGTGCTTCTTCTTGAGAAGATACCAACCGTAGCTGCCGGCGTCTCCGTCGGCGTAATGTTTTGCAAATTTGTCGTCGTCCGAATCGTCGATGCAGGATTCACGGTATGTGTCCATCACGGAGATATCGCGATTCTCCATGTAATCCAGAATGCGATGGACCATCTCATTTGCTTCGGGGTCGCGTAGCATTAAACTAAATTTAGTGCAATCAAACCATGTGCGACCGACTCCAATTGCGCTATTTTCGTAGTATGACAAGTAATCGCCGATGTACTTGTCGATTTCGGCGTCTTCGTCGAGATCGTCCATTAGATAAGTGCATGTAATTTGGACGCTCAACCCGCCCAGGCAGAGCTCGTAGAAGCGTTTGCGCGCGCACGTCCAGTGCGACATCTTTTCGTCTTGTTCAAACGGACGATTGGCAGATTTTAGCGTATCCTCGTCCGGTCGTCCGACCTGGCGTACAAAGCTAGTCCGCTAACAACCTTGGGACTTGAATAGAATTGCACACCTGAAGTCAATCAAGAAGAATCGGGTTCAGAAGAAGAAGAAGCCCCCTGCCCACTCTGAGTGACGTCGACCCCTTCGACATGACATAGTGAATGTAGCTCCGCAAACAGTTTTGTGTTCATTCGATCGTGTGTGATCGCCAACTCTGAGGGCGCACATCCTTTAGGACGATGCTTATGCAAGCCCGCAATCGAGTACGTTGTACACGGTGTACTCAACCAAAAAAGGATAACTGTGTCTTTTGTTTGCAATTTGTCCCCCTTAAGAATCAGGTTTTCTAAGAATGTCAGGTCGAATTGTCCCATGTCAAAATCGTAGAGTGCACCTCGAGAGCGAAGGATGTCGTTATCGTACAAGAGTATCTTCCGGTCTTCCACCTCGTTCCAAGCTTCGACTGCGCTTCGTACGCTCCCAAATCCCGCAAACACGTCGATCAAAATCATCGCTTTGTCGACGGGGACTTTTGCTACCCAGGCTTGCAAAAAATGCCCAATCAACGCCATTGGAATCGAGTTGCGCTCTTTTGTCCCCAGAGACTCCCATGGAGTGTGACGAAATCCGTCGTCAACGGCCACTCGGTCGCACGGGTGGCAGGGGCATGGTAAGCTCAATTGTGTATCGTTGAGAGTGGTCAGAAATCCCGTGCGTTTCTGTGAGTTCGAGTTGTAATGACAGTAGGATGTACTTATCAGCTTGGCGATTAAACCATAAGGCTCGTCTTTCACCGATCGCTTCAACAAGCGTTTGATACAAGGCAGGTCCCACAATGCACCATCAAGTGGGTTTTCAATCACGTAGTTATACCGATGATCTAAACGCCATCGAACCGATTCTCTTTCCGTGTTCCAATATCTTGGTTTTTTGCGCCACATTATACATATTTTTGAAGCGAACAGACGGGATACACCCCCCTCGCCCACAAAGCACCCCCGCAGCTGCGGCGCGCGCAACCCCCTCTCTCCGTCCCTCGGGAAGGCGGGTCTAGCCGGGTCTAGCCGGGTCTGGCCGGGTCTAGCCGAGTCTAGCCGGTACCCATGTCTTCATCGCCTTCTTCGGCCACGTCAGCTTGACCTCCGGCCTCTTCGGCCACGTCAGGTTGACCTCCGGCCTCTTCGGCCACGTCGGCTTGGCCTCCGGCCTCTTCGGCCACGCCGGCTTGGCCTCCGGCCTCTTCGGCCACGCCGGCTTGGCCTCCGGCCTCTTCGGCCACGCCGGCTTGGCCTCCGGCCTCTTCCGCCACGTCGGCTTGGCCTCCGGCCTCTTCCGCCACGTCGGCTTGGCCTCCGGCCTCTTCCGCCACGTCAGGTTGACGCTGCTGTCGACGTGCTGCCTTCGAGTCACTCCATTTGTTTTTACGACTAAATGCACCGGAAGCTCCCTTGTAGGGGTTCTTCTTCTTCTTCTTTTCTATTAGATGGACAGTCTCTTCTCTATTTGATACAAATGAGTTTGCTATGTGGCTTCGTGAGGATTGACGTATACTTGGATTCCACGCTCTTGATACTTGAACACCATACGAAAATGCCAAATTTCGGAGTTCACGTGACATTACTATCGCAGCCTGTGACATGAAAAGCTGGGGGAAAAACCCCAGACACCGGTACCCTACGAGCCTTCTTTCGTGCGCCCTAGCACTCGTTTGCAGCTGCGGTCGGCGGGGCGCGGAGGGAACCCTCTCACCCGAGCGACTCCCCCCCACTATCGAAATGAAACTGAAGTCAATATACGATACGACTACCGATCATTCCCTTCTTCGGGAGTGCCGGGACGGTCGATATCTTCACCCACCGCTGCCCATCGCGGTCTTCACACTTGGTGATCTCACCCGTACGCGTGCCCGTTTTGGCGGTTGGAAGACAAAACGTAAC
>Ga0209710_1000456_pt1 | contig 38827 bp, 30 predicted proteins | sample ArcticOcean_MG_C_5_FD_187436 | JGI IMG/M metagenome (GOLD analysis project Ga0209710, IMG submission 187436) | Marine microbial communities from western Arctic Ocean - ArcticOcean_MG_CB4_138 (SPAdes) (version 2) | ecosystem: Environmental > Aquatic > Marine > Oceanic | place: Arctic Ocean...
CGCTGCTGTCCCCGTTGGTCATGTAGCCGGCGACGCAGGAAGCGACCGCGCATTGGGCGCTGTACGAAGCGGCATTCGCTACGACGCATGCAGTACACGCGCTGCCAGCTCCATTCGGTTTGAAGCCAGCGCCGCAAGAAGCGACCGTGCATTCGGCGCTGTACGAAGCGGCGTTCGCTACGACGCATGCAGTACACGCGCTGCCAGCTCCATTCGGTTTGAAGCCGGCGACGCAGGAAGCGACCGTGCATGCGGAGCCGTAAGTAGCAAGGTTGGCTACGGCGACGCATGCAGTACACGCGCTGCCAGCTCCATTAGGTTTGAAGCCGGCGTCGCAGGAAGCGACCGTGCATGCGGAGCCGTAAGTAGCAAGGTTGGCTACGGCGGCGCATGCAGTACACGCGCTGCCAGCTCCATTAGGTTTGAAGCCGGCGTCGCAGGAAGCGACCGTGCATTGGGCGCTGTAAGTAATGGCATTGGCTACGGCGCATGCAGTACACGCGCTGCCAGCTCCATTAGGTTTGAAGCCGGCGTCGCAGGAAGCGACCGTGCCATTGACGCTGTAAGTAACGGCGTTGGACCTAGCGCCTGCAGTGCACGCGCTGCTGTCTCCGTTGGGTTCGTAGCCGGCGTCGCATGCATCGACCGTACAATTCGCGCTGTACGAAGCGGAGTAAGCTACGGCGCAAGCCTCGCAGGCTGTGCCGTTCGCGGTGGTCTTGAGCCCTGCGTCGCAGGTGGCGCACTTGGCGGCAGCGCTCGTGCATGCAGCTCCGCTGGCGGCGACTCCACCCGCGCAGGTGCACACGGGTACGGGGTCGCTCTTGATGCCGAAGACGACGCCGACGCCGAGGCCGAGATCGAGGCCGAGCTCGAGGCCGAGGACGACGCCGAGGCCTAGCACGACGACGCCGAGCACGGAAACGAGATAGATGTACACCGGGGTGGCGTTCTTGACCTTGATGAGGTTCTCCAGGGCGGCCACCTTGACCTTGATGGGTGGGTTGGTGAATGGAAGTACATCCGCGTCGTTCATGGGGGCCACGGTGGTCATGGATGGTCGTGCGTCGTCTGCGAGGGTGAGGGGCGGAGAGGGAGAATTCAGGCGTTATAAAATTTGGGGAGGGGAGAAACGGATAACGAGCGCGGCGGATCATCTTGCGTTCTGCGACACAAACAGTTTTTCTCGGAACAGGCTCTGCCAGCCAGGGCAGGGCGGGGCGGGGCGAGTGTCTTCGCGGTACAAGAGCGCGTGCGGCGTGACTGGACCGCTCGAGTCAGCGCCTTGCGCCTTGGACGCGCTAGACTGTAAGGGTGTTCGTTCGCGCGTGAGTTGTGCCGCGGCGTTCTGCTGCGGAAAATGTGTCGGTCGAACACGAGGTCGAACGGAATGCGTTCGAACTTTTCACGCGTTTCACACTTCACGGTTAGCGGTCAGGTTCATTCGGTACGCACCAGAGTTCGACGCGAGACGTTCACTAGGCGTAGCGTGGAAAGGGTCGGGCTCGACCTTGAAGAAGGCTTCCCGTCTTCGAGGCGTGCGCGCGTCGAACTGTGGGCGAAAGGCATCTCGAAACTTGTTTCGACACATCTGGTCTGGGTAAAATGGGGTGTTTTATAAAACGTCAACTTTTCTCGACGTCACCGCCGAGGTGTCGACGTGGTGGTGTTTGTGTTGACCCCGCACTTCCCGTCACGCGCTCGATGTTGGCGCTCGCGCCGGCACCGACGCGGGCGTTCACTGGCCTAACCCCGATTTTGCTTCGCCGATTGGGGGTTCGTGCCAGCGCGCGCGTGTTTCACACCCGAGGCGCTTTGGTGGTGTTCGCGGGGAAGAAAGGCGCGCGAGCGAAGAACAAAGATTCCGGACGAAGCATCCACTTCCGGGAAGGCCCGGACCGGTTCAACGCGGGCGGCGTGGGTCCGGTGCAACGGGGCGGCCAGGGTTCCGGGAAAACCACCCGGTCGCAGCGCACGAACAAGGTGTACAAAACCTACCTCAGTGGCCGGCCAACCGTGGATGACGTGGAACGCGCGAGCCTCGGTGACCGGACGAAAGCCATGGGGGTTGTGGAACGCGATTCGCCGTACCGGTTGAATAACGTGAACAGGGAGGCGTGGGAAAGGGCGAAAAGACGCGGTGGGCACGGATTCGGGGACGGCACTGGTGGCGGTGGGGTGCTCGAGATCCGCACTACCGCGACGAGCTCGTTGGCGCCGCACAGACACCCGCTCGTGAACACGCACCGATTGTTCTGCGACGCGAAACACTCGGTGTTTGTGGTGATTGAACAAGAAGACGCCGGGCGCGACGACGTTGTGGTTGACCTGTCCACGTTGAGGGTGGGTAGTGATGGACCCATTCGGCGTCGGATAATGGAAATCGCGGGGAAATTTGGCAGCAGCATCACGAACGTGGTAGACTTGTGTCACGAACTAGGCGAACCCCTCGAGGCGCAGGTGCGGTACATCTCAAAGCTCGAGTCTCAAATCGTGGTGGGCGGCGACGAAGGCGAAACGACAGCGACGGACGCGGCGGGAAGCGTTTTGAGTTTTGTCTCCTCAAAATCCTGCGTTGTGGAACCTGTGCCTGGTGGCTTGCCTTTGTCTGTGGCGTCAGCGGAAACTGCAGTTGTGAAGTCGCCTTTGTCATTGGCGTCAGCGGAAACCGCGGTTGCGGAGACGGCGGATGTTATAAGAGCCATGAAGGACGCCGGGGCGACGAACGCGACCGACGAGGTGCGCCGCGCCGTGGCGGAACTGCTCGCGCTGAAACAAATCCTGCAACTGTTGAAAGAAACCGAGGCGGCGTCGACGTCCGATGCGGTCTCTTTGGCAGAAAAAGAGTCAGAGTCGACAACCGCGCGGTGGCAGTCAGAAGCGCGACGGTCCATACAGGAACTGCCGATCCACAACCTCCCCGAGCGGTACCTGCGGTTCACGTGTGAAGACCGGCCCACCGCGAAAACGCTGGCCAAGGAAATCGCGAACGAAAGGGTGTATCACTTGGTGACAGATGGTGATGAGGACGAGGGCGACGAGGAAGTCGCGCCCGAAGGTCTGGTGGAGGCTGAGCGCGTCACCGCGTAGGGCCATTTTCTTTTTAAACAAACGAGCCACTAGATCGGCGTACGATCCGTACGCCGTTTGATACCGCCGCTACTATCGATCTAACCTTTCTAATACACCGTATTTTCGGTCACAGAAGTACGCCCATCCATCATGTCAACCGAAACGGCCCTTTTTGCGGCGCGCTTTTCGGGGGCGCGGGGTACGGCCAGTCCGCGGTTCCCTCCAAAACTCCGGTCCCGTCGTTTTCTGCGCTGTCCTCGACGTCACCGTCGTCGTCGTCAAAAACATGACCCACGCAAAACACCGCTTTGTTCGCGCCGTCGCAAGACAGGGTCTCGCAAACCGCAGCTCCAAGTGGCGCTCGGTGAACCAGGTGCTTCACTAACTGCGCTGTGGTGCGCACTGTTTTTGCTGTGCCGGGTACCAACCGCGCGGGGTGAGTTTCAGGAAACACGCAGCACGGCCTGGTTGTAAAAAAGAAAAGGGTCAGTCTTGAGTCGGCGAGTGTGGGTTTGTAACAGTTACTAGTAGATTTACTAGTGTTGCACTCAAAGAGGGGCTGTAAACAGTGTCGAGGTTTGGGAAACACGACACGTACACGACGGCCCAGTTTTTGCGCATCGACAACCCGCAATCCGCGATCGCGCCCGTGGCTTGATTGTTAAAAAAAAGTGTCAGTCTTGTTGGGCAAACAGTCGGCGGGATTTGGTGAAATACAATCCGCACCTTGGTCGGGGTGAAGCCCGACTATCGCTGAGGCTTCTTCTAATAAGTTTTTTGTGACTGGATCATGCATTAGGTTCACGTCGAAGAACAGTTTGATGTGCGCCACTTTCCCATCGGGGGTTGACCACTTATCTCGGAGCGACGTCGCTAGGGGCGAGACGGCACGCCAGGTTTCAGGAATCATGGAAACGTTTTCGCCTCGCGACTTGAACAACCGCGCACGTCGCGACGTGACCTTAACCCCCTCGCCTCTAGGATCGATTATGGAACACCTTATTCCGTACCGATAGAACAGTTCGTGCGACAAGTCGCCTGACCCGCCTGCTACGTCTATGACCCCGGTGCCTTTTTTCAAACCGTCCAGGCTGAAGTGTTTGACGAGCGAAGCGGCGAAACATGAAGCGCGCGTGTCTTTGTGTTTGGGTTTTTCGGTGGTTTTCTTTCCGTCATCTTCGGGTTTGGGAACAGCACGCCACGTCCGCCATGGCCCCGAATCCTGGGTAGAATTAGGGCTCGGTTGTCGCCGCGTGCGGAGTTCAAGCGGGTGCGCGCATCGATGGGCGCTGGATCTGGTTCCGCCGGTTTCGCAAAATTTTTCGTCACCGTTGGGGCGGTGCGTTTCGATGGTCTCGTAGGTACAGCGGAGGATGTCCACCTCCACCACCACGTGTGCTGGCGAGTCCTTTGACGACGACTCATGGAGGGTCATCGTGTCAAGTGCGTTCTCAACGGCAGTGGTCTGTGTTGGCAGGGCCAGGGCGATGCACAGCTCGCGCAACACATCCACATCCCACCCATCTTTTCCCGCAAGCGCGCAATCGACGTACGTCACGCCGTCCTTCCCCAAAAGCGTGAACGCGGCGAAGTGCTTGGAGAACCCGGCGCCGTGCGCCACGACGCCGCGAAACGCGGAGCTCATATGCCGGGTCCGGGCGCCAAGTCGGCGGCGCTCCCGAGTATGTAGGAACTGTCCTGCCTGCAGAAAACTCTTTCTCTGCAAAAATCCAGCATCGCACTTTCTGCAGTCGGCTGGTTTCAGACTCGGTGGGGTTTCATCACTGTGCCGGTCAACGTCAAGGGTGAAGCAGCAGAGTTTTCAGGTTCATTTTTTCGCAGACGATTCTCTCGGCCAATGAAAATCGCGCGCTGCGAGAGATCGTCGGGAAAGATAGAGTCGAACCAATTTGCCATCGGCACACCCTTGGCGCGCACGCCTTGGATACGAGCTCGGTCTCGATCGCGATTAGGATGGCATCGTCCGCGTGTGCCACAGCGTCTGCGTCTGCGTGTCGCGCGCGCGTTTTCACCCCAAGGGCAGGCCACGGCGCGAGCGGCACCGCGTCTTCGTCGTGTCGAGAGACGGCATCATCATCGGCACGCCGTTCGGGCGCGTACTCGTCTCGCGGACGCGGGCGGCACGTCGCTTTCGTTTCCGCGGACGGAGGGATTGATGAGCAACCCACGGCGTCGTCCTCGGCCGCCACCGCCACGTCCTTGTCCCCGTCCTCGGTATCGGTGCTCGCGTCCCTGCCCGCGATTCCGCCGTCCCAGCTGGAGCAGACGTACCTCATGGGATCGCCCTTTGAGCGCGAGCAGTGGTTCCCCGTGGCGTTCGCGGCGGATCTTGGGGAGGGGGTGATGATCCCGTTCGACTTGTTCAACGTGCCGTGGGTTGTGTTCCGGGACAATAACGGCCAGGCGGGGTGCGTGAAGGACGAGTGCGCGCACCGGGCGTGCCCCATTTCGCTGGGCAAGGTGGTGCACGGGCGCGTGCAGTGCCCGTACCACGGCTGGGAGTACACCACGGGTGGGGAGTGCGTCGCGATGCCAAGCATAAAAAAGCGGTTACCGGACGTGTTCGTGGACGCCGCGCCTGTGGTGGAGCGGGACGGTTTGCTGCGGGTCTGGGCGGGGGTTTGGTCGAGTGACTTGAAAACGCAGCACGCGGCGATGGCGAAACTGGACGGACACGGTTTGGCGCCCCCCGAGGGGTTCACCACGATGGCGGAAATAACCGTGGAGCTCCCGATGGAAGCCACGGAGGTGATGGAGAGGTTGATGGACATGGCGGGCCGGAAAACGCAAACGGAAAAAGTCAACTTCAAAAGGATCGACACGGAGATCGTAAACGACGACGTTTTCCCGAAGATCATCGCGAGCGCGCTGCGGTCGCTTTGTACCGTGACGCCGGTAGAAACGAATTTCCTTCCGTCTCGGGTTTTGGAAAGCAAAGTGGCTCTGGAGGGGGGGGGTAAAGACTGGCACATTCACCAGATGCACGCCGTGCTGCCCGCGAGGCCGGGGAAAAGCAGAGTGCTGTTCCGCTTGTCCACCGACTTCGTGCTTCTGCCTAAAACCGCCCGACAAATCGGAGGCCGGGTGTGGAGCACCCTGGCGGAAATGGTGCTGCACGAGCAGCTGGAGGCGGTGCGCGCAGGGGGCGGGGGCAGCGCGGAGTTTGCGGCGGAGACCTACCGGGAGTGGATGAGGGAAGTGAGTACCAACTAATGCGCTACCTTGTTTTTGGGCGCGAACGCGATCCGCTACTAAGGGTGACGAACCTTTGTATTAACAAGCTTCCACTCACTTATCAATCCCCCTTGCTTTCCTTTCCTCTCATAGAAGACTTCCTTTCCTTCCCCTTGGACGACGACTAGGCCGCTCAGTCCGACTTCCCTTCCTCTACGAACCGTCGCAGTTTCGGCACTAGCGCTGACCCAAGAAACGTCTGTAGCGGGTGGTACACCAAAATTGGCAAGCAAAACCACACCAAGTCGGGTGACGATCCGAACAGCGCGTTTATCAGCGGCAACCCGAATGCCAGGGTTTTCTGTGAGCCCATGAACGTCGCCGCCACGACGTCTTCGCGTTTTAGTCCCACAGCAATTGCGGTACCGAAAACCGCGGCTTTGTACGCGACGAGTAACAGCGATAGCGCGAAACACAACGTCCCCAGTTCGATTCCCGAAGTCACCCGGAGACTTCTGGAAACGAACGTGTTGCAGAACGTGTTGTACACGATAGCGAGGATTATGAGGTCGCTTATGAGTTTCATTTTTCGCTTCGCCGGTTTCGACGCGAGTATCGGGGCAAACCGGGCACTGCTCCGTATCCACATCCCAATCGAAACAGGCTGCAACACAGATGACGCGAGCTTTCCAAGGCTGCTTGTGAAGTCAGCTCCCAAGGCAGCACCAGAAGCAGCACCTCCCAATGCCGAATTTGACCCTCCGAATCCGAGGTAAAAAAATATCAGCGCCGGCGTTAAAACGACGCCGGCGACGTTTGAAAACACGGCGTGGAAAATCGCCACCGCGGCGTTTCCACCGGCCGCGTTGGTCATCGCGACGCCGGTGCCTATGGTTGTTGGTAAACAGGCTAGGATTATCAGGCCGTTGATCAGGGAAGGGTTCATTACTCCCAGCGAGGTGAGCAACGGGGCGACGAGGAAAGTCACCGCGAAACCGGCGACGCCGAAGATGAATGACTGATACGATTAACAAGAAAGTGTCAGTCTGGTATGGGCAATCAGGGAGGCGGAATGTGGTAAATGGGAAATACGTACCTGAATCAACAGGTTGGCTTTGACGTTGGCAACGGCGGCTCGCAGCTCCGTTAGGGGCAGGGAAAGGCCGGATATCAGAAACATCACCCGTACCGCGAGTTTCGAAACCGTTATTTCCGGTTTTAAAGGGCCGCCGTTCGCGCCGAACCCGGGGTGCAGATACGCCGCGAAAACCGCGAAACACATCCCGAGGAGAAAATAGTTTTGCGTGGCGAAGTTGAGCAACTTTGCTATCGGTGATGGCGTGCCCGTGTCTGTGTTACCGTCGCCCGCCGTAACGGACACCACGCACGAGTTGCCTCTGCTGTGCCGGTGGGATTTGTCAGTGTTGCCATCGGAGGTACCCCTCGGTGAACCCGGAGAATACGCGACGCACACGGTGCCCACCGCCTTCGATGACCTCCCGAAACGTGCCCCGAAAACCGGCACCGAATGCGGTCGCGATGTCGAGGTGTCCCTCACCACGCACGCCGCCGGTCGCGAGACGGACACACAATGTACATCGCGTGTGAACGCTCCACGCGGACGGAAATGCCACCGCGAAGACGCTGCCGAGGCGAACGCGAGGGAGGACATGCCAGGCGCGCGGGGTGTGGTGGGAAGAGAGAGTTGATTTCGGGACTTGATTTCGGCAGCGAGTGCCGTCGGTTTCTCCACATTCTTTCAACTATTTCCACGCCGGGCGCGGTCGCACTCGGGTCCGCGCAAAGTGTCGCCGCCGAAATGCCCCGGTAGCGCCAATGGGGCTCATCACGTCCTTGCTCTTCGCCGGCCCAATTTCCGCGCTGTACGGCGCATCGCAGGAGGGGGGTATCAAGGGAAGCGTGACTCGCGTGACTGATTACTTCACCGAAAAAGGCCTGTCCCACACCGATCTCCCAGCGGCGTTGGTTTTCCACGAACTCATCAGCGTAGGGTTCGCCGCGTTTACGTGGACCGTGTGTTACGACATTCAGCCTGGCGTGCGGATCGCGAAACCGCTGGCCAGAGTCCCTGGGGCGAGCAAGGTCGCGAATGCGTTCGACAGGGCGCTCACTTTTTCGGATGGAAAGATGGAAAAAATGCGATGGCTGAAAAAAATCCCGCTCGTCAAAAACGCCGCGCCGAGACGACTCACGATTTCTCTCGCGGAATCCCTGCTGTTCCGGGGAACGGTCAAGCCAGTAACCTTCGGGGTGAAGCTTTACCTGTCCTATAAGTTCGTGGTGTGGGGAAAAAACAGAACAACACCGAGGCGCGGATTGGCGTGTTTAACGCTTGCGTTGCCGGCAGATTAGACATATTGCCAATTTATCGAAAAACCGAAAACCGAAAGGAATTTTTATCAAAATCGTGCACTCCTCCCCGTCACTATCGTCGCGCTTGGGTGGCTCGTCTCCTTCCTTGGCATCGCCCCCTGCTGCGTGGTGGTCCTTGTTGCTAGCCGGTCGCGCTCCTCCCACACGCCGGCGAGAGTTCGACGCACGTGCTTGGTGGGTCGACGCACAGATGGTCGACCCAACGCAGATTCGCGGGGAAAACGCGTCTTTCCGCGAGACGCACCCGCTTTCGGTCGGCCATCCGTCCGCGACCCCCATTCCACGCACGGAGGAACAGCGAGATAACATCGTCGTGCTCCTCGGTGTTTCCGCAATCGCCGCGTGTTGCGTGTGCTGGTTCCTGGAGCACCTCGCGTTTTTGTTGCGGCCGCTTGTTTTCGCGGTCGGGTTGAGTTTGATTCTTCGTCCGTTTGTGGATTTCGTCTCGGACGCAAAGTACCAGCGGCACAAGCTCCGGGTATGGAGAACGAAGCTTCCGTGGCACCCGCGGACGCTCACCATCCCGCGGTTCGTCGCCCTACCCGTCGCAATTTTAATGCTGATGCTTCTCTCCGCCTCATTCCTGTGGGCGCTTTACTTAAGCGAACAGTGGCTCACGGAGCGGTGGCAGGACAAGCAGTGGACGGATTCCTTCATCGCGCGCGTCAACGAGCTCGCGGATTTCACCGACCGCATAGCGCTGAGACTCCTGAAAAAGAACGACTTCGCGCTGAAGTCATGGCACACCCTGCAGGATCAAGCAACGCTCGTTTTAAAGGACGAGACGTTCTGGACGAGCTTCGCGAACAACCTTTTTTCCTACCTAGGGGACATCGCGATTTGTCTTTTTTACGTCGTGTTTTTACTGGCGCCGCCGCGAACCCCGGCGCGGTTACGGTCACAGATTGTACGAAGAATCCACGCCGCGGTGAAACGGTTCGTGATGATCATGGTGGCTCTTGCCGCGGTACGCGCGATGCTGGTCGGGGTGCTGATTTACGCATGCGGCGTCCCGATTGAGGTAAGTATTTCCCAATCACCACATTCCGCCGACTGATTGCCCATACGAGACTGACACTTTCTTTTTCATCTGTCAGCTCTCCGTGTCAATCGCGGTGGTGAGCTTTTGGCTTTTTTTCATTCCGAATTTGGGATCATTCGCGGCGTCCCTGATTCCCCTGCCGCTGCTGATTCTGTTGCCTAGATTGTCAACAACCCAGCGGTGGTGCGGGTTTTTCGTACCAGGGCTGGGGAGCTTTCTTGTTGGGGACATTCTAGGCCCGGTTTGGTACCGCAAAGGACTGGACATAAACGAAGTCGTGATTTTGCTTTCGTTGGTGTTCTGGTTCTCGGTGTGGGGAGGCGTCGGCGCCGTGCTGGCGGTACCGGTACGTGTTGCATGTCCCAAATCCGACCGCACACTGTTTGCCAATACAAGACGTTAACCACTTTTCGTTCACAATCACAGATTATGTGCACCCTGAAGATATGCATGGAGGGCATTCCGCACCAAGGCGCGCACGCGGTGGCGAAGATGATGGCGCCGTCGTACACGTACGCGGAGCGACACGAGGAGGAGGGGACAAATAGCGAGGACGAAAACGAACCCGCGGCGGCGTTTGCGGCGGCGGGCGGCGCGACGAGTGAGAGCGAGAGCGAAAACAATCACTCCGCTGGCAGAAACACACGCCGCCGAAGAACCGTTACCCACCCGGGCGGCTGGATCCAGTGGGGGTTTAGGAAAGTGCGTGCCATGATGAGTAGTGGTGACGCAAACGACGCACGGAACAATCAGCGCGGCGACCGGAGAAATCGAGGAGCCTCGGCGTTGTTATCCGCGGATCAGGACGGGGATCTGGGCGCGTCGCTGTTGCGGCGAATCGACGACGACGAGTAACTTCGCGTACTTTTGAACGAGTTTCTGTTTCGACGCTGTATTTGTAACTCCGACTATGTACTGTATTTTTAACTCCGACTACCCTTAATCCCTCCGAAATATCTAAACCTCTACGCTTCTATTCCGCCGTATCGCCGCACAGGCCGTGCATTTCCAGCCACGGCGGACACGACCCTTCCGCGGTCCACGCCCCGCCGTCCACGAAGCGCGCGTCGTCGTTTTTTTGCCTCGCGCACAGCGGCGCGCCCGGGTCGGTGATTCCGAGTTTCGCGCGATGCAACATTTCGTCCAAGTACAACTTTGGCGCTTGCGAACACTTTGTTTTTTTACCCTCAACGCATATTTGGTCGTGCGCCGTCCGGTCGTTCCAAAGCAGCTTGTACCGCGCCGCGTCCGCTCTTGACCTCAGTGTGTCTACCACCCCGTCCGGCAGCGCAAGCACCGCCGCCGCTGTGCCGATTGCGTTTTTCGCAAACACCGCCTCCGGCACTTGCAGAATCATGCTCCGCCAATCAACCGCCCACCGGAACGGCAGGTACGACGCGATGTCATCGCTGACCACGACCGGGATACACCCCGCCGCGATTGCGTCGAAGATCCGGCGCGACGTGGGGTTGTCCCCCCGCGGGATCCAGCAAAACGTGGACGACCGCATTCCATCGGCGTACGAAGTTTTACTGCCACTGGTACTTAACGGATGCGTTCCCAAGTCGCCGTCCTTATCGTCGCCGGACACGAAAACGTCGTGTGCCTCGTGGCCTTCCAGTTTTTTCAACGCCACGCGCGACATTGTCTGCACCCCAAGCGCGCCTTCCGCGCCTCGCGCGAGCGTTCCCTTGAAGAAGGTTTGTTTCTTCTTGTTTTTGTAGCTCACGACCCCGCCGGTGGCGAGCAGTTCGTCCGCCAGCGCCGAGTGCGTCGTGAACGGCACCGTGGTCACGACCGACGACACGACCGGCCCGCCGTCGTCGAAGTCAGTCACCGCGGTCATCGCGTCTGAGATAAATAAAAGAAAGTGTCAGTCTTGTGTGGGAACACAGGGAGGAGGGATTTGGGAAATACAACACGTACCTGTGCCGAACACGTCGCGGATCACAGCTCCTAGCTTCAGCGCATCAGGGACGTCTTCCTTGCCGAACATCCACTCGGACGGGAGCATGAAGGCGAGTTTCTTTTTGGATTGTTTGGAGGATTCCAGCGCCGCGGCTTCCGCGATGGCCGACAAAGACGCCTCGTCGCCGCTATCCAAAGCAGTCTCAGTCTCCTCGTGAGTAGTGCTCGAGCTCGGTCTCGTGCTCTCCGAAGCAGCGCCCTCACGTTGTGTCTCTCCCAAACCCGCCGCCGCGTGTCCCTCGAGTATTTTCTTCAAGTCGCCCAAGCGCTCGCGCGCCGCGGCGACCACCGCCTCGCCCTTCGCGTCGCCGCCCACGCCTCGCCACCACTCATCCAGCCTCTGCCAGCTCCCGGGAAGTTGTTCGGGATGCCCCGTGTGCCACACGAACTTCGCGGTGAACGGTGCGATGTCCACGAGGTTGTCGGTCATGATGAGCAGGTCCGCGGCGTCAGGGGTGGGAACGCGTCGCTTGTCCAGGCGCAGCGGCGCGCGGAGCCATTGGGGATACATAAACTGAGAGGGGGTGGTTTTCGCGGCGAGCACGTTCGCATCGGGGGGGTCCCGGGTGTACTCGCCCTTGACGTTGAACGGCGTGAACGCGAACAGGTCGAAGGCGTAGAACGTGCTGTCCTTGGTCGCCTCGTGGACGCGCGCTTCGCACGTCGCCGCGGCCCGCACCGAGCCAAGACCAGCGGCCTGGCCAAGCCTCGCGGTGAGTTTTCCAGGCGCGGCGTCCGCGCCAACCGCGAGCGCGACGAGGGCGAGCAGGGCCACCACGCCGGTTGCGCACCCCAACGCGGTGCAACGTCGCACACGCGAGGGGTCATCGCCTGACTCGAGCCCGCCCGAGACGAGCGGGACGCGCTCCAGGCGGTCCATCGCGAGCTTACAATGGCGCTGATGGTTTCAGCGGGTGTTAGAAATAAGAATCGCGCTTCTGCGCTTGGGTTGATAGGTAGCCGGCCTATCAAATCACGATTTAGAAACCTTGGTGTGTTTCAAATGTGCGGTAGATTCTAAAATAGCTTTCAAATCGGCAAGATTTCTCGAGAAGTTTCGGATAGCACGTTGTCTGAGCAGAGTCCCATCACCCAGGCGAGTAGAAACGCCATGTACGACGGACTCTTGACGGAAACGGGTACCTGTTTTTAAGCTCATCGCTCTCGTACAGTCGTACGACGCAACTACTACGGTTCATGTTTCTCATAAAACCCACTTATAGCGCCGGAATGCCCTGACGTGTCACCCTCCATCATCTCTGACATCAGATTTCAGGATGTCAAAATCCTCGACGCACCTGCGCTACTTCAGGCATGACATCCGCCCGAAATTGGATTTAACATTGACATTAGACGCCAAGACGCTTCATGATAGAAGTATCTATCGATGTCCCAGTAGGGTCATCCACTTTCATCGACGTCCTGGACCTCTGCGCGGCCTTATGTGTGGACCTGCCCAAATCCCTAATCTCAAATTCCGGTGTATGTAACGGAACCTCGTAACGGACATCGTGTAGCGAAACGCTTTCGTCGAACACGAACACTTTGCGTGCTGACCGCTGACGAGATTGATGGGTGCTTTCCGCGGAAGTGTCCGTCGGGAGTATCCGGAAGTAATCGTTCGCGGTGAAACCGAATGACAATCACGGGCAGTCTTGCTCGATCGCCCGTTTCCACACCTCGGCGTGCCGCCCTCCGCCACGCACTGACGCGTCTCGTCCAAGGCGACCCTCGCGCGAGATTTGCGATTTGTTCGAACGCGAAGTCGAACGCAAGGTTTTTTTGTGCTTTTGGCAGACACTTTGTCGGTCAGAACCCAGCGCGCGTCACCACCGGCCACGACCACTCAACGACGCGGTTGATCTTACCGAAGTAGACGGCTGCCCGATCGCGCGCCGCGACGAAACTTCGCCTCACCCGGTCGCGTGCGGAACTCAACCCGACGCGTGTTGATCGTGTCTGACATTGCTTTTTCTGAGTGCGGATTATAGTCGTGGAAGATGGGCTGTCGTGTGTATCTTCGTGTCCTTCTCCTGGCTCTCACGGTCGGGTACGTTTGGAGTAACGAAGGGTTGTGCGCGTACGAAAACCCAGTGAACGGCGGAAGCGGAACGGGCGCGGGAAGCTGCGAAAGTTTTGCCGCCGCCGGTACGATGCCACACACCGATGTTTGCGTTCCGGAGTGTGACCACGGATATACGTTGGGACCACCGGAGACACACGACGATAAAACGGATTGCGTCGGCGGGGTTGTTCGACCCGCGACGTGCGTGCCGTGGTCCTTGTGCGGGTTTTGCGAGGCGAAGATGAAGAAACGGGGGTACGCCATGCATTGCCACCCGGTTCTCGATGCCGACGGTGGGTACAGTCTTTATCAAAAAAACGATTCCAGTTTTTACTTCCCGCCGGTGGTCGGTTATAGCGGTCGGTACGTCAAGTTGACGAACCAGAATCCCGAGCACATGAATCTTGCGGAACTCGAGGTGTTCGCTTTGGGCGGTACGACCAACTTAGCGTTTGGTAAAACCGTGACTATGTTCAGTGTCTGGCCAGGATATGGAGGCAGTTTTCTAGTTGACGGCGACGTCGACACTTACGCGCTTTCCCAACACATGGGATCGGGGGAGTGGATGTTGCTTGATTTGGGTTCGGTTCAGGAGATTGGTACGATTAAGATTGAAAACAGACGCGATCATGGTCAAACACGCGCGGTGGGTATCAAGGCTTTAATTCTTGCGGCGGATGGTACGACTGTCGTCACCGAGACTCCCGCGGTTAGCGTCGTCGCGGTAACATACACGTTTATATTTCCAGGTACTGATTGGGCTTAGAAAAAAATGATGGTCTAGGACATCGCCTACGTGAGATGTCGATGCGATGTATACTCGAGGAGCGAATTAAATCATAATCTCCATCATACTGTCAGGTTTCGGGTGTACGGAGCACGTGAAGTCTGTTGGGTGCGATGATAAATCTGACATTCTTTTTGACAACAAGAGACTTGAGATGGCGTCCGGGGACATGCGAGAGAACCCTGAGGCGAGCGAGGAGTGGGTTTTGGGACGAGAACAGAGTGTAGGGGCGCACATTATGCGAGCGATACAGTCGAGAAAAAGTTCCCTTACACATGTCAACAATTCCTTCGTATTTGTCGCCATTCGCACCTCCGTTACGTACGTACGTAACGGACATCCCGAAAAAGTCGAAAAATATAAGCTTGGGCAACACATGCGATGAAATCGACGAGTACCACAACGTGTTTTGGGTCAATCTCCCGGTCAACACGAGCGCTTTATTCGCCACTCTCATCAAAAAACCCGCGAGTGTAGTAGATCTTTCTTGCCACCGCGACAACGGCGACGTGGGTTTCAACGAACGCGCGGTGACGTCTCATTGCTTCGATCGCGGACTGCTCGCGATGCCGGCGGCGTCCATGTTCGCCGCGTCCGCGTTCGCGCCAGTCGTGGCGCACCAGCGGGGTGGTAAACCCTTGACCCGTGCCTTCGCACCGCGACGTGGCGCGGTACCCGTGCTTCGCGCCTCGTCCTCGTCCTGGTCCTCGAAACGAACCCGCCGAGTTTCGGGTACCCCGCGATGCCTCCCCGGCGCCGCGGAGGACACCGCGAAGGCCACCGGCACGACCAATGCGTCATCGTCCAAGCGCACGATCGACGCGCTTTCCGCGCTTCTCGGGGTGGAGGATGCCGCGGAGACGGAACGACGACGCGAGGAAGCCGCGGACTCCGCACGCGCCGCGGCGCAAACGCGCGTGGAGCACACGAAGGCTGCGAAATCGAAACGATTGAAGCAGTACCTCGCCGCGTCCACCGCGACGTCGCGCTTGCAACAGCTCCAAGTGCTGTTCCTTGACATGCCCCTCGTGCCCCTGTTCGCGCAAAGCCTGCTCTTGAACGACGTGAACGGCGAGAGCACGAACCCGGACCGGGACGCGGCGCCGCCGAACGCGTTCGACGACTGGTTCGACGTCGCGCCGCCGAGCGACGCGACGCGAAGCGCGACCACCGCGTCGCGAAGCGCGACCACCGCGTCGCGAAGCGCGACCACCGCGTCGCGAAGCGCGACCACCGCGTCGCGAAGCGCGACCACCGCGTCGCGAAGCGCGACCACCGCGTCCTCAACGGTTGACCAAAAGGAACCCACCCTTGATGTGTTCGGCTCCGATGTAACACCCGCGTACACGGAGTACACCGGCATCAGGTTGCCCAACGAGTTTTCCATACCAGTAGTGCCGTACCCGTACGCGTGCCTGCCCGGATCCCTGGTGCGTTTGAACCTGTTTGAACCCAGGTGGCTCACGCTGTTCGCGAAGCTGCTTACCAAAAAATCTCCCTCTGGCGGTACCGGCGGCAGCACCTCCGGCAGCACCGGCGGAAGTACCTCCGGCAGCACCTCCGGCAGTACCAGCACCTCCGGCGGTCCCTCCGCTGACAACGGGCTGGTCCTGGAAGGCGCGCGTGATGGGAAACGGATCGACCTTGGCCGTAACCCGCTCTGCGCGGCGTACGAAGCGGAAGAAAACGACGGGTCGCGGTTCGACATCGTGCCCGGGTTCGGCAGGCTGGAAGAGACAGACTTCGTCGGCACCGAAACCTTCGGCGCGTTGTTCCGCGCGGCGGACGGGCGCGTCGCCGGCGTGGGGACGCGGATGAAGGTGGAGGCGCACGACGTCGTGGTGGACGGGAGCGTTCTATCCGTATACGCGAAAGGGTACTCCCGGTTCAAGGTGTTAAGAGTACGTCAAGTCAACCCGTACCTGGTGGTGGACGCCGTGCCGATACTGGAGGATGAGTTTGCGGAAAACGTCCAGAACACGGCGGCGGCGGGGAAGAAGGAATTCACGAACAACGTGGTTTCGCAATCGAGTAACTCGGATTTCACGGATACCGTCGGAAAGACATCCACCACTGAAACAACGGTTGACTCAAAATCCGCGAAACAACCCACCCCCTCCGCCGCGGGGTTGGCGCGAATCGTGGAGCGGTTGATCACGAGCGACGCGTATTACTCAAATGCGGTTGGCTTGGAGGAAGCGTGGCGGAGCACGGATTTGAAAAAAACGGTGCTTGCGATGAGCGACTTCGACGTCGCGAACGCAATGCTGTACGCCAAGCCGGAAATGGCGCTGGCGATTTTGGCGTGCGAAGACGCCAAAAAACGCAAATCCCTCACGGAGAACCTGGTGTTTGGAATGGAAGCCTCCGTGGCGTTGGGGGTGACGCCGCGGAAAGCGCGTCTGTTGAAATCGCTCGCCGCGTTCGCGGTGGTGTTCGCGATCGGGTTTGGTATTGCCTATGTCAGGGACGTGGTGGAAGCGAACTGGGGGCAGTAAGGAAAGCGTCATGACTTGCTTGTAACTTGATATAACTTGTAACTAGACTAACCATTCGACCAATACTACTCTCGAGTAGTAATCGTTCACTTGCACTAATAAAAAGTCAACTCACACTCACCCCCCCGTGAGTTCAAGGAGCGCCGACTCCAGCGCGGCTTCGGCGACACGAAGGCCGTCGTCGCGTTGCGGAATTCGGGGCGCGTTTCGGCCGTCTCCGGTTGTCTCAGGATGACCGCCGGTCAAAGCCATCGCCTCCGCCATCGCCGCGCGTTTCAAGCCGCGGTTCACGTTTCGTAAATTTTGCTCGCGTTCCGCCGCGGCGAAAAGTTGTAGCCGCATCTCTTCCAACTCCTTCCGCGCATCGTCGTTTTGCGTGTCGTTTCGGTTTCTGCGTCGCAGAACCTTCGAAACCAGGAGCTCGTCGCGCCTGTCCACGCGCGTCCGCCTTTGCGCGGTTCGAACATCCCGCGCTCCGCCGAAAACGTAACCTCGGTCGTCGCCGGACGAAAACGCGTCGTCACCCGAGGCGGACTCAAGCGGCGTGGATGGCGATTGCGGACGTGCCGGCCCTGCGTTGTTTTCTCGGAGCGCCTCGCGAAGTGCGGCTCGAGTTTCTTCCAAAGCGCTTTTAGTCTCAACAAGTTCCAAATTCAACACGTCGCTCGCGCCACCCGCGGCTTCCTCGAAACTCCCGACACTTCCCGGCGGTCGCGGAGACGAATCGGTGTTAGTCTCCGCGTTCGCGTTTCGTGTTTTACCTTTCGCTTTCGCCGCGAACAAAGCCTCCGCGGTTACCAAAACGGCTTCCAACGCGGTAACTTTTTTGGCCAGGGTATCGGCTTTCGCTTCGAACTGCTTTGATATCTCTTTCGCGTCCCCGGCCTCGCGCCGCAGATGCGAAACGTCTCTGCGCGATTGTTCGATTTCACGTTCGTTTTCGACATTCAACTTCACGGCGCGGTCCAGGCGCGTCTTGGTCGCCTCGAGCGCCTGCGTCAAATCCGCCGCTTTCGACTCCGCGACGGCAAACTCGCGCGTCGCCGTCTCCGCCCTCTGTTCCGTCGCCCGGCACAAAACGTGCGCTTCCTCGTACCAAGCGCGCGTCTTGAGCAACTCGTTTTGTAAAGAAACAACGCGTTGTTCAAACTCCGCCCTCGCCGTTTTATTCGCGGAAACGTCGTCGCGAACCACCTCCAACTTCGCCCTCGTCTCCCTCTCCCTCGTCTTCGAAGCCTCGAAGTCCTCCACAGCGCGTGACGCCTTGGTTTCCAAATCTGACACGCGCGTTTCGGCGCGTCTCTCCGCCGCGTCCACGTCCGCGCGCGCGCGGGTCTCTGCCGCCGCCGCCAAAGACTCCGCCGCGACCGCAGCGGCTTTCGCCGTTGCAGCTTTTTTCTCCGCATCCGCGAGTTTCGACGCCACGCGTTGGTGCGCCTTGGCTCGCGTTTCCGCGGCGTCCGCGGCGGCCCTCGCCGCGGTTTCCCTCGCCTCCGCAAGCTCTGTGACGAGGAACGCGATTTCCGCTCGTGCGGCCTTTTGCCTCGACGAAGAGGCCCTTCCGGCATCAACAGCGCGTCTCTCCGCGGCGTCCGCCTTGGTCTCCGCGTCCCGTGTCTGTTGCGTCGCCGCCTCCAGGGCTTTTTCGTGCGCCGACGCGTCTCGCGCCGTCGCGCGCTCGGCGGCTTCGCCCGTGGTCACCAGGCTGTCCACAAGCGCTTCCGCTTCATGGGCCCTTAGCTTCCAGACCGTCTTTTCGCCAATCGCGCTTTGAGCGGCGTCTTTCAAGTCCCTTAGAAGACTCAACGGCGGGGTCTCCGCGGCGGCGTTTGCGGCCCACTTCGCGGCATCGGCGCCCGAACGCGCGCCAAGCGACGGCGACTCGAACCTCGCGGCGTACCAATCCGGCGTGCCTATTATTGTCGGTGTATGCTTATTTAGTCTGGATGCTTCGGATGGCGACCCACTCTCAACGACACGCTCCGCGGCGTTTGACCCCGAGCTGCGAATCACGTCGAAACCTCTTTCGACCCAGACGTCGAGCTGCGCGGCGAGGTCCACGCACCGCGTCTCTGATTGGTCAAGACGCGCTGTTGTATTATCCAGTTGCGCTCGGAGGGTATCCGCCTCGTCACGAGCTGTAGCGGCATCAGCCATTGCGTAGTCCATAGCGACACGACACCGTTGTTGTTCCGCACACGCTGCGTCGGATGACGCTTCCGCGGCAAGAACCTGCGTCTCCGCGTCCCGGGCCTTGGTTTGCGCCGACGCCAAATTCGTCTCCGCCTCGAGAGCGCGCGCTTCAAGCGCGCCAACCCGCTCCGTGCCTTTTTGTGCCTTACCTGCGTCGCGTTGAGCGTCTTGCTCCAGCAAAGCCAGTCGCTGCGACGTCTCAATCAAAAGGTCACCAGCACTCGCTGCCGCGTCCCGGGCGGTCATGAGCTTGGCGCCCGAAAGGGCGAGCGCCTTTTCAAGCGTCTTGACGCGCCGCTCAAGCAGAGAGACGCGACCACGCGCCTCGCGAGTGTCCATGTTTGTTGCGTCCACCTTGATCGACCCAGAGCCGCCCCACTCCGGGCGGGTTCGCGCAGGGCTCACCGATGTGCTTTGCCGTTTCGGGGTCGAGAAACTCGACGATCGAGTTGGCGAGAATGACGGCGTTTGCTGCGACGAACCTGGCGGAGGGCCCCAGCTCGGCGAGCGTGGAAGTGAGCTTCGCGGGGAGGTTTGCGGCGTTTCGCTTTCGCGGTTTCGCGAAACGGGCGTCGATTCGCGCGCCGAGTGCGATTCCAACGACCTTTCCACGGCGGCGACCGCGGCGGCTTCCGCGGCCACGGCGGCGGCTTCCGCGACCCTGGCGCGCGACTCCGCGACGGCAGTCGCGGTGAGCGCGGATTCCAGTTTTTCCGCGAGCACCTGTGTCTCGAACGGAGCGTCCTGAAGCGCGGACCGCGATTCAAACCGCGGCGCGTCACCCGAGGGCGACAGAGGCGAAGTTTCGCCGGACGCGGCGGGCGATACGTCGGCGGAGAACGCAAAGTCGAAGTTAAGAGCCGCGAGGGTCTCCAGGGGAGACGACACGTCGAAGTTCTCAGCAGCGAGGGTCTCCAGGGGACTCGCAACGCCGGGCGGCGCGGGAGAGTGCGGACGAGACGAGGCCGGCGAAGTCGCCGGGGACTGACCGACCGGCGACGTACCGACGCCGGCGTCGTGACGCGGCGGAGGCGACATCCCGACCCCGACGTCTTTTCCGGGAGCCGGGGGAGTAGTAACTGTCGCTGCGGATCGCGGCGACACCGGCGGCGACATACCGACCCCGACGTCCTTACCGGGCACGGGGGGAAGCGATAAGCTGGTCCTCATTTCGGGATCGGTGTCGACTTCGCCTGTGTTTCCCGAATCGTAGGCCTGTTCGCCGAGCGCGTGACGAAGACGCGCGATTTCTTCTCGGGCCAAATCAAGCGCCTGGCGCGCGAGCAACTCGTTGTTCGTCGCCTGCGTCGCGGCACGTCGGGCGGCGACGGCGGCGGCCGCGAGCGCCGCGGCGTCCGCGGCGTCCACTGCGAGGCGACGCGAAACCCACTTGACTGGGTCTGTTTCTTCGGTTTCTTCGGTTTCTTCGGTTTCTTCTGTTTCGACTTGTGTTATGTCGAACGAACCAGAACCAGCCGGTCCCGACGCGAGCGACCCACCGACGTCGACGCGTACGGCCCTGTTCATTCGCGCCGCGGCGCCCGCGGACTCGGCAACCACGAGCGCGCCTTGGGCTAAAATTTCCGCGCGCTTTTTCTCGCGCGCGTCTCGCGCGACTCGCGCCTGGCGCGCCGCTTCGGTTGCGGCGACTTCATGTTCAGCCGCTCGCCGCGCGGCTCGAATCGCGGCCCTGTGTTGCCACTGCGCGAACCTCGCCGCCACGACCCTGCCGCCCGCGCGCGTCAAGCACGCCCCGAACGCGCGTAGGCGCCTCGACGCCACCGCGTTCCGCAGGTTCCACCGCGGGCAAAGTCGCGAAAGCGTGGCCCACGCGCAGAAGCACCGCGCGCGACGGCGCGTGGCTCTGACCAACCCCTTTTGTGCGCCCAGCTTGGTTGCGGCGGCGAGTAAAGAAACCCGCGCGCGCCAGGCGTTGTACGCGTCGATTTGAAGTTTAGCGCTTAGACGTTGCGCCATGGCATCCACAGCCCGCGCGCGTCCGGCGGATAAACGCGCGTCGCCCACCAGACTCGCCACTACGTCTTGCCAAGCATAGAACCGCGCGTGTACCAGCCGCGAGCGCGTTCGTCGTTTGCGCATTCCTTCCGCAGCCGCGCGTTTCCACGACGCGCGGTCGATTTGCTTTTGCCAGTTTCGCACCACCGGGACTTCGCGTCGCGAACTCAGGACGCGCGCGCGGCGCCACGTCTCCAGCGCGTGGCGCAACGCGCGCGCGTTTCGTTTCAATTTGTGACTAACCACCCAGTGCCTCGCCCGTCGCGCTTGTAACGTGGCGGTGTGCCAAGCCACGGTCACGGAACGCAACATGAGGCGAGCGTTACGCGCCACGAGCGTTGAGGCGATTTCACCGCGGCGCGTTTCTTGCGCCGCCTCGACGCGCGTCTCGCGCGTGAACGCGTGCCACGCGCGCAGAGTAGCCGCCGCGTCCGCGCACGCGTTGGCGCCCGCGACGCATCGCAAAACAGCAACGAACGCGTGTCGCCCTACCGCGATTGACCTCGCAGCGAAAAGCCATTCATTGACTACCCTTAACCCAAACGTCACCGTGACGCGTCGACGCAACGCGTTGGCGGCTTTTTCCGCGGCGGCGTCCAGTTTGCGCTTCGTGGCGCCTGACATGCGCGCCCGGTCCCGCCACGCTTCAAACACCGAGACGCGTCGCGCGCTCGAGGCTCGTCGCGTGGACGCCGCCCTGTGGCGTCGCGCGGCGTCGTCGCGAGCCAGCGCGACCGCCGTGGCGACTACGCGCCACTCGCGAGTCGCCGTGGCGAGACGCCGGCGCTGGCGGCGCGTCGCCAAAACAACCGCGGCGTGCGCGCGGTGAAGGACGCCGCGCCAAGAGCGCATGGTTCGTTTCACGAAACGCGAGGCGTGACTCGCTACGAGCGCGTCGTGTCGTTTCACAAACATTTTCCTCGCACTCAACTCGCGAGGGCCGTTGGCAACCGCGAAGCGCCACTCCGTGAATGTCCGCGCGACGCGACGCCCCTCGCTTCGGCTGAGAAACGTATCGATGCGTCGCGGGGTAACGCACGCCACTCTCCGCCATTCCCCCAGCGCGGAGACCGCGCGGCGATGCAAAACGCGACGCGCGTACGTTTCCGCGCGCTGCTCACTGCCACGGCGTGTGGCGTGCCTGAACTCGGTATCCCCGGCGAAGCACCGCCACGCCACGAACCCCAGGTGTACGTTTCGCCAGGTCGTGGCCACGGCGCGTCGCGAGGCTCGTTGCGCGGCGACGAGGTCCAGGCGCGCGTCGCGAGTAGCGTCGCGCCACCGGCGCACGGCGTGGCGAGCCGGCGCTGTTTGGCCGCGCGCCAACGCCTTCGCCTCCCTCCTCCACGCGTCGCGCGCGTCGTGCCTCATGCCAGCGCGCCACGCGACAAAGAATCGAGCGCGCTGCGCGTTGTTTCCCGCGGACACGACTCTTTGAAACACGGCGTGGAACGCCGTCGCGGCTTGCGTTTGTTTTTTCCATTCCCGAAGCGCCCGTCTCGCGACGCGAACTTTTCGCATCAAAACCACGACGTGCCGTCCCCTCGCCGCGTCATCCACAAGCGCGCACCACGCCACCATGACACGCTCCACTAACCTCCACGCGCCAACTTTTTTGAACCCACTCAACGCCACTTGCCGTCGGGTCTCGAGCGCGCGCTCCAGCATCGTTCGGGCCACTGAGTTTCGCCAACTCGTGAAGGAAAACTTTTGCAAGTTGCGTTTGCGCATCGCGGCGTGTCGCTCCAGCGCGACTCTCATCTCTCGCGATGCGACCCGCCACAAGCCCCACACCCGCGTCCGGAGTTGCACGTCCCGTCTTTTTGCGAAGTATCCGGATGCCGTGACTTGCCGCTTACCGGTTTGGGCTTCGGATCGCATCGCGTTGACCGCTATGCGCAACGTGGACAGGTTGATCATAGCGAACAAGCGGTCCGCTTCCGCGACCGAGGTTTGGTATTTTCGATCAGCCTCATCTTTAGTGGCTTTAGCCGCGACGGCTTGCGCATCCTCCGCGGCTTTGCTAGCCATGGCCAGCGCAAACCAAGGCCGCAACACTTTACGTCGTTTCATGTGTGTTTCGTGGTAGTTGATTGCCACCTCAACCTTGTCTCTCGCCGCTTCCGTCAACCTCAGCCACCGCGAAAACGCAACCGAGACGCGCCGCCGGCCGTGTCGGCGCAACCGCGCTTCAAGCAAACGATTGGTGCCCGCGAACGATGTGTCCACCAAGCTTTTCCACGACTGCATGGAACTTTTCAACACCTCTCGGCGCTTTCTCGCGAGGTGTCTAACCACGGTAACTCGCTGGCAAGCAGCGACAACACAAAGTTCTCTCCAGCGCATCAACACCGAACCTGCGATCCTCCGGTTTCGCGTCGCGTCCAAGCGATTTACTAAAACTTCGCAGGTTGTTTTTCGCTCCTGTTTTTCTCGGAGATCCCCGGTGAGCAAGCGCCACGCCCCGACGCAGGCGAGCAAAACGTACCGGTTCCGTCGCCCGGCGTGCCTTTTTGCTTTCGCCACGCAGTTCGCCTCACGCAGTTCCAACCTCGAGAAGTTTTTCCAACAGTGAAAGAATCCATGCTTCAATAACCTCACTCTCCGCGAAGTGTACGCCCCAATAACGCGGCGCTCCACGAACTCGCTCCGGGCAACCGAACACCACGCGCGGATGATTCTTTTCAGCTTTGCGTTCCAAAAGCGCGCTGATGCGACTTGCGCTACGTTTAGCTCGTGCGCCTCTGCGCACGCGATTTCGAACCACTTTTTGATACAGAAACGCAACGCGCCGAGCCTGCGACGCGCGACGAACTCGGAGGTTGCGCGGTGGAATTTGAGTGATCGCTTTGCGAACAAGCGCCAGTCGCGCATCGCGGAGAGCGCGCGTTTGCGACAAGCCGCAGCGACGCCCCTGTTGCAGGCGACTCTTGCGACTCGCTCGTTGCGCGCCATTTGTCGCCACGAATCAAGCGTCTTTTGCGTTAGCCGGTGACGCGCGAAAGACGCATTCTTCAACACATGGCGTGTCGCCAGCACATCCACCAGGCTTGCTCGGGCGGTCACACCCGCCACGACGCGGCGCCACCCGACGAAGCCGCGCCTGATTAGCCTCCGCGACGCCGCGCCTCGCGCGCGCGCGACGTCTGTGACTCGCGGGGACACAGAACGCCACGCGCGAAACACCTCTTTCCTTGTCACTCGTTGGCGTTGTCCTGTGACTGACTTCTCGGCGCAGCTCAAGCGTTTCGTGCGCGCGGATAAATGGAACCACGCGTGTAGAAACGCCCTGCGCGTGGCTCTGCGTTTCGGACCAACAAGCGCGTTGACCGCGTCCTCCGACGCGCCCGCGCCTTTGTGCTTGGCGTGCGTCCACCACGCCCGCAAAACGAGGGTCACGGAAAACGCAGCAGCGGCGTCTCGGGTGTCCTGGCGCGCCACAGCCACCGCGGACAGCGCTTCTTCAAGCGCAGCGGAAACACCAGCCTCGGCGGCGCTCACGGCGTGTGCGGTGGTTTCCACGTCTCGCCGACGCTCCTCCTCCAGCGCGGCCGCGGCGTCGGCGACTCGAATTTCGTGCGCTTCCCTGAGACGGTCAAGCTCAGCCGCGGTTCCGGCGCGGCCCGCGAGAATGGCGCGCTCGGCGTCATCGCGCGCGGCGTCCGCAGCACGGCTCGCCTTTTTCGCCTCAGCGCGCCATGACTCCGCGAATGCCGTGGCTTCGGCGCGAACGCGCTCGGACTCATCCGCGGCGCCGCGCGCGGCGTCGCGCTCGAGCTCGAGAATATCCGCACCCGCCCCCGACGCGTCCAAATCGCATTTCACGGACTCCAGCGCAGCGGCTGCAAAGTGAGCCGCCGCTTCCGCTTCTGCGCTCATCTCGTCGCGTTCCTGATGCCACGCCGCGAGCATAGCGTCGCGCACCTTCGCCGCCTTCTCCGCGGCGGCGGCGAGGTCCGCGTCCCGGCGCAACTCCGCCTCTGCGAGCTCACTCACGCGTCGCCTCTCCGCATCCGCCAGGCGTTGTTCAAGCGCCTCGCGGTCACGCACGCGCCTCGCTTCCGCTTCCTCGAGTTCATCTGTTCTTCGTGTCTCCGCATCCGCGAGACTGGCTTCGAACACCTCCCTGTCTTGTCGACGCCGAGCCTCCACTTCCTCGAGTTCGTAGGTTCGTCGTTTCTCCGCATCCGCGAGACCAGTCTCGAACACCTCGCGGTCCTGTCGACGCCTCGCTTCCGCTTCCTCGAGTTCGTCGGTTCGTCGCGTTTCCGCTTCCTTCAGTTCGCGCGAGCGTCTGTTTTCAGCATCCACCGCCCTTTGTTGCGAGGTTTCGCGTTCCTTTACGCGTTGCGTTTCAGCTTGTAAAAGGTCAGCCACACGTCGTTTCTCACCAAGTTCGCGCTCGGTTTCGAAAACCAGCCCGTCTTGTTCCCTCTTCTCCTCAAACTCGTTGAATTGCTTCGCGCGTCTCTCCTCGGCTTTTTCCAGTTCCGTTTCAAACGATTTTCGATCCGTCTCCCGAAGCGCGTTTAGCTCGGTCAAATCGCTCTCCAACTGCACTTTCTGTCGGTCCCACTTCTTTTCCGCCGTATCCAGGGCAACCGTTGCTTCCTCCACAGTCCGTTTCGCGCACGCATCCGCGACGGACACTAACCGGTCGCACTCCGTTTTCAATCGTTGCGTTTTTTTATCCGCCACAACAAGGCGCACCGCGTTTCTGAAATTGTTTTGACTTTCGATACGCCGATGTTCATCCTTCCGTGCCGTTTCCGAAATCAACAGCCTGGCCTCCAGTTCAAGTCGCTCCTGGTCCCACGTCTGGAACTGCCTATCCGTGCGCTGCCGTTCGTGTTCCCTGTCTTTTTCAGTCAGGGAAACGGAACGGTCCACGCCCTTTTTCAGCAGTTCGCGTTCTCTCGCCCACACGGTTTCTCGCCGTGTGATTTCCTCCCTCGCGTCCTCCCGCGCTTTCTCCACGTCCGCCAGCGCCTGCGCGCGTTCGTGTTCGAACAGAGTTTCGCACTTTTTCTCCACAAAGTCAGCCGCCTGCTCCAGCTCTTGCTTCTCTTTGGTCAGCTCTTTCAACTCGTCACGCAAGACTTCTTTCTCCGTTTCCAGCTTTCGCGTCGTCGCCGTGAACGTAACTTTCGCGTCCTGGATTTCCTCAAGCGCGTTCCTCTTCACCTTCTGCGCTACTAAACGTAACGCATCCCTCTCGCGCGCGAAGTCTTTTTGCGTTTTCTCGAGCTCCAGCTTGAGCGCGAGCGTGGCTTCGGAGTCGTTCGATTTCTTTTTTTTGGTAACGATACTTCCTCCTCCTCGGAACGGATTCGACGAAGCCACCACCCGTGGTGCCGTGTCCTGGTCCGTCTTGTCCAGCCGTCCTCCAAGCAGCGCCCTCGGTTTCAACGGCGAGTTGTCAAACGCGCTTGGTAGGGGGTCGTACACGGAAGGTGATTTTCGTGCGGGCGATGGACGCGCGTGCGCCGGTTTCGCGGAAGCAGGCGTGGTGCTCCCGTCACGCATTCGAAGGGGAATCCCTCGCTTGGTCGCGGTTTCAGCCAACGCGCGAAGCGCTTCTTGTCGTCTTGATTCGTCTGAAGAAACCTCCGCGGTGGTAACCGTGGTAACAACACCGCCTCCCAGTGTGGACATGTGCGTCGGACGCACGGCGCTTGGCTCGGGCGACCCGGGGTCGGCGTCCGGGTCCATCGGGGTACCCCAATCTGCAAAGCGGGCGTAACAATAACGATGTGCTATAAAATTGACACGCGCCCCGAGGACTGGTCAAGCGCCCGCCAGTCCGGTCAAGCCTCGTGCACCAGTCCCTAACACCTCCACCCTGTTACCACACACGCCACCGCGCGTCTCCGTCCGGCTGAACCCGGCAACACCAAGCGCGGGCACTAATGCGAACGCGTTCGACAACGAATTGAAGGATTCCGGGATTGCGAGTGAGTGCAAAATCAGATTAAGACGAAAACGAAAAAAGTACACTCCGCTGTTGACATCCACGTTAACAATAACCTACTATGTATACCTTCCCGCCCTATAAACACTCACTTAACCTGCTTCACGACCCACTTAAGCCCTTGTTCCAGCCCGAACGCGGTTTTCCCCGAACAGCTCTGGATTTGCCACGGCCGGTCTTTGATGTTGAAAAGCGAAAGCGCCTCCGCGATTTCATCCGCGCTCTTCGCCTGCGTTTGGAAAAGAAAAGGGTCAGTCTTTGGTATGGGTGTACTGTATTGGGCGATTTATACAGAGGGCAAACAGTCGTGTACTCTGAACAATCGGCAAACAGTGCGTATGTGATGTATTTGTAACAGTTGCCAGTACTGGTAAGAGTTACCAGTAGGCTGGTAAGAGTTACAGTAGTAAACAGAAATACTCACAGAGGCTCCGTAAACAGTGTCCTGGATTTGGGAAAGCCCCGAAACGCACCTGCAACAGATCCGCCTTGTTCGCGAACACCAGCAAAGGCACGGTCGCCAACTTCTCTTCGCCTAAAATCTCATCCAGCTCGAACCCGGCTTCGTCTATTCGTTTCCGGTCACTCGCATCCACGACGTAAATCAAGAGCTCGGTGTTTTCGTAGTAGTTGCGCCAGTACGGGCGGATGGTTTTCTGGCCGCCGATGTCCCACACGTTGAGCTGTAGGTGTGATAAATGAAAGGGTCAGTCTTTCGGGCCATGTGAGTGAGTAAACAGTCGTAGCAATCGGGCCGAACAGTGTTTGGATTTGAGAAACGCGCAATAAGTGGTAATAGAAAAGACGCTAGCTCCGAGGTGACTGCCAGCCATAGGGAATTTATACGAACCTTGAACCCCGCATGCAGCACGGATTTGATGTTGAACCCTTGCGTCGGGGTGGTGGTGGTGATGTCTTCGTCGGAAAGTTTTCGCAAAATCGTGGTTTTCCCGGCGTTGTCCAGGCCTAGAATTAAGATGCGGGCCTGATTTGGTGGGAGGGGGGGGGTGGTTAGTGCCACTGCGCTACTTGCAGTACCTACTACATGTAATACTACGTGCGGTACTAATGCCTCGCATTACTTTCATTCGCATTCGCGGTTTCGCGGTTTTGGCACCCTCGCACATCAATCCGCTCCGCGCGTTACTTGACTCGTGTGGGACCGTTCCAAAAGTGGTTTTGTGCGCCACAGAACCAGCAACACATCCCACTTACCTCTCCCTTTGATTTCCTCAGGCGTCTTAGCAGGCTGAGCAGACCCTGTGTTGTGGGGGTGGGCGGGTGAGGGACGGCGGGGCAACAGAGCAGTGTCAGCAATTAGGGGAACGTCGGTCGCGTTTTTCGTGTCAGACACGCGGAGGCGTGGCACGCGGTCGCACAGACGCGTGCGCGCGGAAAAGGCCGGGCAGCAAGTGGTGTGTGTCATGACAAGGTGACGTACCATCGCGCGTCGCGGGTACGCACGAAGACCCGCGAGGATACTTCGCGGGTGCGCGGGCGTTGTGTGTGGTGCCAAATCTGTCGAACGGTGAAGAGAGTGGGCACGAAACCGAGTTTTTAGAAAAAAGCAAAAAACTGATGGATTATTCTCGACAGGTGTTGGTTCTTTCGCCCGCTATTCCTCCGCTACCAACAATACGTGTCCCTCGTCTTTCGCCTAATACGTGTCCTAATAAGTGTCCCGTCAGCCAAAACTCAACAACTCACGCCCCCACCACGATCATCCACGGCCGAATCGTGAACTTCGTGACGAGGCCGGCTTTGTAATATGCGTCGTTTTCCACGAAGTTTTGCACGAACGCTTCGTCGCAGTCCTTGAACACGAACACCCCCGCGTCCGTGGGGTTCTGCAGGGCCCCGGCGAGCACCACCTTCCCTGCTTCGGCTGCCGCTTTCGCACCAGCGATGTGCTCGGCGCGAAACGGGTCCCGTTTCTCCAATATGTCGGGAACGTAATCAAGGGTGAGCAGCTGGTATGTTGGTGGTGTTGGGGGTGTGCCGGCAGCCATGGCGACGCCCGGGGCGGATCTGAGTTTCGTGGGACGAAGGTTGGCGGATGTGCGGTGCAAGCCTTTGGAGCGACCCACCGAAACGCGGGAGGCGAACGGAACGACGCGGGTGCTGGCGAGGGCGGCGGTGGCCATCGATCGGAAAGTGAGGACACGAAGAAAGCTGATGCGGTAAAAATGGACTGCAGTGCTGAGTCAAATCCTGAGGCCAGCGCGTCACAGCGAAATCTGCACAACAGATTTGGTAAAACGAGATTTTGTATGGGCAATCAGCATGGAAGCTCGTCGAACGTCCACGCTTTTTGGAGAAGCAAGATAGAAGCGTCTCGTCATTCCGAGTTCTCGCGAGCACCTTCCTTCACTCAACTCCGCACACCCTTCACCTTCCCCCCACAAGCAAACCTCGCTTGTGCGTCGTCGCGTCTGTTTCGGTAGCGCACGTCGTTCGCTTTCACAGCGGAGTACACGCGGACGCGGACGCCCGGTCGCTTTCGCGCGTACGCCGTCGTTTCCGGAAGCCGTCAATCTTCGGCACTCAGAGAGGTTCGGTAATCTCGCGAATCGCGTGCGTACGTGTCGCACGCGATGTCGTGCGCTGCCGTGATGGGCGTGGTGCCCGTTCTCGCGGGCGCTCGCGGCCTCGGTTCAGGTCGCACCGCCAGCGCTAAGACGACGGGCGTGAAAACAGTCGCTGTGGTTCGCCCCGCGAACGCGTACCGCGTCACCGGACGCGCAGGCGCGCCCGTGAGCGTTCGCTTTAGCTACGGTCCCGGAGCCATCCGCGCCTCCGTCAAGATAACCGCCGACAGCAGCACGATGGACCCGGCTGAGGTACGAAACGCGCGTTGGCTTGCTAGCGAAGTGCCCTTTCATTTCACCGGAGGCAAACCCGGGGGGCGGCCGGGGTCGCGTCCCCGCGTCTACGCGCGAACCCGAGGAAACCCCAATTGCGGCGTTGCACGCTTTGTGACACTTGTGGAGTTTCTCCTCGCATGCGCGAAATGCTCGAATTCTCACAAGCCCCTCTCTCTTCCATGTGCTGACCTGACACTCCCCCCCTCCTCACAGAACGCCTCGGCGAAAAGCACGTTCAGCGCGTCCATCCAGGCGCCTTCCATGGCGAAAATCGGCAGCCAGCTCGGCGGCGGCGGCGCCGCGACGCTGGAGAAGGTTGGCATGAACACGTCGCAGCAGCTTTCGTCGGTTGCGGCCCCGAAGCTGGCGGACGGCGGCGGGAACGGTGGTATGGGCGGCGGGATTAAAAACGGAGGAGGCGGCGGAGACGGCGACGAAGGCGACGACGATGACTACTACGAAGAAGGCGACGAGGAGGTACGTGACGCAACGACGGTGAATACGCGTTTTTTTCTAGTCATCCTGGTACCCCCCGTTTTTTTCCAGATTGTTTTTTTTTCACCGGCGCAAATGGACCATTCGCTGACCCCTTCCCTCACCTCACCTCTACAGGATGGCGACGCGAACTTCCTCACCACGCGCCAGCCCCTCGGGGAGATGTACGAAAGAGACGCGATCAACGCGGTGATGCAGGAGTGGTTCAAGAGTTTAACCACGCTGCCCGCCGCGATTCGCATGGCCATCGAGATGGGCATTGTCTCGTCGTCGCAGCTCGTGCGGTTCATGAGCGTTGACGTGCGTCCTTCAATGGTGAGGCTCGTGTCAAGGAGCACACCAACCGCGGTGTCAAGGGCGTTCATCGGCCGCCTAATGGCGGACCCCGCGTTTCTGTGGAAGCTCGGGTTTGAACAAGCCGTCACGATCGGCGGCGGGTTGATGTACGAAGCCGCGCACCGGGGCGACCGGTTGCGAAGCGAGTGGGACCTGGCGGCGGCGAACATTCTGCAACTGTCAGTGGCGAACGCGATGACGGTGTGGTGCTTGACCCCGGCCAGGAGCTTCGGCGCCGCGCACAAGTACGGATGGCAGCGAGTCATGGAGTCGGTGCCAAACAACGCGTTTGACCGCTGCGGACCGTTGCGGCAGTACACGTTGGGTACGAGGGCGGCGAGCTTCGGTGTGAAGGCGCTTGAGCTGTCTGCTTTGGGCGCTGCAACAGGGGGTGTGTTCCACGGCTTGACAAAAGGCCTGATTGGGTTGCACAGGCGGAATGACGCGGACTTTGAGCCATCCGTGCCCGTACCTGATTTGAAAACCTCAATGCTCGGCATGGGCGCGTACCTCGGACTTTCATGCAACCTGCGGTACCAGCTCATCGGCGGCGCGGACCGGTGGATGACCGAGCGGCTCACGACACTAGCGAGCGCGTTGACCGCGACTGGACTGGGCCGACTCGCGAACAACCACTTTGGCGACCAAACCCGGCTCTTTGCGCTCGGGTTGCCCATCCACGCCACGGCGGTGCGGTCCTCGCCGACCGCCGCCGTGAAGAAAAGCAAAACGAAAACGGTTACAAAAAAAGTGAAGAAGAAGAAGAGCAAGAAAACCTCCCAAACCGCAATGGCGTGAGCTGGCCATGGTTCTACACCTTAGTACTCAGTACTACGTAGTAGCCGTGTCCCACACACACTCGTGGTATTCTTTCGGGGAGGCTTGATCGCCCCTTGTAAATGGCGTTTATTTCGCGAAATAAACAACGTGCGTAAAAAGACGATCGACTTGTAATACTTCGACAAAAACACGTGTTTTAGTTACAGCTATCGTGTCCTCACGTATCGTCTCCCCGGGGTCCTTTTACAGCTATCGTGTCCTCACGCATCGTCTCCCTATCCATCTTGTAATACTTGGACAAACACGAAGTTATGTTTTATGTTCTTACTCGTTCTTTTACAGTTTTCGTGTTCTCACGCATCGTCTCCCGGCCCATCGTATCCGGATGCACCATCTTCTCACCCAATCACCCCCTCCTTCACCTTCGCCCACTCGTGAAACGCGTCCCAGTTGTACGCGTCGTTGTGCGAGTGCGAGAACCCTAGGCGGCGCTCTTCCTGAACCATCTCCGCGGTGCGGTACGCGAGGACGTACGCGCGTCGCCACCCTTCCGATTCGTTGCACCCCGAGCCGTGCACCACTCGTTGGTCGTGTACCGTGATGTCGCCCCTGGCGATTGGGACTTTTCGCACTCGCAACTCGTCGGTTGGCGTCAACGCAGTGCACAACGCGTGCGAGCTCTGTTCGTCCAGCCGGCCTTTGGTTGTCTTTTTGATCATCACCGGTGTGTGTTTTCGTATCTCCGACTCCCCATTCGACCCGACCAAAAAGCGCATACACCCGTTTTCCAACGTGCTGTCGTCAATCGCGAGCCAGCACGTGCACGTCGCCGGGTCCTTACCCAGCGGGGGCCAGTACGCGATGTCCTGGTGCCACGCGAACACCGAATCGGGCGACCGCGGTTTCTTCGCGAGCAGCTGGTCGTAATCTATACGCATGTTTTTGCCACGCTGCAACTGTCTCGCGATGGATTGGGTTCGTTTCTCGTAGATGTTGCCTTGCATTGGGGGGTAATACCGTCGTGGAAGCATGGCGTTGTACACCGTGTACTGGTCCGGGGTGCGGTCCGTGGCGCCGGACATGTCGCAAAGGTCCTTACCAGCCGGAAGGACTTCGCCGCGGAGGAACTTCATAATAGGATCTTCTATTTCGTGCAACTCGTCCTCGGAAAGCACTCCGGGAATGTGTACGTAACCGTCCCTTTCGAAAGAGCGAATCTGGGCCTCGGTCACGACGTACGCGTCGCCGTCTCTGCCGCCGGCGGCGGACATGGCGCACGACACAGACACCGACGCGAGCGCGCGAGGAAGAGTGACGACAAAAATTGGGTGATACGAAAAGAGTCTCTGCTTTTTTTCACTGTCGAGATTAAGAATTCCAGGTAAGCTCCATTGCCCGAGCACCAGCGGGCGGCCCTAGGTCACCTAGGTCACCTAGCCGACCGTCTAACCTTGACGCACCGCATCGCACAGTCGACGGGGCGCAAGGATATATGTGGGCGGTGCCGTGCCCTATGGTGCGCGCTGTCGTCGCGCCTCGCGTGCTGGACACACGCCAGAAAAAACACGAGAAAAAACACGCGGCATCGGCGGCGGTGCGCTTCGCGATGCGCGCCCGGCGCTGCGGCGTCGGCGCGGACGCGTCGACATCGTTTGCCAGCCCGCCGCCGTTCACGCGCGATGACCTTGAGCACGTGCTCCGCGCCGTGGAGCTGTCTACGGGCTCGGACGGGCTGACGCAGCCGCACCCCAAGTCCGGGTGCGTTTTCGTCTCCGTGGACGGGAAAGTCGTGGCGGAGTCGTTCCAGATGGGCCAAGGAGGCACGCGCGCGGAGCGACTCGCGGAACGAGCCGCCCATGGTACCGCGAAAGGCGGCGTGGCGTACCTCAACCTGGAGCCGGTGCACGGCCCCGTGGCGGGCGAAACCGATGCGGTGCAGGCGCTGGTAGATGCGATGGTCGCAAGAGTCGAAATTGGCGTGGCGCATCCCGTGGCTGGTTTGCGAGGCCAGGCGGTGCGGGCGCTGCGTCTGGCGGGCGTAAGCGTACGCGTGCTCGGCGTCGATGTCGAAACAGAGCCAATAAACGTTGTTGCGGATCTTGATGCGGATCGTGGCACTACTCGTGATGCCGATGAAAGTGTCACCATGTCAAAAGAAGCGGCCACGGCGTGCCGACTCGCCAACCGCGCTTTGCTGTACCGGTGCGCCACTGGGCTGCCCTTTTCCGTGTTGAAGTACGCCATGACCTTGGACGGCAAGATCGCCACCACGAACGGGCACAGCGCGTGGGTCACCGGCCCCACGGCTCGGAACGAGGTGTGGCGAGAACGCGCCAAAGCAGACGCAGGTACGTATTGCGCGTTTCCCAAATCCAGGCACACTGCTTGCCCATACAAGACTGACACTTTTCGTTCACAATCACAGTTATTGTGGGCGGCACCACGGTGCGGCGGGACAACCCGAACCTCACCACGCGGGTTGTTGGCGAGGGCCGGCACCGGCCGGCGCGGATCGTGCTTTCGCGCGAAATGAACCTGCCCGGGATTGACGAAAAAAACCTGGGCCTCGGGACGGGGGACGAGGACGACTTAATCGGGCAACCTTTCCCGAAAACCAACTTGTGGGACACGAGCGAGGCGCCGACGATCGTGATGACCACGATTGGGTCGCGCCCTGCATTCCAAGCGCAACTACGAGAATGCGGGGTGGAGGTTATCGAGTTCACGGAGCTAACACCGCTGGCCGTGGCGCGGTATTTAGCGAAACGGGGCTTCCTGCAGCTTTTCTGGGAGTGCGGCGGTGGCCTGACCGGCCCGGCGCTTGTGGACGGGGTGGTGCACCGCGTAATGGCGTTTGTGGCGCCGAAAATAATCGGCACCGCGGGTAAGGGCTTTTCCCAGTGAACACGTTCCGCCTTCCTGATTTGCCGATTACCACGACTGTTTACTGTTTACCCGTGATACCGTTACCGTAGTAACCGTTACCTTACCAAGCCCGCATTCCCTATGGCCCGTACGACACTGACGGTTTCTTGTTCTTCGTCGTCGTATCAGGCGGACCGGCGCCCACGCCGGTTGGCGAAACTGGCCTGGCGCTGATGACCGACGCGTTGCAGCTGCGCGGCGTCACGCTCGGTGTTCACGGCGCGGATGTGTTGATTTCCGGGTACACGCCCGCGAAAGCGGTGACTGGTGCGTTGTTTGAGTTGTTCGGCGGCGCTTTGGAAAATCCGGTGGACACCATTGGCCCGTTTGCGGACGATCCTGTTTTGGACGCCGAGATCGCGGCGGCGAGTCTCGCGGACTCCAGTGCCGCGAAGAACGAACGTACCGATGACTCCGTTCGCGAAGGCTTTACTTTCTACAAGGCGTGGGACGTACACGGCGCGCTTTCCAACTTCTCGCCGCACCCCATCGACATGCCGCTTGACTGGACGCGCGCATCGCGTCCAGAAAAGGAGTCACTTAAAGAAAACAAAGAAACAGGCACAACAGATCGTGAGTCACTTGACGAAGACAAAGGCGCGGTAACTCAAAACAAAGAAACGACGTTTGAAACCACCACGAGGTCTTGGCCCACGGTGGAGCACTTTTACCAGGCGCAGAAGTTCGCGGGCGTTAGGGACGAGCGCGCGGTGTCCGCTATTCGCAAAATACGCGCCGCGATATCCCCCGAGGAAGCCGCGCGGATCGGGCGCACCACGATGCGTTCGTTTCCTGAGTTGGTTCGTCGCGATTGGAACGAACTGAAGATGGACGTGATGCGCGCGGCAGTGCGCGCGAAAACCAAGGCGCACCCCGCCGTCGCGGCGCTTGTGATCCGCAGCGCGAACTCTTTGATCGCGGAGGACTCGCCGCACGACTTCATTTGGGGAACGGGCGCGGACGGAACTGGGACGAACTTGCTTGGCGTGATGTTCATGGAAATAAGGGACGAAATGAAACAGAGTAGTTCTGAGTTGTGATGACGAAATTGAGATGGCTTGAGTCCCGTTGTTATGAGTTGTCCCGTTGTATGTCTCGTAGTCCGACACGGAAACGTTCGAACGTTGGTGATCACGATCAAATCACCCCACCACTCCGTCCTTCGCGCGCGCGTCCTCCACGTTGCGCATCTCCCGCAAAAGCGCCTTTGCGTTTTGCTTCTCCGGCCCCGCGAAATCCAAAAGCCGCGTGCACATGCGCTCCGCTTCTTTGAACTTGTTCAGTTTTTTGTAGTAGTTCGCGAGGAACAGAAGGGCTGATACCAATAAAAGAAAGTGTCAGTCTTTCGTAATGTGTATGAGTAATTAATCTGGACAATCGGCAGAGGTAATAGTCCCTTCTGGTACGAGTATGGGAACACAGTCGGCGGGATTTGGGAAAGCCTTACACACGTACCTTCGCTCGTTTCGTTGCTTTCGGGGGCTTCTTTTTCAAGGCGCGTCAGATTGAGGCGGTAGTAATGCGCGGCGGCTTTTTCGTTTCCGCTTTCCCGGTGCAGCCGCGCTAACTTCGCCAGGGCGATGCCTTCCATGTCGTTCCAAGTCACCGCGCGTTGGTAACACCGAATCGCCGCGACGGTCATCAAGAGCTGCTCGCTTTCGTAGCACTGGCCCATGGCGCACCACATCCGCGGGTCCTTCGGGCGCAGACGAGTGGCTCTCTGAGATGAATGAAAGAAAGTGTCAGTCATGTATTGGGCGATGTATGGACAAACAGTCACCAGCTTCGGTAAAACAGTCGTGGGATTTGGGAAAGGCCCAACACGTACCTGGTAGTAGTACAACGCGTAGTACGGCATCTGCAGAATCTCGTACGTCTGTCCTAAACCGTACCACGCGCGGTAATCCCGCGGGTTTATATCCACCGCGTGCCGGTACGCGTCAATCGCCCCAGACGGATTCTTCATCTCCACGAACTCGTGGCCCATCAGGGTCCACGCGCTTAGGTACCGCCAGTTTAACTTCAGCGCCCGCGAAAAGTAAACAACCGCCTTTTCGTGCTCGCTCTTCAGCGAGTAGTAATTCCCAACGATGCAACACGTCTCGGGGCGGTACTTGTCCGTCAACACCGCGCCGTGCGCGAGGTACGAAAGCTTCGCCGCGTCTTCTTTGACGTACAGGATGTTGCTGTACGTGTCCATGCCTTCCAGGCGGTACTGTTTTGAAAAAATAACGGGTCAGTCTCGAGTCTTTCGTATAGGTATGAGGGATTGGAAAAGGGATAGGAGTGGGTCTTGTAACAGTGGGTCTTGTAACAGCGGGTAGTACTTTCTGACTTAGTAGCAGTTACCACGGTAACAGTTGCCAGTACTGTGTCAATTTACCACGGTACTCCAAGAAAAAGAATCGTCGACCTGATTTGGGTTTCACAGCACGCACCGGATCGGCCCTGTAAACGTCCTCGAAGATGGACTGCGCGCGGTCGAACTCGCGCATGTTGTAATGGCCAACCGCCATCTGTACCACCCCGATTGATGAGGCGGGGATGTCCAACACCAACCCGGCGTACGCCTGCAGTCCTTTTCTGTTTTCCTGTAGCTCCAGGTGCAGCGCCGCGAAGAACCACTTCCGCATCCAGTGGTTGGGTAAACCCAAACCCCGCGCGTCCTCGACGGACGCGCACAACGGCAACAGCGACTCCCACGCCCCCCAGTGACACGGGTACCCACACGCGGCTTTGACTAACACTGACTTCGCCTCGGCTTTCCGGTCTTTTTCCAGTAAAACCAACCCGCGCAGGTAAAGCAGAAACGGGTCGTTTTTGGTTTCCGAGAAAGGCCGGCGCTGTTGGGACATGTCGCGCGCCGCGTTTCCGCCGCCCGCCCCGTTCGGGAAACAGTCGTCCTCCAGCAAAACCCGCAGGTCGAACTCTGTGTTGGGAAATTAACGTGTCAGTCTTTCGGGCCATGTGTATGAGTAATTACTCTGGACAGTCGGTAAAACAGTGTGCCTGGATTTGGGAAGTGAAATACGAACCTATGGCGTCCAGTTCGGGATTCACCGCGTTTGCGTTGTTCCCTGGGCTCGCGGCGTTTTTGTTTTTGGCACTGGAAGGACCGCCCCCCGACGCTCCGTTCCCCGGTCCTCCATTCCCGGACTCAAGCATTTCTTCGTTTTTCCGTTTCTCGCCTGCTAGAAATAGGGCGTAGTACCTAAGGAACCGCCCCAGGGAGGATTTGTTTTCCGAAAGCTGGTGCGACGCCCTTCGATGCTCACCAAGGTCGAAATACGCCTTGGCCAAAACGTAATCGTCGCCAGCCCTGTCCGGGGTGCACCCTCTGCCCAACCACACCCCGGTGGTTTCGTCCTCCCCTCGTGTCTCAATCCCCCGCCCGGCACTCAAAATAGGGGTCTCGAGCTCCATGTCGTCGTCGTCATCCGCCGCCCTGGGCGGCGGTGGCGTCGCACAGGGAGTCGAGCCAGCGGGTGGCGCGTTGTTGGTGTCCTCAGGCGTCTCATCTTCCAGCCCGTACAGCTGCTCCGCGGCCCAGCGCGCGCTGTGCAGTAACCCGCGGTTCTGCAAATCCCGCACCGCTTGGCGTAGCTCGGAATGCTTTATCTTTGCGCCGGCCATTTCCGCGGGTCGAACAAAGCAACGACCGCCACGCACGGCGATCTCGCGTCCGCCAGAGTGCCCACCCTGGGAACAACCAAAAGAAGAGCTGAAACACAAAATTTGAACGCGAAAGGACGGACACAAGACACGGTGGGCAGGTCAACTTCGAGTCGACCGGTAATTTGATCGGTGTGCGTCGCACAGGGAAATCGATCAAGGGAGAATTTTCATCGGGGAGCGTGTTCAGAGACATGTTATTTTTAGAGTGATGGTACTGGTGATGTCGGCATCAAAAGAGGCGCGCGGCGACTAGACTAGACTACCTGGGTACAAGGAATCCTCTCTAAAGAGTGTGCGTTATGCACACCGATTAGTAGAAGCCGAAGCCGGAAGCCGCGTTGGTGAGGACGTTGGCGTGGACGGGGTCCGCGACGTGCGCCTGCCAGTTGGCAATGGGCCCTTCCTGGGTGGCGAGGCCTTGCGAGATGCAGCCCAACCACGCGAACATGGAGAGACGGCAGTGCTTGAGCTCCTTGATCTTGAGTTCCTCGAGGTCACCGGACTCGGCGAGGCCGAGGGGGTCGAAGCGGCCACCGGGGGACACGTCGCCG
>Ga0209710_1000459_pt1 | contig 38554 bp, 48 predicted proteins | sample ArcticOcean_MG_C_5_FD_187436 | JGI IMG/M metagenome (GOLD analysis project Ga0209710, IMG submission 187436) | Marine microbial communities from western Arctic Ocean - ArcticOcean_MG_CB4_138 (SPAdes) (version 2) | ecosystem: Environmental > Aquatic > Marine > Oceanic | place: Arctic Ocean...
CTTGGAATGCATGCAAAAAAAGACAATCCAGAACTTATTGAGGCACAAAAAAAATCAATTAAAATATTTTCATATCCTGAGTTTATTTATGAAATGTCTAAAAATAAGACAAGAGTAGTTATTGGAGGAAGTCATGGGAAAACTTCTATTACAGCCATGATTTTACATGTCCTTAATGACAATGATATTTCAGTTGACTACATGGTAGGAGCCCAGTTAAAAGGTTTTAGCACTATGGTTCATTTGACTGATGAAAATGATTTTATATTACTTGAAGGTGACGAGTATTTATCTTCACCAATTGATAGAAGACCAAAATTCCATTTATATAAACCAAATATTGCATTATTAAGCGGAATTGCATGGGACCATATTAATGTCTTTCCAACAAAAGAGATTTATTCTAAACAGTTTGAGATTTTTCTTGACTCTATTGTTTCAGGAGGGTCTATAGTTTACAATGAATTAGATTTAGAATTAAATGAAATGGTTCACAATTGTTCAAATTCAATAAGAAAACTTGAGTATTCTTTACCTGAATTTTTGATTGAAAATGACATTACATATTTAATAACAGATGAAGGTAGGCTTCCTTTAAAAATATTTGGCGACCATAATTTAAGTAATCTTTCAGGAGCTAAATTGATATGTCAATTAATGGGAGTTCAAGAAGAAGAATTTAATAGTTCTATAGTCTCATTTGGTGGAGCCGATAAGAGGCTGGAGTCATTATTAGAAATGAATGATCGAGCATTTTTTAAAGATTTTGCTCATTCTCCAAGTAAGGTCAGTGCAACAACAAATGCTTTAAAAATTCAATATAAAAACAGAAAACTAATTGCTCTTCTCGAATTGCACACTTTTAGTAGTTTAAATGAAGATTTTATTGGAGAATACCGAAATAGTTTAAAACAGGCTGATACCAGAATTTTGTTTTATGATCCTAAAGCTGTTGAAAGTAAAGGTTTAAAGAATATTTCTGTCCAAAAAATAAAAGATTCATTTAACGACGATAACATGATAGTGTTTTCAAATTCTGACCAATTAAAGACTTATTTGTTTGAACTGTCGTATGATAATACTAATTTATTATTTATGAGTTCAGGTAATTACGCATCAATTGATTTAGAAGTTTTAAATGATTTTGTTAAAAATAATTAATGAAAAACATTAAACATATATTTTTTGATTTAGATCATACACTTTGGAATTTTGAAAAAAATTCAACACTTACTTTTAAGTTTTTACTGGATAAGTATAATATCACTATTGATCTTCAGAAATTTTTGAAAGTTTATATGCCAATCAATTTTTCATTATGGAACCTGTACAGAGATGATAAGATTACTAAGGACTATTTAAGACACAACAGATTAAAATCTACTTTTGAAAAGTTAAATATTAAAATAGATTCAGGATTAATAGACGAAATTTCTAATGATTATGTTAAACATCTTCCTGACAATAATTTTCTTTTGCCTAATGCTATTCCGGTTTTAGATTATCTATTTCAAAAATACACTCTACATATAATTACAAATGGATTTACTGAGGTTCAGAACACAAAAATTTCAAATTCTAATCTTAATAAATACTTCTCTTGTATAATTGACTCTGAAACAGTTGGAGTTAAAAAGCCTCATTCAAAAATTTTTAATTACGCTTATAATATTTCTAAAGCGGCTTATAAAAACGAATGTTTAATGATTGGTGACAATTATCAGGCTGATGTGATGGGAGCGCTTAATAATGGCTTTAAGGCTATTCATTTAAACTCTAACAACGAATCTCATCACGAAAATTCTATAATAATAACTGACTTGATATCTTTAAAAGAAATTCTCTAGTTAATATTTTTTTTGTCGTATCATCTCATATAAGATTGCACCACATGCTACTGATACGTTTAGAGATTCTATTTTTCCATGAAGTGGAATTCTAACTAATTCATCACACAGATTTACAACCGAGCTAGATAAACCTTTTCCTTCAGAACCCATTATAATCGCTTGTGATTTTCCGAATTTAGTTTCAAAAATATTGTTTTCAGCTTTTTCAGATGCTCCAAATATTTTAATATCGTGTTGTTTTAAAAGAAAAATAGCATCTTTAATATGGGACACTTTACAAATCGGGACATTAAAAATTGCTCCAGATGATGTTTTAATAGTATCCCCATTTACTGGTGCACTTCCACTAGACTGAATTATTATACAGTCTATTGCGGTACACTCTGCAGTTCGAACTATGGCTCCAAAATTTCTAACATCTGATAATTGATCTAATATTAATAATGAAATTGATTTAGGTTTAGATTCAATTAAGTCACTCAAATCAGAAATAGACAAGAAGTTTATAGGTGAAATAGTTGCTACAACACCTTGATGGTTCTTTGGAGTTAATCTATTTAATTTTTCTACAGGTACATAAGAGATTTCAACTGAATTCTGATTTAATTTTTTTATTAATTCATATCCGTTTTTATTATTTAACCCCCTTTGCATAAAAACTCTATTTATTGATTCGTTTGCATCAATAGCTTCTATAACAGCTCTAATACCATATATTAAGGTTTCTTTATCCATTTTGTATGTAGTTGATCAGTTATATTGAGTTAAAGTAGGAAACTAGCTCTATTAAGCTTTTTTTATTCTTAAGATTTAATTTATTTGCTTTTTTATATTTTTTTAAAAGTTTTTGATCAAATATATTTTTAGCAATTAATTTTTTGAATGATCTGGGAATTGAGTACCATTTACCATCTTTATTAATTAAAAATTCGTTCGCATCAGCCCATTTTGGTTTTGGATTACTAGATGATCCTGAAGATGGTGCAACAGCACCTGTTCTAATTGGCATCTTTATTACTTTTCTAGGAAAATAGTAAAGAGAAATATTATCAAGTTCAATACAATCCTCTAAAACAGCTATAATTTCTTTTTTATTTAAATTAATCGAATAAGATTTATAAGTATTACCATTCATTTGAATTTTCACTGAACTATTTAATTCTATAATACTAGGTTGTGAGCTTTCATCTTTTTTAATTTCGAATTTTTGAGTTCCTACATTCAATCTTGTTAAAACATCATATGTTTTTCCATTATTAAATATTATTTTACCATTTCTAAAATTCTTATCTAAATAAGGAGATCCCTCTGCTTCACTAAAGTCTTTTTTCATTAATTTTCTTAAAAGCACATTTCCGCCACTAAATAAGTCATCAGTAGAAACCCCATAATCTTGACTAAAAGATAATTGGCTTGATATTAAAAAAAATAATATTAAAGTATTTATATTTCTCATGTTCAATGTTTAATTCCTCAAATATAGATAAAGTTATTGACCTTCATTCTTAATTATTTATCAAAAAAAAAGCGCTCCTAAGAGCGCTTTTTTATATATAAAGTAGTTTACTAAAATTATTTAGTATCCCACCATAATTTAGAATCTTGGCTGTAACCAGAAATCTTTGCAGTAGCAGCGTCATGGTTAGCTTTGTTAGCACTAGCAGTAGTAGCACCATAACCATATCTCATTGGTATTCCAGTTCCTGTTAAAGCATCGGTAGCAGGAGTTAACATTGGATAATCCAATCTTCTCCATTCTGACCAAGCTTCATGTCCTTGCATGTATAATGCAACCCATTTTTCAGTAGCCATTGTTTCCATAGAAACAGGAGCAACAGAACCAAGGTATGCAGTAGCATCAGCTGTACTAACGCCCCATTGAGCGTGAGAAGCAGCGATACCTAATTCATACCAAGTTTGAGCATCACCAGCCAATCCACTCCATCCTCTTAAGTGTGCTTCTGCATATGAGAAACATACTTGAGCATACGAGTATAACATACCACCAGCATTAGTACCATCATAAATAACTGAAGATGGTAAGAATGATATTCTAGTCTGTAAGATACCTGGGTTTAACACACCATAAGGCATTCCAGCGTAAGTTTCACCCATATAATCAACATAGTCGATTTTTGATGTATCACCAGTTGCACTAACAACAGGAGTAGCATATTTAGCTAGTCTAGGGTCACTGTTAGCGAATAAATGGTCTACCATTACGTCACTTACAGCAAAATCTTCTCTAGACTGAAATCTGTCTTGCCATGGGTTATCGTTAGAATCTGCAGTAGTGTAAGGGTAGTGAATGTTATCAGCATTACTTCCTAATACACCACCAGCAACAGCTTCATTAAATTTAGCTTGTGCAGTAGCAGGATCAACATCAGCCATTCTTAAGGCCATCACCATTTTCATAGTGTTACCGAATTGTCTCCATTTCGCAGCATCACCATTGAACATGAAGTCACCCGATAATCCACCACCATCTAAAAAGCTGATAGCAGCATCAATCTCAGCAAGCAAACCAGCGTATATTGCTGATTGATCGTCAAAAACAGGCTTTAAATTATCAACTCCCTGAAGAGCTTCAGAATAAGGAATTGCACCCCACATATTAGTCATGGCTTGCATCATGTATACTTTAAGTAAATGAGCTACACCCTTCTGCATCCCTATAGAACCTGATGATGAATATTCAGCAGCATTCTCAGAGTTGTTAAGGTTAATTACGGTTTGTAAGTCCATTAGTGGACCAGTATAGAAACCGTCAAAATTCCATTGGATTGTTTCATAACATGAATCTTCATTATATGTAATCTCAGAAACATGCTGAGCTAATAAAGTAGGATTCACAGTACTAACAAGACCTGGAATATTTCTCATTGCACCTGTAATAAGTGCTCCGGTGTTAGCTTTAGAAATTGCGTTTGGGTTTAAGTTTTCATCCCCAAAATCTACAGTTTCACAGGACACGAACAATAAGCTACTTATTGTTAACAGTCCGATAATTTTTTGAATTTGTGTTTTCATTATTTATAATTATTTATAATTAAAATTTAAGGGCTACGTTAAGTCCAAATGATCTAGCAGATGGTAATTGCCCACCTTCACTAGCATAATTTCCTCCAGACCAACCAGATCCAAGTTCAGATGGATCTAAACCAGGGTTTTTAGCACCTCTATAGTCACCCCAATCTGTAGTTTCAGAAAGGATTGCTAAGTTTGTTCCAATTAATGCTATATCAATTCCAGTAAAAGGAGAATTTGATAATTTATTAGCATCAAATGTGTAACCTAATCTTACTTGTCTTAACTTAACAAAAGAAGCGTCAACTAACCAAAGATCATCTCTAGTCCAGTTACCCCAAGCCCAGCTATCTGGAGCTCTGTAGAAATCAGCAGTACTTCCATCAGCATAAACACCAACTTGATGTATACCACCTCCAGCACTTACTGGATCTCTTTTTTGATTTCCTTTGTCGTTTTTACCAGCAGTCCATTCATGTAGACCAGCAGCCATTGAGAACATATCTGTTACTGAGTGGTATAAACCACCATCTTGAAAGTCAATTCCGATAGCAAGATCCCAATTTTTATATGTTAAGTTAGATGTAATACCACCAGTATAGTTTGGCATAACATTTCCTAATAGTTGATTGTTTTCATATCTGTGGTTTCCACTTGCGTAGTATACCCAGTTACCATTATCGTCTTTCAATCTTTTTCTTCCGTATAACATTCCCCATTCTTCACCTACAATTTCTTGTAAATCCATACTTGACCATGATAACCATGAGTTAAGTATATTTCTTTCAATTCCAGGGTATATGAAATCAACCATTTTTTCTAATGTAGCGAAGTTTACAGAAACATCCCATCTTACATCTTCAGTTTGAATTGGTGTTCCAGAAAGCATAACTTCAAATCCAGTTGAAGAAGTGATTTTTGAATTAACACTTAATCCAGTGTATCCAGTTGATCCTGCAGCTGATACAGCTACTGGTAATCCTGAATCTTCTCTGTCAAAATATGTTAAGTCAAATCCTAATCTATTATTTAAGAATTTCATTTCAATTCCATACTCAGTTTCTTTTCTAATTCCACCATTTAACTGAGGATTAGCTAATGTATTAGGTACAGCAAGTGATGCTAATGAACCATAAGCAGTCCCAGATCCAAATGTTGGACTAGTAGCGTAAGTTCCAGGGAAAATAGGAGCTTCAGCGTAACTAGCTCTTAATTTACCAAAAGAAACACCTTCTAGGTTCACTAATTTATCAAATAAGAAACTACCAGTTAAAGAGTAAGTTTCAATTCTGTTATTGTCTGCAGCTGCAGTAGAACTCCAGTCAAAACGGTAAGAACCGTCTAAATATAACATACTATCGTATCCTAATGATACAGATGAATAAGCAGCTCTTCCGCTGTTATTTGTTCTGTATGAAGAATAATTTGGCTTATCAACTGAGTTAGCAATAGTATAAAAATCAGGAATTGCTAAACCACCAGATGTACTAGCACTAGTGTTAATGCTTCTGAATTGTTTTGCAGAATAACCAACTAATGCACTAATATCAAATTTATCAGTTATTGCTTTAGTGTAATTAAGTCTAGCTCTAAATTCATTATTTTCAGATACATAAGAACCTTCGTTGTAAGCAGCTTGAGTACTTAATGTGTTAACACCAACATAATTTCTTCCATTACTTGTTCTGTTATAAGCTCTTCTGTTAACTTCTACATTAGCAGATAGTCCGTCCATTATATTATAATCAAATCCGAAATTACCTGAGTAAGTTGAATTTTCATTATTATTAGTGTTTTGGTATTGCTCGTAGTGTGGAGCATCCCAGTATTGTGGACGAGCATTTCTAGCAGATCTTCTGTTCCAAGTATAAAAAGCACCTTCATAATGATAATTATCTCTTAGTCTATCCATATCTAACTGTCTTTGCCACCACTGGCTAAAGTTTGATTGTAAACTTCCGTAACCACTACTAACAAAGTTATCAGTGTTTTGAATTCTTGCATTCAAAGAAGTGTAAACAGATAGTTTGTCAGTTAAATCCATTGAACCGTTGATGTTTAAATCATAGGTATTTCTAGATGCATTAGGAACAGGTAGTTTATTGTCTGTAACACGTCCAGTTGCTCTGAAGCTGTAATCCTCTCCACCTTTTCCAAAAGCAACACTTGTAGCAGATTTTACACCAGTTTCGAAGAAATTTTTAACATTGTTTGGATTTGGAGACCATCCTCTTTGTTCTCCAAAGTTTGGATGATTTGGAATCCATGAATCCCAGTGACGAGCCAAAGTACCATCTAATCTTGGTCCCCAAGATTCATCAGCTGCGTAGTAAGGAATATTTTGCCCATTAAATGATGCCCAAGACGAAGGGTCTGTTGCAGGATTGTAAGCAAAAGTATCCCAATCTTGATAGTAACCACCACCATACTCATTTTGGTAAGGGTGTAATCTACTAATATTAGAAGCAACAGTATTGTGATCTACAGTAATGTAAGCTTCACCAGCTTTTGCTTTTTTAGAAGTAATTACAATCACACCACTTCTTGCGTCAGCTCCATATAATGCAGTTGCAGCAGCACCTTTAAGTATTGTAATGTTGTCAATATTATCTGTATTAATATCACTTGCAGCCATTTCAATTCCGTCTACAACATATAATACATCTTGCTCTCCTCTAAGTCTAATAGCAGTTGATTCAAATGTAGAACTCGGTCCAGAAATAACCTGAACACCAGCAACTTTTCCAGCAAGAGCTGTTTTAAAGTCTAGTTCCTTAGTTTTGTTTAAGGTTGCCCCATCAACTTTTTGTTGAGCATAACCAAGTGACTTGGCTTCTCTTGTAATACCTAGTGCAGTTACAACAACCTCTTCAAGAGTGTTGTCTGATACTAGAGTAACGTTAACTGAAGCAGAAGCTCCAATTGTAACGTTTTGGGTTATAAATCCAACATAACTTACTGAAAGAACATCGCCTTCAGAAGCAGATATTGAATAAACACCGTCGAAGTCAGTTGTAACACCATTCTGTGTTCCAGCAACAACAACAGTAGCACCAGGAAGTGGTACACCAGAACTGTCAGAAACAGTACCGGATACACTCGTCTGAGCTAAACCCCATTGAAACATTATCATGAATGATAACGCTAAAAACTTTTTTAAATTTGGTTTCATATTTCGTTTTAATTATTATTTGATCTACAAAAATGTTAATAAAAAGTTAATAAAACAACTATATAAAGAAAAATATCTAAAGATTGATGTATTATTAGTTAAAACACTAAATACTTAAATTATTTGTAATTTTTAGTATACTTTTTTGTGATATCCATAAATATCTATGTTTCATATTATTGTTTTTTATTAATAATTTAAGTGATTAAAGAAAACTCATCTCTGTTGTTATATTTTAAACTTTTAATATTTTTTTGTTAAAAATTTAACAAATTTTAACTTTTTTTTAAGATTTTAATATTCAGCTCTTTAACTTGTTTTTTGTCCTATATATATATGTATGAAAATTAAAAAAGATAATAATTCGTTTATTTTTTATTCATAAGGTTTGATTAATTGTAAAATTAAATTACATTTGCACGCCCAAATAAGGGAAAATAAAGATAACATATGCCTACAATATCGCAGTTAGTTAGAAAGGGAAGAACTAAGATTACTAAGAAAAGTAAATCTGCTGCTTTAGTATCATGTCCTCAAAAAAGAGGTGTTTGTACTAGAGTATATACAACTACCCCTAAAAAACCTAATTCAGCAATGAGAAAAGTTGCTAGAGTTAGATTAACAAATGGAACAGAAATCAATGCATACATTCCTGGTGAAGGACATAACTTACAAGAGCATTCAATTGTTTTAGTAAGAGGAGGAAGAGTTAAAGATCTTCCTGGTGTAAGATACCATATTGTTAGAGGAGCTTTAGATACTGCTGGTGTTGAAGGAAGATTACAAAGAAGATCAAAATACGGCGCTAAGCGTCCAAAAAAATAAATATTAATTGATGACGTTCATTTTATGAACCTCTCTAAAACTTAAATAAATGAGAAAAAGTAAGGCAAAGAAAAGACCGTTACTTCCTGATTCAAGGTTTAACGATCAACTAGTAACAAGATTTGTCAACAACTTAATGTGGAGTGGTAAAAAATCCACAGCGTTTAAACTTTTTTATGATGCAATTGATATTATAGAAGAGAAGAAACAAAACGACGAAAAAACTGCCCTTCAAGTATGGAAGGATGGTTTGTCAAATGTAATGCCACACGTTGAAGTGAGAAGTAGAAGAGTAGGTGGTGCAACTTTCCAAATTCCAATGCCAATACGTCCTGATAGAAAAATTTCCATGGGTATGAAATGGATGATTTCTTATGCAAGAAAAAGAAATGAGAAGTCTATGGCTTTAAAATTAGCTTCTGAAATTCTTGCTGCTGAAAAAGAAGAAGGAGCTTCTGTAAAGAAGAAAGTTGATGTTCATAAAATGGCTGAGGCTAATAAAGCATTTTCACACTTTAGATTTTAATATATAATGGCAAGAGATTTAAAATACACTCGTAACATTGGTATTGCTGCTCACATTGATGCAGGAAAAACTACTACTACAGAACGTATATTATATTATACTGGTGTAAGTCATAAAATAGGTGAGGTTCATGATGGTGCTGCTACTATGGACTGGATGGAGCAAGAGCAAGAAAGAGGAATTACAATTACATCTGCAGCAACTACTTGTACATGGAACTTTCCAACTAAACAAGGAGAAGAGATTGCAGATTCTAAACCATATCATTTTAATATAATTGACACACCTGGTCACGTTGATTTCACTGTTGAAGTTAATAGATCATTAAGAGTCTTAGATGGTTTGGTATTTTTATTTAGTGCAGTTGACGGTGTTGAACCACAATCTGAAACTAATTGGAGATTAGCTGACAATTATAAAGTTCCAAGAATGGGCTTTGTAAACAAAATGGATAGACAAGGTTCTGATTTCTTAAAAGTATGTAAGCAAATCAAAACTATGCTTAAATCTAATGCCGTTCCTGTTGTTCTTCCAATTGGAGAGGAAGATAACTTTAAAGGAATTGTAGATTTAGTAAAGAATCAAGCTATAGTTTGGCATGAGGATAAAATGGGAGCAACATTTGATGTTGTTGATATCCCTGAAGAAATGAAAGATGAAGTGAATGAATATAGAGCAAATCTTATTGAAGCTGTAGCTGAATATGATGATGCTTTATTAGAGAAGTTTTTTGATGATCCTGATTCAATTTCTGAAGATGAAGTACATGAAGCTTTAAGAAAAGCTACACAAGACATGAGTATTATTCCAATGATTTGTGGTTCTGCTTTTAAAAATAAAGGTGTTCAGTTTCTTTTGGATGCTGTTTGTAGATATTTGCCTTCTCCTTTAGATAAAGAAGCAATTATTGGTACAGATCCTGATAAAGATATTGAGATTGAAAGAAAACCATCTGTAAATGAACCATTTGCAGCGTTAGCTTTTAAGATTGCTACTGACCCATTTGTTGGTCGTCTTGCATTTTTTAGAGTTTACTCTGGAAGATTAGATGCGGGTTCTTATATTTTGAATAATAGATCTGGTAATAAAGAGAGAATTTCTAGAATTTTCCAAATGCACGCTGATAAACAAAATTCTATTCCTTTTATTGAGGCTGGGGATATTGGAGCTGCTGTTGGTTTTAAAGATATAAAAACAGGTGATACATTAACTTCAGAAAAACATCCTATTGTTTTAGAGAGTATGGACTTTCCTGATCCAGTTATTGGTATTGCAGTTGAACCTAAGACTAAAGCTGATGTTGATAAATTAGGTATGGCTTTAGGTAAGTTAGCCGAAGAAGACCCAACATTCCAAGTTAAAACTGATGAAGCATCTGGACAGACAATTATTTCTGGAATGGGTGAACTTCATTTAGATATTCTTGTTGATAGATTAAGAAGAGAATTTAAGGTTGAAGTAAATCAAGGTCAACCTCAAGTTGAATATAAAGAAGCGATTACAGCTCTTGCTGATCACAGAGAGATTTATAAAAAACAATCTGGTGGTAGAGGTAAGTTTGCTGATATATCTTTTACAATGGAACCTGCCGAGGAAGGTAAATCAGGTTTAGAGTTTATTAATAAAATTAAAGGTGGTAACATTCCTAGAGAATTTATCCCATCTGTTGAAAAAGGTTTTAAAGAGGCTATGAAGAATGGTCCTTTAGCTGGTTTTGAGATGGATGCAATGAAAGTAACTCTTAAGGATGGTTCTTTTCATGCTGTTGATTCTGATTCATTATCATTTGAATTAGCCGCTAAAATTGGATACAAGAGTGCAGCTAAGTCTGCTAAGTCTGTTATTATGGAGCCAATTATGAAATTGGAAGTTTTAACTCCTGAAGAAAATATGGGTGATGTTGTTGGAGATTTAAATAGAAGACGTGGTCAAGTTAATAATATGGATGATAGAGCTGGATCTAAAGTTGTAAAAGCAAATGTTCCACTTTCAGAAATGTTTGGTTATGTTACTGCGCTTAGAACTTTAAGTTCTGGTCGTGCTACATCAACTATGGAATTTGATCATTACGCTGCAACCCCTGCAAATGTTTCTGCTGAGGTTATAAAAGCAATTAAAGGAGATAACGATTAATACCAATATAATGAGTCAAAAAATTAGAATAAAATTAAAATCATACGACTTCAATTTGGTTGATAAGTCTGCTGAAAAAATAGTAAAGACTGTCAAGACTACTGGGGCTATTGTAACGGGACCAATTCCGTTACCAACACACAAAAAGATATTTACTGTGTTAAGATCACCTCACGTAAATAAAAAATCAAGAGAACAGTTTCAATTATCTTCTTACAAAAGATTGTTGGATATATACAGTTCTTCATCAAAAACAATCGACGCTTTAATGAAGTTAGAGCTTCCAAGTGGAGTTGAAGTTGAAATTAAAGTATAATTTAAAATATATAACAAATGTCCGGGTTGATAGGAAAAAAAATAGGAATGACTAGCATATTTGATGACAAAGGAAAGAATATTCCTTGTACAGTCATTCAAGCTGGTCCTTGTGTTGTTACTCAAATTAAAACTAATGAGGTTGATGGTTATACAGCAATTCAATTAGGTTTTAGTGATAAGAGTGATAAGCATTCAAATAAAGCTGAAGCTGGTCATTTTTCAAAATCAAAATCTTCTGCTAAGTATAAATTAGTAGAATTTGAAAATTTTGATAGTGAACTAAATCTTGGTGATTCTGTTTCTGTAGATCATTTTACAGAAGGCGAATTTGTAGATGTCTCTGGTAATTCTAAAGGGAAAGGTTTTCAAGGTGTTGTTAAAAGACACGGTTTTGCTGGTGTAGGTCAAGCTACTCACGGACAACATAATAGACTAAGAGCCCCTGGTTCAATTGGTGCTGCTTCTTACCCTGCTAGAGTTTTTAAGGGTATGAAAATGGCTGGTAGAATGGGTAATGAAAAAATTACAGTACAAAATCTTAAGGTTTTAAAAGTAGTTTCTGATCAGAATTTACTTGTTTTGAAAGGATGCGTTCCTGGTCATAAAAACTCTTACGTAATAATTAGAAAATAATGAAACTATCTGTATTAAATATAAAAGGTAAAGAAACTGGAAGATCAGTAGAGCTTTCAAAATCTATTTTTGAAGTTACACCTAACGATCATGCTGTTTATCTTGATGTAAAAAGATTTTTAGCTAATAATCGTCAAGGAACTAACAAAACTAAAGAAAGAGCTGAAATTGCAGGTAGTACAAGGAAAATTAAAAAACAAAAAGGTACAGGTACTGCTAGAGCTGGTAGTATTAAAAACCCTCTTTTTAGAGGTGGGGGTACAATTTTTGGTCCTAGAGTAAGATCTTATTCTCAAAAACTTAATAAAAATGTTAAGAGATTGGCTAGAAGATCTGCTTTAAGTTTAAAATTAAAAGCGAAAGCTATTTCTATTGTAGAAGATTTTGATTTTGAATCTCCTAAAACTAAATCATTTACTGATGTTGTTAATTCACTTGGTTTGAATGGCAAGAAATCATTATTTGTTTTAGGTGGAATTAATAAAAATGTTTATTTATCCGCTAGAAATTTAGAGCGTAGTAGTGTTGTTACTAATTCAGAAATTAGTACATACAGTATAATGAATGCTCAACACTTAGTTTTTTTAGAAAGCTCATTAGAACAAATTGAATCAAATTTAAGTTAGTATGAATATTTTACTTAAACCAGTTATAACAGAAAAAGCTACAGCAGATAGTGAGCTTAAAAATAGATTTACTTTTTTAGTTGATACTAATGCAAATAAAGTACAAATCAAAAAAGCTGTTGAACAAGCTTATGGTGTTTCTGTTGATAAGGTAAGAACCATGAGATATGGAGCTGAAAGAAATACAAAATATACAAAAACAGGTATTCAACGAGCAAAGACTGTTACTACTAAAAAAGCTGTAGTTCAGATTTCCGAAGGAGATACAATAGATTTTTATAATAAACTTTAAAAATAATAGATAATGTCAGTTAAAGCGCTAAAGCCGATCACGCCAGGACAAAGAGGAAGAGTTGTTAATGGATTCGATGCCATTACAACTGATAAGCCTGAAAAAAGCTTGCTTGCTCCTAAAAAAAGATCTGGTGGTAGAAATAGTCAAGGTAAAATGACTATGAGATACATTGGTGGTGGTCATAAAAAAAGATATAGAATCATTGATTTTAAAAGAAACAGACATGAAGATATAGCTGAAGTTATGTCAATTGAATATGATCCAAACAGGTCAGCTTTTATTGCGTTAACAAAGTTCGAGGATGATGAAAAAAGATATATTGTAGCATTAAAAGGTTTGAAGGTTGGTGATAAAATTGTTTCTGGTTCAAAAAAATCACCAGATACAGGTAATTGTATGCCACTTTCTGATATACCTTTAGGTACAATAATTTCTTGTATTGAAATGAGACCTGGAAAAGGAGCTGCTATTGCAAGAAGTGCAGGTTCATTCGCCCAACTTATGGCTAAAGACGGTAAATTTGTTACTGTTAAAATGCCATCTGGAGAAACAAGATTAATATTATCATCATGTTATGCTACTATTGGTTCTGTTTCAAATTCTGACCATCAATTAACAGTTTTTGGTAAAGCTGGTTCAAGACGTTGGTTAGGTAGAAGACCTAGAACTCGTCCAGTAGCGATGAATCCAGTTGATCACCCAATGGGTGGTGGTGAAGGTAGAGCTTCTGGTGGTCATCCTAGATCTAAGAATGGAATTCCAGCTAAAGGATTTAGAACAAGAGATAAGAAAAAGGCTAGTAATAAATATATAATTGAAAGAAAAAAGAAATAAATGGCACGTTCACTAAAGAAAGGACCTTATGTCCATTATAGTTTAATTAAGAAAGTTCAAAGAAATTTGGATTCAAACAAAAAAACTGTTGTTAAGACATGGTCAAGATCTTCTATGATTATTCCTGATTTTGTAGGACAAACAATTGCTGTTCATAATGGACGACAATTTGTTCCTGTATATGTTACAGAAAACATGGTAGGTCATAAATTAGGAGAATTTTCTCCAACTCGCTCGTTTCGTGGTCATGCTGGAGCAAAAAATAAAGGAAAGAAATAATTTAATTTGCAATGGGATTAAGAAAAAGACAAAGTGCTGAAAAAATTAAGGAAGCAAAAAAACAAGTTGCTTTTGCAAAACTTAATAATTGCCCAACATCTCCAAGAAAAATGAGAATTGTTGCCGATTCAGTCAGAGGAAAAAAAGTGGATATGGCTTTAACAATTTTAAAGTTTAGTCAAAAGGAGGCTTCTAACAGACTTGAAAAGCTTTTGATGTCTGCTATTACAAATTGGCAATCTAAAAATGAAGATGCAGATGTTGAACAAGCTAATTTATTTATTAAAGAAATTAGAGTTGACAGTGCTGGTATGCTTAAGAGATTAAGACCTGCTCCACAAGGTAGAGCTCACCGAATAAGAAAACGTTCAAATCACGTTACATTAATTTTAGGTTCACAAAATTCAATAGAAAGTTAATATGGGACAAAAAACAAATCCAATAGGCAATAGATTAGGTATTATTAGAGGTTGGGAATCTAATTGGTACGGTGGAAATGACTATGGGGATAAACTTGCAGAAGATCATAAGCTAAGAAAGTATGTTTTTGCTAGATTATCAAAAGCTAGTGTTTCTAGAGTTATTATTGAAAGAACTTTAAAGCTTGTAACATTAACCATAACAACTGCAAGGCCCGGAATTATTATTGGTAAAGCTGGCCAAGAGGTTGATAAATTAAAAGAAGAACTTAAAAAATTATCAGGTAAAGAAGTTCAATTAAATATCATTGAAATTAAAAGACCTGAATTAGAAGCCCAACTAGTTGGATCAAGTATTGCTAGACAAATTGAAAGTAGAATTTCTTACCGTAGAGCTATAAAAATGGCTATCGCTGCTTCTATAAGAATGAATGCAGAGGGTATTAAAGTACAAATTTCAGGACGTTTGAATGGTGCAGAAATGGCTCGTTCTGAATCTTATAAAGAAGGCAGAATTCCATTATCAACTTTTAGAGCTGATATAGATTATGCTTTAGTTGAAGCTCAAACTACCTACGGAAAATTAGGCATTAAAGTTTGGATTATGAAGGGTGAAGTATATGGTAAAAGAGAATTATCTCCACTAGTCGGCTTAAGTCTAAGTTCGTCAAAATCAAAAGGTGGAAATAAAGGAAGAAAACAAAGAAGAAGATAATTAAATATATAGTATAAATGTTATCACCAAAAAGAACAAAATTTAGAAAAATGCAGAAAGGCCGCATGAAAGGTCTTTCACAAAGAGGGAATATACTTTCAAATGGTATGTTTGGAATAAAGTCAATCGATACAAGTTTTTTAACCTCAAGACAAATTGAAGCTGCTCGTGTAGCCGCAACAAGATATATGAAACGAGAAGGTCAGTTATGGATTAAAATTTTTCCGGATAAACCTATTACCAAAAAACCTTTAGAAGTTAGGATGGGTAAGGGTAAGGGTGCTCCTGAATATTTTGTAGCTGTTGTGAAGCCTGGAAGAATAATGTTTGAAGTTGCAGGGGTTCCGCATGATGTTGCTAAAGAAGCATTAAGATTAGCAGCGCAAAAACTTCCAGTTAAAACAAGATTTATAATTGCAAGAGATTATCAAGCATAAATTTAAAAAATGAAACAAAAAGAAGTAAAAGAATTATCGATAGACGAGTTAAATGAAAAATTACTTTCATTTCAGAAAGAACTTTCTGATCTTAAAATGACTCATGCAATTTCACCTATTGAAAATCCTATGCAAATAAAAAATTTGAGAAAAACTATTGCACGAATAAATACAGAATTAACTGTAAAGTTAGCTCAAGAATAAAACTTTTATAAATGGAAACAAGAAACCTAAGAAAAGAAAGAGTTGGAATTGTTACAAGTAACAAGATGGAAAAATCTATCGTTGTTGCTGAAGTTAACAAGGTTAAACATCCAATGTATGGAAAATTCGTTTTGAAGACTAAAAAATATACTGCACACGATCAAGAAAACGAGTGTAATATTGGAGATACTGTAAAAATAATGGAAACAAGACCTATCAGCAAATCAAAATGCTGGAGACTTGTTCAAATTTTAGAAAGAGCTAAATAATGGTACAACAAGAATCAAGATTAACTGTAGCTGATAATACTGGTGCTAAAGAAGTACTTACTATTAGAGTACTTGGTGGAACGAAAAGAAGGTATGCTTCTGTTGGTGATAAAATTGTTATCACTGTAAAACATTCTACACCTAATGGTACGGTCAAAAAAGGACAAGTTTCAACTGCAGTAGTAGTAAGAACAAAAAAAGAAGTTAGAAGAAAGGATGGTTCGTATATTAGGTTTGATGATAATGCATGTGTATTATTAGATGCTGCTGGAGAAATGAGAGGAACTCGTGTTTTTGGACCAGTAGCCAGAGAACTTAGAGATAAAAAATTTATGAAAATAGTTTCACTAGCACCTGAAGTTTTATAATTATGATTAAAATTAAAGTAAAAACTGGAGATCAAGTAAGAGTTTTAGCTGGGGACCATAAAGGTTCTGAAGGTAAAATTGTGAAGTTATTAAGATCTAAAAATTTAGCAATCGTTGAAGGAGTTAATATGGTTAAAAAGCATAATAAACCTAGTTCACAAAATCCAAAAGGTGGTATTATTGAACAGGAAGCTCCAATTCATATTTCTAACCTTTCACTTCTTACTTCAAAAGGTGAAACAACGAGAGTAGGATATAAGACTGCTGACGGTCAAAAAAATAGAGTTGCATTAAAATCTGATGAAATAATTTAATTATGAATTACCAACCTAGATTAAAAAAAGAATTTAATGAAAGAATTATATCTTCTTTAAAAGAAGAATATTCTTACAGCAATGTAATGATGGTACCACAACTTAAAAAAATTGTTATTAGTAAAGGTGTTGGTGGTGCAGTTGCTGATAAAAAATTAATAGACCATGCTATAGATGAATTATCTACTATTTCTGGTCAAAAAGCAATTTCAACATTATCTAAAAAAGATGTTGCTACTTTTAAATTAAGAAAAGGTATGCCTATTGGGGCTAAAGTTACCTTAAGAGCTGAAAGAATGTATGAGTTTTTAGATAGATTGATTACTTCTGCTCTTCCTAGAGTTAGAGATTTCCAAGGTATAAAAGCTTCTGGCTTTGATGGTCGAGGGAATTACAATTTAGGAGTTACTGAACAGATTATTTTTCCAGAAATTGATATTGACAAGGTTAATAAAATCTCTGGTATGGATATAACTTTTGTAACAAGTGCAAAAACAGATAAAGAAGCTAAATCGTTATTAACTGAATTAGGTTTACCTTTTAAAAAGAATTAATTATGGCTAAAGAATCAATGAAGGCCCGTGAGGTCAAAAGAGCAAAATTATGTGCTAAGTATGCTGATAAAAGAAAGGCTTTAAAAAAAGCAGGTGACTTTGAAGGACTACAGAAATTGCCAAAAAACTCATCTCCTGTAAGAGCTCACAATAGATGTAAACTTACCGGAAGACCTAAGGGTTACATGAGACAGTTCGGAGTTTCTAGAGTTTTATTCAGAGAAATGGCAAATAAAGGTTTAATCCCAGGAGTTAGAAAAGCTAGCTGGTAAATAAATATAAACATGAATACAGATCCAATTGCAGATTATTTAACAAGAATTAGAAACGCTAATAGTGCCGGTCACAAAGTAGTTTCTATTCCTGCTTCCAATGTTAAAAAGGAAATAACAAAGATATTGTTTGATCAAGGCTATATTTTGAGTTATAAATTTGAAGATGATATAACTCAAGGTAATATTAAAATTGCTTTAAAATATAATTCTTACTCTAAAGAGCCTGTAATTAAAAAATTAGAAAGAATTAGTAAACCAGGTTTGAGAAAATATTCAGATTCACTTAGTTTACCAAGAGTTTTAAATGGATTAGGAATAGCTATCGTTTCTACATCTAAAGGTCTTATGACAGGAAAAAAAGCAAAACAATCTAACGTAGGAGGAGAGATTCTCTGTTATGTACATTAAAAATTAATAAAATGTCAAGAGTAGGAAATAATCCAATATCAATTCCGGATGGTGTCTCAGTTGAGATTCACCCAAATTCTTTTATAGCTAAAGGAAAGTTGGGAGAACTTTCTCAATCATTTGATTCGATCAGTATTGAACAAGTTGAAAATAATTTGATAATTAAAAGAATTAATGATTCTAAACCTATAAAAGCAAAACATGGTTTGTATAGAGCATTGTTTTCTAATATGGTTGAAGGAGTTTCAAAAGGTTGGACAAAAGAATTAGAATTAGTTGGAGTAGGTTATAGAGCTTCTAATCAAGGTCAAAGACTAGAATTAGCTTTAGGTTTTTCACATAATATCGTTTTTCAAATTCCATCTGAGGTGAAAATTGAAACAGTATCTGAAAAAGGTAAAAACCCTATTATTAAATTGATGTCCTTAGATAAACAACTTGTAGGTGCTATTGCTTCTAAAATCAGAGGTTTTAGAAAACCTGAACCATACAAAGGAAAAGGAGTTAAGTATGTTGGAGAACAAATACGTAGAAAAGCAGGTAAGTCTGCATAAATTTTAGAAAATGAGTTTATCAAAAGTTGAAAAGAGAAAAAAAATAAAAAAAAGAATAAGACAGCATGTCTTTGGAAGCGAAAGCAGACCAAGATTGTCAGTATTCAGAAGTAATAAAGAAATTTATGCTCAAATAGTTGATGATGTTAATGGTAAAACTTTAGCTGCAGCATCTTCTAGAGATAAAGATATTGCTGACGGAACCAAATCTAAAATTGAATTATCAAAATTAGTTGGAATTTCAATTGGTTCTAAGGCTGTTAAAGCTGGTATTGATAAGATTGGTTTTGATAGAAGTGGATATTTATATCATGGTAGAGTTAAATCATTAGCAGACGGAGCCAGAGAAGCTGGACTTAAATTTTAATTTATGAAAAATAATAAAAACGAATTTGTTAAACCGAGTGGACTAGATCTTAAAGATCGTTTAGTAAGCATTCAACGTGTTACTAAAGTAACTAAGGGTGGTAGAGCTTTTGGTTTTACAGCTATTGTTGTTGTAGGTGATGAAAAAGGAGTTGTTGGTCACGGTTTAGGAAAATCAAAAGATGTAGCTACATCAATTGCAAAAGCAGTAGAAGATGCAAAAAAGAATCTAGTAAGAATTGCATTACATAAAACAACTCTTCCTCACGAACAAAAAGGGAAACATGGAGGTGCAAAAGTATTTATAAAACCTGCATCTCAAGGTACTGGAGTTATTGCTGGTGGAGCGGTTAGGGCAGTTTTGGAATCATTAGGTGTACAAGATGTTCTTTCTAAATCTCAAGGATCTTCGAATCCACATAACGTTGTTAAGGCAACATTTGACGCATTACTTAGACTTAGAAATGCAAATACTATAGCTCAAGAAAGAGGTGTATCATTAGAAAAAGTTTTTAACGGATAATTATGGCGAAAATTAAAATAAAAAAAGTTAGAAGTGAAATCAAAAGACCTGCAGATCAGAAAAAAACTCTTTTGGCATTAGGATTGAAGAAAATTGGTCAAGTTGTTGAGCATGAAGATACTCCTAATATTATCGGAATGGTAAATAAGGTTAAACATTTAGTTTCTATTATTAAATAAAAAATCATGAATTTAAGTAATTTAAAACCGGAAGAGGGATCAATACATACTTCAAAAAAGAGATTAGGTAGAGGACAAGGATCTGGTAAAGGTGGTACAGCGTCTAGAGGTCACAATGGACAGAAATCCCGTTCTGGATACTCTAAAAAATTAGGTTTTGAAGGTGGTCAAATGCCATTACAACGAAGAGTCCCTAAATTTGGATTCAATAATATTAATAGAAAAGAATATCAGGCTGTTAATCTTGAAACTATTCAATTGTTAATTGATAATAAAAAGATTAAAGATTCAATGAGTATTCAAAGTTTTATTGATAATGGTTTGGCTAATAAAAATGACCTTATTAAAGTTTTAGGTTCAGGATCAATTAATTCATCTATAAAAATAACAGCTCATAAATTTTCTAAAACTGCAATAGCACAAATAGAAAAGAGCGGAGGTGAAGCAATAACTATATAATATATTATGTACAGTTTTTTTGAAACATTAAAGAATATCTGGAAAATTGAAGAGTTAAAAAATAGAATTTTTATAACTCTATTTTTCCTAGCTATTTATAGATTAGGAGCTCAAGTAGTTCTTCCTGGTATTGATTCTGTTCAATTAGCTGAGCTTTCAAGTAGAACTCAAGGAGGTGGATTGTTAGGTATTTTAAATGCTTTTACAGGTGGTGCGTTTGCTAATGCATCTGTTTTTGCTCTTGGGATTATGCCATATATTTCAGCATCTATTGTTGTTCAATTAATGGGTATAGCAGTTCCATATTTACAAAAACTTCAAAAGGAAGGTGAGAGTGGTAGAAAAACAATCAACCAAATAACTAGATGGCTTACCATTTTAATATGTGTTGTTCAAGCTCCTGCATATTTGTACAGTCTTGGTGCTCTTGGAGTTCCTGAAAGTGCTTTTATTTTAGGAAAAACACCTGTTTTTGTATTTTCATCTGTTGTTATTTTAGTTACTGGTTGTGTATTCGCAATGTGGTTAGGTGAGAAAATTACTGATAAAGGTATCGGTAATGGTATTTCTTTGCTTATTACTGTAGGTATAATAGCCTCTCTTCCTCAAGCGTTTTTTCAAGAATTTACATCTAGAGTAACTCAAAGTAACGGAGGTGCTATTACAATTTTAATTGAATTAGTTATATGGATAGTTGTTATTGCTTTATGTGTGTTACTAGTTAAGGCCGTTAGGCAAGTTCCAGTTCAATACGCAAGAAGAACTGCATCTGGTGGATTTGATAAAAATCAAGCAAGTTCAAGACAATATATTCCTTTAAGGTTAAATGCTTCTGGTGTTATGCCAATTATATTTGCTCAAGCTATAATGTTTGCTCCAGCGTATGTTGGACAGTTATTCGGAGACTCAGGTTTTGGTCAATGGCTTCAAACTTCTTTTTCTGATATGTTTGGTTTGTGGTATAATATTTTATTTGGTTTTCTAATTATTGTATTCACTTATTTTTATACTGCTATTACAGTTCCTACAAACAAAATGTCAGATGATTTAAAAAGAAGTGGTGGTTTTGTTCCTGGGATTAGACCAGGTGGTGAAACTTCTGAATTTTTAGATAAAATAATGTCTTTAATTACATTCCCTGGATCATTGTTTTTAGCAGCTGTTTCAGTTTTACCTGCTATTATTGTCCAGATTATGGGAATGCAACAAGGATGGGCTTTGTTTTATGGAGGGACTTCACTATTGATTATGGTTGGAGTTGCTATAGATACAATCCAACAAATTAATGCCTATTTATTAAATAGACATTATGATGGTTTAATGAAAACTGGTAAAAAAAGAAAATTAGGATAATATGGCAAAACAAGCAGCTATAGAACAAGATGGTACTATAATCGAAGCTCTTTCTAACGCTATGTTTAGGGTAGAGTTACAAAATGGTCACGTTGTTACTGCTCATATTTCCGGTAAAATGAGAATGCATTATATTAAATTATTACCTGGCGATAAGGTTAAATTAGAAATGAGTCCTTATGATTTAACTAAAGCTAGAATAACATATAGACAATAAATTATGAAAGTTAGAGCATCAGTAAAAAAAAGAAGTCCCGAATGCAAAATTGTAAGAAGAAAGGGAAGACTTTATGTAATTAATAAAAAGAATCCTAGATTCAAACAAAGACAAGGTTAAAATTATGGCAAGAATTTCAGGGGTTGATATACCCAAACAAAAAAGAGGAGTAATAGCTTTAACCTATATTTTTGGTATAGGAAGAACCAGAGCTAAGAAAATTTTAGAATCAGCTAAAGTTAGTGAAGATAAAAAAGTATCTGACTGGAATGATGAAGATACTGCTAAAGTTAGAGAAGCTGTAGGTACCTTCAAAATTGAAGGAGAACTTAGATCTGAAAATCAAATCAATATTAAAAGATTAATGGATATTGGTTGTTACAGGGGGATTAGACACAGGTCTGGATTACCTTTAAGAGGTCAAAGAACTAAAAATAATTCAAGAACAAGAAAAGGTAAGAGAAAAACAGTTGCAAATAAAAAGAAAGTAACTAAATAATATTTATTATGGCTAAATCAGCATCTAAAAAAAGAAAAGTAATAGTAGAATCATTTGGTGAAGCTCATATAACTGCTTCATTTAATAATATTATTATTTCATTGACTAACAAAAAAGGTGAAGTTATTTCGTGGTCTTCTGCCGGAAAGATGGGCTTTAGAGGCTCTAAGAAAAACACTCCTTATGCTGCTCAGTTAGCAGCTGAAGAAGCCGTTAAAGTTGCACACGATGCAGGAATGAGAAAAGCTAAGGTTTATGTAAAAGGTCCTGGAAATGGTAGAGAATCTGCAATCAGAACTATACATAATAATGGAATTGAAGTTACTGAGATATTTGATGTAACTCCTATGCCTCACAATGGGTGTAGACCACCAAAACGAAGAAGAGTTTAAATTAATAATTAATACATTTTTGTCGAAGGACAGACCTTAATTCACAAAAATTAAAAAAAAAATATAATATGGCAAGATATACCGGTCCTAAAACCAAAATTGCAAGAAAATTCGGAGAACCAATTTTCGGAGAAGATAAATCTTTTGAAAAGAAAAACTACCCTCCTGGACAGCACGGAAACAATCGAAGACGTGGTAAAAAATCTGAATATGCTATCCAGTTAATGGAGAAGCAAAAAGCTAAGTATACCTATGGTATTCTAGAGCGTCAATTTAGAAATCTGTTTAAAAAAGCTAATCAAAGTAAAGGAGTTACAGGTGAAGTTTTACTTCAATTATGTGAGTCTAGGTTAGATAATATTGTTTACAGATTAGGAATTGCTTCTACAAGAAGCGCTGCTAGACAATTAGTTAGTCATAGACACATTACAGTAGACGGAGTGCTTTGTAATATTCCCTCTAGAATAATTAAGGCTGGAGAAGTAATAGGTGTTCGTGAAAAATCAAAAACTATTTCTTCAATAGAAAATGCATTATCTAATAATTCATCTGTATATGAATGGATATCATGGAATAGTGATAGAATGGAGGGTGCTTTTGTATCCATTCCAGAAAGAACACAAATTCCAGAAAATATTAAAGAACAATTAATCGTCGAATTATATTCGAAATAAAAAAACATTTTAATTATGCCAGTATTTAATTTTCAAAAACCAGACAAAGTTATAATGATTGATTCATCTGAATTCGAAGGTAAATTCGAATTTAGACCTCTAGAACCAGGATATGGTTTGACAGTAGGTAATGCTTTGAGAAGAGTTTTATTATCTTCTCTTGAAGGCTTTGCTTTTACATCTGTAAAAATAGAAAATATTGATCATGAATTTTCATCTCTTCCAGGAATAGTTGAAGATGTTACAGAAATAATTTTAAATTTAAAACAAGTTTGTTTGAAAAGACAAATTGACTCTGTTGAAAACGAAAACGTTACTGTTTCTATTTTAGGTCAAGAACAGATTTCTGCTGGAGATCTTCAAAAATATATTTCAGGGTTTCAAGTTTTAAATCCAGATTTAGTTATTTGTAATCTAGAAAAAAACGTAAGTTTTAACCTAGAACTTACTATCGAAAAAGGTAGAGGATATGTTCCTGCAGAAGAAAATAAAAAAGTTGGAGCTCCAATAGGAACTATTTTTATGGATTCAATTTTTACCCCCATTAAAAATGTTAAGTATACTATAGAGAATTTTAGAGTTGAGCAAAAAACTGATTATGAAAAATTAGTTTTTGAAATTATTACTGACGGTTCAATTCATCCAAAAGATGCTTTAACAGAAGGTGCAAAAACTTTAATACATCACTTTATGTTATTCTCTGATGAGAGAATCACTCTAGAAGCTGATGAGATTGCTCAAACTGAAACTTATGACGAAGAATCTCTACACATGAGACAACTTTTAAAAACTAGATTAATTGATATGGATCTTTCTGTTAGAGCTTTAAATTGTTTAAAAGCTGCCGAAGTTGACACTCTTGGTGATTTGGTTTCTTTCAATAAAAGTGACTTAATGAAATTTAGAAACTTTGGAAAAAAATCACTAACAGAACTTGAAGAATTGGTTATAGTTAAAGGCCTAAATTTTGGAATGGATTTATCTAAATATAAATTAGATAAAGAATAATTAAATATTATGAGACACGGAAAAAAGATAGCACATTTAGGAAGGAAGACTCCTCATAGAAAATACATGTTAGCTAACATGGCTTGTTCATTAATTGAGCATAAATCTATTAATACAACTGTTGCTAAAGCAAAAGCTTTAAAAAAATATATTGAACCTTTGATCACCAAATCAAAGTCTGATTCTACCCACAATAGAAGAATCGTTTTTAGTTATTTAAAAAATAAATATGCGGTTACTGAACTATTCAGAGATGTTTCTGTAAAAATTGGTGATAGACCAGGTGGATATACTAGAATTATCAAGCTCGGTAATAGACTTGGTGATAATGCTAGTATGGCAATGATTGAATTAGTTGATTACAATACTATTTATAATACAGCAAATGATACTACTAAGAAAACAAGAAGAAGAAAAAAAGCTTCAAAAAGTTCTGACACTTTAGTTGAAGATGCAGCTCCAGTTGTCGAAGAAGCAGCTCCAGTTGTCGAAGAAGCAGCTCCAGTTGTCGAACAAGCAGCTCCAGTTGTCGAAGAAGCAGCTCCAGAAATTGAAAACAATGAAACAAATCAATCAGATTCTGACAAAAAAGAAACTGATTTATAAAAAAATCATATTATTTATAATTTTTTAAATTATGAGGGATAAACATTCTGTTTATCCCTTTTTTTATATTATTTTTGAAACCCATGAAAAACATCAAAAAATTAGAAAAAGCTTTTATTCTTCTTGATGATGGCACTATTTTTTTTGGTAAAGCACTTGGAGTTAAAGGTTCTGCTTTTGGCGAATTGTGTTTTAACACTGGAATGACCGGATATCAAGAAATTTTTACAGATCCCTCATATTATGGTCAACTTATGGTTACCACTAATGCACATATTGGTAATTATGGTGTTAGTAATATAGATATTGAATCTAATTCACCAAAAATATCAGGTTTAATTTGTAAAAATTTTAATCAAAGTTATTCAAGACCAGCCGCTGATAATTCTCTACAAAATTTTTTTATTGAATATAATGTCGTAGCTATTTCTGACGTTGATACAAGAGCTTTAGTTTCTCACATTCGTGACAATGGTGCTATGAACGCAGTTATTTCAACCGATATTGATTCTATTGATTCTTTAAAATTAGACTTGTCAAAAACCCCATCTATGAAGGGGCTTGAATTAGCTTCTAAAGTTTCTACTAATAAGCCTTATTTTTTTGGAGACCCCAACTCTAAAATTAAAATAGCTGCTTTAGATCTTGGAATTAAATTAAATATTTTAAGAAATTTATCTAAAAGAGGAGCTTACATTAAAGTTTTCCCTTACGATTCTTCTATAAATGATTTGTCTAATTGGAATCCTGATGGTTATTTTATTTCAAATGGTCCTGGTGATCCTGAGCCTTTATCGTCAGCTATTAATCTTGCTAAAGAAGTTTTAATTTTAAACAAGCCATTATTTGGAATATGTTTAGGACATCAAGTGATAGCTTTAGCCAATGGTATATCAACTTATAAAATGCATAATGGACATAGGGGAATCAATCATCCAGTTATAAACTTGATCACTGGAAAAGGCGAAATAACCTCTCAAAATCATGGTTTTGCTATTAATAAAGTTGAAACTGAAAACAATAAAGATATAGAAATAACTCATTTACATTTAAATGACAATACAATAGCAGGAATAAGTATAAAAAATAAAAATTGTTTTTCTGTTCAATACCATCCTGAAGCTAGCCCTGGGCCTCACGATTCAAATTATCTTTTTGATCAATTTATTGAACTAATAAAATCTAATATAAATGAGTAAAATAAGCAAAATAAAAGCTAGACAAATTTTTGATTCTAGAGGAAATCCAACTGTCGAAGTTGACATTATTACCGATGATGGTGTTTTAGGTAGAGCTGCAGTTCCATCTGGTGCTTCTACTGGAGAACACGAAGCAGTAGAGTTAAGGGATGGTGGTAAAGATTATATGGGTAAAGGTGTTTTAAGTGCTGTTTCAAATGTAAATAACATATTGTCTAAAGAATTAATTGGTCTTTCAGTATTTGATCAAGAAGATATTGATAATTTAATGATTAAAATTGATGGAACTCACAATAAAGCAAACTTAGGAGCTAATGCAATTTTAGGTGTTTCTCTTGCTTTAGCAAAAGCAGCTAGTAATACGAAAGGTATTTCATTGCATACTTATATCTCCAATAATACTAGTTCTACTCTTCCTGTTCCAATGATGAATATAATTAATGGAGGTTCACATTCAGATGCTCCAATAGCTTTTCAAGAGTTTATGATTATGCCTGTTGAAGCCGAAAGTTTTACTCATGCAATGCAGATTGGTTCAGAAATTTTTCACAACTTAAAAAAAATACTTTCTGATAGAGGGTTAACAACATCTGTAGGAGATGAAGGTGGGTTTGCTCCAAAACTAGAAGGAACTGAAGATGCCTTAAATACTATTATTAATGCTATTGAAAAGTCCGGTTATCATGCTGGAAAGCAAGTTATGATTGCTTTAGATTGTGCTTCATCTGAATTTTATAAAAATGGGATGTATGATTATTCAATTTTTGAGGGAGATGAAGGGAAAGTACTAACATCAAAACAGCAAGCCGAATATTTAGCTGAACTATCATCTAAATATCCTATAGTATCAATTGAAGATGGAATGGATGAAAATGATTGGGATGGTTGGGCACACTTAACTAAAATATGTGGAGATAGAGTTCAGATAGTCGGCGACGACCTTTTCGTTACAAACGTTGAAAGATTAAGTAAAGGAATAGAAAATAATATTGCTAATTCAATTCTCATAAAAGTTAATCAGATTGGAACCCTTACTGAAACAATTAATGCTGTAAATATGGCGCATAAAGCAGGCTTTACTTGTGTTATGTCTCATCGTTCTGGAGAAACTGAAGATTATACAATTGCTGATTTAGCTGTTGGTCTAGCAACTGGTCAAATTAAGACGGGTTCAGCATCAAGAAGTGATAGAATTTCAAAATATAATCAATTATTAAGAATCGAAGAAGAGTTAGGAGATAAAGCATTTTATCCTAAAAAAGAAGCTTTTAAGGTTAAATTTTAAAAGTTTTGTTAAATCAAAATTAGATCAAAAATGAAAAATAAAGCAACACTTAATATTAATAATAAAATTATTGATCTAGATTTAATTACTGGTACTGAAAATGAAGTTGCTTTGGATATTAGTAAATTAAGATTAGACGCTAATCTTATAACACTTGATGCAGGTTTTAAAAATACTGGATCTTGTCAAAGTGCTATTACTTTTTTAGACGGAGAAAAGGGTATTTTAAGATATAGAGGCTATTCAATTGAAGAATTAGCTAATAAAGCAGATTTTTTGGAGGTTGCTTATTTATTAATATTTGGTGAATTGCCTACAAAACTACAATTAGAAAAATTTTCTGACGATATTAAAGAAAGATCTATAATTGATGAAGACTTGCGTATTATACTAAATAGTTATCCAAAATCTGCTCATCCAATGGGTATTCTTTCTTCCTTAACAAGTGGACTAGTAGCTTTTGATCCTTCTGCAGTAAACATAGATGACGAGGAAGATATGTATGATGCTATTCTTAACTTATTAGCTAAAATTCCTGTTTTAGTGGCTTGGGTTTATAGAAGAAGAAAAGGTTTGCCTCTTGAATATGGAGATAGTTCATTAGGGTATGTTGAAAATCTTGCTAAAATGATGTTTCAACGACCAAATAAAGAATATGTTCAAAATAAAACTGTTGTTAACGCTTTAAATAAATTATTGATTTTACATGCCGATCACGAGCAAAATTGTTCCACATCTACAGTTAGAATAGTTGGATCCTCATATGCAGGTTTATTTGCATCTGTTTCTGCTGGAATTTCTGCTCTTTGGGGCAGGTTACACGGAGGTGCTAATCAAGCTGTAATAGAGATGCTCCAAGCGATACATGAAGATGGTGGAGATACAAAAAAATATATGTCTAAAGCTAAAGATAAATCTGATCCATTTAGGCTAATGGGCTTTGGTCACAGAGTATACAAAAATTTTGATCCAAGAGCTAAAATAATTAAAGTTGCTGCAGATGAAGTTCTTAAAGAGTTAGGTATTGATGATCCAATTCTAGATATAGCTAAGGGTTTAGAGAAAGAAGCATTAGATGATCAATATTTTGTCGATAGGAAACTTTACCCAAATGTTGATTTTTATTCAGGAATTATTTACAAAGCTCTTGATATTCCTAATGAGATGTTTACGGTTATGTTTGCTCTTGGAAGATTGCCTGGATGGGTTGCTCATTGGCGAGAAATGAGACTTAGAAAAGAACCTATTGGAAGACCCAGACAAGTCTATGTTGGAGAAAATCTAAGATCTTTTAGCGATATAAAATCAAGATAATTATTTAATTATGGAAATTTTAGTTAGTGGTGAAACTTCTAAACTAAGATCGGTAATTATAGGTATTGCAGACAGTTTAGGCAATATTTCCTCTTTAAAAGAACTTTACGATCCAAAATCAATTGAAAATTTTAAAAAAGGAACATATCCCTTAGAATCTGATATGGTTAAAGAATTAGAAAATTTTGTCATTTTATTGAAGAAATATAACGTCAAGGTTTACAGACCAAATCTAATAAAAGACTACAATCAGATTTTCACAAGAGATATAGGATTTGTTATTGATAATATTTTTTTTAAATCTAATATTCTTCCGAAAAGAGCAAAGGAATTTCAGGGTTTAGTCTCAATTTTATCTAATTTTCATAATAAGATTGTTACTATGCCTCAAAACCTTCATATTGAAGGTGGAGACGTGCTTTATCATTCCAACACTATTTTTATTGGTTATTATGACAAAGATGATTACAGTGATTTATTTACGGCTAGAACAAATAAAGGCGCTTTAGATTATTTTATTGAATTTTTTCCAGAAAAAATTGTTAAAGGTTTTCATTTAAATAAATCATTAACTAATCCAAAAAATAATATACTTCATCTAGACTGTTGTTTGCAAATCATTGGTAAAAATAAAGCTATAATTCATCCTGAAGCTTTTACTTTTAAAGATGACTATTTATGGTTAGTAGATTTTTTTGGAAAGCAAAATATTTTTGAAATAAGCGATGAGGAAATGTATGATATGACCACTAATGTTTTGTCTATAAATGATGAAACAGTTATTTCTCAGCCTAAATTTAAGAGATTAAATAATTGGTTAAAAAATCATAATTTAACAGTTGAGGAAGTTGATTTGTCAGAAGTATCTAAGCAAGAAGGACTTTTTAGATGCACATCATTACCCTTAATTAGATATGATGAATAATATTCAATCAATTTTAATGGTAAGGCCCTCAAGTTTTAGGATGAATTCTGAAACAGCTACAAACAATTATTTTCAAAAGCATACAAATTTTACTGATAAACAAGTTTTAGAAAAAGCATGCTTAGAATTTGACAATCTAGTTAATCAACTGCGATCAAATGGAATTCCAGTTAATGTATTTCAGGATGATCTAGATCATGATACGCCAGATTCAGTCTTTCCAAATAATTGGATAAGTTTTCATTCAAATCATAGAATTGCGATATATCCTATGTATGCTAACAATAGAAGACTTGAACGAAATGATAAAGTCTTGAAATTTATTGAAAGTAAGGGTGTTATAATTGATCTTATTAATGATTATAGTGATGCTGAAAATCATAATTTATTTCTTGAAGGAACAGGGAGTATGGTTTTAGATAGAGTGAATAAAAAATCTTATTGCTCTATATCAGCAAGAACATCTGAGAATTTAATCGAAGAATTTTGTGAAGAATTTGATTATATGCCTATAGTTTTTAAGTCCTATCAAACTATTGATAACGAAAGAAAATTAATTTATCATACTAACGTTATGATGTGTGTAGCAAACAATTATTCTATAATATGCCTGGATTCTATTGATTCTGAAAGCGATAAGCAAATTGTCTTAAAAAGCTTAAGGGATGATAATAAAGACGTAATTGAAATTAGTGAATCTCAATTAAATTCTTTTGCTGGAAATACGATAGAACTAGTGTATGAAAACAATAGTTTTCTCGTTATGAGTAGTCAGGCATATAAATCACTTTCTTTAGATCAAATAAATAAAATAGAGAAATTCTCAAAGATTATACAATCCAACGTAGAGACAATAGAAAATTGTGGTGGGGGAAGTGTTAGATGTATGATCGCAGAAGTATTTAATTAGATAATTTAAATTTATTAATTTTTTTAATGAATTCATGTTCATTATTTTTTTTTGCTACTACTTTGATAAAGTATTCGTCTTTGTAGATAGAATATTCATTAGACTTTCCCTTGAACATTTTCAGTTTGTAGAAAGGAATAGTTAAGGCATAAGTCTCTAGTAATGATCTAAAGCTTATTATTATTCCTTTAGGTCTTATTTCAATATTACACTGATTAATGTTATTATCTAAGTTTAATAAATTATTAATTTTTGAATCTGTTTGTGAAATTATATATTTTGGAGAACCTACTCCACCAATTTTAATTCTTTTTAATATTGTAAAAGGACTTCCTACAAGATGATTGATTTCAGATCTAATTTTTGAATTATTATATGAAATATTTCTTAACATTTAATCAAATTAATTATTTCAAAGATAAACGAATCAAAAAAATAATTTATTCATTTTATAATTATATTTACTTGAAATTTATTTGATGAATATAAATACAATTTTAAAGTCTAAACTTTCAGAATACCTTAAATTAAAGTATGATGTTGATTTTAACGATTTTGAAATCCAACTTACTAGAAAAGATTTTGAAGGTGACTTAACCATTGTTGTTTTTCCTTTAGTTAAAATTTTACGACAAAGTCCTGCAAATTTAGGCAATGAATTAGGTTCTTTTATTCTTAATAATTCTAAATATGTTACTGGATTTAATGTTATTCAGGGATTTTTAAATCTTTCTATATCACCATTTTATTATTTAAATTTTTTAAATAATTGTCTTAGTGATGTTAATTATGGTTTTATCAATCCTGATAAAAATAGTCCCCTTTATTTAGTAGAATATTCATCACCTAATACTAATAAACCACTGCATTTAGGCCATGTTAGAAACATTTTGCTTGGTTATTCTATGTCAAAAATTCTACAAGCTTCTGGTAAAAGAGTAAATAAAACACAAATCATAAATGATAGAGGAATTCATATTTGTAAATCAATTGTCGCATGGTTAAAATTTGGAGAAAATAAATCTCCAGATGATTTGAATGAAAAAGGTGATTTTTTTGTTGGAAAATATTATGTTCTTTTTGATAAAGTTTACAAGGAAGAAATCAAAGAATTAATCAGTAGCGGTTTTACAAAAATTGAAGCTGAACAAACATCTCCAATTTTTACAGAAGCAAAAGAATTATTAAGAAAGTGGGAGGCCGGTGATAAAAAGGTTATTGATGTTTGGAAATTAATGAATGGTTGGGTTTATAACGGGTTTAATAAAACCTACAAAGATCTTGGAGTTAATTTTGATTCCTTATACTATGAAAGTGATACTTATCTTATTGGAAAAGATATTATTGCTCATGGACTTGATAAACAGATTTTTTTTAAAAAAGATGATGGTTCAGTTTGGATTGATTTATCTGATGAAGGGTTGGATGAAAAACTATTGCTCAGATCAGATGGCACTTCAGTTTATATGACTCAAGATTTAGGGACAGCTTATAAAAGATATAAAGATAATCCTGAAATGAAAGGATTAATATACACAGTAGGAAATGAACAAGACTATCATTTTAATGTTTTATTTAAGGTTTTAAAAAAACTTGGGTTTGAATGGTCAAATCATTTATCTCATTTAAGTTACGGAATGGTTGATTTACCATCAGGAAAGATGAAAAGTCGTGAGGGTACTGTTGTTGATGCTGATGAATTGATTTTAGAAATGATTAGCAATGCTTCTAAGCTATCCAGTGATCTCGGAAAGCTTGATGATTTAAGCAGTAATGATAAAAATATATTAAATCATACGATTGGTCTTGGGGCTTTGAAATATTACATCCTTAAAGTCGATCCAAAAAAAAGAATTTTATTTGATCCAAACGATTCTATAGATTTTAATGGTAATACAGGACCTTTTATTCAATATACACATGCAAGAATTCAATCGCTTTTAAAAAAGGAAACCTATAAAAACCATTCTGTTAACAATAATCTAGAAATTAATACAAAAGAGAAACAAATATTGAAATTATTAACTCAATATCCAGAAATAATAAAATCTTCTGCAGATAATTTGAATCCGGCACTTATTGCTAATTACACATATGAATTAGTAAAAACTTTCAACTCTTATTATCAAACTACAACAATATTAAAAATTGAAAATAATGAATTAAAATTATTTCGATTAAGTTTAAGTTATAAAGTTGGTTTAATAATTAAATCTTCTATGGAATTATTAGGAATTCAAGTTCCTGACAAAATGTAATTAATAAAAAATAATGTTTAATAATTTAACAGATAAACTAAATTCAGCATTAAAAGTTCTTAAAGGACAAGGAAAAATAACCGAAATTAATGTTGCCGAGACATTAAAGGAAGTTAGAAGAGCATTGCTTGAGGCTGATGTAAATTTTAAGACAGCCAAAGAGTTCACAATTAATGTTAAAAACAAAGCGATTGGACAAAATGTTTTAACAACTGTTAATCCAGGCCAATTAATGATTAAAATTGTGAAGGATGAACTAACCCAGTTGATGGGTGGTAACGCAGAGGGTATTAATCTTTCCGATTCATTTACAGTTATACTGATGTCTGGTTTACAAGGTTCAGGAAAAACTACTTTTTCTGGAAAACTATCAAATTATTTAAAAAATAAAAAAAATAAAAATCCATTATTAGTTGCTTGTGATGTTTATAGACCTGCTGCTATTGAACAATTGAAAATTCTTGGAGACCAAATTGGAGTTGATGTTTACAGTGATGAACAGGAAATAAACCCTGTTAAAATTGCTTCAGATTCAATTTTACATGCTAAAAAGCATGGTAAAAATTTAGTTGTAATTGATACTGCAGGGAGATTAGCTGTTGATGATGAAATGATGAATGAAATTAAAAATATTCATAGTGCGGTTAACCCTCAAGAAACTTTATTTGTAGTAGACTCAATGACTGGTCAAGATGCTGTAAATACTGCTAAAACTTTTAATGATATATTAAATTTTGATGGTGTTATATTAACAAAGCTTGATGGTGATACAAGAGGAGGAGCAGCCTTATCAATTAAATCAATAGTTGATAAACCAATAAAGTTTATTGGAACTGGCGAGAAAATGGATGCCATTGATGTTTTTCATCCAGAACGAATGGCCGATCGTATACTTGGAATGGGAGATATCGTTTCTTTAGTTGAAAAAGCTCAAAATGTTTACGATGAAAAAGAAGCAAGGATTTTAAGCAAAAAAATTGCAAAAAGTCAATTTGGTTTTGATGATTTTCTTGCTCAAATTAAAAAAATCAAACAAATGGGTGATATCAAGGACATGGTTGGTATGATTCCCGGCGCGAGCAAAGCTATCGGGAATACTGAAATTGATAATGATTCGTTTAAGCATATTGAGGCTTTAATATATTCGATGACTCCGAAAGAACGTTCCAATCCTAAAATTATTGATGTTAGTAGAAAAAAAAGAATATCAAATGGGAGTGGATTGGAAATCCAAGAGCTTAATAAGCTTATAAAACAATTTGAACAAATGTCTAAAATGATGAAAATGATGCAAGGTGGAGGTTCAAATAAGCTTATGCAAATGATGCAAGGAATGAAATAAATAATTTATGAAAATAATAGACGGAAAAGAAATTTCAAATCAAATTAAACAGGAAATTAAAATTGAGGTTGATGGTATAATTTCCAATGGAAATAGACCTCCTCATTTAGCAGCAGTTATTGTTGGTGAAGATGGAGCTAGTTTAACTTATGTTGGCAGTAAAGTAAGATCATGCAAGCAAGTTGGATTTGAATCAACTCTAATAAAACTTCCTTCATCAATTACTGAAGACAAACTTATTGACCAAATTAATTTATTGAATACTAATAATGAAATTGATGGTTTTATTGTTCAATTGCCGTTGCCAAAACATATTAATGAGGAGAATATTTTAATGGCTATTGATCCTAATAAAGATGTTGATGGTTTTCATCCTACTAACTTTGGGAAAATGGCGTTAAATATGGAAACTTTTATTCCAGCCACACCCTTTGGAATAATGGAGCTTTTAAGAAGATATGATATAGAAACATCAGGCAAGCATACTGTTGTAATTGGAAGAAGTCATATAGTTGGTCGACCAATTAGTATTTTAATGAATAGTAAAGGTAAAGCTGGTGACTCTACTGTTACAGTGGTACACAGTAAAACATTAAACTTAGAAAGTTATACTAAAAATGCAGATATTATAGTTTCTGCTCTTGGTATTCCTGAATTTGTGAAAAGTAATATGGTTAAGGATGGTGTAGTTATAATTGATGTTGGAATAACAAGAGTTAAAGATGAGAGTGCAATAAGGGGTTACGTAATAAAAGGAGATGTAGATTTTGAGTCTGTGAAATCTAAAGCTAGTTTTATTACACCTGTTCCTGGTGGGGTTGGACCCATGACAATTGCTATGTTGTTAAAAAATACTTTACTTTCTAGAAAAATCTCTAATTAGCAAATATTTGACTAGGATCTTTAAATGATTTAAATTCTAAAGCATTTCCGGATGGATCTTTAAAAAACATTGTAATTTGTTCACCCGTCAGACCTCTAAATCTTACATAGGGCTCTATTACAAATTCAATCTTTCTTTTTTTAAGTTTTTCAGCGAATTCTTGAAATACTTTCCATTCTAGTACAACTCCAAAATGAGGAATTGGTACATTTTTTCCATCAACAGGATTAGAATTTTCATTTTTAATATTATCATCTAAATGAATCACAAGTTGATGGCCAAAGAAGTTAAAATCAACCCAGTGATCACTACTTCTTCCTTCTTCAAATTCTAAAATATCTTTATAAAAAATTCTATTTTTTTCAAGATTACTTACAGGGATTGCCAAGTGAAAAGGAGATAGTTTGTTCATAATTTATATTTTTAATTCCATCCGATCATAAATCTTTTAATTTTACTATCAGGCGGAATATTGATAGTTTTAATTGTTTTTTCTGTACCTAGTCTTAAGTCAATTGGTAAATTTTGTTTGTCAATAATAAAGTAAGCATCAATATCGTCAACGTAAATAATTAAATTATTGATAGTATTTTGAATAGAATTTATTTTATGATTTTTTTTAATCATCTCAAAGTTACTTTTAGTATTTACACCCTTATTTGTTTTGTAAAGATCACTAACTATTTCAATAGTTTCAATAGTTTCACTCTTATCATGTTGGTTTCTTGGAGTTATGGTAAGTAAGTGATTTTTATTAGTATCAAAAATCAAATATTTGTCATCTCCGGAAAACATATAATCTCCTTCACCAATTCTTTTTACAATAGAATCATTTCTAAAAATTGAATCAAGTTGCTGAACTTTAATCTCCTTGTTTAGTTTACCAACTTTACCTTTCTCAATTTTATATTCATTAGTTGAACATCCAGCACTAATAATTGTTAATGTTATAAGTAAATATTTTTTCATTTTTATAAATTATAATAAATGTAATAATTACTTTAAATACTAATTGATTTTATCTTATATATTTGCCAAGTGAAATCAAAAAATCAAAAAGAATTAATTGACAAGGGACTTCTTCTTCCTTTGATGGAATCATTTTACACTATACAAGGAGAAGGGTATCATAAAGGTTCTGCTGCTTTTTTTATTAGATTAGGTGGTTGTGATGTTGGTTGTCATTGGTGTGACGTTAAAGAAAGTTGGGATCCTGATATTCATCCTCCTACCAAAATCACGGATATTGTAATAAATGTGAAGAAGAGTTCTGATATTGTGGTCATCACAGGTGGTGAGCCTTTAATGTGGGATATGAATCCTATAACTAAACTTTTAAACAAAAATAATATTAAAACTCATATTGAAACCTCAGGTGCATATAAATTTTCTGGAAATTGGGATTGGGTTTGTCTAAGTCCAAAAAAAAACAAAAATCCTCTTGATAAAATATATTCAAAAGCAAATGAATTAAAAATGATAATTTATAATTTAGACGATTTAAAATTTGCTGAAATTGAATCTAGAAAAGTTTCTAATAATTGTCTTTTATATCTACAGCCTGAGTGGAGTAAAAGAGAAAAAATCATGCCTATTATTGTAGATTATGTAATGAAAAATCCTAAATGGAAAGTATCTTTACAAACTCATAAATATTTAAATATTCCTTAGTCATATAGTAAGTATTTTGCCCTTATTTTATTAAATTTCTCTATTCCATTTTTCCAACTTTTTTTAATTTGTATTTCATTTTCGCCTTTGATTATTTGTTTCTTTAAATCATAAGTTCCTGCAAGTTTGTCAAAGCTTTTACCAAAAAAAGAAATTTTATCTTCAGAATTTTTATAGGCATCTATTATCCATTTTAAGTTTATTGAACTGAGTCTTGGATTATTTCTTAAATCAATACCATAACACTTAGAGTTAATGTGTTTAGGGTTTTTAGCTCCAGGCATAGATTCAGGTGTGAACGTAAAAGTATAGTTTTTCCAATTTGGATTTCCTATTATTTGGAACTGTAAATTTGTTCCTCGTCCAATACTTACATTAGTCCCTTCAAATAAACACAGGCTGGGATAAAGGTTAATTGATTTTTGATTTGGTAGATTTGGAGAAGGCTTTATTGGAAGATTATATGTTAAATTTCGATTATAATTCTGCATTTTAATTACTTTTAAATCACACTTAATTTTATTAACAAGCCAACCTTCGTTATTAATCATTAATGAATATTCTCCAATAGTCATACCATGAACTATAGGGATTGGATGCATTCCGATAAAACTTTTTAAATCTAATTCTCTTATAGGTCCATCGACGTAATGCCCATTCGGATTAGGTCTGTCCAAAACTATTAATTTAATATTATTTTCAGCTGCAGCTTCCATTACAAAGTGTAGGGTTGAGATATAAGTATAAAATCTTGCACCAACATCTTGAATGTCAAAAATTAAAATATCTATTCCGTTGAGTTGTTTGTTTGTGGGTTTTTTGTTTTTACCATATAATGAAATTATTTCAATTCCAGTTTTCGTATCAATATTATTATTAATTTTTTCACCCGCATCTGCTTCACCTCTAAATCCATGTTCTGGTGAAAAAATTTTTTTGATGTCAATTTTTAAAGAAATTAATGAATCAACTAAGTGAACGTATTTTTTATTTCTGGAAAGTATCAATGATGTATGATTTCCAACTACTCCAACTTTAAGATTACTTAAATCTTCTACATAGTTTTTAGTTTCATTTGCCCCAATGCTAATGTAGTTAACAGATTGAGAAAAAGAAAAGTTACATAATACGTTAAATATTAAAAAAAAGGTAATTTTATGTATTATTAAATTTAATTTCATAAATATGAGTTTTGAATCTTATATGGCTAAGAGATTTATAAAATCAAAGCCATATAAAAATACTGTTTCATCTCCAATAATAAAAATATCAATATTATCAATTGTAATTGGTATAGTTATGATGATTATTTCTATATCATCAAGTGTTGGATTACAGAAAACTATAGAATCCAAAGTCTCTTCATTCTTTGGTCATATATCAATATCTAATTTTGAAAATAATTCATCTTTTTCATCTATAAATCCCTTAATTAACGATTTTGAATATGATT